>Ga0209638_1003121_pt1 | contig 9995 bp, 7 predicted proteins | sample BarGraNGADG00211_FD_184490 | JGI IMG/M metagenome (GOLD analysis project Ga0209638, IMG submission 184490) | Arctic peat soil microbial communities from Barrow, Alaska - Barrow Graham LP Ref core NGADG0002-211 (SPAdes) (version 2) | ecosystem: Environmental > Terrestrial > Soil > Wetlands > Peat... | reverse complement strand
GCCCTGGCCGCGGCGACGTGCCCAACCAAACCCAGTCCGCCCCGGCCAGCGGCGCCACCAGCCGGCACCCAGTAAACTGGTGCAGCCAGGCCGCCAGCTCAACCGAAGGGTCAGCCAGGATGGCGCTGGGCAGGATCACTGCCTTGAAAGAATCAGCCGGCGGGATAGGACTGTTATCGGCAGTCCGAAAAACAGTCACCGGCAGGCCAGGGACCATGGTCTGTAAGGCCGGCTGCAGTTCGGCAAAGAATGGCCCTTCTTCGGTTTGAAATACCAGCACTGGAAATGCGGCATGCTGCTCGGCCAGGGCACGCTGGGCCTGGCGTCCGTCCTGGCGCAGGGTACGCAGGTGATACACCAGCCAGACTGTGCACAGGCCCAACTGCACCGCGGCATGAGCCGCCTGGCTGGCCAGGTCCAGCACCGGGTTTCCCAGGGCTGCATTGAACAACAGGAAAAGAAGCATCCCGGCGTTGACCATTACCCCCACCACCGCCAAAAAAATCACCAGGTAAAAGTAGCTGCGGCGCAGCACGGAGCGCCGGGCGTGGTCGCCCTCATCGTCCCTGCGCCGGGCTTCTGTTTGCAGCGCCTTCCAGGAACGCATCCACAGTGGAATACCAATGGCAATGGCTGCGGCTGCCCCGCTGAGCTGGCTGCGCAAGGCGCTCCCAAGCAACCCCGTTCCCAGCAAGCTGTCTACCAGCATGCTTAAAAGCATCCAGGCGCCAATAAAGGTGGTAGCGTTTGCCAGAAGCGAGATTAAGGTCTGGTACAGCCGGATCAGCGATGCCTTGCGCAGCGGTTCCGCCTCCCTGGCCCAATCTGCTGCCAGCGGCCGGAAGAAGAAAGCCCACACGGTCCCTAGCGTTAGCACAAGTGCCAGGGGCGCCCGGTAAACTATGCTGAATGTCGCCAGGGTTTGTTCTTCTCCCAGCGCCCAGCTCAACAAGCCGCTAACAAAATTCACTCCCATGATGACCACAAATACTGCCGGCAGGATGGTCAACCCATACAGCACAACCCGCCTTAGCAGCGATGACGATTCCCCCGGCCGGTCCAGCGAAGCCAGGATATTCCTCCATGAAAACGCCCACAGCGGCGCTCCCACCAACGCCAGGGCCAGTCCATTCACCAGGTACGCGTCTCCGCCCGAACTGATTTCGGCTGGCGTTGGCAAATAGAACACATAAGACAGGATAAAATTGCTCCCTAACACGGCCAGCACCAGGGTATAGATCATCCATACATAGCGATATAAACGGCGGACCTCGCTCAAAGGGCTGTTTTCGGGCAAGGCAAGCGCTTCGCCGCGCAGCAGGTGGTCAAAGTAGGCCAGGGCCAGACCGTTGACGGCGATCACCACCAGGTGATCGGCCAGGGTCTGGTCCAACCCAATATAGGTTGAGCTATTCGAGAAGCCCAGCCCGGTCACCAGCAAACGAACTACCACCGAAATAGCGCTTTGCGCCACAGGGATCAGGGTGGCCAGCCGGACTGCGTAGAAAAAGATGGCCCTCAGCCGGTTGGCTCGCTCTTCGGGGTCGCCCATGGCATCCCGCTGGGCCGCTGCCCCATGCAGTAAGAAAATGGGCACCCCTACCAGGATGAGCGAAAGGCCGCTCGCCAGGATATTCGCTGTTCCGCCCACCGGAGCATCCAGCAGGGTCTGGGCCAGGGTGACTGCGCCCCAGATAACCAGTTCCAGCCCGATCAACGTAACCAGGTAAAAATAAAGCCGCCGCACATTACGCATAGGATTTCCTTAACAAGATTCTCACCACACAGGCAAGGAGAAAAAAGAGGTACATTTTAAATCAAGGGTACGGGGTTACCGGCGCTGGTACAGGCTGGGCCGGCTGCACAGGCCCCTTACCGGGTGGAAACTGCTGGCCCCAGTTGTAATCCCAGAACGGGTAAGCCATTTGCACAATTTTCCAGGAGCCGTTCTGGCGGGTGAGTTGGCCGGTTTGCGGCTGGCGGTTGGCGCTGTTGAATGGATTGCCGTTATTGTAGATCAGCACCACCGACACATTCGCCGTATCGCCTGTAATTTCAGCACTGCCTACCTGGACGCTGACGTCCGTAATATTGGACCTGCTGGATATAAAAGAGATGCGGAACTGCTCCAGGGTGGGCTTCGCCGCGCTTTGTTCAACGTAGCTGTAAGCTCGTTCGTAGTCAGCCCGTTCGATTGCTAATATGAAATTATAGGTTACACCCGTCGGGGTATTGTCAGCAATATAATCCTGGCCTCCGCGCCGGACGAAAAAAAGGGCCAGGGCCATGATCGCCAGCACACCAATCCCGATCAGAATTGCAGTGAGAAAACGGTCGGATTTCATTTTCATTTCCTTTTGTTAAAGGTATAACCCCAAACTATGCCGAACTATATGATATTCGTATCTTTTCAATAAAGAGGGGCGTGGTGTTTATTGAGTAGATCGTATCTTCTCAATAAAGGTGGGCGTAGTGTTTTTTTTGCGGCCAAAGGCCGCAAAAAAAACACTACATACCCCCATTTATTGAGAAGATGCTGTAGATCCTGATATTCATCATAACGCAGAATGATCATAATAGATACTTAATTCTTTTTCGCCCCGCAATGCGGGGCGAAAAAAACGAAACTTTTTATACGGAAGTGAAAACTTTATTGCAGCCGCATGAATGCCGTCGCTGCCATGTGCAGCAGCGGCCCTGGCGCCAGTGCCAGCAGTACCACGGCCGCCGCCGCAGCAATTGCCGTCAGGCGCACCCAGCGATCAGCCACAACTTCTGGCTCACCGGCCTTCATGTACATGATGACCACCACCCTCAGGTAATAGTAAGCCGAGATGAGCGAAGTCACCAGGCCGATCAGCGCCAGGCTGACAAAACCTCCTTCCACCGCCGTACGGAAGAGGTAGAACTTACCCCAGAAACCCATGGTGAGCGGTACCCCCGTGAAAGAAAGCATAAAAATCATCATTGAAAGCGCCAGCCTGGGATATTTTCGTCCCAGTCCTGCCAGGTCATCCAACTCCAGGCCTTTGCCCTCAACTTTTTCAAGTGAAACCACCACGGCCCACGCCCCAAAAGTGGTCAGGCCGTAGGCCACCAGGAAGAACAGCGACGAAGCAATAACATCTGCATTTGTCTGACCGCTGCTGCCGTAAGGCACAAAAGCCATCAACAGGTAGCCAGCGTTGGCAATGCTGGAATATGCCAGCAGCCGCTTGATGTTGGATTGGGAAATCGCCAGCACGTTGCCACCGATCATGGTAATCGCGGCCAGGCCCCACAGCACGGGGGTAATTTGGCCCGACAGGCCGGGAAAGGCCGTCACGAAGACCCGCAGCAGGGCGGCCACTGCAGCCGCCTTGACCGCCACCGACATGAAACCGGTCACCGGCGAAGGTGCGCCCTGGTAGACGTCCGGCGCCCACTGGTGGAACGGTACTGCCGCCACCTTGAAACCAAAACCTACCAGGATCAAGCTCGCCCCGATCAGTAGCAGGAGCGGGATCCCCTTACCTGCGGCCATTGCCTGGGTAATCCCCAGCAGGTCGTGGTGAGCGGTGGCTCCAAAAACCAGCGCAATCCCGTACAGCAAAAATCCGGAGGAAAATGCCCCGAGCAAGAAATATTTTAAAGAAGCTTCCTCCGAGTCAACCCGCGGCCGGGCAAAACCGGCCAGCACGTACAGCGGGATGGAAAGCAGTTCGATTGCCAGGAAAACGACGATCAGGTCGTAGGCGTAAGCCATCAGCATCATGCCGGCTACCGAGAAGAGCAGTAGAGAGTAGTATTCGCCGCGCTCGATCTTCATCCGTTTGAGATAATCATACGCAAGCGGAATGGCGACCAGGCCCGAGGCCAGGAAGACCACGTTAAAAAACGTGCCAAAACCATCCACCACGGCCATTCCGCTCAGGGCGACCTGCACGGCGCCGATCTGCAAAAGGGCCAGTCCTAGGCTTACCAACAGGCCAAGCGCCGCCAGGATGGCCGTCCAGCCTTTATGTTTGGCCGGGATCCACAGGTCCGCCAGTAGCAGGAGCAGGGACCAACCAACGAGGACCACCAGGGGTAAGATCGCACTAATATCAGAAAGTGTCATTGCCTCGAACCTCCGTTTACGGCAGTCCTGCCGCACTCCTGACCACCTTGACCAGGTTATCGACCGTGGGTTGTAACAAGTCGAAGAAGAACTTCGGGTACAGACCGATCCAGAAGATGACCACCAGGATCGTGCCCAAAATGATGATCTCACGCCAGTTGAGATCTGCCATTGTCTGGTTTTCGACCTGTGTTACCGGGCCCAGGAAAACTTTTTCAAACATGACCAGCAGGTACACTGCAGCCAGGATCACGCCCAGGGTGGCAATGCCGGCGTACCAGGGACTGCCCAGCGCCGAAGACGGCAGAAACGATCCGGCCAGAATAGTGAACTCGCCGACGAAGCCGTTCAAACCGGGCAGGCCCATCGAGGAAAGCGTTACCACCAGGCTGACAGCCGCCAGCACCGGTACCACTTTCCAAAGCCCGCCAAAGGCTGCCAGCTCGTGGGTATGGCGCCGTTCATAGAGCATGCCCACAATCAGGAACAAAGCCCCGGTGCTCAAACCGTGGTTGACCATTTGCAGAATGGCGCCCGAAACGCTCTGCGAGGTCAGGGCAAAGATCCCCAGCATTACAAATCCCAGGTGGCTGACGGATGAATAGGCTACCATTTTCTTGAGGTCTTTCTGCGAAAAGGCCACCGCTGCCCCGTACAGAATACCGATCACAGCCAGCACCGCCATCAAGGGTGCAAAATAAACGCTGGCCTCCGGAAAAAGCGGTAAATTGAAGCGCAGGAAGCCGTAACACCCCATCTTTAGCAGTACTCCGGCCAGGATAACCGAACCGGCCGCAGGCGCCTCAACGTGGGCATCCGGCAGCCAGGTGTGCAGCGGAAAAAGCGGCACCTTGATGGCAAAAGCCAATCCAAACCCCAGGAACAACCACTGGCTGACGCCCAGGAAGACCTGGCGGTTGGCAAGCAGGGTTTCGTACGAGAAAGTCCTGGCCTGCAAACCAATGTACAGGATTCCCAACAGCATCAGGATCGAGCCGGCCATGGTGAACAGGAAGAATTTAACCGCCGCGTAAATCCGGCGTTCGTGGCCGTAGATTCCGATCAGGAAATACATGGGCACCAGGGTGAACTCCCAGAAGATGTAAAAGAGCACCAGGTCCAGGGCCAGGAACACCCCCAGCATGCCTACTTCCATCAACAGGAAAAGGATCATGAAGCCTTTGACCCGCTCTTTGACCGCCGACCAGGCGGAAAGGATCGCCAGGGGGGTCAGGAAAGTGGTCAGGAGCACCATCAACAAGCTCAACCCGTCGACGCCCATTTGTAAGCGGATTTCGACCCCGCCCAGGTTAACCCAGGGTTGGTCAAGTTTGAGCTGGAGCGTCCCCACTCCCGGGTTGAACTGGGATAGTACCCACAACGAAAGGGCAAAAGTGACCAGTGTGGTGACAAAGGCCACCCAGCGAATGGCGTTCTTCCGTTCTCCAGGAATCAACGCCAGGATCAACACCCCCAGGAGGGGGAAGAAGGTCACCAGCAGCAAAGGATGAATACTAAAATTCATATTTCTCCCCAATCGAGAGATCAGCCCCGCAGGATCAAATAACCCAGGATCACGACCAAGCCTGCCAGAATCGACAGGGCATACCGCCGCACATATCCATTCTGGAGCGTGGCCCAGGTCTTACTCAGGCCGGCCGTCAGCCGGCCTAATCCGTTCGCAATGCCGTCGATCAAGCCCTGGTCAAAGGACTGCGCCAGGAATTTTGCCAATTCCTGATATGGGTTGATTATGACAGCCTGGTAAAGCTCATCAATCCACCATTTATGCTCCATCCCCTTGTAAATAGGCCCTAGAATACGCGCCAGTGGGTCAGGTTGGCCGGGTAATGCCAGGGTCTTGCGGGTGGAATAAAATACCCAGGCCGTACCCAACCCAAGTAACGCAACCGCCAGGGACCCCGCCGCTACCGCCAGGATAAACTGGCCGGGGATCAGGTTTTTAAAGGCCGGATCCAACCATTTTTCCATCCAGTTCAGGCCGGGGAAATTGAGAATTCCTCCCAGAGCCGAGAGCACTGCCAAAACGATCAACGGCAGAGTGATGAGGGCCGGATTCTCGCGGGCCTGGTTGGCGGCCTGGCTGCGGCCCTTGCCAAAGAAAACCAGCAAGAGCTGGCGGCCCATGTAAAAAGCGGTTAAGAAGGCCGCTATCAACAAAATGATAAAGACCGCCAGGTTATTCTGGATGGCGGCCGCCAGGATCTCGTCTTTTGAGAAGAACCCCGCCAGGGGGGCTATCCCCGAAAGAGCCAGGGCGCCGATCAGGTAAACCCAAAAGGTAACCGGCATTTTTTCTCTCAGGCCGCCCATGTTGCGCATATCCTGCGGATCGAGCTCACTATATCCGTGCTCGTGCCCCTTTTCGGCCTTTTCCTGTCCGTGTTCCATCCCGAGGATGACCGATCCGGCCGCCAGAAAGAGCAGCGCCTTGAAAAAAGCATGCGTCACCAGGTGGAACATGCCGGCCACAAACGCTCCCATTCCCACCGCCGCCACCATGAAGCCAAGTTGGCTGATGGTTGAATACGCCAGCACCTTCTTGATGTCATTCTGCCCAACCGCAATCGTAGCGGCAAACAAGGCCGTTAGCGCCCCAACCCAGGTAACAACCAGTTGGGCTGTTGGCGCCGCCATGAACAGCGCCGACGAGCGTGCCACCAGGTACACACCCGCTGTGACCATTGTGGCCGCATGGATCAGGGCCGATACTGGGGTAGGGCCGGCCATGGCATCCGGCAGCCAGACGTACAGTGGAATCTGGGCTGATTTGCCTGCTACGCCCAGCAGCATGAACAGGGTAATTGCCAGCAGCACAGGCGGGGCAGCCCGGCCGACATTTGCGAAAATATCCCCAAAATTAAACGTCCCAAACGTGGCAAACAGGATAAACAGGGCTATCAGCAGGCCAAAATCGCCCACCCGGTTGGCCACAAAAGCCTTTTTGGCCGCCTTGGCATTGGCAATGCCGCCGGAGCCTTTTTCAAACCAGAATCCAATCAATAAATAAGAGCAAAGGCCAACCCCTTCCCAACCTACAAACAGCATCAGGTAATTATCAGCGCTCACCAGGATCATCATGGCAGCGATAAACAGGTTCAGGTAAACAAAAAAGCGGGGGAAGCGGCCGGGGTCACCGTTATGACGGACGTCGCTGTGCATGTAGCCGATGGCATAGAGGTGGATCAGGGTTCCGACACCCGACACCACCAGCATCATGGTCACCGAAAGCGTGTCTACCTTGAAAGCCCAATCGGCCTGCAGGGAGCCGACGTGGATCCACTGCACGAAAGGCACCGTGGCGCCTTCAGGCTGGCCCAGCAGCGCCAAAGCCATCGTCACCGCAATTGCAAATGGCCCCCCCACCGCCAGTGTCGCGATCGCCCCGGAACCTTTTTCTCCCAGGCGCTTGCCAACCAGGATGTTCAGCAGCAGCCCAATGATCGGGATTAATACTACCCAGGGCGCCAGGCCAAAAAAAGAATGATCAAGTGCTAGTAAGTGCATATTTGCTCCCCAGCCAGAATTTCTTCATTTTTTACAGCCCTTCGGCCGAAAAATAGTGGAGATCATCCCTTAAGACTGCTCATTTGGTCCACATCAATACTCTTCTTGGCGCGGAAGATTGCCACCATCAACGCCAGGCCGACTGCCACCTCTGCCGCGGCCACGGTCATCACAAAAAAGACAAACATTTGGCCATCCAGAGCCTGGTAATAAGACGCAAACGCCATAAAAGCCAGGTTGGCCGCATTGAACATCATTTCCAGGCACATGAAAATAACGATGGCGTTACGGCGCACCAGCACTCCCACCACACCCATGGAGAAGAGAATAACCGACAATGCTAAATAATAAATGATTGGCTCCATGCCTATTCCTCCTTTTTCTTCCCGAGCAGCCGGCCCCGAATGGAGGTTATTTCGCCGCGGGTCAGCACAATCACGCCGATCACGGCTACCAGCAAAATTACCGACGTGACCTCAAACGGCAGGGCGTACTTGGTAAACAGGAGGGTAGCCACCTGGGTCGGGGTTGCAAAGTCGGGCGCAGCCTCCGGCAGGGGGTTGGCGTTATTAAAACCCCACACCACGAACAGCGCCACCTGGGCCAGCAGGATGCCGCCTAATACCAGTGCCAAAACCCTCTGTGATTTCAACGGCTCGCGGCCCGGAAGCCTTTCAGCGCCCAGCAGCATAATTACAAATAGGAACAGCACCATGATGGCGCCGGCGTACACGGTCACCTGTGCCATCGCCAGGAATGGAGCGCCCAAAACCAGGTAAAGCACAGCCACCAATGAAAAATTGGCAACCAGGAACAGGACCGTATAAACTGCGTTGCGCGTCAGCAGCACGCCCATCCCGGTTCCCACAATCGCCAGGGCTATCCCGCCAAAAAACAATGTCGTAAAAAACATTGACCCTCCTTCATTCCAGGCTTATCCTATTATCCACCCGGCCAGGAACCAGCCCGGGCAGACACAGGCCTGAGCTTTGTAAAATTAATCTTCCGCATCTTTCATTTCCGGCACCGAGCGGGTAAATACACCCGGCGGAGTCACCTGCGGAGTCGGCTTGCCGCCCGGCGGGACCGGGTCGATCAACATATCCTTGGTGTAAATTGACTGGTCACGGTCCGTGAAGGACAGCTCGTAGTTATCACCCAGGAGAATGGCCTCTGTCGGGCAGGCATCCTCGCAGAAACCGCAGTAAATGCAGCGAAGCATATTGATTTCATACGTGCTGGCGTAACGCTCCCCCGGAGAAAAGCGTTTCTCGTCGGTATTTTCGGCCGCCTCAACAAAAATGGCATCGGCCGGGCAGGCCGCAGCGCACAAAGAACAGCCAATACACTTCTCCAGTCCGTTGTCATAGCGCTTGAGCACGTGCCGCCCGCGGAAACGAGTCCGCACCGGGCGCTTCTGCTCTGGATATTGGATAGTGATTGGCTTTGTAAACATCGACCGTAAAGTCGTAAACAATCCATGCAGCATAGCGCTAACCTCCAACCAATACAATCACGATGGCCGTCACTACCACGTTGGCCAGGGCCACCGGGAACATAACTTTCCAACCCAGTGCCATCAAGCGGTCATAGCGGATGCGGGGCAGGGTGGCTCGCAGCCAGATGATCAGGAACATCCAGATAGCCGTCTTAACGAAAAGATAGATGGGTCCCAAAATCGGCGCCTGGTCAATAAAAGGCCCCAGGTAACCGCCAAAGAAGAGGGTTGCGCCTATCATCGAGATGGCCACCATCTTGATATATTCGGCCATGAAGAAAAGCGCAAATTTCATACTGGAATACTCGGTATGGTAGCCGGCGGTCAGTTCCTGCTCCGCCTCAGGCATATCAAACGGGGCCCGGTTAATTTCGGCCAGACTGGCCATCAGGTAAATCGCAAAAGCTACCGGCTGCAGAATAACATTGGGCACAGCCCGTTGGGCATTAACAATCGCTCCCAGGCTCATCGACCCGGCCAGCAGAATGGGGCCGACGTATGCCAGGCCTAACGCCAACTCGTAGCTGATCATCTGAGCCGTGGCCCGCAGTCCGCCTAGCATGGCGTACTTGTTGTTTGAAGACCAGCCCGCCAGGGAAATGCCATAAACTGAAATGGAAGTTACCGACAAAATCCAAAGTACACCGACGTTGAGGTCGGCCAGTTGCAGGGTGAAGTCGCGCCCAAAGAGATTGATCGTCCCACCCCACGGCACCACTGCGGTCATCACTAACGCCGGGATAACCGTGATAATCGGCGCCAGGACGAAGATAAATTTATCCGCTTCAGCGGGGATCAGGTCCTCTTTGAATATCAGCTTGATCCCGTCAGCCACCGGCTGCAGAATTCCCAGCGGGCCGGCCCGGTTGG
>Ga0209638_1003120_pt1 | contig 9996 bp, 8 predicted proteins | sample BarGraNGADG00211_FD_184490 | JGI IMG/M metagenome (GOLD analysis project Ga0209638, IMG submission 184490) | Arctic peat soil microbial communities from Barrow, Alaska - Barrow Graham LP Ref core NGADG0002-211 (SPAdes) (version 2) | ecosystem: Environmental > Terrestrial > Soil > Wetlands > Peat... | reverse complement strand
CACCACCCGCCTACGCGCGAGAAGACAGCTTCGATGAGTCCGAGGTGACTGTCGGTACCGGGGAGTGGAAGCTCCCCGGTACGCTGACGATCCCCAAGGGCGACGGGCCTTTCCCGGCCGTGGTTTTGGTTCACGGCTCCGGTCCCAACGATCGAGACGAGACAATAGGCGCGAACAAGCCGTTCAAGGACATCGCATGGGGTCTGGCGTCAAAAGGGGTTGCTGTGCTGCGGTACGACAAGCGCACCAAGGTGTATACGGACCCGGCAAAGTGGGACAAGAACTTTACTGTCAAAGAGGAAGTGATAGATGACGCGCTGGCTGCGGTAGAGACGCTAAGACAGTCGCCGAAGGTAGACCAGAAGAAGATCTTCGTCCTTGGGCACAGCTTGGGCGGCATACTCATTCCGAGGATCGGGAAGGCCGATCCCAAAATCGCCGGTCTGATCATGATGGCCGGCTGCGGCACCCAGCCGCTAGAGGATGTGCTGCGGCGGCAGCTCACGTACGGAGCCTCGCTACGCGGGCCGATAACTGATGACACCAAGAAAGAGATCGACAAGAAAATACAATTGCTGTTGAAAAGCGCGTCGGTCTACTTGAAGGATCTCCGAGACTATATTCCGGTGGCGGCGGAGATGGCAAAGTCGCTGAAGCAGCCGATGCTGATCATGCATGGCGCGCGGGACTACCAGGCCACGACCGCCGACTTCAACATATGGAAGAAAGTGCTCTCTTCGCGAAAAGACGTGATGTTCAAGTTATACCCCAACCTGAACCACTTGTTCATGGAGGGGACTGGCAAGAGCACACCCCAGGACTATGAGAAACGCGGGCCGGTGTCCGAACTGGCGATAGACGACATCGCTGGGTGGATCAAGGCACACTAGGACTGCGATATTACGTCGATACGCTTGACTAGCTCCGCTGGCAACGGGCCGGCGAGGGCGGCGTTGATGTTCGCTTGGATATGACCGACCTGCTGCGCGCCGGGGATGACCGCGGAGATATCGGGATCAGCCAGAATGTAACGGAGCGTAATATCGGTGAGGCTGAGGCCGGTTTCCTCGCAGAGATCGTAGGCCATTAAGATGCGGCGGACGGTATCGGCGTCCCAGAAGCCGTATTCGCCGGTTTTCTGCAGATTGAGCATGTGTTCTCGCTGTATGGTTGCAAGGAATCCCTGTAGGAATGTCCCCCCCATCACCAGGCCCACATCGTGCTTCTTTGCGATGGGAATGACGCGGTCTCGCACGGGCTGCTTGACGAGAGTGTAGCCGCCTGCGACCAGCGCGACATCGAACCGACCAGTGTCGAGTAGATCCGCGATGTTGTCGCAGACCCATCCGCCGAGCCCGATTGCGCCCACCACGCCCTCGCTTTTGAGTTCGTCGAGCACGTTCAGGACCGGCGCCTTGCCCGTATGAAGACCATCGCCCCACCAGCCCTCGAGGTTGGGCTCGTGGACGAACATGACGTCGATACGATCCAACTGCAGGAGCCACAGGCTGTGCATTATCGCGCGGCGGAGCGCGTTTTCATCGGCGTAGGCTGCCTCGCCAAGGTTGCGGACGATGGTGCGGTCGAGGTAGCCGACCTTGGTACTGACGAAGATCGACTTGTCGGCGTGCCTGCGAAGCGCGCGGCCCGCAAGCTCCTCGCCCTCGCCGAAGCCATACATCTGGGCCGTGTCCATGAAGTTGATCCCGGATGAAGGCGCAGTCCATGATCGCGTCCGCTTCACTCCGGGCGATACCGAACTCACCCGTGAACATGTAGCCGCCGAGGCTCAGCTCCGTAACCATCAATTCCGTCCGGCCTAGCCGCCGCTTCTTCAGTTCGCTTGCCATCCTTAATACTCCCTTTAGACTCTATCCGCGCAGGGCTCGGCCTTGCCGTGAATCGGCTCCCAGAGGTGACCGATGCGCTCCCCGCGCTCCAGTGCGCCCTCGAACCATATCGCCGCCGCGCCTTCGCAGTCCAGCAGGCACTGCACGTCGTGGTGCCAGCCCATTCCGGTGATAACGCAGTCGCCAGGGCCGACGTCGTAGAACTTGCCCTCGCTGACGGCTCTGCAGCGGCCCGAAAAGAAGATCCAGTACTCGTCGCAGTCGTGGTAGTGGTTGTCGAACGAGGTGGATTTCGTATACTCGTGCGGAGTCTGCTGGGCTGGCAGCGTATCACTCAGGAAGACCGGGAATATGCCCGAGCTGGTGATCGATTTCCACCGACCCGCCGCGTGGAAGACCAGGGCATCGCCATCGACGGCGCTCAGCCTTAGGCCCGGCGCATCCGGCGTGTCCAGGTCCAGCTTCTGCCCGGTGGCAAGCTGGGGGGTCCCGTCAGCGGACTCGACTTGAACGGTCCCCTGGCAGACGATGATTTCTTCCTTGGCCCCAGCGCGCGGCAGGGAGATCGACTCCCCTTTCGCGATGGGGATGAGCTGGATGCTCTCGACTTCGCACCAATCAGGCATCTTATCGCCTACGTGAACAACGGGCATGGGTCTCTCCTCTGGGTGCTGACTCTCGTGGATTCTCCGAATCAACTGTCGTCCGAGGGAATCAAGTTCAGCATGACGGAGTGCGGGTCAATCTGCTACTAGAACAATCCGAATATCTCGCCGTCCGGGTTCATGCTGATCTTCGTCGCGGCGGGGACCTTGGGCAGGCCGGGCATGGTCATTATGTCGCCGGCGTAGACAACGACGAATCCCGCGCCCGCGCAGACCTTGGCCCCGCGAACGTTGATCTTGAAGCCTCTCGGGCGGCCGATCACTTTGGCGTTATCGGAAAGCGAGTTCTGCGTTTTCGCGATGCAGACGGGAAGGTCAGCGAAGCCCAGCTTCTCGATCTCGGCGATCTGCTTCACAGCGGCTGGCGCAAAGTCCGCGCCATCAGCTCCGTAGTACTTTTGAGCGACTATTTCGACCTTCTGCTTGATCGGCATATTCAATGGGTATGCGGGGGCAAAGGTCGATTCGCCCTCGCATGCTTTGATCACCAGCTCGGCGAGAGCCTTTCCGCCCTCACCGCCGGCTGCCCACACATCCGATAGCGCCCACGTGACGCCCATTTTGTGGCAAGCATCGGATAGCGCCGCGATTTCCTCATCAGAGTCCGTGGGGAACTTGTTTATCGCGACTATCGGCTCCAAGCCGACCACTCGCACGTTCTCGCAGTGCTTTTCGAGGTTCTCGATGCCCTTGAGCACCGCCTCGGGGTTGCTCGTAGTAAGCTCCGCAAGCGGCACCCCGCCGTGCATCTTGAGCGCGCGAATGGTCGCAACCACGACTGCCGTTACAGGTTTGAGGTTGCCCACGCGGCACTTGATATCGAAGAACTTCTCCGCGCCCAGGTCGCTTCCGAAACCGGCCTCGGTGACCACATAGTCCACGAGCTTCAAGGCCGCTTTCGTGGCGATGATGGAGTTGCATCCGTGAGCGATGTTGCCGAACGGGCCGCCGTGCACGAACGCGGGAGTGCCCTCCAGGGTCTGGACTATGTTCGGGAAGATGGCGTCTTTCAGAACGACCGCCATTGCTCCGCTTGCCTGCAGGTCTTTGGCCGTGACGGGCACGCCGGACTTGTTCAGGCCGACGACGACTCGCGCCAGGCGGTTTTCGAGGTCCGCCCGATCGCTCGATAGACACAGCAGGGCCATGATCTCGGATGCTGTAGTGATATCGAACCCCGACTGCCGCGGAACACCGTTGGTCTTGCCGCCGAGGCCGATCACGATGTCCCGCAGAGCCCTCTCGTTCATATCCATCACGCGTTTCCAGGTGATGGAGTGCGGATCGATGTCCAGCGGATTGCCCTGGTGCAGGGAGTTATCGAGCATGGCCGCGAGCAGGTTGTGCGCGGTCGTGATGGCGTGAAAATCGCCGGTGAAGTGCAGGTTGATATCCGCCATCGGGATGACCTGCGCATAGCCGCCGCCCGCGGCCCCGCCCTTGACGCCAAAGCACGGGCCAAGCGAGGGCTCGCGGAGCGCGATGCAGGTCTTCTTCCCGAGCTTGCGCATGGCATCGCCGAGGCCGACTGTGGTCGTGGTCTTGCCCTCGCCTGCCGGAGTCGGGGTGATGGCGGTCACGAGGATCAGCTTACCGTCAGGGTTGCCCTGCCTCTTCTCGATCGCCTCGAAGGTGACCTTGGCCATGTCGTTGCCATAGAGCCGAAGGTCGTCTTCGGCAAGTCCAAGCTCCGCGGCGATGTCTCTTATGTGCTTCGCGGTTGCTTTCTGCGCTATATCTACGTCGGATAGCATTGTCGGCATCCTCCACCTGTGCGGCAAGCCGCCTTTAGAAATCTTTCTCCGTGAACCTATACTCGCGTATCTGAGCCTTGGGAGCATCGTCCTTTATGTAGTTGACCACAACGAACTCACCCGGCGCTGTCTCCACCCATCCGGTATAGCCGCCGTCGGAGTGGTGGTTGCGGTCGTGATCGAGCGGAAGTACTATCCCGTTCTGCTTCTGCCTATCCTTTTCAATCGCGCTTTCGGCTGATTCGAGGTAGGCAAACGTGTTCTTTGCCCACGGGCTCGCGCCGCCGATCTGGTATCTGTATGTGATCATCACCTTGCCGGACTTGGTCAGGTGCGCCACGGGCCTGTGTCCACTGTCCATCTGAGTTGTGAATGGTCCGGCCCACGTAAGGCCGCCATCGGCCGATATGCACTTGTAGATGGGCCGACCCTTACCCGAGTTTTCGCGAAGGTAGCAGACCAGCTTTCCGCCGACGTAGATAATCGAGGCTTCGCAGAACTTGTAGCCTTTCTTGTCCGCGACAACTATCTCGTCACCCCAGGTCTTGCCGCCATCCTTGCTGCGGCTGACGCATTGCCTGAGGTTCCCGGTGTCGCAGTTGATCGATTGTGTCGCCAGCAGCCAAACGCCATCGGGAAGCTCCACGACCTCGTCCGGCATTATCCCGCGAACCCCCGAGTCCACCGGCTCTGAGAACGTCTTTGCCTGATCCGAGCTATACCAGAACAGCACATGCGAGGCCAGGCAGTCCTTCGCGTTCTCGCCCGGAGGGGTCGGAAATCGGTCGCAGATCAGCAGAACGCGCCCGTCTTTGAGCTGCTGGACCTTGGGGCAGTTATACTGCTGCGTATGAGTGCCATTGTGTGTTGCCTCGACCAGCACGTGCTTGTCGGAGAAGGTCTTGCCGTTGTCGTCACTCGTGCGGACTATGATGCGGCAGAAGGTTTTCACCTTGTGACCGTCGCTCTCGCGATAGACAAGAATGATGCGGCCGCTATCCAAACGCGTGAGGCTTGGGAAACACTCGTAGACGGAGTCATCCCGGCTGATCGTGGACTTCTCGATCTTGAACCCGACCGGACCTGAAGCCTTGGCAGGCTCCGCGCCGACGCAGGATTGGGCAGCGAGGAGTACGACAATCAGGATGACCATCAGAAGCATTCTCATTTCACCGGGGGTGGGTCGTTTTTGGTCAGCACCACATCCTTACACTTCTTACCGAAGTCCAGTGGCAAAATCCTGCCCGCGAACATGTTCATCCACGCGCTGGTGTGCTCTAACCGTCGATCCACGGGGATGTGATACGTGCCTAGCTTCTCCTGCCTGCCGAGCTTCTTCGCGCGCTCGTTGATGAGCCACCAGATGCAGGCGCGTTCGGGATAGACCTCGCAGTGCCCATCAGGCATGGTACCGCCGCACGGGCCATTGCGAATTTCTTTCGGACACCTCATGCAGCACGTATACGCGTTGTAGCTGAGCACGCACTGGCCGCAATCCTGGCAGCGGAACACAGGCTTCTTGACCGCGTTTTCGCCCAGCAGAACGCACTTATATAAGGTGGGATGCTTCTCGCAGAACCCCGCGACTCTCTCGGAAAACTTGCTCATGACTGCGCTCCTTGCGAGGCAACAGCGGGTTCCTCGCCGCGCTCGGACCCTTCGACAGGCTCAGGGTGACTCGGTTGAGGTCTGGGCAGCAGTCCTGCCTCCTCGACCAGCTTTGGAGTGATCGATTCCCACATGACAGGCATTATGTGGACTCCGTGGACGCCCGGGATTTGCTTCAGGCGCTTGATCGTTTCCACGGCCATCGCAACGCCCATAGCCGCGCTCTCTTCCTTGGAATCGACCACCGATTCCATCCGCTTGATACACTCATCGGCAATGAGCGAGCCAGGAACGTTGTCGCGCATGTGCAACAGCGCCCTGACCGACCGCACCGGCATTACGCCCGCGAGTATATGCACTTGCTGGTCGTAGCCCTCGTCGCGGACAGCCGCCATCCATTTCTCGAAGCGCGGCATGTCAAAAACGGGCTGAGTCTGGATGAAATGGGCTCCGGCAGCGATTTTCTTGCCCAAACGGATGATTCTTAGATCAAACGGCTCCGCAAACGGGTTCGCCGCGCCCCCAATGAACAGCTTCGGCGGGGGTTTGATCTCCTCGCCGGACATAAACTTGGCTTCGTTCATGTCGGCCAGAGTGCGGATAAGCTGCACGGAATCGAGGTCGAACACGCCCTTGGCTTGCGGGTGATTCCCGAAGCTCATGTAGTCGCCGGTGAGGCAGAGGACGTTCTTGACCCCCGCCGCGTAGGCCCCGAGGATGTCCGATTGCTGCGCGAGCCTGTTGCGGTCGCGGCAGGTCATCTGCATAATCGGCTCGACCCCGCCCTCAAGCGCGAACACGCTGGACATGACCGAACTCATCCGCACGATCGCCGTCTGATTGTCCGTCAGGTTCACCGCATCGACCACGTCCCTGAAGTAGCCGCACTTCTTAAGGATCGACGCCTTGTCCGCGCCCTGCGGAGGACTCATTTCCCCGCAGACCGCGAAGTGTCCCTGCTCCAATAACAGTTCCAGATTGCTGCCTGATACCATGTCTACTGTCCTCAAGCGAAGACTGCGAAGGACCCCACCCCAACCCTCCCCTCAGAGGGGAGGGGGCCAGCTTGCCCGCTCCCAAGCAGGGAGGGGGCAGTCTAGAGTCCCTCGAACACGCCCTCGCGGGATTTGCTGATATAGTTCATACAGAACTCATCGCGGCCGAGCAGAGCCTCGGTGGAATAGATGAGCGCCATGAGATACTTGTCGTTCGGGTCGATGATGCCCGCGTCCAGCCCCTTGCCAAGGCACAGCACAGTCATCGCCTGATTGAGCAGCTTGCGCACCGGCATTCCGTGCGAAACATTGCTCAGACCCGCGATGATATGCACGCCGGGGAACTCCGCGGCGATCTTTTCGATAATGTCGAGCATCGAGACCGCAACATCACTGCCTGTCCCAATCGGGAACGTGAGCGGATCGACGTAGATGTCCTCGACCGCCACCCCTGCCGCGGTGAGGTCGCCTATGAGCTTACGCGCTACGGAAAGGCGCTTCGCCGGATCCTGCTGAATTCCGCTGTCGTCCATCGCGAGCGCGATGACCTTGGCCTTGTACTTCACCACGAACGGGAGCACATTTGCGTATCGCTCGGTCTCGGCTGTGATGGAGTTGATGAGCGGCTGGCCCTTTGCGGGGTTGTATGCGGCCAGGCCCTTTTCGAGAGCGGCGGGGTTAGGGGTGTCGAAGGAGATCGGCGCATCGACCGCTTCCTGCACCACCTGGGTAAGCCATTCCATCGCCTCCGGCTCGCCTGAGGTAAGCGTGCCGGCGTTAATATCTATGTAGGTAGCTCCGGCCTCGAACTGCTTACGGGCAAGATCGCTGATGAACTCAGCATCCCGCCTGACGACCGCAGCCTCGATCACCGGTTCGCCCTTCACTTTTCTACTAGTGTTGATCCTCTCGCCTACGATTAGCAAAGTCAGTTGCCTCCTCTGGATTCGCGTAGCACTCTTGTTCAGAAGAAAACGGGATGGCCGGTCATCCTGGCCATCCCAATGCAGAAAAGAGAGGTTACGTGAGCACGTCGCGCGATAACTTGCACAACGCGCCACCGATCAGTCTTATTCTACAGCCGACAGCTCTCCCGGTCTGGGATTTTGGTACGCTAGTCATGGAACAATCGTGCCCAAACCCGTTTCGCTCCCTGGGACGGCACATCCTCCTTTGAGAAACGCGAAGGCAGTAATTCCGATACTTGATGACGAACAAGCAGAAGATGACACCTATTGGCCGTAAACCACCGGTTCCCCTGCGGGAGGCGCTTGATATCGGCGAGCTGTGTTGCACTGATCCGTGTGACGTGAACCTGGCGCTCGGCTCGTTTTGGCTCGGGTCCCGCACGAGCTTCGAAAGCCGCCTGGTCAAGGCGTTCAAGGCGTGTGCTCCCACGCAGGATTTCGAGCCGCATATCTCGCAGCTCTGCCGGTTCTACGCAACTCTGGTGGTTGAGCGCACGCGGGGGGACAAGTTCGATTGGGTTATCCGGGTGCTGAGTTCGAGCGAAAGCGAACCTGATCCCTCGCGGCCTCAGAGCCTGTTGACGGACATGCTGTGCTCGATCACTGGCGCGCGGAATGCAACTGATATGTTCTTCAAGAGCGCGGCCAGACCCCCAATGCGGGTGGTGGATAGGCTCGCGGGCGCGGAGGCGCTGAATGCCCGCCTGCGCTACGTGGCTCAGGACCTGTTCATCCGCCCGGGCAAGCTTTCGGGCAGCGTGCTGCTGATCGATGACATCTGCAATACCGGAGCCTCCACCCGTGCATACGCAGCCGCGCTGAAACAGTTTGCCGGAGCGAGCCGCGTGGACGCCGTGAACCTTGCGGCGACTCGATTCGCTCGCGGGAAGGATGGACGCGGAATGCTGCAACTGGATGTGGCAGGTCTGGCTGGTTACCCATCGCTGGGCCAAGTCTGGACCGATGGCGCGGACGTTGAGCACATACGGCAAGACTGTCCGTCCGCCCAGAAGCCCATAGCCTGCGATGTCCGGTTCATGGCCGAGCGCAGCGCGAACCCCTGCCCCGACTGCGCGCCGGCTCCCGTCGCCGCGCGGAAGTGGTGGCAGATGTGGTAAGGCAGTAACTGCTCAGTCTTCTTAAGCACTACGTCACCCTGAACTTGTGCCACGTCACCCTGAACTTGTTTCAGGGCCTATCCCTTCGCCGGATGGGTGCCGGATCAAGTCCGGCATGACGTGGTAGGTTCAGCATGACGAAAATCCAAAAAAAACCGAACCCGCCTTCGCTTTCGCTACGGCGGGCGGAAAGGGTAAAAGGGTAAAAGGGCAAAGGGTTATCCCCGACGCCTTCTTAGCCCGATAAGTCCAATCAAACCCCCAACCAATGTGATAATTGATGACGGCTCAGGAACAACTTGGGAGACGCGAAACCCGATACCGCGGTCCTCGCCATTCGGGCCGCCGCTGCCGTCGCGACCCGACGCCCGGAGGGTGCGGTAGTTCATGCTGAACGAACCGCCACGCAGACCGCGACAGGCGTAATCCCCGCTGATAGACGTAATAGCCTCGTTCCACTCCCAGACGTTGCCGCCCTGGTCAAACGTGCCGTAGGCGCTCGCGGAGTTCTGGAACTCGCCAACGACTGTGGTGTACTTGCCGGAATCTGTCGGATAAGACCCGGAGCCTGTATAGTAGTTGGCGTTGTTGCCGGAAGCGTCGGTCATGTCATTACCCGGAGCGGAGTTGCTCTTGGTGGGATAATCCCAGTATCCGGCACTGGTACTGCCGCCCTTGTAGTAAGCAGCCTTGTACCACTCATCCTCGCTGGTCACCGCCCACGTCGCTCCGGCGTTGCGCTGGATGGTGCGGCCATCAGTGCCGGTGTAACCGTCTAGAGTGTATGCGCCGGTCTCAGTGGAGCCGGTGCCCTGACCGTTACCCAGCCAGTTGGCGAAACGGCAGGAGTCCCAATAGCTAACGTAGTCGACCGGGCGGTTCACAAACGCCGCATCCACACTGTAGTTAAAGCTACCCGATGAACCACCGCGGGTGATCCCGCTGCCGTAGCTGGTGTTTGACATGCTCGTGTTGTATAGCCCGTAGGTATCGGTGGCTCCCACCGCGTTGAGAAACGCGGTGTACTGTCCGGCGGTC
>Ga0209638_1003114_pt1 | contig 10008 bp, 13 predicted proteins | sample BarGraNGADG00211_FD_184490 | JGI IMG/M metagenome (GOLD analysis project Ga0209638, IMG submission 184490) | Arctic peat soil microbial communities from Barrow, Alaska - Barrow Graham LP Ref core NGADG0002-211 (SPAdes) (version 2) | ecosystem: Environmental > Terrestrial > Soil > Wetlands > Peat... | reverse complement strand
GACAATCATCACGACTAACTTAATCTATGACGAGTGGCACAACTTTCTCGGCAATAAGTCGATGGTGGACGCGCTGCTGAGCCGTGTGCGGCATTACTGCCACACCGTGAACATCGACGGTCCTTCGCTGCGCGAGCTGCAGGGCTGAACTCATGGACGGTCCACCGATCGATCAGCGCGACTATGTGCGCCGGCTGCTGGAAGCGTATCGTGCGACGCCGGGCACTTCGGGCACAGTGCGCCGTCCGGACCGTTTGCTCGCGGCCCAACTGCACGAACGCGGCGTACCGCTGGAAGCGGTCGAGAACGCGTTCGTCCTGGCTGCGACGCGGCGAATGATACGGCCCGCCGGCGCGGCCCCGCTGGGAACGATCCGCTCGCTGGCGTACTTTTCGCCGGTGATCGAGGAAGTGCTGCAACTACAGGTCAGCCAGGAATACTTTCAGTACCTCCGCCACAAACTCCAACGCATTGCTCCGGCACGATAGCCCCGATCCCATCCCCCGAACGAAATGCCCCACCCACGCAGCGCGCCTTCGGCGCGGATGATATCGCCGCGTACCCTCGCCGAAACGGATGCACGCCTGCGGCGTGGATGATGACGCCGGGTTCCCAGTCCTGTTCCCGGAGTGGGTCACTTCAACCGAGCGCTACTGGGTCACTTCTCGGAAGCAGCGAAGAGTCCGGCGCCGTTGACAAGCCGGCCCTGGCTCCAGTCGGTTTCGGTATCAGTACCTTTCGAGGAGGATCCGCGTATGGCGCCGGAGAGAACAACCCGCATCAATAAACCGGAAGAAGAGCCGGAACTTCAGCACCCCGAGCCGGAGGCTGAGGGTACGAGCGAAATCGAAGAGCCGAGGCCGACAGGATTCGGAGCGCGCCTCCGACAACTGGTGGCTCAATCGAGACAGGGTGCATCGCATCCCAACATCCAACGCCAGCAACTCAAACAGGATCGAACCAAGAGCTTCCTGATGCTGGCCGGCTCGATGGTCGTGATGGCCTTGATGTTCTTTGCGATGTTCTCGTCGCCGAGCAGCAACCGCCACATCAGTAGCGCCCACCCCAACACGCCCAACCTGGGACGTGGTCCCGGGGGCGAAAAGACTGCGGACGACGGCCATTCGGTAACGCCCCTACTCAACGCCGATACGCGCAATCCGAACGATGCGCCGAGCGGAGTGACCGCCGAGGACGTCCACAACACAGCACGGCGTAACGCGCTCGGTAATGCCAGTCCATCGTTCGGGCCCCCACGCCGGGCGGATTGCGATTGCCAGGTTTCAGTTTTGGCCGCAAGGCGTTCGCTACTCAGCCGCCGAGAGTAGAGACAACCCGCCCGAAGGTCTCTTTCGCCGACGTCGGCGGCTGTGACGACGCGAAAAAGCAGATCACGGAAATCGTACAGAACCGCTTGAACCAGGGAAAGCTCAAACAATACGGTGTGGTGCGAAATGGCATTCTGCTTCACGGCCCACGAGGAAGCGGTAAGACGTTTCTTGCAGAAGCCACGGCAGGAGAGTTTGGTCTGAACTACTTTTACGTTTCCCCATCGCAACTCACCAGCATGTGGGTTGGAGGAACCGAGAACAACCTACGGGGAGTCTTTTCACAGGCTCTGGCGAACAAGCCGGTGCTGGTGCTTATCGACGAGATTGACACGCTTGGGGCGGCACGAGTCAACATTCGGGAAGCCGGAGACTTGGGAGGGTCAAACCGCGGATACAACGACGCTGTCGTACAGCTGATGCAGTCGATCGACCAGCGCCGGGATGCCTCAGGTTTCGTCTTGATGGGCGCTACCAATCTCGTTGATGGTCTGGACCCCGCTCTGGTCCGTGAGGGGCGGTTCGACGTGCACATCCGCGTCGACATGCCAGATGAAGGTAGTCGCGCACGAATCTTCGAGGCTCAGCTTTCGAAAAGACCGTGGAGACGGTGCAATCTGAATGAGTTTGCCCAGCGGACACCGGGGGCGAGTGCGGCAAAAATCAAGTCGCTGGTGGATCGGGCTTCGGCGATAGCGGCCGCGGAGAACCGCCAGATTGAAGAGCGTGATCTTCGGTGTGCCCTCGATGATACCGGCGGCAGGGATCGGCCGCTGCTCCAGCCGGTTGAATGGCACGATCTCATCGTTGAGGAAGAGGTGGAACGCGACCTTCGGACGCTGGTGAAGCAGCTCAACGCGGGCTGGTCCAGAGTCAAAGGCATCACCGTCCCAACCGGCGTGGTCCTGAGTGGCCAACCTGGGACCGGCAAGACCATGATCGGGCGGCTAATTGCCACGCAGACGCGGCGCAGCTTTTATCCCCTCAGTGCCGCCGACATTCTTGGTGGACAGGTCGGAGGTTCGGTCAAGAAACTCTCGGAAGTCTTTGCACGGGCACGAGAAAACAGCCCGTCCATCATTTTCTTCGACGAGATCGACGGCTTGATGCCGCGCAACAACGGGATGCAAAGCACGCATGACACTCAACTCGTCGAACAGTGCCGCACCGAGATCAGCCAGGTTGCTGCGAAAATATCTGGACGGCATCCAGTTCGAAATGGCCATCAATCGACTCGTGGAGCGCCTCGCCGGCCTCTCACCCGCGGATATTGAAGCCGTCTGCAAAACCGCTGTCCGCAACGCTTTCGGGCGATCTGAACGAGATAACTACATCCCTCCCCTTGTCTGGAACGACTTCGAGCACGCCATCCGGCGAGTCGTGATCTGTTAGCGATCATCTGAAAACGTAGAAATTTGGACGCTTCGCCGGACCGCGTTTCTTCCGAGAGCTCCGTCTACGGCGCGGAAGCCCGTCAAACGGGTCGCGCCAACGATTCTCGTGACCGCAAACGCAACAGCAGGACGGGGTGGTCGGTTGAGTCTGCCGCGAGGTTGTGATCGAAGCAGCACCCTGATGCGTCACACGAGGCTGACATCGGCGTTGCCGATAGGATTGCTGGCGCTGGCGGTGATTCTGTCTGCCTGCTGCGGAGGCCTGGTATCGGTGGCCAGATGCCCGCACTTGCTGCTGCCGCATTCGCTTCCGGCAGCCATCACTGCAATAGCGTTGGCCTCGATCACAACTCGCACAGATGGTGAAAAGCGTGTTGCACGTGGGGTCAAAGCATCGCCGCACGCGAAGGCCCTCAACAGGCCGATCTGCTGTCATGGCACTGCCCATTCTCAAAACAATACCCCAGCGATGACCCGGACAGACGACTGGCGCCTTCGGCGCCGATGATGTCGCCGTACCGGCCCGACGTTCAGAAAACTACGTTTTCAGATGATCGCCGACATGATCTGATCCTCCAGGGCTGCGAGAGCTGTCTCCCACGAGTTTCCGCCCATTCATTACTAAAATACTCAAGAACAGTGTGCGTTTGGCCGCCGCAATGATCGTCGCGGTCGAAGCGCGGACCAGTTTGTTTGCACGTTTCTCGAAATCGGGTTAGGTTTCTCCCATGCCCCTATTGGATGCGGGGCTGTAAAGGAGACAAGTATTCCGATGAGAGACCTCAGCGCATGGCGACGGGCGCTCCCTGTCGCTCTCATTCTTGCCCTGCTCGTCGTAACCGAGGCAGGGTTGATCGCACAAAATCTTGGATCGGCGCCACAAACGAACGTCGCCGTTCAAGGCCAGACAGGCGCGCAACCGGAAGGCACGTGGCTGAACCTGATCAACTGGATCGGCAACGTGGTCGCTGCGGTGGGCGCCGGCGGAGCGGCATTGGCTGCCATTGCTTCCTTCGCCGCCGGCCGGGGGTTCAGCAGGTGGGCGTTCACTGCCATCGGCCTACTCATGGTTTCCGGCCTGACCCGGCTTCTGGAGTTCTGGATACAGCAGGGCACCGGTGGCATTTCGTAGTCCTTCTTTGGCGGGAGCGTCGGCGTGTCCTCACCCGGCGTTGCCCGCCTCCCTAGGAGCTTGAAAGGTATGGCCACTCCGCAACTCCTCAGCGATTTCATCAGGACGATGATGCTGCTTGCTCCATCGGCTGCGGTATTGTGCCTGATTCTCGGTGGCATCAGCTTGCGGCGGGAGGGAGGACCCGCTGCGGTGGTTGGCGGCAACTTCGCCAAATGGATGTTCTGGGCGATCGTGTTCATCACTCTGCCGGGGCTCATCAGATGGTTTCCCTCATTCGGTGTTCCTGCGACGCTGCCCTCGGGCGGCATTGGAACCGGGTGGATGGCCAACCTCCAGAGCGACCTCACGAACTTCATGAACAACTTCGTCGTAACAAGACTCGCGACCTCTCTAGCGGCGTTTTTCGTGTTGCGGGCAATCCTCGACACGGTTGAAGGCGGGCATCCTCTGCCTTCGATCCTCGCCGCGATGTTCCTGCTGGCGGTCCAGACAACACTGAATCTCATCAAGAGCTACAACAGCGGTGGGCAGTTCGCGACCGCGAATGTGCTCGACAGTCTCTGGAATTACATGGCTGGAACCATCTGTCCGATTGCCGCCGGTCTTGCGATCATCGGCGCAATTTGGAACTTCGTGACGCGCAGACCGCTGATGCCGATGGTGGGCGCGACGCTCGGGCTTCTCACGGTGTCCGCGCTCTGGAAACTGGTCATCGCAATGATGTGAACACGGGGAAGGAAGGTATGTCTGTCTACCACGGGATTCTGAATCTGACGAACTGGGCCGGCAACGTTATCATGCCGACGCTTGGCGCGCTGTTCATCGCGATCGCGATCCTGCAGTTCGCGAGAGGACAGCATCAGGTGTACTCGATGTGGGCCTACGGCGGGATTCTGTGCCTCCTGGTGTCCGGGTTGTTGCGAGCGATGGAGAAATTCACCGGGCAGCTGGGCTGGAACAACCCGGACCTCTACTGGAATTCGATTCTAAATCTGGTCGACTGGTTCGCGAACGTCATTCTGCCGGTCTATGCAGGAATGCACGTGACACTCGGTGCGATTCAGGTTGGCGAGGCATTTACCCAATATACACATCACCAGGTCACTGCGACGCGGCATTTCGTGGCCGCATTGCTGTGCCTGATGGGCTCCGGACTCGTGCGCCTGGCGGAATTCTTCGTCTCCAGGGGCACTGGTGGTGTGAGTTGAGAGGAGCGAATATGCAGGCACGTCAGACAACGACAACCAACGGAAACCGACTTCTGCAGAGCGACCTGCTGCTGCTCGCGCTGCATATTGCCGTTCCCGTGGGGGTTGTCGATCTGATCGGCGGTGGCGTGCCGCTCTCGGCGCTGTCAATCTTCAGTGTCCCGTTTTACGACTGGGCATCCGTTGCATGCGCCGTCTGGGCGCTGCTGGTTTTGAACCGCAAAAGCAGAGCAGAGGAATAAAACGATGCCGCTAACTGTTTCGCCAGTCCCCAGAAATCTCGCGACGAGAGTCACGTTTCTCTTTCTAGAATTCGACGACCTGTTTGCGATCCTGGTACTCGCCGTAGTCATGAACATGTTCGGCCGGTTTCTGCATCGCGAGATGCTCGGGATCCCAATGAACGTCTTCCTGCAATACGTCGTGCCGGTCCTGAGCATTCCCGCCTTGACTCTATTCAAATACGGCAAGCCTCGGGCCTATCTGCGCGACTGGTTGATGTTTCACCTGAAGCCTCACGTCTATTGCGCGGTGGAGCGGGATGCGGAGCAGCGAGTTGAGTATATGAAAGGAGAAGAACGCTCATGCCGCTAACAAGGCACCAGTGGGAGGAGTCGCTACGACAGCCGGCATTTTGTGAGCTGTTGTCGATCCGGGACTATCTCGACAATATAATGGTTCGGACCAACGGCAGCTTCGTTGCGGGCTACGCGGCCGTTGGCCTCAACACTTTTTACCATGATGATGACACTCGCAACCGGACAAAAGAAACCCTCGAATCGTTGATCCGGTCCTTGCCGGAGCGCTCGATGCGCATGCAGGTGCGTTTGGAAATTGGCGAGGGAAATGGGAATCTCGCCGAGAGGTATGCCCGCGAGCAGCGGACAGAGAACGCCGTCCTGCAAGCGCTCGACAGGGAAAGAGTGCGGATGTGGCGAAATCGCGACGGCGATGGCCAGTACCTCAACCGGCGACTGGAGTTCTACTTCATCTGGAACCCGGAAGTCCATCACGAAAGTCCAGACTTCGAATGGCGGAAGGCTCGCACCAGGGGCAAGGCCTGGAGTCTGTCCGCGGACAAATGTATCCAGCGGACCTTGCGTGAACACCAGGACCTGTTGTCAGAGTTCGAGAGCTTGATGGCCGGCATCGAGGCCACGCTGGAAGCCACCGGGCAGCAGGCACGTCGAATGACCGATCAGCAGATGTTCCTGGAGGTAAAGCGGGCTCTCCAGCCGCTCGGCGATGACCAAAGGCTTTACAAACAAGGTATGGCCTATGAGAGCGCTCGCAGTCAAGCGGCCAACGTGAACATCGAGGATGAGGAGGACGACCATCTCAAGGTCGGCGGTTTACTGTACTCCTGGATCAGCCTGAAGGAAATGCCGGATGCTACTTTCCCGGGAATCATGCGGGAACTCGTGGCGCAGGAGTTCCCGGTTGTCGTCAGCGCCGAGGTCAGCATTCCCGACCAGAGCAGAATCATGCGGTCCTACAAGCGGCGCCTCCTTCGAATGCAGGCCGCCCAACGCGACATTCACGGCGGCTTCAAAATCAACGTGGAAGCGCAGATCGCGCAGGAGCAACTCGTCAAGACCCTACAGGACGTTGTGTCCAGTTCGCTGAAGGTTTGTCAGTTCAGCCTGGTCGCCGGCCTGCGCACGTCGCAGCCCATCCGGAACTCCAGGGAGCGTGAAGAGGCTGAACGGATACTTGCCGACCGCCGTCAGCGCATCCTTCACGCCGTCACGCGCATGAACGGCGGGCGTGGGATTCCCGAGACCCTGGCCCAGAAACGAATCTTCATTGGCACTCTGCCGGGGTTGGCCGAGGAGACCAAACGAGAGCTGGAGTGCCTTACGCTGCATGCGGCGGACCTGCTTCCGGTGGAACTGCCTTGGCAGGGGACGACCGACTCCCCGGGTATTCTACTTGAGACGCCTTCTCGGCAGATGGTCCCGTTCTCGCCCTTTGATCCTGGTCTGGGCGACGCCAACATGCTCATCATGGCCAAGAGTGGCGGCGGAAAAACGTTTATGGCGCAACTGCTGTTGCTCATGCTGGCTCGATCCAATGCTCAGATCTCGATCCTGGAACGAGGCGATTCCTACCAGCCGCTCGTTGACCTGATGGGCGGCCGGGTCATCGAGGTCATCCTCCTGGTGCTCGGCGCCGGCGGAATCATGCTGGCTGTCTCGGCCCGCAAGGCGCGCGCGTTGGGTCGCCTGCAAATGGAATTCGTGGCCGGCGTCACGCACGAACTCCGCACGCCGCTCGCCGTCATCTCATCGGCAGGCCAGAACCTCGCCGACGGCGTGGCCACCGGCCAGGAAAAGGTGCGCTCGTACGGCGCACTGATCCGCGACCACAGCCGCCGCCTTACAGATACCGTGGACCAGGTTTTGCGCTTCGGCGGCCTCTCCTCCGGCCGCGTGGCGCTCGCTCTGGAGCCGACATCAGTCGAGGCGCTACTCGATCAGGCGGTAGAGGACTCCAGCCACGAACTGGCAACCGCCGGCGCTTCTCTCACCCGCCACATCGCGCCCGGCCTTCCGCCCATCGCCGTCAACCACGAGGCCATGGGCCAATGCTTGCGCAACCTGCTGATCAATGCGGCCCGTCACGGCGCCGGTTCCCCAATCTCCGTGCGGGCCGGTCGCGACGCCCGCCATATCGAGATCGAAGTGGAAAACGGAGGACCGGGCATCGACCCACGCGACCTGCGCCGCATCTTCGAACCCTTCCGCCGCGGCCGCCGCGCCGTCGAAGAGCAGATTCCGGGTACCGGTTTGGGACTCGCGCTCGTCAAGAGTATCGTGGAAGCGCACCGCGGATCAGTCAAGGTGAGCAGTGAGCCGGGCCGCACTTGTTTCCGGCTGCGTCTGCCGCTCGCGGAGCGCGGTTAGAGAGATGCTTGCCAAACTCTTGCTGGTAGAGGATGAGAAGGGCTTGGCACTGACCGTCACGGACCGCCTGGCCGCCGAGGGCTACGCCGTGGACCACGCCGCCGACGGACAAGCCGGGCTCGAGATGGCGCTGGCCGGCAACTACCAGCTTGTCATCCTCGATGTCATGCTGCCGCGCAAGAGCGGGTTGGATGTCTCCCGCGCTATTCGCCAGGGTGGCCTCCGTACACCCGTCCTGATGTTGACGGCACGCTCGCAGGTGGTTGACAAAGTGGTCGGTCTGCAAATCGGCGCTGACGACTATCTCACCAAGCCCTTCGACATGCTGGAACTAGTGGCGCGAATTGGCGCCCTCCTCCGCCGCGCCGAGCCGCAGCCGGCCACCCATCCCGACATTTGCCAGTTCGGCAAGGTGCGCATCGATTTCCGCAAGGCGCAAGCCCGCCGCGCGGGGGAGCCCGTCAATCTCTCTGCGCGTGAGTTTCAGTTGGTACGCTACCTGATCGCCCGCCGCGGGGAGGTCATCTCGCGCGAACAACTCCTGCAAGAGGTGTGGGGCTACCACGCGCTGCCCGAAACCCGCACCGTCGACGTGCACATGGCTTGGCTGCGCCAGAAACTCGAAGAAAACCCGCGTTTTCCCGAGTATTTCGTCACGGTCCGCGGCCAAGGATATAAGTTCGCCGGTTAGTGAGAGTGGCCCGACAAGGCTTTGTCCCTGCGGGGGGCTTGGAGAACTTGCATAATTGGCGGTTTAGCCAAATTACGCTATAATTATTTGTGATGGATGCCAAGACCTTCGCTCTTTATGACGCGCGCGCGCAAGTTTTCAAAGCGCTGGGGCACCCTTCCCGTTTGCTCATCGTGGATGAACTCATGCAGTCGGAACGGTGCGTCTGCGACTTGACCGCGCTCGTCGGCTCGGACATGTCGACGGTCTCCAAGCACCTGTCGGTGCTGAAGGCCGCGGGCGTGGTACAGGATGAGCGTCGGGGCGCCCAGATCTGGTATCGCCTCCGCATGAAGTGTGTCACCAAGTTCTTCACCTGTGTCGAGTCCGAGTTGCAGAAGCAAGCACGTGAGCAGTGGGACCTGGTCCACGCCGGTACCACGCCGTAATCATTCCGGGAAGAAAGGAAACGACATGAACATACGACCCAAGTGCTCTTGTTCAGGAAATACAGACCTGATGTTCTCTTGCTCCGGCGCGGCTGATATCGCCGAGATCGGCGATCGTGCCGTTCGGACGCTCCACAAGGCGGGTGATGCGAAGATGTTTTGCCTCGCGGGAATCGCCGGGAAAGTTGAGTTGATCGAGGTCAATACGCGCGGAGCCGACCGGATCCTTGTGGTGGACGGTTGCGACAGCGACTGCGCAAAGAAGACTATGGAGTTCGGCGGTTTCACCGATTTCATCCACCTGCGCGTCAGCGACCTGGGGATGGAGAAAGGCAAGACGCCGGTCACCGATGAACGGATTGCGATGGTCGCGGCGAAATTGCGCGACCTGCTGGGACGGCAATTAGAAGCTGCGGAGGCATAAGTGCCCTGACGGGAGCGATTTTCGTCATCGTCGGAGTTCGCTATTGTCTGATCTACATCTTCGAGGTGCAGCCATGAAAATTCAAATCGGGGGCCTGGCTGCCCCACTTGCCAGAATACGGAACGGAATGTCATCGACGCCTGCGCTGAACTCGATTGCGCCGCGGACATCTCGCACGTGACGAACATTGCCGACATTCTGGATCTCGGCATCATGCGAACTCCCGCCGTGGTGATCGACGGCGAGGTGGTGATTTCCGGGCGGGTTCCCACCGTTTCGGAACTCAAAGACATGCTCGTGAACCGGGCTTGACGACGGGCCAGAGCCATTATTTGAGGCTCTTTCGCCGTCACAGGTGTCTCTCGACAAAAGGAATGGATATGAACAAAGTAGAAGTCTTCGATCCCCCAATGTGTTGCTCAACAGGTGTGTGCGGCCCGAGTGTCGATCCGGCACTGGTGAGATTCGCGACTGATCTCCACTGGCTGGCGAAC
>Ga0209638_1003113_pt1 | contig 10010 bp, 4 predicted proteins | sample BarGraNGADG00211_FD_184490 | JGI IMG/M metagenome (GOLD analysis project Ga0209638, IMG submission 184490) | Arctic peat soil microbial communities from Barrow, Alaska - Barrow Graham LP Ref core NGADG0002-211 (SPAdes) (version 2) | ecosystem: Environmental > Terrestrial > Soil > Wetlands > Peat... | reverse complement strand
ATTATGATATTATGTCGTATTTAATGCTGAATTATAGAAATCTATAACAAATGACTATATTTGCAAAAAACTACAATAAATGGGAAAGCTTATTGTTAATACATTACTAAAAGAGGCATCGCCTTCCAACGTTTTTAGAATGAATTATTAATTCAGAGGACTAACTTAATTAGATTTAATGGGAAATTAAAGTTAATATTATGTCTAATGGTTTGTAAATCAATCTATAATAAGTAAAGACCATAATAGTACATACTATATTCATACATCTTTCCGCTGGCTTGGCCGTTTTTATCAAGTGAAACCATTAATGTTAACGAGTCAAGGTTATATTGTGTGACGTTTTGGACGATTTTTCCCAACGGAATAATGGCACCGCCTTTAATTTTTACATCTGCCTGATAGTTGTCGGTTACGCTGTTTTCGCCTGCAATGGAAACAGTTCTCCAGGTTCCTTTCGGTGTAACCGAATTTACAGCCCATTTTGGAATAATCAACAGGTCATTCCCCAATAAAAACGCCTGATCTTCTTTTAGAAGTGTCAAATCTACAGGGTCGGCAAAAAACAGGGGACGCATAATCGGCATACCGGTTTCGGCAGCTTCGTGAAACAAGGTGTAAAAATAGGGTAATAACCGGTACCGGCGATTAAGCGCGGTACGTGAGATATTTTCAATTTCAGGTCCGAAAGCCCAAGGTTCCTTGTTATTTACATTTTTGGAAGCATGACCTCTCATGAAAGGGAAAAATGTTCCAAAGCCTATCCATTGTCCGAATATTTCACCCGTAGTATTTAAGGCAAAACCTCCCATATCGGGACCATTGAACGGTTGTCCCGAAAGCCCCAGATTCAACGTCATTGGAATGGACATTTTCATATTATCTTCATTGCCAGAATTGTCTCCGGTCCAGGTAGCTGCATAGCGGTTAGTGCCTAAATATCCTGAACGTGAAAGTACAAATGGTCTTTTATCTGGATTTGCTTTCAGAATTCCATCGCGCGAGGCTTTTACCATCAACATTCCATATACATCGTGGTAACGCCGGTGAATATCCGGTTGCAAATCATCACCGCCCCTGTGCCAGTTATTTTCGGGCATCGTTTTAGCGGGGCCATCAAAAACAGAAGGTTCATTCATGTCATTCCACACACCATCAACACCTGTAGCCATAAAATTTTTATAAAGTTCGCCCCACCATACTCTCGTTTCCGGTCTTGTAAAATCAGGAAATGCACATTGTCCCGGCCAGACTTTACCATTGAATTCAGTATGATCATTGGTTTGTACCCAATGATTTCCCTGGTTCCCGGATTCATATACAAAATAATCTTTTTCTACTTTTACGCCAGGATCGATCATCCAAACCGAATGAAATCCTTTTTGGTGCAGGTAATCATTTACTCCTTTCGGATTGGGAATTTTTTCATTATCATATGTAAATATTTTAAATTTATCCATATAGTCAATGTCCATCCAGATAACATCGCAGGGAAGGTTTTTCAGGCGAAATGTATCGGCTAAATTTTTAATTCGAGTATCGGGAACATATGAATAGCGGCATTGTTGATACCCCAATGCCCAAAGTGGAGGCATTTCCATTTTTCCAATTAAATTAGCCAGTTCTTTAATGACTTCCTGCGGAGAATTCCGCTGAATCACAATCACACGAAATGCCGGACTGTCCGAAATAAACCGAATACTATCTGATAAATCAATTTGTTGTTTCCAGGTGTTATCGGCAATAATACCAAACGCAGAACCATCCCGATTTACTCCTAACACCCATGGATGACTTTGATAAAGCCGCTGTCCATCATCTTTTAAATATCTGTAATTATCTGTATTCCATAATTTTACTTTCTTGCCATTTCTAAGTAATGAACCTTTTACTTCTCCGGTGCCGTATAAACTTGTTCCTTTGTCAATTGGAAATGTAGCAACACTCTGGCCATTTTTTAAATAAAAACATGGTCTTAATAACCAATTTTTCGGCACCTTACCTATAACTTTAGGTTCTTTAAGCAAAGCGAAAGATGGTTGATGCGCTTTTGCATCATAATTCTCGGGATAAAAAACTGACACGTTTTTACTAATCAATTGTCCGAATGGACTCACTGCATAACTTAATCCGGAACAAATAACTGTAAACAGATAAATCATCAAAAATCTTTTTCTCACTGTGACAAATAAGTTAATATGAATATTAAATTGAATAAAAGTTCATTTGAACAAATGAAAAACTGTGTTATGAATTTGTATTGAAAACACTATTTCGTAACAGACAGTTTACCTTGTATGTTGGTTGGCGGAAGTGTGATCTGAATTAATCCCGGATACAGTATTTTAGAATCAACAAGTTTACCGTTGAATTTCACTATGTAATTATTGTTTGGATTTAAACATATCAACATACAACGTTCATGAGGTTTTGTAGCATCATCAAAGTGTAAAGTGGCCTCATAGAAAGTATAATCCGAATTAAACTTCCCGTTTGTCAACCATATTTCAAAACCGGTGGTCACTTTCCCAATTTTATAATATGAAGAAAACCAATTGAGAATGGGAGATGAAAGTCCCGAGAACTGATGCCAACCGGCTCCTCTGCCGGAAGCAATGATAAAATGTTCGAACGTATAATAACTTTCCCGGCATTCTTTTTCCCAAACTTCAAGAGCCGTGTTGGCTATCTGGTAAGCTAAATCACCTTTTCCCATATCGAGTAACGATTTCCATGTGGTCCATTGATGAGGCATCCAAACCGCACCGTTCCAGTAACCATCCATTTTATAATAGGAAGCTGACTGATCTACGGTGGACAGCCCGATATTGCTCCAGAGTTCTTTTGGATTGAAAAGATGTTTTACAAGAATGTCGGATTGCTCTGCCGTACAAATTCCGGAAATAAGAGGCGACGTACCGTCTAATCCTTTGTTATAGTTCGAACCGTCCCGATAACGAAAAATGCTGGTTGCATTGCCGTTTGCATCATGTTTTACATAACTGTAATATCCGCTTTCATTATCCCATGCGTATTTTTGCAATCCATCGGCAAGAGATTTTATCTCGGTGTCATATTGAATTACATCTTTTTTTATGTCAAGTTCCAACGCTGCCATTCGAAGTATTTTAGCCGCACGAATGTAAAAAGCGGTTGTTACAACAGGCGTAGTGAGATTACATAGCGATTTGTCGCCAAGCAAAGCCTGCTGGGGTGGATAATCGTCCCAACCGCCGGAGTTATAAAAATAATCCCAACTTTTGAGTAAATTTGTTCCTTTCATCCGGGTAGTGGATGTTGGATTTTTTCCAATCATAAACTCAAAATATTGTTTTAACCGTGGATATAGAAACTGTAACATTGGCTTTGACTGGGTTTCGTTCCAAAGATCGTAGTAGGCAAAGAACTGAATAGGCAAAGGCGTTCCGTGATGAATAAATGCGGATTGTGCTCCGACTTCGGTAGTATAAGCTCGCACACATTCAAAAGCTTTTACCGGATCAACATCGATCAAACCAAGCGCAATAAACCCGTTATCCCATGTATAAAGGCTGTTCCAGTTTTTGCCCGGTGTAAAATGCCTTATATATTCCCGCCGAGTATATACCGGATAAACCACGTTTGAAAGAAGACTTGCCTGTAAAAGCTGATAACCAAAGTTGAATTTTTTGCCGGCAGGCAAAATGATTTGTTCACTTTCTGATTGCCGTTTGACTGTTGCAATGCTGGTTTCGGACGATTTGTGAAAGTTTTCAATTGCTGCCGCCACTTTTGCTTTATTTCCGGTACAAATGAGCGTGTAAACCGTTTGCTCGGAATTAGGTTGAAGAATTACCGGACGTAAAAACGCATTGGTATACTGCCATTCTGAGTTGCCTACAAGGCGGCGTGCCACATGGTCGTGAATTTTCCGACGAAAAAACGATTCCAGTTCATCATTCAAGATTTCCCGTATTTCCGAGTTTGGAAAATTCCAGGATATGCCGTAATAATTTTCGCAGTTGGAATATTTCAATATTAAATCCTGTCCTTTTTCGTCCTTTTCAATAACCGGTGTAAACGGACGGGGATTGCTGACAAAGTCAAGTTTGGCAATTGATTCGCTGCTACCGAAGTAAAAACCATCTAATTCAAAAGCACTTTCCCCTTCCGAAATCAACTCCAGTATATTGTTTCCATTAGTTGCAGTATACGGAACTTTTAACGTTGTAAATTGACCGGTTCCAATGAAATTTAGCGAAATATTTAACAATCCTTTGGCTAAAAAACGAGCTTGTTTCCCAACCGGAACACGATAACGGAAACATAGCGACCCTTTTTCTTGTCCTTGAGAAATCGGGATAGTATAAACAACCTTATCGCCTTTGTTTTTTCCGAAATTTTTTGCCAACAGACTACCATTAACTGAATTACTGCTTCGATCTTCAAAACGCATCCAACCATCGAAAACAAGATTGTACTGAGGAAACATTTTGGCAGACTCGGCGGAAATGTAGTCGATTGCATTTATCCAATGCAATCCATCCGAATTAACAGCTTTGACTTCCGGATAGGTTTCGGAATAATCAATATAAGCCATATTGTTGAGTGTCAGATTTTGAAAGATCGGAGAATTATTGACACATTTTATTTCAACAAGAACTTGTGCGCTATCAATGAGATGATAAGTTACGTCCACGTACACCCGGTCTTTCCATTCCATTTCGTAGCGGTAGGTGATGCGTGTCATTGCCGGATTGATATTCCATGGAAAATAAGACGATTCAAAAAGCACGTCCGGCACGGATTGTTTATTGCGATAATAGCCGGGCATTACTGAAAAATCAAAGCGAATGCCGCTTTTCATATCTGCAATATGAGAAATACCGGCGTATCGTTTGGAATAGGGCCCCCAGGCCGATAAAGAGTTAATGTCATGACTTTTATTAAAATAGGAAGGATTTATTTTAATAATAGGTGCTGCGGGAAGAGGTATCATTAGTAAACATATTATTGAAATAACAAGATGTTTCATAACAGAAGGATTAATTATTGATTAAAGAAACCGCAGATTGAATACTTTCAGGTATTTGTTTTTCAATGAGAAATTCAAGTCCGATATAGCCCGTAAATCCTGTTGCCCGGATTGCTTTAAAAATAGATTGATAATCTATTGGTTCGTTGTGATTTATGGCTTTATGGTCTTTCCCTGCAATGTGATAATGGGCAATGTATTTGTTGTATTTTTGAATATCGTCAATAATATTTGCTCCCATATCGTTCATTTGCCACACGTTATAACTGAGTTTGAAATTCGCCGAATTAATTTTATCGGCAAGCCTACCTCCCCACGTTGCACTGTTACAGGCATAATAAGGGAAAGTACATTGCCACCAGGCAGATTTGGATTGTTTGGAACTGATTAGTTCCATAACAATTGTAATGTTATGTTTTTCAGCACACTGAATAACTGGTTTCAATCCGGTAATACAATTTTCCATTGCCTGGTCGGCTGTAAAGTTAGGATTAATTCCTGAATAACAGATTATCATTTTAACACCATTGTCTGCAGCCTGTGGAATAAGTTGCAGGTACCGTTCTTGAAGTTGTTTGTGAAAATCGGGATTACAAAAACCTCTTTCAAGTCCCAAATCTGCACCATTCGCAACGAGCACCTGAAGTCCGTTTTGTTTTGCTTTGATCCACTGATCCGGACCAATTAACTCTACGGCTGTGATATTATTCTGTTTGGCTACTTCGCACAGTTGGTTGAAAGGATAACGAAATCCCCACGCAACAACAGATGTTTTCATACTGTTTTGCGACACTGCTTTTTGTCCAAAGGACAGTAAAAAAAGAGCGATTACAGCTACTATTATTGAACTCCTCTTTAACACGAGCGGTTCTGGAATTTTAAATTAACAATTTACTTTTCTCTCCTGAGTTTAAACTCTGGATTCCCCTTAAAATCATCATAAAGCGGTTGAAGAGGCTTCACGTTTTCAGCATGAGGTGGTGCAACTGCTGTCAGGGCAAATAACTTGATACTCTTGTTATCAGGCAAAGTCAACATTTTAGCACCTGCAGGTATTGTGATTTCGTATTTATAGAGATAGCAATACTGATAAGCCTTATTTTTGGATGGATACCCTTCGTGAACATGAGAAGCAAACCATGCTATATTACCAATTTTAACAAACGGTTTTTCCATCTCTATCACTGAGTTTTGGTCGCGACTTAATATCCGGTTATAAAACTGGCCTACATATCCTGTCCATTTCTGAATAGTAAGTGTTATTGATTGTCCATCCACCATAAAATCAGCTTTTACATCTTCGTCGGCGGCAGCCAATAAGTAGAGTTTTGTATAATTCCCTTTGGGCAATTGGATACTTTGACCAGAACAACTTACAGCATTCTTCTCACCATCAGTTTTATCTCCGATTACAAGACGGATATCCTCACTCTCTACAACAGACGAGAGCAACTCGCCAGGAATCGATTGACCATAGTTTGCATCATCACGATTTGAATCAAAACTAATCGCATCGGTATTGTAAGGAAGTGGCAACGAGGTTTGAACAAACTCCATCTGTGGAGTTACCGGTTTAAGTTTAACCGCGAAACTACGTATTGTATAATGGCTCAGGTCAAAGTACAGTTTCCCTTTTTCAATAATTGCATTTCCAATGCGTTGTTCCTGACCATTCAGTTCGTAAGCATCTATAACAGCTACCGGAAAAGTAATTCTCACGTCTTTGATGTCTTTTCCCGACAGTTCGTTAACACGAACCACATAATAATCACCTTGTTCCATCTTTTTGAATGCCATTAAACCTGCTTGGGGTTTATTGATCGAAATCATTGAAAATGATTTGCCAAGTTCGCCGGAATGTTTCGGCGTTTCGAAAGCCATGAGTGGTTGGTTGAAAAATTTTGCCTGCCATGGTGATTGAGCCTTATTCCATCCACCATTGTGTCCATACACGGCATATTTTACATCGTGAATTCCCCAGTCCTGTGTACTTTGATAGTTAGCCCAACTCCAATCAGGAGTATTTATTTTAGGGGTGTAAAGCAGAGTCAAACGAACCGTGTTATCGTCAGGTTTATCCGAACCGTATTTACAATCTTCAAGAATAGAAACGCCGTATTTACCTGATTTATCTGTCAGGTCGAACCATTCTTTAGAGGGAACTTCAAATTTTTTCTCATTATTGTTTCCCCTCGAAATGGTTCCAACGCCTAAATTATACGTTGCATTTTCGTTCGAAACAGCTAAAGGGAATGAAGCTTTAAGACTTACTCCACGTGATTGCCAGTCAATCTTATTAGTTACTTCAAATTTTTTGCCTGCTTCGCCTGCAGACAAGCTAAACAACTGAGTGATTTCCGAATTGTGTCCCTTGCGTTGTACCTTAATAGTTATGCGTACCGGCCCTTGTTCCGCTATTTCCAACACAGCGTCCTTGTCCATAAAACCGATGGGTACTTTTTGGCGGTCTTTCCAGTCCATATTCCATGCAGGCCACTGATCGGGTTGTTCTTGTAAAAACTCCAAACGTGCCGGTTTCGACAATATCTCTTTTGTTGCTTTTTTATCGAAAATGCTCAGCACATCCCCATTAGCAGCAAATCTGACTTTGTAATAATCATTTTCTATTGAGTTATTTGTTATTGTAAGTGTATTTTTTGTATCAGCCACTGACGTTTCACGCACATCATATACAGCTAATCCTGCAGAAGGAAGTTGAGCTAAAAACAATACTTTTAATTTGTTCTCTTTCTTCTCCAATATTTGAGAAGGAACTTCTTTTCCGTTTTTATCGAAAACAGCTACCGAAGCCGGTAATGTAGAATATTCCAACTCTGCGGTGACTACGTCTTCGCGCGATTTAGCAACCGGATTATATACTACCACCGATTTTCCCTGAGTTTGCGTATTCAGTTTGGCGGTAACGGCACTTACACTGTTTTTAAGCACTTCGGCAAATCCGTTTGCTGCAATAAACTCATCATTCCATGCATATTCGTATGCTTTGGGAGTACTTGTTCCGGGTAGTATATCATGAAACTGGCTTCCCAGTACCAAATCCCATGCATTGTTCAGTTTTTTGAAAGGATAATGTGCACCACCCAACCAATCTGCAATTACCGAGGCTTGCTCAGCCGATTGTGCCAGCAATTCGTTTTTGCGATTCATCCGTTTCATGTAAGCCTGCGAAGTCATTGAACCGGCACTGTGTTCAATCAATAATAAATCGCCCGAATAAACAGGAAGTTTTTTCCTGATATCAGGTGTAATATCCCTATAAATCTGATCAGAAGAAGTCAACAGAACTTTGAAGTTTTCGTCATTATTGTTCATACTAGCCATCGCTCTTTTTACATCATTTTCGCGTGGTGATCCACCACGATCTCCCACACCGTAATACCGATAATCAAAAGCATAGCCGGTTTTTTTCTGATCTTCATTAAGTCGTTCGGTCCAATACGGGCTTTTGTCGAGACGGGTTTCGATATGCCCGTTATAATCTGTGGCATTTAAGGCTGCAATGATGCCTTTCCCATCCGGACCATTCCAAACGCCTACATTGAATGGAACACCTGTAGCCGATCTCCATGTAAGTTTTTGCGTGGAAAAGCCCAATAATCCGCAATGATTGAAAACGGTGGGCAGATTGAACAGAAAGCCAAAACAGTCGGGCAGCATATAATCCACACTTTCTTTTCCAAACTCTTTGCGAAAGAAATTATTTCCATAAAGAATTTGACGTACCAATGATTCAGACGACGATATATTCACTTCACCTTCGTCGACCGATGAACCGGAAACATACCAACGTCCCTGTTTTACATATTCCTGTACTTTTATGAACAATTCGGGATAATATTCTTTCATCATATTGTACCGACGCGAACCGGTGAAATTGAATGCATAATCAGGATATTTTTCAAATAACCTGAAATTTTCCACCATCGTGTTAAGAATATACTCGTTAATAGTGGTAGGATAATCCCAGTTCCACTCTGTGTCCAAATGTGCATAACCGACTGTGTAAAGCAGACGATCATTTGTGATATCATATTTTTCTCGATGTTGCGGTTGTGCATTGGAAAATTGATACAAAATAACACTCAGTAGTATTAAAATAGAGGTTTTTTTCATGTTCATTATATTATTTGAGTAAAAAAAATCAAATTATACTTTTTGTGTTTTAATGACAAATGCACAAAAAAACAAATAAATGGCACTCAATAAAATTATTAAGACTGATCCAACTTGCGACCCAATAACATCAGAAGCAAGACCCATAAGGAAAGGAATCACTGCACCACCAAAAACTCCTGTAATCATCAAACCCGAAATTTCATTGGCTTTATCCGGACGAGTTTGAATAGCCATTGAGAAAATGATGGAAAAAACATTGGCAATAGAGAAACCTATAATGGCAAATAGCGCAAAAACTGATATTTTTTCAGAAACAAAAATTAGTGCTATCAATGCTAATACCGCTATAATTGTAATAATCTTGAAAAACTTTGCAGGCGAAAACTTAACGAGCAAAATAGCACCGATAAATGCACCAGCTGTACGAAAAGCAAAGTACATACTTGTTCCATATCCCGCATTTATAGAATTCATTCCACAACGTTCCATTAAAATTTTAGGTGCAGCGGTATTTAATCCCACATCAACGCCAACAACGAAAACGATACCTAAGAATAAAAGAAAAATTGTTTTATCTTTCAATAAACCAAATACACTTCCAAAAGAACTGGCTTTACCTACATCTTGTTTCTCTTTAATTGGAGTAGCAATTAACCATATAGTTGAAATCAAGGTTATTACGGCGTAAATTGGGAATATATATTGCCAGTCACCTAACATAGAAGCAGCAAAAGCTGCGATAAATGGGGCACAAAATGACGATATTGCTTTCACAAATTGCCCACCGGTAAGACTTGAAGTAAGTTTATCTCCACTAACAACATTGGTCAAAAGTGGGTTTAACGACACTTGCAAAATA
>Ga0209638_1003112_pt1 | contig 10014 bp, 8 predicted proteins | sample BarGraNGADG00211_FD_184490 | JGI IMG/M metagenome (GOLD analysis project Ga0209638, IMG submission 184490) | Arctic peat soil microbial communities from Barrow, Alaska - Barrow Graham LP Ref core NGADG0002-211 (SPAdes) (version 2) | ecosystem: Environmental > Terrestrial > Soil > Wetlands > Peat... | reverse complement strand
CGCTGCGCGGAGGATCGATCACGACGGGACGTTGGGCACAGTTCCCGGCGTCCCGTTCCGTGTGCGGGCAGTTTCACGACGTTCTGGACAGATGGGGCGACTATCCTGTCCTTAGCCATTGGGCCGGTGGGCTGACACGGCGGCCCGCATGTGGGACGATGGGAGCGGCGACGATGCAGGGTCGTAGTACTCGCCCGGACTACTCGGACGAGGACGGCTACCCTGTCGATCCAGGCGACGACCGCAAGCCGTACATCCGGCCGGAGGTTGATACCCTCGGGGATTTCCTAAAGGGCGGCGTCGTGTTCGTGGTGTTCGTGGTCGTGGTGGCCGTAGCGCACGAGCTGCTAGTGGCGCTGGGGCTCTGGACCGGGCCATAGCCGGTGTCCGGCGTCCCGTCCGTCGTCACCCGGGTTTCGCGACGTTCTGCCTGGAAGCAAAGCCGTCATCCTCCAGTGGCGACCCGTCTCAGGCAGGAGGCTCTGGCGTTAGGCCATCGGCAGCGAACAGCGCTTGGCGCTCTTGTTGCTCCCACTCGGCAACTGCCTGCAGGTTGACGTTGACCTCGTCGTCCGGCAACTCGCTCGCCCCGGTGCAGGCTACCCGCCAGACGTGGATCGGGTCGCTGACCCCGGACACGTCAACGCCGATCGTCGTCCTGATGATCCGCAGAAGAGCGAGGAGCGCTGTTCGCTCGCTCAACCGGCAGAGGTCGCGCCCACCAAGGGTTCGGAATGTCGCGTAGGCGGTCGGTGCACCGCTCCCGATCGCGTGGAAGTGCTCGTGCCAAGAGCTGTCACCCGAGGCCTCGTACTCGAGGATGCGGGCCTCCCGTTCAATGCAGGCGCCAGCGAGCCCCCAGATCGGTATCGGTTGGAACGGATTGGCGCTTCGCCCAGCCGCCGCCGTGTACTCGGGCTTCAGGAGCCCATCGAGGTACGTCTGAAACCTGGCTTTCCGATCCAGCTGATTTGGCCGGATGCCAGCGGCGTCGAGTGCGTCGAAGATGCGCTCGGCGCTGCCCATCGAGCCGCTGAAACCGATGACGAACGGGAGTGCACCGATCCTACGAAGCTTCGTGACGGCCCACCGCACCAAAGCGATCGGATCGCTCGCCTGACTGTCGGCCCCGATCAGCACGCCGTCGCGGTGACGCAGCGCGGCGATGACCGTCCCCGAGGCAGCCATGTCCTAGCGCTTGAACAGGCTGTTGCCCGCGAACTCCGGATACTTGCTGTAGACGCGGCGAAGTAGGGCCTCGAACCCAACGCCGGTCACGGCCGAGCGCGCGTCGCCAACGGCCTGCACGAGATTGGCAGGCGCCTGCTCTGCCAGGACGGTTGCCCGCTCGTCACCCGCCTCCGTGCGACGGTACCGGTAGTAGCTCGCTCCTTGAACCTGCGTGCGTTCAATGAGCCCCGCACCCTGAAGCCCTTCGAGGTCAGCGTAGATCGGCTGTGCGAACGGACCCCAGTTGTACGGCTCGAACTTGTACTTCTGGTCGGCCGGCGCCTCCGACTCCATGGCGAACAGGAACATGCCCTTCTGAATGCGGATCGGATCGATCCCGTTCCCGATCAGGAGAAGCAGCCAGTCGCGACGCGTCATCGTGGAACCCTCTTCGCGTCTAGGTGTATGTGGATAACTGTCACTCGCCTGTGGATAACCTCACGCGACAAGGGTACATCACTGCACCAAGCCGACCATGACGAACTCGTTTGGCCCGCACCGCCGATAGTCTTTGGCTGTCACGCCGCAGCCGGCGCGCGGAGCGCGACCCGACCGGAACCTACCGCGTCGCGTGAACCGCCCTGACTTCGGTGGAGGCTCCAGTCTTTGGAGGAAGATGGAGTCATGGCAGAGCGCAGCGGCAGTCCCCGTCCCACCCAACGGCGGTATCCGCCGGAGTTGAGAGAGCGCGCCGTCCGCATGGTCCGCGAGGTCGCGACCGAGCAGGGCGAGCGCCACGGCGCGATCACGAGAGTGGCGAAGTCGCTCGGCATCGGGCCCGAGTCGGTCCGCCTGTGGGTCCGCCAGGCCGAGATCGACGAGGGCGATCGGACCGGCCTGACGACCGCCGAGCGCGAGCGGATGAAGCAGCTGGAGCGCGACAACCGCGAGTTGCGCCGGGCCAACGAGATGAACCGTCATCGATGGGAGCAGTGGCTTGCCCGTCCTGCGAACTCGCTGCCCGCCACCGCTGTACGCCGCGCCGGGGTGTACCTGAGCGAACACGCGGGTCCCTTACCCCGTTTCCTGGATGAGTCGGAGAAGGGCGGCGTCAAGGGATTTCCGTCTGATCTCGTGGAGACGGCGGCCACTGCCGTCCTCAATCCAAAGCCGGAAACCTGCGGTGCTGCCCTCCGAGTGCCATGTGGCCCCGGCTGGCAGGCAAGCCTCCAGAAGTCGGATTCGAGCTTCGCGACGGACCGACGGCTTGGTAGATCGGATGCCATTCGCGAGCGTCAGCGACAGGGAGATAGGCAGGGGTGGCTTCGGTAGCGCCGCGCTCTGAACATCGGGTGCGCGACGACCGGGGAGCTGAGAGGTCGGCGCTCGGCGACCCTCTGCGCGGGGCGTCCTTCTGTCGGAAGGCCGACGGGAGGAGGTTTCACTCCTCGGATGGTTCGTCTCTCGCGCCGGCTTGCCGCCGGCCGGCGCCTCCACGGGCGCGATTCCGGGGTCTGCCCTGGGCAAAGTCGGCTCAACCGTGGGGGAATCCGGAGTGGTGTTCGCGCCGTGAGCGGGAATCGTCCGTGGCAGCTTCGCTCCGACCCGCGAGCCCTCACTCCGACGGAACAGACGGTCCAGCACCCGACGAATCCACAAAGGCCGTGCGGGTGGCCGAGGCCTTGCAAGGGGGTACTTCTCGAGCTCCTGGTTCGACAGTTCGCGGGCCATCTCCATGGCACGTTCGGGCGTTCCAGCGCTCACGAGGGTTCGGTTAGAAGCCGTGTCCAGCACCACCCAACCGCGCAGGTTCGTGCGAGCCGCGACGTACCGCGCGCCGATGAATGGCGGGCTTTGACTCAGAATCCGGCGCTTCATCGAGGACTCGTCACCGGCTGCGATCGTGGACGGGAGCGAGGACTGATTATGGCGACCCGAGGCCCGGCAGGTTCCATCCTGTAGGCGGGCGTCATGGGCCGGAAAGAAGGGCGGTCGAGAATGATCACCTCTCCGGGACTGATCGTCGCCTGCCGCTCACGGGCGAACGCCAACTCGTCGACGACTAACTCCTCTGCCGCTAACCGCCGGCCCGCTGTGAGCCGGCGCCTGATTTGGACCGTCAGTGCGGCCTCACACTTGACCGCCTCACGATGCGGCGACGGACTCCGGCATCGGCCGGAGCAGGCTCAACCACGCGGCGGCATGCACAAGCAGAACCGCCTCTTCGCGGCTGACGGATTCAACCAGGCCGTGAGCGATCCGATTCCGAAGGTTGATGCCGAGCTCGTCGGTCAGGAGATTGCATAGGTACCTCCTCCAGGGCTCGGGTATGACGCCGTCCAAGTCCGCGAGGATCATCCCAAGGTTTCGGACGCCGCCGGGTTTGCCACCGGACGGCTGCCGCGTGACCACGACGCCGACTTGTCGCGCCGCGCGGCGGATCACCTTCTCCAGGCGGGGGGTCAGCTGGTGCGCCGATCCATCGTGGTCACCGGTCAGGAAGCGACGGACCGCTGCTCCGATAACTGACGAGACCTGCTCATCGATGAGCGGCGACACGAGCGCGGACGCGATCACGTCCGCGTCGGGAAGCCCGTACTTGTCTACAGCGGCGACAAGGGCCGGGTCGATCAGGGCGGCTGCCGAGAACAGACTTTGCATCGACTGCTGTTTGCTGATCTGGGCGCGCAGTTTGTCATCGTCGGTTTCCAGGATCGCGACTGTGGTGTTCTCCGGTCCCAGGACCTGGTGAGTAACAAGGAACATGAGTGGAGCGTCTCGTCGAATCTCTTCCGCGAGGCGCGCGGCGGCGGCAGGGTCTCCGCTCGGGGGCCCATACGAGCCGATCCTGCGGAAGGCCGAGATGAAATCGTCTTCGCCCACGAGGTTGGCGATCGTTTCCTCGAGTAAGTGGCGCGGGATCTCGACACTGGTGGCGAAGGACTTCAGCTCGAGGTCATCGTCGCGGATCGCCTGAAGTTCGAGCCGAAGGCCGTTCACTTCGTCTGTCAGCCCGTGCGTGGTGGCGAGCTCGAGCCCGCGACGCATATGGCTCATGCGGGCGAGCCCGGTCGCCCGCGACGCCGCGTCGCGCCAACGGGCGAGCTGGCGACGTCGGGCGGCATCGCGCGAGGCCCCATCGGGCAACAGAGCGACCAGCAGGTCAGCGGCCGCGTCGCCGAGGTACCCATCGTCAGCGCATGCCACCTCGCCTTCGAGCGCAGCTTCGAGTAAGCCGGTTGGGCGTACTGAAGACGGCGCGGCGACCAAACCTTCGAGAAGGGTCAGGTAGATGCCCGGATGTTCTGGTTCGTGCGTGATCGCCTCCCTGGCACGCTCCAGGACAGCCACCCCGATTCGCGTTGCATGTGGCACGTCACCAAGTTCCAGGGCGAGCTCTAGTGCCCGGAGAAGTGCGTGGGTCCGAGTCAGGAACGCGTCAGACCCATCTGTGCCGAGGCGCGCGTACGCGTCGATGGCGGCCTTGGCATGTCTGTCGGGTCGAGCGCCGCGTCGTCGGCACCACAACAGGTCGTGGTAGCGGCTGCCAAGAAGAGGGGCGTCGATTTGGCTGGCGGCTTCGTCCCATTGGGCCAGAGCCTCTTCCGGAATCTGGGCCAGAGGCATGGGATAGGTTCCAACCGCGAACTCGTAGACGGGACCGAAGGGTCCAACACGATCGCGGAGGGCCTCGTTGTCTCGATCCACGAGCATGTAGTCGAAGGCGGCCGCGTGAGAAGCCAGGACCGCTGGTCCGCCGGACTTGATCGCTACCCGCAGGGCGGACCCGACTTCATGCCAGTGAGTCGCGCTCGCGAGAGCGGCTTCGAGCGCGGCCACTGTCGGCTCATCCATCGTCCACCCGCACGCCTGGGGCACCGGTAGGGCCCGTCAGCTACTCGCTCTCGAACCCATGACTGGTGAACTTCAGCGTGCGGCTGTTCTCGGTTACCGTGCGCACGATCTGGTCCGAGGCGCCATCCGCGAGGGTCGCCTCGATCTCGAGGGTGACCGTTACTTCTGCTCCCACCTGCCCCGCCAGGTGCGCGATCACCTCGTCGGCGATCCGGCTCGCATCACGGCCGACGCGCGTGGGATCGAGACGAACCGTGCCATGGAACCGACGGGGCCGCGGGGCCGCGTCGGCACTGTGTGTCGCCCCGGGTTCCGCGCCACTGGACCCCCGCAGCGCGCCACCGGCCTCGCCCGACCCGCCCGCGAGAGGACCGGCCTCGCCGCCTGCTGCGGTGCCCGTAGACGTGGCGGCTGTCTCGGCGTCCATCTGCCGCTTCGCCACGTCGGCCTTCACCAGCAATCCAGTGCTATCGGCCGACACCGACACCATCTGCCCGCCGCGGAGTCCCAGGTAGCGCCCGGCGCCTTCGTCGAAGCTCTCGGCGAAAGCGAACGTGTCGGACTGCCAGAACAGGAGCGCCACGCCGTCGCGGATCGCCTGGAGCAGCACTTCGGACCCCGCGAGTCGCGGCAGGTAGAGATACCGCGCGAAGTCCTCCACGAGCTGCCTGACGGGGACGTGATCACCGCGCCAGAGCGGCACGGCATCAAGGTGCTTGCGCAGGATCGTTGAGCCCAGGACGGGCACCAGCGACTCGTCGCCCCGAAGCTTCTTGCTCGCGCGTACCGCGAGCGCATCCCCGCCCGCAAGCCGGCTCGCCTGCCAGGTGATCGGGGCAGACGGGTTCACCTGCTCCGGCACCAGCAGCCACTGGTAGGTCTCTGGCAAGCGGGCGGTGACCGCGCCGTCCGCAGCCTGCATCTGCGTCTCGGCCTGCCGCACCTGGTGCGGGTCGAGGTTGAGCGCGACCTTCTCGGCCAGGATTGACTTCCACGCCAGGAGCCGGCGCGCCGCTTCGTCGAGGTCCTGCAGGCGCATCTTGTCCGCCGCGAGGAAGACCAGCGTGTTGCGGTAGAGGCGCGGGGTGTTGCCGCGTGACTCGAGGATGCGCTGCGCCGCCGTCTCCGCCGCGCTGTCGGGCTCCTTGATGTAGGGCTGCTCGACGGGCAGGACTACCAGCCGCGCGTCGAGATCGTCGGGCACATCGATACCGGAGCGCGGCATCGGGTAGATGCGCGCGAAGTCGCCGCGCTTCTGCAGGTCGGCGCGGAGCCGCTCGTCCAGCTCCTGCGCCACCTTGTCCGGGTCGCGCTTGAGCTGCTCGGCGCGATCCTCGGCGAGCTTTGTGACCGTCGGCTGGGTGGCGTACCAGAAGCGCGGGCCGTCCTGGTACAGGTACGTCGCGGCCGCCGCGAGCCGCCGGAGCGCGTCGCCGAAGACGGCAGGCGCCTCGCCCGGCATCACGCAGCCGAGCTTGACCCGGCGATCCTCAAGCCCCCGGTGCGCCGCCTCCGCCGTGGGCGCTGAGCCGAGGTAGATCGTGCGCGCCACCCGCCGCGTTGCGTGCAGCTTGCCGAGGTTCGGCTGGTCGGAGTCGATCCGCAGCGGCAGCGAGTTCGGCCCGTCCACGTCCTTCTCGATGATCGGGGCCCAATTGTCCGAGAGGTAGCGCGTCAGCTCGGACTGGACCCGCGCGTCGTCGATGGGGATCGTCGAGGGCAGGATCAGCGGGTTGCGGTCGCCCTTCTCCCACAGGCTGTGGATCACGGCGGCCATCAGGCGCAGCACGCCGCGCGTGCGCTGGAACTTCACGAGGGTGGACCAGTCGCTGTAGAGTCGGTCGAAGATCTCCGGGTGGATCGGGTAAGCGGCCTGGATCCGCTTCTCGTAGTCGGCGTCCCGGCACTCGGGCGGGAACTCGGCACCCTGGGCGCGGTAGAGGTCGGCGAAGGCGCGGGCGGTGACGTCGCGCGCCTTGAAGGCACCCGCGCCGTCGAGCGGCTCGAACAGCCGCCTCCGCACGATCTCGAAGCCTTCCTCGGCGGTCGCGGGCCGCCATGACGACTCCAGGCGCCCGACCACGTTGCGCAGTCGGTCAAGCGCCTCGCGGCCGCGGATGCCGCCGACCTCGACGTCGTCCGACTGCGTGTGCGGGGAGCCGGTCGTGTCCGACGCGGGCAGCGAGATCACGAGCATGCAGTTGCCCGCGAGCTTGGCCGACTCGGTCAGGGCCTGGGCAAAGGTGAACTGGGTCTCGAAGCCGCCAGCCGGCAGGTCGCCCTGGTCGTGGAGCTGGCGCGCGTAGGCAACCCACTCATCGATCAGGATCAGGCACGGGCCGTACTCGCGGAACAGCTCGCGCAGCACGTCGCCCGGGTTCGTGGCCCGCTCGTCGTCGGCCGCGACGCGAGCGAACGCCTTTGGGCCGCCGAGCTGGTAGGCGAGCTCGCCCCACAGCGTGCGCACCACCGTGCCGTCGGGCTTGGTGACCGGGTTGCCCGGCGAGATCTTGTTCCCCACCAGCACCACGCACTTCGCCCGGGGCAAGCTCTTCACGCCCGCGTCGGCGAGCACCGCGTCCACGCCCGCGAGGTCGCTTGCGTTCGCGCCAGAGAACAGGTGGTAGAGCGCCAGCATCGAGTGGGTCTTGCCGCCGCCGAAGTTGGTCTGGAGCTGGACCACCGGGTCGCCACCCTGGCCCGAGATCCGCTGGATGCCGCCCACCAGCAGGCCCTTGAGACTCTCGGTCAGGTACGTGCGGCGGAAGAACTCTGCAGGATCGCGGTACTCGTCCGTGCCCTCGCCGAGGTGCACCTGCCACAGATCGGCCGCGAACTCCGCCTGCTGGTAGCGGCCGCTCGCCACGTCGGCGTGCGGGGTGACGATCTCGCGCCAGGGCTTGAGGGTGCCGGTTGACGCCGTCTCGATCAGCGAGCCGCCGGCCTTGCGCTTCTCGCTGCGCACCTGCTCCTCGAAGGTGAGCCGGCGCAGCTCCATCTTCATCTTGCCGACCTCGTCGGCCTCCGGCGCCGAGATGGCCGTGAGCAGGCGGGCGATCGAGTCCAGCGCCCGGTCGGCGTCGTCGCTCGAGAACGGCTCCTGGTGTGCCCACTTGTTGCGGAAGTCGCGCAGTTCCTGGACGAGCGAGCGCTCGGCGCGGCCAAGGGGTCGCGCAAACACCTCGTTCCACGAGTCCCACATCAGCCGCAGGAGCGCCGCGACGTCCCAGGTGTCGATCGGCTTCCGGCCCACGAGCCGGTCGTCACCGAGGTAGTGACGGGCCATGTCGTCCGCCTGCCCCGGGTGCAGGTTCTCAAACTCGCGCTCGACGAAGGGGGCAAGCCCAACGCGGAGCAGGTCCATCGCCTTGCCGACGCGTTCCTGGTTCGTGATGGCCATGGCCTATGCCCCCGTGTCGTCGAACATGCCGCCCTGGACGGCCGTGGGCTTGCCGCGCTCTTGAGCAAGACGGGTGATCTCGGGCCAGCTCTGGATCAGGCCGTTGTAGGCGAGCGCATCGGCTGGGCGCTTCTTACGTTCGCACAGGGTGTACCCGATGAGGCCCCGCCTCCCGCCGACTCTGCCGACTAATCCATCCGTCGCGCGGGCCCCCGTTCCACCCCACCTGGCCAACCAAGGGAGAACGCCATGTCCACGAAGTTCACGCCCGCGTGGCTCGAAGCCCACCCTGTCGATGTCAGCTCGCCAGGGCGCGCCGATGTCGTCGGGATCGGCCACGTCCTCGACGAGATCGATACGCTGGTCGTACAACTGCGCGACCACGATCGCGCCGCCGCCATGGGCCTCGAGCCACCTCGCGGCATCCTCCTCCATGGCGGCCCGGGCCGTGCCCATGCCGGGTTCACCGGCGGGGCAGGGCGCTGACCGGGGGGTCAGCCCTCGTGCCTGCGCCGTCCCGCGCCGACCGCCCGTCGCTGGACGTCGGCGCGCCAGCTGTGGGAAAGAAGTTCGAGTTCGCCATCTGCGCCCGGGTGACCACGAGCGAACTCGTAGAGCTCGCGGATCAACGCGATCCCGTCGGGCCCGAACCAGCCGGTTGCAGCAGCAAACTCGACGCTGCGTTCGGCATCCCTCATGGCCTGCGCAGCCGTGTCCGCCGGGTCGAGCAGCTCATCGGCCCGGAGGAACCAGTCGGGCGGCCAGCCCAGGACGTATCCGAGGGCCCCGTACGAGGCGAGATCCGCCGACGCCCCGAGTTCGATGCGCCGAAGCGTCCGCGGGTGGACGCCGGCCTTCTCAGCCAGCCTCACCTTCGTGAGACCGGCGTGAACCCGTGCCCGCTGTACCAGCCGGCCGGCCGCCCGGAGCTGGTCGTCGAATGCCTCGCTCATGCGGGCACATCCTACTTCAGAAATGGACGTAGAAGTCCATCGAGTCGGTCAGTGCAAGTCCAAGACAACATCGTGCCCCTGCCCAGAGTCCCGGAGTCACGAGCGATCCGGCCAACAACCGGACGTCGCGACCGCCGGGAGGCCGACGGGCCGGTCGCCTCCCACCGGCGAAGCCCGGCGGGAGTGCACGCACGATGGCAGAGACAACGGACCCGACACCCCTCCAGGCGCATCCCGTGCCTGGGAAGGGAGTCTTGGGCAGGTCCCGAACGGACACCGAAGGCCGGGGCAGCTCCCCTGGCCGGCCCGACGCGGTTGCATGGCGTCGCCAGATGCGCCGGCTCGAGCAAGTCCACGAGGCTGAGATGCGGATCCCCGAAGAGGTCGCGCTCCATGCTGCCCAGGAGCTCTCCGTCACCGTCCGCTCTGTCCGGGGGCGGTTCGGCGAGCATGCCCGCGCCGTGGCGCAGGCATGGACCGGGTCGGTCGACCCCGCACTCCTGTCGGAGGCCATCGCGCGCCCCGACTTTCTCGCCGTGACCCGATGCCTCCGCGAGCATGGCGTCACAGCTCCCTCCGTGGTACTCGAGCGGCTCCTCCGGGCTGCTCCCGGCCCCGCGGCGGGCCGCCTGCGGG
>Ga0209638_1003111_pt1 | contig 10015 bp, 9 predicted proteins | sample BarGraNGADG00211_FD_184490 | JGI IMG/M metagenome (GOLD analysis project Ga0209638, IMG submission 184490) | Arctic peat soil microbial communities from Barrow, Alaska - Barrow Graham LP Ref core NGADG0002-211 (SPAdes) (version 2) | ecosystem: Environmental > Terrestrial > Soil > Wetlands > Peat... | reverse complement strand
CGACTTCGTGCTTTGCCTGGGGTACCGGGGCCACATGATCAAGGAGTACTTCCTCAATTATGAGGCGATGAACAACGATTTCACGATCTGCCTCGGACGAAAAGATGCGATTCGTTTTCACGATGAGCATGCCGAGCAGGACTTCCAGGTTTGTCTCGCCGAGACGGGGCAGGAGACGATGACCGGAGGCCGGCTGAAGAGAGTTGCACGCTACCTGGACTCCGATACTTTCATGCTGACGTATGGCGACGGGTTGGCGAATGTCGACATTTCCGCCCTCCTCGAGTTTCACCGTGCCCACGGCAAACTGGCGACCCTCACCACCGTACGCCCGGTATCGCGTTTCGGAGTAGTGGACATTGAATCCGGTGGCCGCGTGGCGCATTTTGCGGAGAAACCGCAATCGGATGGATGGGTAAACGCCGGCTTTTTTGTATTCGACCGCGGAGTTCTGAAATATCTGGAAGGTGAAGGCGACGACTGCGTGCTGGAACGTGGGCCCCTCGAACGCCTGGCGGCGGACGGCGAACTGATGGCCTACCGGCATGATGGCTTCTTTTTTGCCATGGATACCTACCGGGAGTATCAATATTTGAACGAGTTGTGGGCAAAAGGCCAGGCGCCGTGGAAGGTCTGGCAGTGATCTCGTGCCGGAACAGGTTCCTGTTCCGGCAGGCGGCGTTTCAAGCTGTGATCCTGGACCTGGCCGGTCCCGTCTTCATCGAAGTGCCATCAGCTACTTGTGGTCGCGATTGTAGTCCCGGTTTTTGTCCTTCGATTTGTCCCATTTATGGTCGTGGTTGACTTGGCCACGATCGCCCTTCCAGTAGCCGTTAAAGTACTGCTGTCCATCATGGTGAGGTGCCACCCAGGTTGCGCCTTCGTACGCAGGACGGGTCCAGTATCCTTGGTGCCACTGGTAGCGGTTGCCCACAGGGTACTGGTAGCCCGCTACCCAAACATACCCGGCGCCGGGACTGCGGGGTTGAGCCCTCATTACACGGTCCGGTGGCGGCGCGCCAATTCTGACTCCGACGGAAACCTGGGCGAAGACGGCTCCCGCTGCCAACAACATCAATGCAAACACTTTAATTTTCACGATTCGACTCCTCTTCTTTCGATTGCGTGCTGAACGCAGTTTATACGGAGCACGTTGTTGGCCCAAGGTGCGTCGAGTACGGATCTGCGTCCGTCCGGGCTTCGGCGCGGATGCACAAGGCGGAGCCTTATGCCACGTCGTTGTTTGGATTATCCTGGTAGCCATGAAACGCGTGGCGATCGCCGGATGGTTTGTGTGTTCCCTGCTTGGTCAGGACTGGGGGCCGGCGCAGTTTCTGGTGGGCAACTGGGCCGGCGAAGGCGGCGGACAACCGGGGCAAGGGTCGGGCGCATTTTCGTTTTCCCCGGATCTCCAGGGCAAGGTTCTAGTGCGCAAGAGCTTCGCCGAGTACCCGCCGGCCAACGGCAGGCCCGCGTCCCGGCACGACGATCTGACGATCGTCTACCGCGACGAAACCACCCATGCATTGCGCGCCACTTACTTCGATAACGAGGAGCACGTAATTCAATACACCGTCAAACCCGCCGAAGGAGGCGTGGTTTTTGTTTCGCAAGGCGCGCCGTCCAGTCCGCGATTCCGCCTGACCTACACCAGCACCGGCAAGGACACGCTGAACATCAAATTCGAAATCGCCGCGCCGGGGAAGGAGTTCGCCCCGTACCTCGAAGCCGCGGCACACCGCGAGGGCGCCAGGAAATGACCAGGCCCATGCTCATCTTGCCGACACTTCTCCCGGCGCTGAACGGCGGCACGGCGCACGCCATGCGCCGGTCTTTGATCCCGCACATTTTTCCCCGATACGCGCGCCAGCGGGTTATGATGTTGCCATGTTGAAGGATCGGGTCGCATTGATCACTGGCGCCGCCACCGGAATCGGCGAGGCAGTTGCCCGGCTCTTTGCCAGTCAAGGCGCGCACACCTACATTCTCGATCGGGATCTGGCAGGTTGCCAGCGGGTTGCCGAATCCATCGTGTCGGCGGGCGGAGAGGCGACGGCATTCGGCGGCGACGTGCGGCGTCGCCAGGACATCGCACCCTGGGTGGAGAGCGCGATCGGCGGTTTCGGCCGCATCGATGTGCTGATCAATAACGCGGGCGTCTACCCCCGCCAGGCTTTCCTCGAAATGTCCGAAGCGCAGTGGGACGAAATGCACGAGATCAACTTGAAGAGCATGTTCCACACGCTGCAAATGGTGCTGCCCCACATGGTGGCGCGGCGCGGCGGGAAGGTGGTCAATATTTCCTCGGTAACGTTCCACCTCGGGATGGCATTGCTCGCGCACTACGTGGCGTCAAAGGGCGGCGTGATTGGGCTGACCCGCTCGCTGGCGCGGGAAATGGGCGAACACAATATCCACGTCAACTGCGTCACCCCGGGTGCGATTAAGGTCGACGCGGAGGCCAAGGTGGTGACCGCGCAACAGGTCCAGGCAATGATGGCCTCGCAGTGCCTCGAACGGCGCATTCTGCCGCTGGATATCGCGCGCGTCTGCCTTTTTCTGAGTTCGGAGTTGAGCGACGGAATGACCGGCCAGACGCTCAACGTGGATGGCGGATGGGTGATGCACTAACCGCCAGGCGTCAGTTGGATGGTATGGGGCCGCCAACTGGCGTAGCACATAGGGCAGAATTCCGCCATTGCGGTAGTACTCCACTTCCTGCGGAGTATCCACGCGCACCACCGCGGTAAACGAAATCTTTCCAATTCGAGTCCGCTAATCGCGCTTACTCAGATTGGCCAACTCGATCTGCTGCGCCGGCTTCACACCTGCATTTGCATTCCTCCTGCCGTTGCCAGGGAAGTGGAGCCAACGGTAGCAAAACTGCCCGATTGGGTCCTTGTCCAGGAACTGGCACATCCGCTCCAACCCGGCACGGTGAGCGCTTCCATTGGTCCAGGAGAACATGAGGTCATCAGTTTGGGTTTGGAGTTGGCAGCCGCGCTGCTCATTCTGGATGAACAGCCTGCGCGACGGCTTGCCACGTCTCTGGGTCTCCGGGTGATTGGGACGGCCGGTATCCTCATGGCGGCCAAGGAGCGCGGTTTCCTGGCCAAGATCAGGCCGCAGTTGGATCGGCTGCTGGCACTCCGGTCCTTCATGGATCAAGATCTCTACGATCGGGTCATCGCCCAGGTTGGAGAGTAATTCAGAAGATCCTGGCGACTGGCGGGAAGCCACCCGGAGACCCCTTTGGCACAGCTTTATGCCGAAATCGTCGTTTACCAGGACTCATCCGGTTGTTGGACGGATGTCCAAGAGCTGTTCTCGATAGCCAACGTTTTCGCGAGGTCGTGAACCGCTAACTCCCACAGGCGGGACTTGGACACTCCAATTTCCGAGTACGTCAACCGTTCCATAAGCCGCGACGTGTGGCCGCCTAAGAGACTGGGTGATTCTCGCGGCGCAGCCGCCGTACTGGAGTTACTAGTAGTGCGGAAGTTTACATTGATTGAAGTGAAAAGCATATCTGCCTCTTGCTGGCGTGATAGACTCGGCACCATCTGAACTTTCGGTCGCGTTCGTGACCAGACACATCGAGGGGCTTCTTCGCGTCCAATAAGGGCTGCCGAAGAGCATAACAGGAGAGGAAACATGCACCAGATACGAGGATCATTCAATTGCTCGTGGTTTGCCCGGAAAGGCACTGCCCGGGCTCTCGCGACAGCTATCGGCATTGGGGGGCTATTGCTCACCGGAGCCGGCCGGCCAGCGGCGGCCGCAACGCACTGCGTCAATCCGGGGGGCACGGGCGGCTGTTCTTCATCAATCGGAGCCGCCGTTACCGCGGCATCGGCCGGCGATACCATCCAGGTCGCACACGGTACCTATAAGGAAGACGTGACCATTGCCAAATCGCTCTCCCTGATTGGTGATGGCGAAGCGAACACAATCATCGACGCGACCGGAAAGAACAGCGGCATCACCATCACGGGTGCTACCGACGTGGTCGTATCCGGGTTCACTGTGGAGAACGCCAATACAGCGGGAATCTGGATCACCGGTTCATCCTTTGTCACCATCTCGGATAACCGCGTAATAAACAACGACAAAGCGCTCATCCCGGGCGCGAATCCCTCATGCCCCCCGCTAAAAGGGACAGCGTTCGAGTTAGGCGAAGCTGAGGACTGTGGCGAAGGTGTGTTCCTTAGCGCGGTGGATCACTCCATCCTGGCGAATAACACGATCACTGGTAACGCGGGCGGGGTTCTGATCACCGATGATACTGGTCCCACCCATGACAACCTGATTACGGGCAACTCTGTCGTGAGGAATACTGCGCTGGACTGTGGAATCACGCTGCCTTCCCACAGCGGGGCGGGTGTCTTCCATAACACGATATCGGGGAACGACTCTTCCTACAATGGAGGCCCGGGAGTCGGAATCTTCGCTCCAGGGCCGGGCTCCAAGGCCTACGGCAACGTGGTGATCAACAACCGCCTGAGGGGCAATGGCCTACCCGGCGTGACCATGCACAATCATGCCGCCCCCGGCGTGAATGGAGTGCCGTCTGGTGCGCCGCCGGTGATGTTCAATGACAATGTCATCCTCGGCAACGACATCTCCGCCAACTCGCAGGATTTCGAGGACGCGGCTACAGCGGGCCCAACCGGGATCAACATCTTTAGCCTTGCGCCCATGACAGGCACGCTGATTTCGCAGAACGTGTTTCACCAGGAGGCCTTTGACATCGTGGTCAAAGTACCCGCAACGGGCAACGTCCCGGCGGTGCAGATTCATCTCAACAACATCTCGGACAACCAGGTTGGTCTCCAAAACGCCGGGACCGCCACGGTCGATGCAACCCAAAACTGGTGGGGATGTTCAGGCGGACCGGTCGCCAAGGGCTGTGCAACCGTTTCGGGAACTGGAGTGCTCTTCACCCCCTGGCTGGGGCAGCCATTCCAGGCTGGAGGGAATAACTAACGTAGAACACTTCCCCTCGGAGCCGCGCGTGTGCGGCTCCTACGACGTGCCGGCCACTTAGCGAACCGCTCCAATCAGATTGAGGGATGAGCCGGAGCGGGCTGAGCACTGGTTCCTCAAGTTGGCGACTCACTCGGCAGCTCAACTTGGCCATAGCATGCGTTCAGCGTAGAAGTGTCATGCTTCGCGTTCCGGCCGAATCGTTCCCATAACTAGCCAATCGGAATGCCGCACGGACTGAAGCCGGGCGAATCAGAAAGTTAAGGGCTCGTGCACGCCGCGGTGAACGGGATATGGGTCCCATCGGCCTGCACGGCGCGCACGAAGGCGGTGCGGCCGCCGCCGTTCAGCGCGGCGGCCACGCCTTCGATGTGATAGGTCTCTTCGCCGGTCAACTGGAGACTCGCCGCGCTCTCGCCCGCCTGGAATTCGAGCGGCAACACGCCCATGCCGACCAGGTTGGTGCGGTGTATGCGCGCAAAGCTCTCCGCGATCACGGCCCGGACACCGAGCAGCAGCACGCCCTGGGCGGCCCAATCGCGCGAAGAGCCGGATCCGTATTCCTTGCCCGCGACGATCAGCAGCGGCACGCCATCTTTCTGGTATTTCATGGCCGCGTCGTAGATGAACATCGGCTCGCCATCCGGCAGGTGGCGGGTCACGCCGCCCTCGGTGCCGGGCGCCAGTTGATTGCGCAGACGGATGTTGGCAAGCGTACCGCGGACCATGACCTCGTGATTGCCGCGGCGCGCGCCGAACGAATTGAAATCGGCCGGCTGCACGCCTTGCGCGATGAGATATCTTCCGGCGGGGCCGTCCTTGAGGATGGATCCGGCGGGGGAGATGTGGTCGGTGGTGACGGAGTCGCCGAGCAGCGCCAGCACACGCATCTGGTGGAAATCCTGCAGGGGCGCGCCAGGGTCCGCCATGTGGTCGAAGTAGGGCGGTTTCTTGATGTAGGTGGAGGCGTCGTCCCACTGGTAGATGCCACCCTCGGGAATCGACAGGCTCTGCCAGTTCTTGTCGCCATCGAAGGCGTGGGCGTATTCGTGCTCGAACATGCCGCGGTTGATGGCGGCGCGCACGGTGGAGGCGACCTCTTCATTGGTGGGCCAGATGTCGCGCAGAAATACGGGTTGGCCGGCGGAGTCATGGCCGAGGGGATCGGCGGTCAGGTCGATATCCATGGTGCCGGCCAGCGCATAGGCCACGACCAGGGGCGGCGAAGCCAGATAGTTGGCCTTGATGAGCGGGTTGATGCGGCCTTCGAAGTTTCGGTTGCCGCTGAGCACGGCCGCCACCACCAGGCTCTCCGTCTGCACCGCCAGGGTGACCGCATCGGGCAGCGGACCGCTGTTGCCGATGCAGGTGGTGCAGCCGAAGCCCACCAGGTGGAAATTCAGTTGTTCGAGGTAGGTCATGAGGCCGGCTTGGCGATAGTAATCGGCCACCACCTTGGATCCGGGCGCCAGGCTGGTCTTGACCCATGGCTTCACTTTGAGCCCGCGTTCGACGGCCTTCTTGGCCACCAGGCCGGCGGCCAGCATGACGCTGGGGTTGGAGGTATTGGTGCAACTGGTGATGGCCGCGATGACCACCGCGCCGTGACCGAGGGTATCGGGCGCTGGGGCCGGCAGGTTGGGGAACGCCGCGTGAAAATTCTCTCTCACGCCGGGCAGTTCGACGCGATCCTGGGGGCGCTTGGGCCCGGCCATGGAGGGCGTGACGGCGGAGAGATCCAGTTCCAGGCTGTCGGCGAACACCGGGTCCGGGGTCTCGTCGGTGCGGAACAGGCCCTGTTCCTTGGTGTAGGCTTCCACCAGGGCAACGAGAGAGGCGTCGCGGTTGGTGAATTTGAGGAACTCGAGGGTCTCCCGGTCCACCGGGAAGAAGCCCATGGTGGCGCCGTACTCGGGCGCCATGTTGGCCACGGTGGCGCGATCGGGCAGGCTGAGCGCGCTCAGGCCGGCGCCGTAGAACTCGACGAATTTGCCGACCACGCCCTTCTTGCGGAGCATTTGGACAACGGTCAGGACCAGATCCGTGGCGGTGCAACCTTCCTTGAGGCGGCCGCTCAACTTGAAGCCGACCACGGGCGGCAGCAGCATGGAGACGGGCTGTCCGAGCATGCAGGCTTCGGCCTCAATGCCGCCCACGCCCCAGCCAAGCACGCCGAGGCCGTTGATCATGGTGGTATGCGAATCCGTGCCCACCACGGAATCCGGGTAGACCGCGCCTTCGGGATTGCGGAAGACCACCGGAGCGAGATATTCCAGGTTCACCTGGTGGACGATTCCGGTATCGGGCGGCACCACGCGGAAATTGCGGAACGCCGTCTGGCCCCAGCGCAGCAGGATGTAGCGTTCGCGATTGCGTTGGAATTCCAGGGCCGCATTGAGGTCGAACGCATCCACGCCGCCGAAGTGATCCACCTGGACGGAGTGGTCGATGACCAGGTCGGCGGGCAGCAGCGGATTGGCGCGGCTGGGGTCGCCGCCCATGGCGGCCAGGGCGTCGCGCATGGCGGCCAGGTCGACCACGCAGGGGACGCCGGTGAAATCCTGCAACAGGACGCGCGCCGGCATGAAGCTGATCTCTTTGACGCCGGCGCCGTCACCGCCCGCCACGGCGGCCACATCTTGCGCGGAAACGCGCTTGCCATCTTCGTTGCGCAGCAGATTCTCCAGCAGAATCCGGATGGAGAAGGGCAGGCGCCCGACGTTCCCGACACCCTGCCGGGTAAGATGCGAGAGACGGAAATAATCGTAATCCGCCGTGCCGACGCGCAGTTTCGCGGCGGCGCCAAAGCTATTTTTTGCCATTGGTTTGATTATAAAGCTTGCCAGGAATATGCCGCAAACCGGGGACAGACCAGACTGTCCCAAGCCGCGGTGTTTGCGGCGCGTGGGGGGTACCCTCTGGGTCCCGGTCTGTCCCCGGTTTCCCTGACACGAAAGCCCCTGCAACGTCGTGTCCCCGAAAACGTTTAAGCTCCCGCCTAAAGTTCCACGGGCAAGCGGTCGATCTAATAAATGTGCCGATCTACGCCGCAGCGAAGCAACTTTCCTTCGACGATATTCGCAAGGGGTTGGACAACCTGGTGCGAAATTTTGAAGTCGACGCGACCGCGAGCCGCCAGCAAATCCGCGACCTGTTGGACAACAATCGCGAGCTTTTCTGCGCTACTTCCATCGAGATCCTGAAGACCGCGGGAGATTCGCGAGGCGCGCAATACCTGGTGGCGCTGCTGGTGGCCAACGAAATGCTGCTGCAGGCCCTGTGCAATCCCGGCCTGAGCCGGGAGGAGGCTATGGCGCTGGGGCGCGCCGCCCGGCGCGTGGACCCCATGATTGACGTGGCGCTGGCACGCAGTCTGGCGGACAGCGGGGTGGGGGGCAGCGCGGTCCCCGTTGCCGATCCGGCAAGGTTAATGGATATCTTGTGCGAGATTGCCGATGCCGGACACATCATGCCTTCGCTGATGCGCTTGATGCGGCATCCCAATACCTACCTGCGATCCAAAGCGGTAAAGATGATCGGCCGCGACAGCCGGAGTGCGAAATGAGTGATGGCAAGGCTCGGTGAATCGGACCCGCGGGTGCGGGCCAATGCCATCGAATCGCTGTGGGGAGTGGACTCGCCGGAAGCTCGCACGCTGTTGAATTTCGCGGCCAACGACGCCAACAACCGGGTAGTGGGCAACGCGCTGCTCGGGCTCTACCACCTGGGGGAATCCTCCGTGCTGGCGGATGTGGTGAGGCTCGCGGGACATGAATCCGCGCTATTTCGCTCCTCGGCGGCATGGGTCATGGGAGAGGCCGGCGACCCGCGATTCACCGAAGCGCTGCGGCCCATGATCTCCGACCCGGATGCCAAGGTTCGCAAGCGCGCCTTCGCCGCCCTGGCGCAGATCAAAGCCGCCAACGCGCAGCCCTCGATCGGAGAGCGATGGCACGTTGCCGGGCGGATGCTTGCCGGCGAGAGCCTCAAGGGGCTGCGGCGCCTGATGCTGGCCGTCGCCGCGGAAGATATGCGCGAGCAACCCAAGGTAGCGCCGTTGCAGTTCATACTGAGCGAGCGCGCTCAATATATCACGTCGTACCAAACCTCCGCGAAACCGCTGCCCGAATCCATGAGCGTGGTTTTCGTGATTCCGCGCTCCCGCGAAGCGGCGGCCGGCGCCTTTTTCGAGGGCGTGCTGAATTGTCTGCGCTGGAAACGGCCCAGCGACTTATGGAGTGTGCTGCCGTATATCCAGACCGAAGACGGGGAAGTGCCGCCACCGCGCGATCCGGAACCGCCGTTGTTCACCGCCAACTCCGATGCGCTGGCTGCGGCCTTGCGCGCAACGCCCAAACGGCTGGATTGTACGGACCTATGGACCGCCGTCTGGCGCGCCACCAAACAGGATGGCGGCCAATCGCGCGGCAAACGCCACGCGATCGTTTTCAGCAGCGGCGAGGAAGGCGCCTTGCCGGTGACGGTCTGATTACGAATCTGCCAAGCGCACGCATCCCGGTTCAGGCGATCGCTTCCGGCCCCAACGAGCAGTTACAGGAGTTCTGCCGGCGTACCCAGACCTGGTGCCGGAACTGCGTGCCGGAGCAACTGGTCGAGATGATCGAACATGCCTATCTCAACCTCCTGGCGCGCTATGAAATCGCTTACCAGCCGGTGGTGGTGAACGCACCGGCCCTCAAAGTTCGCGTGCAGACTCTCAACGGCTGGGGCGAGACCCTGATTGCGGCCGGGCGTCAACCGCAGGAGGGAGGCTGAGCGGCTACTTCAGGCACTTTTCGGGAAGCGCGCCCAATGGCGCCTGCCAGCGTGTCCGGCGAGCGGCAGCCGGGTTGACAGACGAAAGCGTCTGTCCCACCTTGGTGCACAAGGCCTTGCGTGCATGGTGGGGCAGGCGCTTTCGCCTGCCAACCGATTCACTTACAGCTTCTGAGCGCTGTCGATCCCCTCAGTCCTTCCAGTCCATGGCCAGACGAACCAGAGTACGAACGGGTAGGCCGGTGGGACCTTT
>Ga0209638_1003110_pt1 | contig 10017 bp, 9 predicted proteins | sample BarGraNGADG00211_FD_184490 | JGI IMG/M metagenome (GOLD analysis project Ga0209638, IMG submission 184490) | Arctic peat soil microbial communities from Barrow, Alaska - Barrow Graham LP Ref core NGADG0002-211 (SPAdes) (version 2) | ecosystem: Environmental > Terrestrial > Soil > Wetlands > Peat... | reverse complement strand
GCGGTGGAGCCTTCGTATTCTCCGCGTCTCCGCGTCTCCGCGTCAAAGGCGCTGTCAAAGCCGCCGTGAACTACCGCAGGGTCCATGCCAGCATCTTCAGGTTGTCGGCCAGGCCGGCGTTGATGCCCAACGCGGCCGAGGGTTCGAAGCCGCAATGCACCATGCAGTGCTCGCAACGCGGGTCGTTGCCGGGTCCGTAGCTTTCCCAAGGCGTCTGGGTCATCAGGCCTTCAAATGTCTTGTAATGGCCGTCCGTGATGAGGTAACAGGGGCCTTTCCAGCCCTTCACGTTATAGGTGGGGTTTCCCCAGGCGGTGCACGGGAATTCGTGCTCGCCCCTGAGGAACTCGAGGTAAAGGGGAGTCTGTCTCACGGCGTACTTTTCGGCGATGCGGGCGAAGTCCCGGAATTTCTCGTGAACTTCGTCGCGCGTCATGAAAATCTCGCGGTCGTCCACGGCGGAATAGCCGTAGGCCGGAGCGATCTGGTGGCCGTCCACGTGAAACTGTTTGAGGTACTCGAACAGCTCTTCGATCTCGCGCATGTCCGTCTCTTTGTAGACGGTGGTGTTGGTACACACCTGGAAGCCGGCGGCCTTGGCGGCCCGGATGCCCTCGATGGCTTCCTGGAAAACGCCCTCGCGCTCCACGCACATGTCGTGGGTTTTTTCCATGCCGTCCAGGTGCACGTTGAAGTAGAAGCGCCGGTCGGGCTGGAACTCGTTCAGACGCTTCTTGATGTACATGCCGTTGGTGCAGAGATAGATGTGCCGGTTACGCTCCAGAATCCCGGCCGCGAGCGGGCCGATCTGCGGATACATCATGGGTTCGCCGCCGCAGATGGAAACCACCGGCGCGCCGCATTCGTCCACCGCCGCCAGGCATTCTTCCAGCGGCACGCGCTCCGTGATGGTGGATTCGTATTCCCGGATGCGCCCGCACCCCGTGCAGGTCAGGTTGCAGGCATGCAGCGGCTCCAGCATGAGCACGATGGGAAAGCGCTTGGCGATCATGGGGTGCGGCAGGCGCTTTTCACCGGTCTTGGGCGGCAGGATGCGGAATGGGTTGGAGCCGTTGGCCTCCGGAACGGCGTTCTTCTGCCACTCCGGCCGCGGCCGCATCTTGTTCTTGAAAATATACGCGGCAAGGCCGGCGGTCATCGCGAGGGGAAATTTCATAAGCTAATCCATTCGATTCCGTGCCTTCACGAACGCGGCCAGCGCCAACAGCGGGAAGTAATCCTTGTACAGATGGTAGTTCAAATAGAACACCTTGGGAAACCCCGTTCCGGTCGCCAGCCGCTCCTCCCAGCTTCCCTCCGGAAGCTGGGTATCCACCAGGAATTCGATGCCGTGACGGACGCTGAGGCTTCCGGCGTCGCCTCCGGCAACGAGGCCCAGAATCGCCCAAGCGGTCTGCGAGGGGGTGCTGGGAGCAGCGACGAATGCCCCATTGTCGTAACTGGCGCAGCTTTCGCCCCACCCGCCGTCGGCGTTCTGGATGGAGCGCAGCCATTCGCCCGCGCGCAGGATGTGCGCCTCGCGATCGCTCTCGCCCGCGGCCGCCAGTCCGCGCAGTGCGAAGCACGTGCCATAAATGTAAGCCACGCCCCAACGTCCGTACCAGCTTCCGTCGGCTTCCTGGTGGCGCACCAGCCACCCGGCCCCGCGGCGAACCGCCGGATGGTTGCGGTCCACGCCGTGCGCCGCCAGCGCTTCCAGGACGCGCCCGGTGATATCGGCGCAGGTGGGATCGAGCATGGCGTTGCGATCGGCGAAGGGCGCCTTACCGAGGAACTGCCAGTTGTTGTCGGCGTCGAAAGCGGCCCACCCGCCATCGCGCGATTGCATGGCCAGCATCCAATCCAGAGCCCGTTTCCGGCACGCTTGCGCACGCGCGGTCCCCGCGGACTGGCTCAGCGCCAGCAATACCATGGCGGTGTCGTCGATATCCGGATAGAACTCGTTGACATACTCGAAGGCCCACCCGGAGGGCTCCGTACGGGGCCGCTTCACCGACCAGTCGCCTTTACGCCGTATTTCCCGGGCGAGCAGCCAATCGGCGGCGCGGCGGACGGCCGGGTTGGCGGGGTCGCTTTCCTGGAGCGCATAGGCTGCGATGGCCGTATCCCGTACCGGCGAGAAGCACGGCTGGAAGAAAAACCGCTGGCCGTCGTCTACCATCAGCCGGTTGAACTGCCGCAGCGCTTCGGCGCGCACGGGGTCGCTTTCGGCGTATCCCAGCACGTCCAGCGCCATCACCGAATACATCATGGACGGGTAAATCGCGCCCAATCCTTCGGAGTGGGACAGGCGCTCCGTCATCCACTCGCCGGCCCTTTTCATGGCCTTCCGGCGAAGGGTTCCCGATCCGTGGCGCTCCCACCATTTGAGCATGCCGTCCACCACCAGAAAGACGTTGCGCCACGTGAACCACGCATCGTCCCTGCGGAGCTCGGGACTCGCGCCCGGCAGCCAGATCTCGTCCAGGGTAAAGCCCTCGGGCACGGAGCGGCGCGGATTCGCGGCATGAACGATGGAGAGAGGAACCACGATGGCGCGCGCCCAGGCCGCCATTCGATACCGGAGATCGAACGGCAGCAGCGCCATTTCGGGCGGGATGCTCGGGCAATACCGCCTCGGAAAAAGGTCGAAGAGGCTGAGGTTGATCTTGACGTAGCTGTTGGCCGCCTGAATGCCGCCGAGTTCCAGGATGCGCCGTCGCAGCCGCGCCATGCCAGCGTCGTCCGCCGGCACGCCGCCCAGCTTCAACGCGGCATACGCCTTGACGGACGCGCCGACCTCGGCCGGCCCTCCCGCATAGATATGGAAGCCGCCATCGGGAAGCTGCCGGTCGAGAATCGACCGCACCGCTTTATCGACGAGCGGTCGCGTTTCCGGCGCCCACGCGCGGTTCTTCGGCGGGTAGAGCCAAAGCTGGAACAGGACATAGTCGGATTCGAGCGTGGTGTCGGCCGTCAGTTCGGCGCACCAGTGGCCGTCTTCCGCCTGAAGGCCCGCCAGGTAAGCCGCCGCGCGGCCACTGGCCCCTTCGGCGGCGCGCTCGAGGGTACTCCCGGCTTGTTGCGGCGCGCTCATTGAAGGGAGACGGTCAACTCGGCGGGCAGCGAAAACCGTACGTCCTCCTCCACGAGTTCGATTTCCTCCATCCGGTGGAATCCGTGCTCGCCCAGGAACGCCATCAACTCCCGCACCAAGTGCTCGGGGGCGGAAGCGCCGGCCGTGACGGCGATGTTCCGGACGCCTTCCAGCCACGCCGTATTCACTTCGCCGCAATCGTTCGCGAGGTACGCCCGGACGCCGAGATTTCCGGCCACTTCCACCAGACGCTTGGAGTTGGAACTGTTCTGAGAGCCCACCACCAACAGCAGGTCGCAGAACTCCGAGATGGCTTTCACGGCCATTTGACGATTCTGGGTGGCGTAGCAGATGTCCTGCGCGGGAGGGCCCTGCAAGTGCGGGAAGCGCTGCCTCAAGCGCTCCACGATGGCGCTGGTTTCGTCGAGGCTGAGAGTGGTCTGCGTAAGATAGCGCACGCGGGTGGGGTCCGGGAGCTTCAAGGCATCCGCGTCCTCGACGGTCTCCACCAGGTAGCTGCGTTCGGGCACTTCGCCGAGGGTGCCGATTACCTCATCGTGATCCTTGTGCCCGATGAGCACGATACTGTAGCCTTCGCGCGCGAACCGCACGGCCTCCAAATGCACCTTGGTGACCAGCGGGCAGGTGGCGTCGATGATGTTCAACCGGCGCTCGGCGGCCTGCCGCCGCACGGTGGGGGCCACGCCGTGGGCACTGTAGATGACGCGGGCGCCGACGGGCGCCTCGTCCAGCTCTTCCACGAATATCGCGCCGGCCGCGCGCAACTCTTCCACGACGTGCTTGTTGTGAACGATCTCCTTGCGCACATAGATGGGCGGCCCGTACAGATCGAGCGCGATCTTGACCACGTCGATCGCCCGTACGACTCCGGCGCAAAAGCCCCGCGGCTTGAGCAGAAAGATCTGCTTGTCCATCCCATTGTTGGGGGCGAAAGGCTTGAGAGGCATAGAGTGCGGTTGGCTGTATTATAACGCAGCGGCCCGCGGCACCGTGGCAGACGGGTGCGCGACTTGGAAGTGGTCGATTCGCCGAAGCGCCGGCCGAATGAGAGAATCCCAGCGTAGAGGTACGTCAGGCGGAGCCGCGACCGTAAGAAGAGGACTTGCAGGCGCGTGGGGCACGGGCTTTCGCCTGCCAACCGATTTTTCGCGGCTTCTCAGGGAGCGGTCGAGCGGCGGTACAATAGCGGCTTCCATGACGATTTTGAATATCAACGAGATTAGGGCGATACTGCCCCACCGCTACCCGTTTCTGCTGGTGGACCGCATCGTCGAAATGGAGCCCGAGCGCGTCGTCGGGATCAAGAACGTCACCCTCAACGAGCCCTTCTTCACGGGCCATTTCCCCGATTTTCCGGTGATGCCGGGCGTGCTGATCGTGGAAGCCATGGCGCAGACGGCCGGGGTGCTGGTGCTGCAGAGCATGCCGGACCGGCAGAACAAGCTGGTGCTGCTGGTGGCCATCGATTACGCGCGCTTCCGCAGACCCGTCGTCCCGGGCGATACGCTGCGCATGGAAATGACCATCGTCAAGCGCAAGGCCAGCGTCGCCAAGATCGCCGGGCGCGCCACCGTGGACGGCCATCTGGTGGCCGAAATCGAAGTGATGTGCAAGCTCGCGGATAAGGAAGAGAAGCAGCCGGAAACCACAGTCTGACGATGTCCATCCATCCCACCGCAATCGTGGATTCGCGGGCGCGGATCGCGGAGAGCGCCGAGATCGGCCCTTATTGCATCGTGGGCGCCGAGGTGGAAATCGGAGCCGGCGCCCGCCTGATGGCCAACATCTACGTGGAGGGCCCCGCGTGGATCGGCGAAGACAACGTCTTCTTCCCGTACAGCACCGTGGGCGTGGCGCCGCAGGACCTCAAGTACCAGGGCGAGCGCGCGGAAACGCGCATCGGCCATCGCAACCGGATTCGCGAATTCGTCACCATCCACCGCGGCACCCAAGGCGGCGGCCTGCTGACCGCCATAGGCAGCGATAACCTGCTGATGGCCTACACCCACGTGGCCCACGACGTCCGCATCGGCGACCATGTCATCATCGGCAACAGCGTGGGACTGGCGGGTCATGTAACCGTCGAAGACTGGGTGGATATCAGCCCGTACAGCGGCGTGCACCAGTTCTGCCGCATCGGCCGCCACGCCTTCATCGGGCCTTACAGCGTGGTGAAGCAGGATGTATTGCCGTACTCGCTGACCAGTCATAAGCCGGAGTTGGGCGTCTTCGGCGCCAACAGCGTGGGCTTGGAGCGGCGCGGCATCGGGAAAGCCGCCGTCGAATCTCTGCAGACGGCTTTCCGCTTGTTGACCAGGTCGCAGCTCAACACCTCGCAGGCTATCGAACGCATCCGGGCGGAGGTTGCGCCCTGCGCCGAGGTGGATGGATTGATCGATTTCATCCGCTCCTCGGAGCGCGGCTTCGTGAAGTAATGCGCTACGGGCTGATCGCCGGAAACGGACGCTTCCCCCTCCTGGCGCTCGAAAGCGCGCGGAAGCTGGGGCACGACGTCACCGTGATCGCCATCCAGGAAGAAGCTTCCAGGGAAGTGGAGACGCTGGCCCCCCGTTGCCACTGGCTTTCGCTGGGGCAACTCGGCAAGCTGATCGACATTCTCAAGGAGGAGGGCATCACCGAGGTGGCGATGGCCGGCCAGGTGAAGCATGTCAAGATCTTCTCGTCGATCCGGCCGGACTGGCGGCTGGCCAAGCTACTGGCCTCGCTGCCCTGGAAGAATACCGACGGGCTGATCGGCGGCGTCGTCAAGATCCTCGAAGACGAGGGCATTCACCTGCGGGACTCCACCGCGCTGTTGAAGCCGATGCTGGCCACCCCCGGCGCCATGACGCGGCGCAAGCCGGCGAAGGAAGAGACGGCGGATATCGAATACGGCCGGCGGGTGGCGGACGCGCTCTCGGGCTTCGACGTCGGCCAGAGCGTCGTCGTCTGCGAGCGCGCTTGCGTCGCCCTGGAGGCCATGGAGGGCACCGACGCCATGTTGCGCCGGGCGGCGGGACTGGTGAATGGGCGCCCGCTGACCCTGGTAAAAGCGGCCCGCCGCCGGGAGCACCTGCTATTCGACGTTCCCGTGGTGGGACTGGGGACCATCCCGGTCATGCGGGAAACCGGAACTACCGCGCTGGCGGTGGAGGCGGGGCGAACCCTCATGCTCGACCGGGAACAGATGATGGAAGCGGCCAACGATGCGGATATCGCAATCGTAGGAATGTAGGGGTCGGGCATGCCGGGCCCGTGGAGTTTGTACATTTCGCTCATGACTTTCATTGGCATCAGCCCCGTAGGGGCGCTAGAAAGTAGCCCATGGCGTGAGCCATGGGAGCAAACGCGCACAGCAAGAAGCCCCGTAGGGGCGAAAGAACCATTCGCGGCGAGTGATCGATCTCCGGGCGCGAAGCGCTTTCTTACGCCCCTACGGGGCTGGCGTGTTTCCGGACCGTTTCCACAGGGCTTACGCCCTGGGCTACTTTCTAGCGCCCCTGACGGGGCTTGGGATCGTGCAAGCACAAGACCGGCGAGCACACCAAGAAGGCCGGCCTCCTGGCCTGCCTTCCGGTTGGTGGGAAGTGATCAAGGATGTCTAAGACCAGACTGGCGGTAATCGGCGCGGGGCAGTTCGGGAAAAACCACTGCCGCGTCATTCACGAATCGGAGCGCGCGGAACTGGCTGCCGTGGTGGACACGGATCCCGAGCGCGCCGCCGAAATGGCCGCCGCATATGGCGCCCAGGCGCTTACCGATTTCCGTCAGGTGGCGGGCCTGGTGGACGCCGCCGTAGTGGCCGCCCCCACCACGGTTCACGAACCCATCGGCCGCGCCTTGCTCGAAAGCGGCATCGACGTGCTGGTCGAGAAACCCATCGCCCAGGACCTGGCCTCCGCCGACCGCCTGGTGGAGAGCGCCGATCGCCATGGCCGCATCCTCCAGACCGGCCACCTGGAGCGGTTCAATCCCGGAGTGATCGAATTGGAGCGGCGCGCCACGCTGCCGCTGTTTTTCGAGATCCACCGGCTCAACCTGTTCAGCCCGCGCAGTCTGGACGTGGACGTGGTGCTGGACCTCATGATCCACGACGTGGACATCGTACTGGCGTTGACGCGCGCCGCCCCCCAGGAAATTCGCGCCGCCGGTATTTCCATCCTGTCCCACAATGTCGATATCGCCAACGTCCGGCTCCAGTTCCCCAATGGCTGCGTGGCCAATCTCACCGCCAGCCGCGTGTCCACCGAGAGGGTTCGGAAACTGCGGCTTTTTCAGCCACGGCAATACCTTTCGCTGGATTACACCCGGCAGGCCCTCTCGGTGTTCTCGGTGGGCGAGGGCAAGCACATCGGCTTCGAACAAGCTGCGGTGACCAAGGCGGAGCCGCTGAAGCTGCAACTCGATGCTTTCCTGGACTCCGTGGAGACGCGAAAGCCGCCGAAAACCTCCGGCGCCGCCGCGCGTCGAACATTAGAGGCCGCGCTTTCGATTGTTGATAAAATCAAGGAGCACGCGGAGCTCGTTTCGCAAACCTTGGCATCTGGATGGAAACCGTAGGCCCATCTCCGCCTGACGCTGAGATTCACCTCCTCACCGAATGGGGCGACCCCAGCGACCGCCCCCGCGGCCGCCAGGCCGTGGCCCTCTCAATCCTGTTTCATGTGGTGGTGATCGGTACGGTGACACTGGCGCCTGCCGCCCTGTGGGAACCGCCCCGGCTGGTGGACGCGCCGATGGTGACTCCGCTCGTCATGCCGTTGACCGCGCTGACCCAGAAGGCCCCCAACAAGGGCAAAGTCAACAAGGAGTTCGATGTCGCCGCCGTTCAACCCCGGCCGCGCATCCAGATTTCCCCGGGAGCCGTCCAGCCGCGGACCTTCAATCCGCCTCCCCCTCCGCCGGCGCCCGCCCCGAAACCTCTCACGTTCTCGGAGCCGCCCAAAGTCGAGGAGAACACCGTCAAGCCGAATCTGCCGCAAATCGCCCAAGCCCTGCCGCCGCGGATTCAGCCGGTCGAGCAACCCAAGCTCGTCCTGGAAGACCCCACGGAGCCTCCGCAAATCGAACCGGGGCAGGGCCGTCCACTGCCGAAAGCCACCGCCGCCGAAGCCATCCGCGGCGCTTTGGGCGGTGGAGCGACCGGCAGGCCGGGCGGATTTGGCGTCGATCTCCCGCCGTCGCCCGGCATGCAGCCGAACAACATGCAACTCCTGAGCGACCCCATGGGCGTGGACTTCAAGCCGTACCTGGCACAGGTGCTTGCGGCGGTGAAGCGCTACTGGATGGCAATTTGGCCCGAGAGCGCCCGGATGGGCCGCAGCGGAAGGGTCGAGATTCAGTTTTCGATCGATCGGAGCGGAACCGTCCCCAAGCTGGTGATCGCTTCCGGCTCCGGCGCCGATGCCCTGGACCGCGCCGCCGTCGCCGCGATCGGCGGTTCGGTTCCCTTCCCGGCGCTTCCCAAGGCTTACAAGGGCGATCTCATCAAGCTCCAACTCAATTTCGCCTACAACATGCCCAAGTGAAACCGTGGGGCGGACCCCCTTGGTCCGCGGCCGACGCCCTCGTCGGCTTCCGGCCGAAGGCCGGTCAGGGGACCGGCCGCGGACCAGGGGGTCCGCCCCACAAGCCCTGCCAGCCGCATACCCGCAAGGGTTACAATCAACCTGTGAGTTTTGCGGCATCGAGCCCGGTCGACGCAGAAACGGCCCAAGCCGGCGCGGGGAGGGCTTTGGCGGGTTTCCTGCTCTCGGGTTTCCTGCTGGCCTTGTTGGGGGCGATTCTGCCGGCTTGGGGCTACCACCGCGACCCGCCCGATTTTCTGACGGTCGGCAACTATTTCCTGTGCGTCGCCGCTGGGCTGGCGGCCTCATTTAAGCCGGCGCGCTACCTGATGGCCCGGCGCGGGTTACCCTTCCTGCTGGTATTCGCTTGCTTGCTGGCGTGTGCGTCGCTAGTCTACCTGGCCCTGGTGTCTCCACCCGCGTCCGCGTGGTGGCGCGCGGCCGGCCTGCTCGTGTTGGGCGCCGCCGCGGGGATGCTGAACATGGCGCTGTTTCAGGCCGTCTCCTGGACCTATCACGCCGACGCCGCCGGCGCCTTCACCAGGGGCGGCATCTGGTACGGCTTGGGCTGCCTGGCGGCCACGCTGGTGGCGATCGGCGCGTTTTATGGATACAACGTCACCATCACGCTGGCGCTGATGGCGGTGGCGCCGGTGGTCTTCGCCGGCATTTACTACCGCTCCTCTTACACAGCCGCTGCGGCGGGCGCGCAACCCACGCTACGGCAGGCTTTCGCCGATTTTCGCAGCCTTGGCGCCGTACTGTTCGCCCTGCTCCTCTTCTTCCAGTCCGGAAACGAGTGGTCCATCGCCGGGTGGCTGCCGCTGTTCCTGATTCGCCGCGTGGGGATGAGCCCCCAGGGAGCCCTGCGGATTCTGGCCCTCTACTGGATCTTCCTCATGGCCGGGCGCTTGGGAGCCATCGCCGTTCTGCCGCGCGTCCGCCATGGCCGGCTGTTGCTGGGCAGCGTCCTTTCCGCACTGTTCGGCTGCTTGATCCTGTATTCCACCAAGACCGGGTTCGGCGCCGTGTCCGGAGTCTTTTTCGTGGGAGCGGGTTATGCCAGCGTGTACCCCCTGGTATCGGAAGCCATCGGGCGGCGGTTCCCTTACTACCATCCCGGACTTTTCAACGGCATCTTTTCCCTGGCGCTGCTGGGAGGGCTGTTGGCGCCAGCCACGCTCGGCTACGCCGCGAACCAATGGGGCGTGGGGGTAGTCATCGGGATTCCGCTGGCGGGGACCTGCATGGCGATGGTCTTGATCCTAGCCATCTGGCTGGAAACGAAGGTGACGGGAAGATGAAGAGCAGGGGCCGGGCGGGGTACCCGCC
>Ga0209638_1003106_pt1 | contig 10026 bp, 9 predicted proteins | sample BarGraNGADG00211_FD_184490 | JGI IMG/M metagenome (GOLD analysis project Ga0209638, IMG submission 184490) | Arctic peat soil microbial communities from Barrow, Alaska - Barrow Graham LP Ref core NGADG0002-211 (SPAdes) (version 2) | ecosystem: Environmental > Terrestrial > Soil > Wetlands > Peat... | reverse complement strand
AACCCGAGCGGCTTCTCTGTCGCTGACTATGCGTGCGCAGCCGGCTTGTGCTTCTTGGCGATCGGTCCCTCCGGGCCCGAGACGGCGTTACTCCACATGAGCTGGATCGGGACGGTGCCACCGCTCTTCACGGGCACCTCCTTCATCACAGTGCTGAGGTCTGCGCCCGCCTCCTCCATCGGGATGTCGCCGATCTCCCCGCCTTTGTTCGAGTACCAGCCCAGGAGCTTGTTCGCGGCGGGCGTGTCACCGGCGCGGATCGCGTCTTCGACGTCGGGGTCGGTTCGGGCCTCGCAGAGCTCGTGGTAGAACGTCGCGACGACGTTCTTCCACGGCCGGTCGAAGGCGACGATCCCGTTTGCCCCCTCCGAGTAGACGCCGATCGCGTAGTAGACGGCGTCGGTCGTTGTACCGCGCTTTGCGTGGATGGAGCCGTGATAGCCGCCGAGGCCGTGCTTGGAGTCGTCCGCCTCGTCACGCTCACCGAGCGCCGGGTTGTGCGTCGGTCGCTCGTCTGCTTCTGCACGGTGTTGCTGGTGGCCCGTCGCGTTGCCGTCGACGAGCACGACACCCGGCGGCAACATGAAGCAGAACACGCTCGAGGCGAGGTCGAAGCCGGAGAGGCCATTCGCCTGGTCGAGTGTCGCGATGAGACTCTCGATCGTGTCTCGGTAGACCGGGTTCGGCAGCGCACCTTCCAGAATGCGGCCGGGCTTGAACGCGGTCGTCGACTTCTCGTCCTGGTAGTACTGGGCGATCACATTGTTCAGGTGTGGATCGCTCATCGCTGCCGGGAGCGCCCGGTCGATGTTCTGCACGTCGTCTGGATTCCAGGCCGCTTTACCGCCCAGGTAGACGTGCGTGAAGGTCAGCTTCTCGATCGTCTTGCCGCCGAAGTAGTGCAGGTTGATCGCGGGCTCGGCGGGAAACCCGGACGCGCGAGCAGCATGCTCGCGCCCGGCGCGGTAGCGCTCGCCTGCCGGTGAGCGGGGATGGACGACAACGCTCGTGAGGCGCGGAGCGGTCAAGGTGAACGTAGCCATGCGGTCTCCTTTTCACGATGGATCGAGCCGCAGACTCTCGTTCGCTGGGAGGCTACTCCACTTCTCGCCCACAGAGAAGAGCGCCGCCGATGCGGGCGGCAACCCCCGGCTGCGCCTCCTCACGCCGGTGCTTGTGAGGTCGGCTACGAGCGCGTACGCTCCCTGAAACACAGTGCTGCGGCTGGATCGACCGGGAGGTTTGAGGTGACGGAGTTGACACAGCCGCTGGCCGCGGCGCCCACCGAAACGATCGCCGCCGGGCCGCCGCAGGTGGTCGAGTCTCATTCAACGTCGTTCAGCGAGCTCATCTACGCGCGCTTCGAGTGGTGGCGCGAGCAGCGACGAGACGACGTCCGGAGCTCGATCAAGACGGCGTACGACGCTGCTGTTGCTGCCTTCGAGCGACAGCAGGGGGAGATCGTCAGCGCGTACTGGTGCGCCCACGTCGAGAGTGCGGTTGTGCTGACGCGTAAGAAGCCGTCGTTCCCCTGGTCGCCCCCGGTCTTCAGCTTCTTTCGTGAGAGCGATTGGTCAACCCACAACTCGCCGGAGATCGCCTGCGAGCTCCACCGCTGCGACGAGCTCGCTGTGCGGGCAGAGACCGTGCTGACCGGCGTTCGCCAGCGGATCTGCATGCAGCTCGTGATGGCCTCCGCCTCCCACCTGCTCGGCCTCGTCGATGCTCGTGCCGCCCACGCCAGCGCGGCAGTGACCTCCGCCGCGCTGCAGCAGGAACGCGCTGCGCTCACCAAAGCGGAGGCGTATTACAGAGAAGCAGCCAACGGACAGGCGCAGATGGTCTATTTCAGCGGCATGGCGGTGGTCGCGATCGCGATCTCGATCGTCGCCGCCGTCTGGTTGACGATCTCCTGGGCCAGCCCCGTGGCAGCGCTGATCGCGGGCGCGGTAGGCGCGGTCGTCAGCGTCATCCAGCGCATCAACACCGGAAAGTTCACACTCGAATTCGACGTCGGCCGCCCGTACGCCCTCTTCCTCGGTGGTCTCCGGCCGCTGATCGGCGGCGCCTTCGCAATGGCAATCGCGTTCGCCTTCAGCGGCGGTCTCCTGCACCTCCCCGTCGCCGCGAATGAATCCACCACCGACAGGCGGCTGGCGCTGCTCGTGTTCAGCTTCTTCGCAGGCTTCAGCGAACGCTGGGCACAGGACACACTCACCGCCGTCCTGCCCACGGCGCGCCAGCAGCCCGCCGCCGGCACCGGCACTTCCTCCAGCACGCCGACGGACGGTCGAACACCGTGAACCGGCCGCAACGACCCGCCTCGACGTCCGGCTGAGCGACTCGAAAGGAGAGGTTGTGTCTCGCTGGCCGTTCTCGCTCTACAACAGTGCCGCCGCTTCGCTCGACCGACGTTTCGGTTGGGACAAGCTGCCGCTGCCGCTTGCGATGCCGGTCTTGATCGGCCTGCGCAATGTCCTTCGTGCGAAGAACTTGTACGACACGGGCCGCGGCCCGCTGGACAAGCCGGACGTTTCCGATCATCCGCGCTACTTGACGGCGCGAACGCTCGACGGCACGTTCAACAATCTCGACGACCCGCTGATGGGAAGCCTGGGCAGTCGCTTCGGCCGCAACGTGCCGCCCGCGGCGACGGTGCGAGAGGAGGATCCGCTGGAACCGAACCCGCGTCTCGTCAGCCGCGAGCTACTCACGCGGGACGAGTTCATCCCGGCGACGACGCTCAACCTGCTTGCCGGCGCGTGGATCCAGTTCGAAGTGCATGACTGGTTCAGCCACGGAAAGAACGAGCCCGAGAACCCCTGGCTTGTGCCCCTCGAAACGGACGACGCGTGGCCTGAGCACCCGATGAAGATCGCCCGCACGCGTCGCGACCCGAGCAGCGACGCCGACGGCCCGCCGACCTTCGTCACCGACGACACGCATTGGTGGGATGGGTCCCAGATCTACGGCCGCGACCCGGCGTTCGCCGACGCGCTCCGAAGCGGCGAGCTCGGCAAGTTGCGAATCGACGAGCAGGGATTGATCCCGCAGGAGATCGAGTCGCACGTCGACCTCGCCGGCGTCGCGGGCAACTTCTGGGTCGGCCTCGCTCTCTTGCACTCGCTCTTCATGCGTGAGCACAACGTGGTTTGCGACCATCTCCATGCGACCCATCCAGAGCTCTCGGACGATGAGCTCTACGACAAGGCGCGGCTTGTCGTCGCGGCGCTGATGGCGAAGATCCACACGGTCGACTGGACGCCGGCGATCATCGCGCATCCGACGACGGTGACGGCGTTGCGGGCGAACTGGTGGGGCCTCGAGGGGGAACGGCTCGACAAGCTGATCGGTAGACGCACCTCGAACGAGGTGATCCGAGGGATCCCTGGATCGCCGACGGCGCTTCACGGCGTGCCCTATCAGCTGACCGAAGAGTTCGTCGCTGTCTATCGCATGCACCCGCTGATCCCTGACGAGTTCAACTTCCGTTCGCTCGAGGACGACAGGCTGCTGCAGGCGCGCACGCTGCCGGAGGTTGGCGTCCTGCACGTGCGTGAACGGCTGACCGAGATGTCGATGGCCGACCTGCTCTACTCGTTCGGAACGTCGCATCCCGGCGCCATCACCCTGCACAACTTCCCGCGCTATCTCCAGCACTTCGACCGTGCAGACGGCTCGCTCGTCGACCTCGCCTCGATCGACGTGCTGCGCGTGCGTGAACGCGGCGTGCCACGCTACAACGAGTTCCGTCGCCTCCTTCATCTGAAGGCGTTCGACACGTTCGAGGAGATGGCCGACACTCCCGAGCACGCCGAAGACCTGCGCCGCGTCTACAAGGACCCGGAAGAGGTCGACACGATGATCGGCATGTACGCAGAGCGGAAGCCGAAGGGCTTCGGTTTCAGCGACACCGCCTTTCGCATCTTCATCCTGATGGCGTCACGAAGGCTCGAGAGCGACCGCTTCTTCACGCGCGACTACCGCCCCGAGGTCTACACGAAGGAAGGCATCGACTGGGTCGAGTCCACCTCGATGCGAACGCTGCTCCTCCGCCACTTCCCCGAGCTCGAACCGGCGCTTCGAGGCGTGGCGAACCCCTTCGCGCCCTGGCAACGCACCGGCGCCCCAGCCGCCTCGTGAGAGAGCTCGCACCCGGCATCTACAGCCTCGGCCACGCCAAGGGTGGTCACGTGCACGCGTTCTTGCTCGACAACGCCGGCGAGCTGACTCTCGTGGACACGCTGTTCGAGAACGACGCGCACATCGTGCTCGACGCAATTCACAGCCTCGGCCGGAAAGCGAGCGACTTGAAGCGGATCGCCCTCACGCACGGCCACCGCTCGCACCTCGGCGGGCTTGCCGCGCTCAAGCAAGCAAGTGACGCGACCGTTTACGCCCACCGGTGGGAAGCGGACATCGTCGCGGGCGAGCGCCGCGCACAGCCCGTCAGCATCCTGCCGCAGCAGTCGCTGAAACTGATCCCGTTCCAACTCGGGCTCTGGCTCGGGATCCCCAAGCACGTGCCCTGCCCTGTCGACGAGCTCCTTGACGACGGTGACACGTGCGGGCCGCTCCAGGTACTTCACGCTTCCGGCCATTCGCCAGGGCACCTCGCATTCGCGTGGCCGGAAAGAAGGTTCGCGATCGTCGGCGACGCCGTCGCGACCTGGCCGCAGCTCTGTCCCGGCTGGCATGCGTTCAACCTGAACAAGAAACAGCATCACACGACGCTGCAGCGGCTTGCCGCCCTCGACGCAACCATCCTCGGTGTCGGCCACGGCGAGCCGATCCTGCAAGACGCAGCCGAGACGATGCACACGCTCGCAAGCCAACCTGTCCCCTGAGAGGTCACTCAACGACTGATCGCGCCATGCGAGCGGGTGGAACGAAATACGTCACGACCCCTTCGCGTCGATGCCTACGCGCCGGCCGTCAGTCGCGCTCGCATCAGGCGAGCAGGTACGTCTGAAAGCCGAGCATGACGGCGAACGCAACGACGATCCAACCGACCGCGGCGCGGCGGCTCGGGATCTGCCGGATTGTCTCCGGGAGGAGCTCGCGCCAGACCATCCAGACCATCGCTCCGGCGGCGAAGCCGAGCCCGGCCGGGAGGATCGAGGTGAACTGCTCGACGAACAGGAAGGCCGGGACGGCGAGCAGCGGCTGCGGGAGGCTCGTGAAGATGCTCCAGAGTGCGGCGCTGCGCACGCGGGTGCCGCGCGGCACCATCACGAGGCTGATCGTGACACCTTCGGGGATGTTGTGGATCGCGATCGCGACTGTGATCGCCAGGCCGAGCGCGTCGCCGCCGCCGAACGACGCCCCCACTCCGACGCCTTCGGCGGCGGAGTGCGCAGTCATGACAGCGATGATCAGTACCGCTCTGCGTGCGTCGCCGCCGCTGAGCTGGCCGACGTCTGGGGTACCGACGCGGCTGAGGAGTTGCTGCATCCCGTAGACGAACGCGGCTCCTGCGGCGACCCCCAGCGCGACACGCGCGACGCTTCGGTTTGCGCCCTCGATGATCAGGCTCGTGCTCGCACCGAGCATGACCCCGGCTGCGAGGGCATTCGAGACGCCGAGGAAGCGTTCGCTCCTGAATCCCGGGAGAGCGAACGGGAGCGCACCCAGTCCGGTCGCCAACGCGGTGGCGAGAGCGGCAAGGAACACGATCAGCAACTGCGTCACAGGCGGGCTTTCATGAGCTCACCGTGACCCGAGCCGAGGCACGGCGACAACCGACAGGCCGCGGTCACTCGAGCACGTGGATGTTGTGCCGCGTGCACATCTCCTTGAGGATCTGCGGCCAGACGGTGACGCTCACCTCGCCGAGGTGGGCCGTCTGCAGCAGCAGCATCATCACGCGGGACTGACCGATCCCGCCGCCGATCGAGAGCGGGATCTCGTCGCGGAGGATCGCCTGGTGATAGGGGAGCTCGAGGAAGTCGAGCTGGCCCGTCAGCTCGAGCTGGCGGCGTAGGCCCTCCTTCGTGACGCGGATCCCCATCGAGCTCAGCTCGTGGCGGCGTCGCGTGACCGGGTTCCAGACGAGGATGTCGCCGTTCAAACCGTGCACCGAGCGCCCGTTCGCGGCGGCCGTCTCGGTCGACCAGTCGTCGTAGTCCGCTGCTCGCAACTCGTGTGGGTAACCGTCGGCGAGCGGCCAGCCGATCCCGTAGATGAACAGGGCCGGGAACTCCTGGAGGATCGCCGTCTCGCGCTGCTTGCGCGGCAAGTCGGGGTAGGCCTCGAGGATCTCCTCGGCGTGGATGAACGTGAGCTCGTCGGGGAGTCGCCGGCCGGCCGCCAGCGCGGGGAACTGCTCGTGGAGGAAGCCCTCGGCCTCCTTGAGCACCTTCCAGATCGAGCGCACCGTGCCGGTGAGGTAGTCGAGCGTCCGGTCCGCAGGGGTGATCGCCCGCTCCCAGTCCCACTGGTCGACGTACGCGGAGTGGTCGTGGTCGAGGAAGTAGTCCTTGCGCACGGCCCGCATGTCGGTGAGAAGGCCCTCACCGGGCCCCATCCCGAACTCCGCGAGCGCCATTCGCTTCCACTTCGTTGCCGCCTGGACAACCTCGGCATCGACCGGATGCGCGTCTCGGTCGTTCGAGATGTGGAACGAGACCGGCGTACGCGACCCGTCCCGGTCGAGATTGTCGTTGACGCCGCTCCCGGCCTCCACGATCAACGGCACTTGAACGAGCGTGAGATTCAGCTCCTCGCAGAGACGATCCTCGATCAGCCGCTTGGCGCCGTAGAGGGCCTGCATCGTCGCCTTCGGCGAGAGCCGCGGCTCGTAGTCGTCCGGCAGGACGCGCTCGAGCGCGGCGTAGTCGCCGATCCCCGGCCCCGCGAGATCGGCCTCCTTGGCGTCGGTCATCACTCCTCCAATCCGAATCGACGACTCCAACTCTTGCCCCGACAGGACGTTTGGTCATCCGGGCCGACGCTGACCCCGCCTACCGGGATCTACGCAGCCGGGACCGGGTTGTCGACCCCAGGACGTGTCCCTCAGTGTGAGTGTCGCTGCGCTCGGCGGAGCGCTTCGAGCCGCCGGCGCTCGAGCTTCGTCGGGCGGGCGCCGAGATCGACGCCGAGCGGTCGCGCGAGCCGCCGTTCCGCGGCGGCGCGTTCGCGTGCCTCGACCGACTCCGGCGTCTCGCGGTAGAGCGTCACCGCAACGGGCGCGGGGCCGCGTTTGTCGCTCAAGGCGAGCACCTCGACGACACGGCGGCTCACGCCGAGAGTCAGCTCGAGCTCGTCGCCTACGCGCAGCTCCTTCGCCGGCCGAACGCGCGCACCGTTGACGTGCACACGACCGCCGAGCACTGCGTCGGTCGCCGCACTGCGCGTCTTGTAAAAGCGCGCCGCCCAGAGCCACTTGTCAAGGCGCACGGTTCCATGATGGACGAAGAGCCGGGTTACGGCGAGCGGAGACACGCCAACAGCGCGTGCTCGACGAGGCCCAGGCAGACGCTGCGCCGGATGTAGACCGAGCTCGCATCGGACGGGATGCCGATCGCGACACTCGGACGGACGCCGGAAAACGAGCGGACGTTGATGTTCGAAGGGGGCGTGCCGCAGCCGCTCAGAACGCCGACGCCGATCGCGATCGACTCGACAAGCCGCGGAGTCGGCATCGAGTGGGCCGTGTACATGTGACTCTCGTAGCGCAACGTGCGCGCGCACCCTCCCGGCGACGGCGTCCCACCCCCGATGATCACCGGCGACACGAGCGCTGCGATGAGGACGACGCCGAGAACCGCGCCAATGACGAGTCGAACCGGGCGCGAAACGACCCGCCGCGAAGCGTTGGCTGGAGGTCGGGGGTCTGACGACATGGAACGAGCATGCCGCATGTCCCGACGGTTCGCCGAGCTGTGAAGATGCGGGCCGTGGCCGAGCGGAACCAGGCGATCGTGCTCGTCGAGGGAATCAGCGACCGAGTCGCGCTGGAGACGCTGGCGGAGCGGCTTGGTCGCAACCTCGAGGCCGAAGGCGTCTCGATCGTTGCGATCGGCGGCGCGCAGGCGATCCGGCGAGTCGTGGTCGAGCTCGGCCCACGAGGGCGCAACGTGAGGCTGGCGGGCCTCTGCGACGCGGGTGAGGAGCGCGCCTTCCGCCGCGGGCTCGACCTTGCGGGTCTCGGCTCACCGGCCACGCGCAGCGAGCTGGAGGCTCTCGGCTTCTACGTGTGCGATGCAGACCTGGAGGACGAGCTGATCCGCGCACTCGGCGCCGCCGCGGTCGAGGACGTGGTCGAGGCGCACGGCGATCTCCGCCCGTTCCGCACGATGCAGAAGCAGCCCGAGTGGCGCGGACGTCCCCGCGAGGAGCAGCTGCGGCGCTTCATGGGGAGCGGCGGCAGACGGAAGATCCGCTACGCGCGCCTGCTCGTCGACGCACTCGATCTCATGCAGGTGCCGCAGCCACTGGAGCGCGTGCTCGCGCACGTCCGATTGCGCTAACGAGCCAGGGCTGCCGGAACGTCGACGACGCGGTCGACCACCGCGCCGGCGAAGTCCCGCTCGTACGTCGAGCTCGGCCGGTTGCCGCCGACGACGCGAAAGATCGTGACCGGGCTCGGCGTCATGTCGCCTTCGGGCGTGAACCCGAAGCTGCCGAGGATGCCGTCGGTGACCTTGCTCGCGAAGAGCTGTCTCGTGACGGATGCGCGTGTGCCGTCGGAGCGCGCGATCGCATCGAGCAGCACCTCGGCCGCCTGCGCGGCGTACGCCGCCGAGTACGACGTCACGTGCGGGCTCGGTTGAGTGAGCGCAAAGGCGTGGACGAAGGCTCGGCCGGCGGTGGGAAGCCGCTCGTTCGGCCGCCCTGCGAAGCTGACGTACATCCCGTTCGCGTCCGCTCCGGCTTCGTGGACGAGCGTCGGGATCTGGTCGAATCCGTCGGGAGCGATCAGCTTCACTCGCAGCCCGAGTCGCACCCGCAACTCGTGCAGCAGCACGCCGGTGCCGGGCTCGACGAAGTAGCCGGCGAGGAAGACGCCGTCGGCGCGTGACCGTTGAATCCGGCCGACGAGAGCGGCGTAGCTCTTGGCTTGTTCGCTCCACGGCGAGACGCCGGCGAGCTTCAGCCCGAGCTTCCGGGCGGCGTGGACGAAGCCGCCGGTGAGGTTGCGTCCGTAGTCGCTCTCGTCGTCGAGCACGTAGACGCGCGCGAGGCCGAGCTCGTGGGCGAGCTGCGCGTCGGCTGCGGCCTGGACGTCGTCGGGCGCGATGATGCGAACGAAGTTTCGCCGACCGGTCGGGTAGAGGAGCCCGAGCAGTCCGTGCGTGTCTCCCTGTGCCCGATGCGTGAGATCCGGGTACGTGTCGAGCGGGCTGATCATCGCGAGCGGCCCGCTCGACGCAGCGCTCGTGATCGGCAGCTCGGCGATCGCACAGTCCGAGTCGAAGGTCCCGATCACGCCGAGCACGTCCTTGTCCGCGGCGTATGCCCGCGCGTTGGCGCCGCAGGCTGCGAAGTCGAAATTGCCCGACTGCGCGGTCGAGTCGTCGCACGACTGATAGCCGACCGCGTATTTGCCGGCGTGGAAGCCGTGCCGCTGAAGCGCAAACGAGATCGCACGCGTCATCGGCAGCGTCGCGGCGACGGAGCCACGCAGGGGCAGGTCGGACGCGATCAAGAACTGGACGTGGCCGCCTCCGGACACGACGTTGCCGCACGCGGGCGCCGGGAGCGCCTGCACGCCGTTCTCCTGCGGGCCCGTCGCGCCGGCGTTCACGCTCGTCCAGACCCCCCCGCTTCCCACCGCCAGCGCCTGCGGCGTACCGCCGACGTCGACGGTGTGAACGGCATAGGTCACCGGGTCGATGCGCGAGATCGTGCCGAGGAGCGGATTCGCCGCCCAGAGCGCCCCGTCACCGAACGAAAGCGACACGACGCCGATGCCGACGGAGATCGTTCTCGTGACCGGATGCGGGCCGGGAACGACACGCCAGACGGTGCCGTCCTGCTCGTCGGCGACCCAGACCGCGCCCGCGCCGATCGCGATGCTGTCGA
>Ga0209638_1003105_pt1 | contig 10026 bp, 15 predicted proteins | sample BarGraNGADG00211_FD_184490 | JGI IMG/M metagenome (GOLD analysis project Ga0209638, IMG submission 184490) | Arctic peat soil microbial communities from Barrow, Alaska - Barrow Graham LP Ref core NGADG0002-211 (SPAdes) (version 2) | ecosystem: Environmental > Terrestrial > Soil > Wetlands > Peat... | reverse complement strand
AGCATCCCGAAGATCCTCTGACAATTTTTTCATCGAGCAGTTCTTTAGGTAATCCTCAAGTTTGATGACTGCTTACTGCTGAGCAGTTGTAGGAGGATACCCAGCTTGAAGTAAGGCAAGGTTCATCAGCAACCGTGCGGCCCGGCCGTTGCCATCGATGAAGGGGTGAATCGTCACAAGCTCCTCGTGGATGATCGCCGCAAATTGAATCGGTTGATACGCCGCCCTTTGATCCGGGATCCGATCCACAAAGGCTTTCATCATTTCCGGTATCCTCTCCGGCGCTGGCGGGATGAAATCCGTCCCGGTGATGATAACCCGGCGCTTTCGATACTTCCCCGCCTGCTTCGCATCGATCCGGTAGTAAAACAGCCGGTGCAACTTCTTGACGTTTGCCTCTGTGATGTCTTGGTTTTTCGCCAATCGGCGTCTTTACATTCCACAAGCCCCTTGCCCTCTTCGCTGTCCTGAAACACTTTCAAGGTTTCTTTATTCGGTATTTCCACGGGAAAAGGCAGGCCGATGCTATTCAGCCGAAGGCCAATTCGAATGCATTCCGGATGAGCTCGATTTGATGCCCTGCGGGCAGCAGTTTCACCGCCACGACATCAAACCTTGCCGGGCGGTCGCGCAAATGGTGTTCCGCAAGATAATGGACCGATATCATTGAAATCTTCTTCTGCTTCTGATGACCGACAGCGAGTTGCGGATCTCCGTACGCAGCGGAGCGCCTGCTCTTGACCTCGACGAAAACCAGCGTCTCCCCCTCCTCGGCCACAATATCGATCTCACCGAAAAGACATCGGTAGTTTCGTTCAATGATCCGGTAACCGGCTTCCGCAAGATATGCCGCCGCCAGTTCTTCGCCCTTTTTCCCCGTGCTTATTCGCATGAGCGACATGGTTGTCTTCTCGAAAATCAGAGCTGAAGCTTTGCATTGACCGGCAGATAGTCGATTCCGGCGACCCGGAAGGAGCGGCGGTGAATCTTGGAACGGCCGTATTTGAGGATTGCCTCCCGGTGCTCCCGGGTGCCGTATCCCTTGTTCCGGAGAAAATTGTACTGGGGAAACTGGCGGTGATACATTTCCATCAGCCGATCCCGCGACACCTTCGCGACGATAGACGCCGCGGCCACGGAAAGGCTCCTGCAATCGCCCGAGATGATGGTTTCCTGAGGCGTGTCGAGATCGATACGGTTCAGACCGTCAATCAGCAGATAATCGGGAGGTGGAGAAAGGGCGAGAACCGCCTCTTTCATCGCGGCGAGCGTCGCCTGCAGGATGTTCACCGCATCGATCTCCGGCGCCTCGATGACGCCGATGCCGACGGAAATCGCGTTCCGCGCGATGGTCTCGTAGAGCTTTCCCCGTTGCCGAGGGGAAAGTTTTTTGGAATCGTTAATTTCGGGATGTTCATATCCCGGCGGCAGGATCACGGCGGCGGCAACCACCGGTCCCGCCAGCGGACCGCGACCCGCCTCGTCGATCCCGGCCACAAACCGGTAACCGCACCCATGGGCCTTGCGTTCGAAGCTGTTCATCCCTCGGGGCCGCCCCGCCCCGCCCACGCCACGATCACAACCCTGCGGCGTGATTCCCGGAAGGCGTCAAGACCTTCCGGCTTCCTTGATCTTGGCCTGCTTGCCCCTCAGGCTCCGCAGGTAATACAACCGGGAACGTCTGACCTTGCCCCGGGTGACCACCTCGATCCGGTCGATGGAGGGGGAATGGAGCGGAAAGGTCCTCTCGACACCGATGCCATAGGAGATCTTCCGAACGGTGAAGCTGGACCGGACGTCTCCCCTTCTCCGACGGATGACGACCCCTTCAAAGGCTTGAATCCGCTGCTTCTGGCCTTCCACAATCCGAACGAAAACCTTGATGGTATCCCCCGTATTGAAATCGGGGATATCTCCCCTCATCTGCTCTTTTTCCAACATTTCCATGACATTCATAACGGCAAACTCCTTCTTAACCTTATACTTTATGTTTTATATTTTATGTTATCGTTTTTACGGGTCAATAAACATATCAAGCCATCTTTTTTCTTCGATTGTCAAAGCCCTTTCCTTGAGCAAATCTGGTCTCCTTTTCCGCGTCCTCAGGAGGGCCTCCCTGCGCCGCCATGCCTCGATCTCCCGGTGGTTCCCGGAGAGAAGCACCTCGGGAACCTCCCATCCCCGATACGCGGCGGGCCTCGTGTAGTGGGGATATTCCAGAAGCCCCATCGAAAACGAGTCCGCTGATGCGGATTCACAATTTCCGAGCACCCCCGGCACGAGCCGCGAAACGGCGTCCACGATCACCATGGCCGATAGCTCGCCCCCCGTCAGTACGTAATCGCCGATGGAGGTCTCCCGGGTTACCAGATGCGTCCGGACCCGTTCATCCACCCCCTCGTAATGGCCGCAGACCAGAATGATCTGCGGATGTCCCGCCAGTTCTTCCGCCATTTTCTGGCAGAAACGTTCGCCCTGGGGGGTCATCAGGACGATCGGCACATCCTCTCCGGTCACAGGAACGGACTGGAGGGTCCGATCGATCGGTTCGACCTTCATCACCATGCCGCCGCCGCCGCCGTACGGCGCGTCGTCGGTCATGTGATGCCTGTCTTCCGCATGAATCCGGATGTCGTGCAGGTGAATGGCAATGAGCCCGCGATCCGCGGCCTTCTTCAGAAGGCTGCAACCGCAGGGAGATGCGAACATCTCGGGGAAAACGGTCAGAATATCGAACCGAATCATGATTCTTTTAAAGCCCTTTCAGCAGCCTGACCACCATGACACCGCGATCCGTATCGATCTTTCTGACCACCTCTTCGATGGCGGGCAGCAGGATTTCCCGACCCCCTCCCCGGCAGACATACACATCATTGCTCCCCGTCGGAAAGACGGCTTCAATCCGGCCAAGAATCTGATCTTCCTCGGTCAGGACCTGAAGCCCGATGATCTCGCTCCAGTAATACTCGCCATCCGGAAGTTTCACTGTTTTTTCGGAGGAAATCCAGACAGAAGATCCCCGAAGCCGTTCCGCGGCATCCCTGTCATCGACTCCCCTGAGTTGCAGAATGAAAAAGCCCTTCCCGGTTTGCACGGCCACAAGTGGAAGGAAAACAGCCTCCTGAGCGCTGCGGCCGACAAACAACCCGGAGACGTCGTGCAGCGTCTCGGGCGATTCAAGATACGACAGCACCTTCACACGGCCTGTCAAACCGTGAGAACGGACGATCCTGCCTATTTCAATGAGCTCCATGGGGAAATTATTCGATGATTTCAAGAACAGACCGCTTGCGAATCTTCGTGGATGCCGCACTCAGGATGGTCCGCATCGCCTTGGCCGTTCTGCCCTGCTTGCCAATGACTTTCCCGAGATCTTCCTTGGCAACCCTCAGTTCCAGGACGGATGTCTGCTCCCCGACAACTTCAGAGACCTCTACCATATCGGGGTTGTCCACCAGAGCTTGAGCCATGTACTTGATCAACTCTTTCATCGTCACAACCTCCACAATCCCCAAAAAAAGCTAAACCCTGATCCCCTTCTTTGCCAGCAACTGAGATACCGTCAATGTCGGTTTTGCACCCTTCGCAAGCCACTGCCGGATGCGCTCCTCTTTGAGGATCACCGCTGCGGGGTTCTGGTTTGGATCATAAGTACCCAATATTTCCAGGAATTTTCCATCCCTGGGGCACTCGGAATCGGCCACAACCATCCTATAGATCGGCTTGCCTTTTCCACCTTTCCTTGTCAGTCTCATTTTTACCGCCATCCTCTGTATCGATCACCTCCTGAAAATTAATTTTTTTGCAGATCGTGACATTTAACATATCTCTTTCCACATTAAAAGGGGAAATTGCCCCTCCGCAGGGATTTTATCCCCCCCTGGGTCATGCGCCTCATCATTTTTCGCATTTCGATGTAATTCTTCAGCAGGCGGTTGACGTCCTGAACGGTTGTCCCGCTGCCCCGGGCGATCCGCTTCCGCCGGCTGCCGTCAATGAGCAGATGGTTCTGCCGTTCCCGGCGGGTCATGGAATCGATGATCGCCCCGATCCGGACCAGTTCGCCCTCATCCGGCGTCATCTCCTTGAGGGCCTTCATCTTTTTCATCCCCGGGATCATCCCGAGGATATCCTGGAGCGGCCCCATCTTCCGGATCTGGGTCAACTGGCTCCGGAAGTCTTCCAAGGTAAATTGATTCTTCCGGATCTTCTGTTCCAGCGCCCGCGACTCCCGCTCATCGACCACCTCCCGGGCCTTTTCCACGAGGGTCAAGACATCGCCCATCCCGAGGATCCGGGAGGCCATGCGTTCGGGATGGAAGATCTCCAGGGCCTCGATCTTCTCGCCGACGCCGATGAACTTGATCGGTTTGCCGATGACGGCCTTGAGCGACAGGGCTGCGCCGCCGCGGGCATCCCCGTCCATCTTCGTCATGATCACGCCGTCGATCCCCAGGAGTTCATCGAAGCGGCCCGCCACATTCACCGCATCCTGACCCGTCATCGCGTCCGCCACGAAGAGGATCTCCGCGGGGTGGATCAACGCCTTGATTCTTTTCAGCTCATCCATCATCGCCGCATCGATGGCGAGCCGCCCCGCGGTATCGACGATGATCACCTCATAACCGTTCCGCCTGGCCTCTTCCACGGCCTGCACACAAATCGCGACCGGATCCTGCGAACCAGCGGCATCGAAGATTCCGGCCCCGATCTGCTGACCCAGAACCTTCAACTGTTCCATGGCGGCGGGCCGGTAGACGTCCGCGGATACCAGATAAACCTTTTTGCCCTGCGCGGCGACCAGGCGCGCCAGCTTGACCGCAGTCGTCGTCTTTCCGCAACCCTGAAGACCGGCCAGCATTATCGGCGCCGGGATGCGGCTGCCGAATTTCAGTTGGCTGCTCACCCCGCCCATCAGTTCAACCAGTCGGTCGTGAACGATCTTGACCACCTGCTGTCCGGGGGTGATGCTCTCCAGGACCTCCTGCCCGACGGCGCGCTGCCGGATCTCCTCGATAAAATCCCGCACGACCCGGAAATTCACATCGGCCTCGAGCAGTGCCATGCGGATCTCCTTCAAGGCCGACTGGATATTCTCCTCGTCCAGACGTCCGCGCCCCTTCAGTTTCCGGAAAATGCCGTCCAATTTATCGGTAAGATTCTCAAACATGTTTGGCTCTCATAACGTAACGGACCCGCCCATATTAATTTTCCGATCCCGTTCAACGGGAGGACCGGACCACGCACTTCACACCGCGGATTTTTCCAGCAATCTGATCGGCTGCCGCCTTCGCCTTTTCCGGGTTTTCAAAACCACCGACAATCACGCGAAACCACGTCCCCTTGCCGGGGAGCTCTTTCATCACCACCCGCGAGGTAAAGCCCAGGGGGCTCAATTTCTCCATCATCTGTTCCGCTTTTCGGCTCTCCTGGTAAGCGGCCACCTGAACCTCAAAACGCCCCTTCTCCGGGGTTGCTCCCCCATCCGTCGGCATTCCGGTCGGCATGGCCGCCGAAACCTTTGCCCCGGACTCCATTGCCGCTTTCTTTTCCGGCAGCGGGTTGGTCTTCTTGCCGTCCCCTTCCCTGCCGGGAACCGGGAGATCTGTATTTCCGATCGTCCCGCCGGCGGATGCCACAGGCGGCGCCGGAATCGCGAGTTTCCCCGTCAAAGCGGGGGGTGGCGCGGAGGTCTCCGGGGGCATATCCTTCATGGCGCTGGCCGCTTTACCCGCCGGCGTCCCCGCTTTTTTGCCCGCCAGGGTGTCATAAAACGTCAGGCCGAAGGCCTCTTCTCCGCCGGCCGGTTCGCTCTTTGCGCCCGATTCAGCCGACGGCGGCACCCTTCCCCCCTGCGGCGCGGATGCAAACATGCGATCATAAATCAGCTCGCCCATGCCGGCGGAATACCTCTCCGGATAGGCCTCCATGTGCTTGCCGACAAGGATCCCCAGCAGGAACATCGAAAAGAGCAGCAGGGAGATCCCGCCGATAAACAGGATCAGCCCCGGTTTGCCCAGCCTAAGTTCGAACGTGCGCCTGTTTTTCGTCGCCATGGTTATCCCGCTACATCTTCTCCGGTGTGGAGACCCCCAGCATGTTCAGGGCATTCTTCAGGACCGTGAGGACGGACCTGACCAGAAACAACCGCGCACCGGTCAGGGCGCCGTCTTCGGATATGACTTTGTTTCGGTTGTAATAGCTGTGAAAAAGGGCCGCCAGATCGTTCAGGTAAAAGGTCAGGCGGTGGGGTTCCAGCGTCCTCGCCGCCCCTTCCACCACCTCGGGGAAGCGGGTGATCGCCTTGATGAGGTCGGTCTCCTCCGGCAGCCGCAAAAGGGAGGCATCCGCCTCGCCGACCGCCGGCGCCGCAATCCCCCGTTCGGCCGCCATCCGGAGGATGCTGCAGATCCGGGCATGGGCGTACTGGACGTAATAGACGGGATTTTCGTTCGACTGCTTCTTGGCCAGTTCCAGATCGAAATCGAGGTGGCTGTCGGAACGCCGCATCAGGAAGTTGTAGCGCGCCGCATCCCTCCCCACCTCGTCGACCACCTCGCGAAGGGTGACGAACTCCCCGGAGCGGGTGGACATGGGCGCCGGTTTGCCGTCCCGGAGGAGGCTGACGAGCTGCACCAGGATTATCTTCAGGGCCTCCTTCTCATGCCCAAGCGCCTGCACCGCAGCGGACATCCGGGGGATGTACCCGTGGTGGTCGGCGCCCCAGATGTCGATCACCGTCTCGAAACCCCGCAGGAACTTGTTCCGGTGGTAGGCGATGTCCGCGGCGAAATAGGTCGGGTTCCCGTTCTTCCGGACGACCACCCGGTCCTTCTCATCCCCGAAGGCGGTGGTCCGGAACCAGAGGGCCTCGCCTTCCCGATAGATGAAACCCTTCTCTTCCAGATCCCGGAGGAGCTTTTCGACGCCTTCGTCCCGGTAGAGCTCCCGTTCGCTGAAGTAGAGGTCGAAAACGACGCCGAAGTTCCGCAGGTCCTCTTTGATTCCTTCCAGGATGGCGCCCGCGGCATAATCGGTGAAAAGCAAAGCGACCTCGGCCGCGTCCTGGGCCAGATGTCTCTCCCCGTCCCTCTTGAGCAGTTCCGAGGCCAGGTCGCGGATGTAATCACCCCGGTAGCAGCCCTCGGGAAACTCCGCCGTCTCGCCTAACAATTCCCGGTAGCGCAGCAGAACCGATTTTCCCAGGTTGTTCATCTGGTTTCCCGCATCGTTGATGTAATACTCCCGGAAAACCTGATAGCCGACAGCAGCAAGGATGTTCGCCACGACGTCGCCCACTACGGCCCCGCGCGCATGGCCGATATGGAGCGGTCCCGTCGGGTTGGCGCTGACGAACTCCACCTGGACCCGCCGTCCTTTTCCCAGATCCGACGATCCGTAGCGATCCCCCTGCCGCTCGACGGCCTCGAGGAGCGTGGTCAATCCCCCCTCCCGGACAAAAAAGTTTAAAAAGCCGGGACCGGCGATCTCCACCTTCTCCAGCACCCCATCGCGATCCGAGATCCCTTCCAAAAGGATCTTCGCGATCTCACGGGGATTCTTTTTCGCCTGGGAGGCGAGGATCATCGCGATGTTGGAGGCGTAATCGCCATGGCCGGGATCCCTCGTCAGCTCCACTTCGATCCGGGGGGGCGCCACCGGAGGCAGGAACCCTTTGTCGATGCCCGCCTGAATCGATTTTTCGAGAAGCTTTATCAATACCTGTTTCATGCCGGACCATTCCTGAATATGAAAAAAGTTGGCCGCAAGCCAACCCGTCGCCTCATGAATTCATCGAAAACCGCCGTGCGCAGGGAGCGGCGCCTTCTCCCCTGCGGATCAGCCCGAACCGCCTGCGGTCCGGTCCCGCCTTTCACCCGACAATCTATTGCGCTGTGCTTTACGAATGGAAATCACGCCGGATTAGTTCTCCCGACACGCCTTTTCCGCCGCATCGATATCCTTCTCCTTGATCAAGAGGTCGCGTGAATAATCGGGGCAGCGGACGCAGCCCGATGCGTCGGTCACGATGCTGTACCGCTTTTGGCAATTCTCGCGCCATGCGCAGATCGAGCAGTACTTCTTCTCCATCCCCATGATCCTTACACCCCCTAAGCAGCCGTTTCCCGTTGCAGTTCGGACGTTACCCTATCTTCATACGGATTTGAAGTCAAGAAAATTGATCGACATCCGCCTTTCCTTTTTATATATTTTATTGCTGATGATCTGAATATCTGATAGCATGATTAGCAGACAAACAGATCAGGAGGCCATGCTATGCAATCAGCAACAATCAAAATCGGGAAAAGGGGCACGTTGGTCATCCCTTCCCAGATCCGGCAATCTTACGGTTTGGAGGACGGGGATTTGGTCTCCGTCGAGGGCCGGCAGGAGGGAATTTTATTGCGGCCTGTTGTAACCCTGCCGGTAGAAAAATATTCACCGGAAGAGAAGGCGCGTTTTTTGCTGGCCAACACGGTGACAGAAGAGGATCATGCCTGGGCCGTTACGGAAGTCCGCAGGATGGGGCTCGATCCTGAGGCTTTCGCCGACCGACCGACGCCGACCGGGCCATGACACAACCAAGACCCCTTATCATTTTTCTGGATGCCAACATCCTCTTTTCCGCCGCTTACGGAAGCCCGGCCCTCGAAAGGCTTTGGGATGAAGCGACGCGAGGCCGTTATCTGATGATCGCTTCCCATTATGTCGTGGAGGAGGCCAGGCGAAATCTGGACACGGCAAATCATCGGATTGCGTTGGAAAACTGCCTTTCACAGGTGAGACTCGTTCCGGAGGCTGATCCGGGCATCCCCTGCCCAATCCCGCTGCCGGAAAAGGATCGTCCCGTTCTCATGGCTGCCGTAATCGCCCGCGCCGATTGCCTGGTGACCGGAGATCTGCTTCATTTCGGTCCTTTCTTCGGCCAGCGTATCCAGGGCGTGCAAATCTGCCGTCTCAAAGATCTGGAATAGCGGTGGACAGCTTCCGATTTTTTCGGGAGCTGTCCACCCTTTTCATGCATCCATACCTTGAGCAAAAAAAACCAGGCGCTCATTTCCGCATTTATGGTATAGTAGAAACGGCAAAACATGAGGACGTATGACGCTGGAAAAGAACCAGCCCGTCGATCGGTAAAAGGACGCAGCAAAACGCTAAATTTAAAGACCTGACCCCCATGAATACACTCAACGTGACGATAGAGGATGCTAAGGCGGCATCAGCGGCCATTGTAAAATATCTGAAGCCGCGTTCCATCGTTCTTTTCGGATCGGTCGCCAGGGAGGGTCGGGGAAGCGATCTCGATCTCCTGGTCGTCACCGATGAAGCGTCCAATCAGTCCGAGAACGGCGATCTCCTGCTCCATCGCTGCCTCCGGCGTTATCACAAAAGGTTCCCCATCGATTCTTTTATCGTGCCGTTGGCAAAACTGAATGCCGGCTTTCGCAGGGGAAGCCCTTTTTTGCACATGATCGCAAGGGAAGGGAGGACGTTGTATATGCGTGACGGAAGATATCCCATCGATCGGGGCCTGCTCCCTCTGGGCGAACCGGAGGAAGGTGACGCGGCAAGGGCCGTGCAGATCGCAACCCGCATACTGCCCCCCCGCAAAACGCTAAATTTAAAGACCTGAGCCCCGCAATGATCTGGCGCCCAGGCTTCATAATTTGTCCCGGCTTGCCGAACTGGCGGCCCTCACGATGGAGACCCAGAAAATGGAAGAGTTAGCTGAAATGAATGCCTTCCACATCGAAGGCCGATATCCGGAATCCCTGACGAAAGCACCCACGAGGGAAGAGGCGTTGAACTATATAGCCGGCGCAGAAGGGGTTTTCCAATGGTTAATGAATCAGTCTTAAATGGAGTTCGAAAATATTTGCGCGCCTTGCAGGATTAAGGCGTTGTTGTAAAGTTCGGCATCGTATTCGGTTCACAGGTTGCCGGAAATGCGGATACCTGGAGCGACATTGATCTGCTCGTTGTCTCCCCCAGGTTTGACGATCAACGCAGCCGCGAGGATATAAA
>Ga0209638_1003104_pt1 | contig 10031 bp, 10 predicted proteins | sample BarGraNGADG00211_FD_184490 | JGI IMG/M metagenome (GOLD analysis project Ga0209638, IMG submission 184490) | Arctic peat soil microbial communities from Barrow, Alaska - Barrow Graham LP Ref core NGADG0002-211 (SPAdes) (version 2) | ecosystem: Environmental > Terrestrial > Soil > Wetlands > Peat... | reverse complement strand
CTGAACAGAACTTAAGCCCGAAAGCGAGCCCATATAATCTCCAATTGCCGTTCTGGCACCACTGACGATTACTACTTCTCTCATAATTATTCCTTTCTTAACGCTTATTTTTTTGAGACCTTTGATAATTTTTACGCCGTGTTATTTCAAAAAACGGAGTAACAGGAAGTCTTAATTTGCCACGAACAGATGATAAGATTTCTCCCCGGCATTCGAGACTGTGTCGCAATTATTTTCTTTGCTGGTGCCGAAAAAAATGGCTTTCTAAAATGACCTATAGCCAATTATTTTTAAATTCGAGGGGTAAAATCCCTCCCCAAAATTATTGCTTTCGCCCGGTTTTCGAATTGCGACACAGTCTCATTCGCCGGGCTATGCGCCTGTGGTCAAAACAACAAAGCTGATTGTGAATCAAAGTTCTCTTTTGTAGAAAAGTTTCATAATTTTTTTGCTACTATCAATTATTGTGCTCTGTGGCAAGCTATTATTCACGGATTTAAACTGGCAGAACACCTTTATTTTATACATCAAAAAGATAATTATAACAACAGCTAACAAGCAGATAAAACGCCCTAGAATTACAGAGACAAAATTCAGAGAGTTTTGAGGCTTGCTTAATTCTGTAAGAAATTCTCTCCTTTACAGGAAAAATAGAAGTTGATGAATCATACTCTTATATCAATCGTGTTCATGGCCATGTTTTGCTACACTTCAAAAATTTTTTTCGAGAGCACTAAAATTCCTCAAACCATCTATAAGAGATCCACCCATCCCCAAAAAGAGGAGGGAACGAAAAAAGGGATGGGGAATCCGTAACCGCTTTAATCCATATTAAAGCTAATATAACAACATGACGCCCAATAGCAACGAAGCGCTCAAGGAAGTCAACGGCTGGATGGCTAAAGGTTGTTCCTGCCATCCCATCTCAATAATAGTCGCCGATCTCTTTTGGCCATCTACTTGATAAATATTATTATCTGCGCTTCTCGTCAATAATCGTTGAATTCCATCATGCACCTATCTATAAATAGTTTTAAATTCACGTTGCAACTTATCCCTGAATTGCGGGGCGGCAATACCGGTCAGGGCATCTACTCGCTCCCGTACTGTTTTGCCCCAAATGTTGGCAATGCCATACTCTGTAACAATATAGTCTACTTCAGCACGTGTCGTCGTTACTACCTGACCTTTTTCAAAGGTGGCTACGATTCTTGATTTGGTACCAGACGCAGCAGTGGCGGGCAAAGCAATGATGCTCCTGCCGCCGGATGAAATTCTGCACCCTCTTACAAAATCAACCTGTCCGCCCACACCGCTAAACTGCATCGGACCAATGGCGTCCGCAGCGATCTGTCCCAGCAAATCAACAGCAATCGCTGAATTGACGGATACCATGTTATCGTTTTTCCCAATGATATACGGATTGTTCGTGTAATCTACAGGATGCATTTCAATCATTGAATTTTCGTTCATCCATTCATAAAGCTCAGCACTCCCCAGTGCAAACGTAAAAATCATTTTACCGCGATGAAAATTCTTTTTCCGGCAGGTTATGATGTCTTTATCGACAAGATGCATGACCCCGTCGGAGATCATTTCCGAATGTATACCGAGATCATGCTTGTCTTCTATAAATCTCAAAATAGCATTCGGGAGTGAGCCGAACCCAAGCTGTAAACAATCACCATCTTTAATCAGTTTGGCTACATTGGAAGCGATGGTTTCTTCAACTGGCCCTATGCTTGGCGACAGAAGGGGAAGCATGGGGCGATTGCTGAGGATGAAGTGATCAATCTGTGTTACATGCAAAAACGTGTTGCCGTATGTTTTAGGCATAAAGGGCGAAACTTCCACAATCACCTTCTTCGCATTTAAAGCGGCCTCAAGAGAATAGTCAACGGAAATACCGAGGCTAACGTTTCCCACTTTATCAGGAGGTGATACGGCCATTAGTGCCACGTCGATCGGGAGTATCCCTTTGCGGATTAGTGTTGGACAATCGCTCAGAAAAACAGCTGTATAATCAGCCCTTCCCTCTTTAATGGCCAGACGTTGGTTGGGGCCTGCAAACATGGCATTATGGCGAAAGGCATTTTCATATTCGGGAAGACAGTACAATCCTTTACCATAGGACATCATGTGTACGATTTCGACATTTTTAAGTTCAGCCGATCTTTTAACCATTGCCTCATAAACCGGTTCCGGTGTTCCTCCGCCAGTGCCCGAAATTATTCTATCACCCGATTTAATCATACGCGCGGCTTCTTCTACGGTAATGGCGCGTTCTTTTATATATTTATTCCAATCCATGAGTGATCCTTTTTTTCATTTTTATGCTGTTAAACACCTAAGTAGGTTTTCATAATGTCCGGGCGTTGTTTCAGTTCCGCAACCTGACCTTGCCAGAGAACATGACCCTTCTCGAGAATGTAAGCACGGTCGGAGACACGCAGGGCAAAGCTGGAATTTTGTTCAGAAAGAAGAATTGTAAAGCTCTCTTTCTTTAAGACCATAATCTGTTCTTCAATCATTTTTGTCACCATGGGGGCTAATCCTTCAGATGGTTCGTCCAAGAGCAAAAGGGTAGGATTGCCCATCAATGTTCTGGCGATAGTCAGCATCTGTTGTTCACCGCCAGAAAGAGTACCTCCCCATTGATTGTCCCTATCCTCCAGGATAGGAAATAATCGGTGTACCTTTTCTATCGTCCAGTCTTCTTGCTGATTCTCTTTTGTTCTTTTTTTACAGGCAATTTCCAGATTTTCCCGGACTGTAAGATCGGGAAAAATCTCCCGGTCTTCAGGTACCAGTCCAACACCTAATCTTGCTATTTCATATGGTTTTTTACCTGTAATCTCGTTGCCGCGCAGTTTTATGCTTCCGGAACGAGGGGGTGTAAGTCCCATAATACTTCGGAAAATCGTCGTTTTCCCGACGCCGTTTCGTCCCAAAAGACAGACGGTTTCACCTTTGTCAATCTCCAGAGAGACATTGAAAAGGATGTGGCTGAGGTCGTAGAAAGTGTTGATTTCTTTTACTTCCAGAAGCATCACTTATTTTCCTCTCCTAAATAAATTCGTTGAACTTCTTCGTTCCTTTTTACTTCCTCGGGTTTTCCGCTGAAAATGACCTTGCCTTGATGGAGAACCCTGATGTTGTCTGAAATGCCAAAGACGACGCTCATATCGTGTTCCACAAAGATAAGGGTTAACCCCCGTTCTTTCACCAATTTCTGAATCAACGCCGTTGTCTCAATCGTTTCCTGAGGACTCATGCCCTGCGTGGGTTCGTCGAGAAGGAGCAAGGAGGGGTGGACGGACAGAGCAATTCCCAATTCCAGTCGCTTCTGATCTCCATGGGCCAAAAGCCCGCCTTTCATATCTCTCTTATCCAGAAGGCCCACGCTTTCCAGAATGGTTTCCGTTTCCTCCCGGACCATCTTTTTTGCGCTGGTGAAGAGCTGATGGCTTTTCCTCTGGGCGGAAAAGACCGCCACCTGCACATTTTCAAAAGTGGTTAGTCTGGGGAAGATATTGAGCCGTTGAAACGAACGGCCAATTCCCATCCTGGAAATGGTATGGGGAGGAAGACCGGTAATTTCCTTGCCCTGAAAATAGACCTTCCCCTCGTCAGGTTTGATGTGACCGGTTAAAAGATTAAACAGGGTGGTCTTGCCTGCGCCGTTTGGTCCTATAATCGAGACAAGTTCTCCCTCCCCAATTTGGAGACTCACGTCGGACGTTGCCGTAAGCCCGCCGAATTTTTTTGTCAGATGCTTTGTTTCAAAAATCATGACTCGTCCTCACCCTTCCCGGCATCCAATCTGTTTCTTAACCGGGATATTTTTTCCGCGGCAAACCCGACCATGCCGTTGCGCATGTATAAAACGAGAAACACGATGATGATCCCCAGGAAGAACATCCAGTAGGTGGTATTTTTAGAAATGACCTTACTGATCAAAATATAGACGGCAGAACCTACGATCGGACCGGCAAAATTATAGATGCCGCCGAGGAGGCAGACCACCAGCATATCGGTAGATTTCACCCAGTGGGCGTAGTCCGGAAAGACGCTCCCGGCAAAGACGCAAAACAGAGATCCGGCAATTCCGAGAAAAAAGCTTGATATAACGAAGGCAGCCAACTGATATCTTCTGACGGGAACAGCGATGAATTCCGTCCTCATGGGATTTTCCCGAATAGCCTGTAGAGTGGCGCCAAAAGGAGAGTTGACTATCCTCCACAGCACAAAAATGCAGACGGCGACGATTGCCAGACTGAAGTAATAGATATTACTGCCGACATAGAGGACTTCGGGAATCGGGATGGACACAATGCCATTGTCTCCGTTGGTGAAGTCATACCATTCAAAGATAATGGTCCAGATGATTTGAGCAAAAGCCAGCGTCAGCAAGGCAAAGTAAACCGCACTGCGCCTTACACAGAACCACCCGACAATAGCCCCTACGATAGCCGCGACGACAGGCGCCGCGAGTACGGCCACAAAAAATGGTGCTCCGTACTTGGTCAAGAGAATCGCGGTGGCATACGCCCCCACAGCATACAGACCGGCGGGCCCAAAAGAAACCATGCCTCCATATCCCAGCATCAGATTCAAGGCGCATCCCGCCAAAGCCATAATCAGCATCTCGTTGATCAGACTCACCATACTCCGAGAGAAAACGAAAGGCACGATCAAGAGGACCAGAGAAACAAGTATCATCCATGATCCGGCGGAAAAGAATCGGTTAGTGAGATTTTTTATCAATTTTGCCTCCCCTTATTCAGGCTTTCCCAAGAGGCCCCATGGCCGGATAATTAAAATGACGATCATGAGCATAAAAGGAAACGCCAAGGCCAGCTTGGGAATGATGTAGATACCGAAGGCGTTTAAGAGTCCTAGAATAATCGCGCCCAGAAAGGCGCCGGGCAGGCTTCCCAGTCCACCGATGACAACAATGATAAAGCACTCGATGATGACTGCCATATCCGATCCCAGGGCAACGACGGACATGGGCGGCATTAAGGTTCCCGCGAGGCCTGCAAGATAGCTGCCCAGCATGAAGACACCCGTATATACTCTGGGCACATTAATTCCCAGAGCATTGGCCGTTTCCCGATTGTGGGTGACGGCGCGGACGATGCTTCCCAGGCTGGTGTAACGCATCAGAGCCGATAGTCCCAGAAAAACAACAATGCCGCAGCCGATCAGAAACAGATTGTATGTTGGGAAAGATAATCCCCACAGGGCAATATTCCCATTGACCGGCCAGGGAACCGCCACGGTTTGATAGCCCACGCCAAAAAAGAACCTGCAGGTATCTCCACCAATGAGGATCAGGGCAAACGTCAGGATGTATTGGTAAAGCATTTCCTGGGCATAGATCCGGCGGAGTAACAATACCTCAATAACTCCGCCGATGAGGGCGACGGCAATAGGGGCGAAAAGGAGCGCCCACCAAAAAATCCCTGGTATGTGGGCTAATTTTGAAGTCAGGATATAGCACAGGAAACCACCCACCATATAGATGGTTCCATGGGCCAGATTCAATACTTTCAGGGTGCCAAATATGATGGATAATCCGGCGGCGATAAGAAAAAGAACCATTCCCACGCTAATTCCACTTAACGCCTGGCCGGTAAGTGCCTCAATGGTCACGGAATCATCTCCCTTTTTTTACTGAGACTTAAATTTCAGGGGCGAAGCGATCTGAAATTTATTAGTCTCAGTTATCCCGACAGCGTAGCGCATCGGGGATTCCGGCCGGGGAAGAAGCTTTCCCTTCCCCGGCCGGCAAGTTACCCAATGTGCGTTCCTACCTGCCACCGCGCAGTTTCTTGATCTGGTCGATGGTGTGGTACCCTTCTTCACCGAGGATATCTACATTGGTGACGTGGGGGAACGTCAGTCCCTTGGAAAAATCCATAATACCGTACCAGTTGGGCATCATAGCCTGATGGTCGTAGGCACGGATGGGGATTTTTCCCACGAAAGTATCCAAGATCATCCCTTCCAGGGCAGTGATAATCTTTTCCGTATCCACTGCTCCGGCCTTTTCAATGGCTGCTTTCATGGCATACATGGCGACATATTGATTCATGGCGCCGTAAGAAGGCCAGAAACCAGTCATCTTCATATGTTTGTCTACAAAGGCTTTGTTGCGGGAGTCTTTAATTGCCCAGAAGGGGTAGCGGGTCGTTGCCAAAGCTCCCTTGGGATAGGGCTCTCCCTTCTTGACCCCAGACCATGTCTCTACGTCGCCGGCACAGGGCTGTATTGCAAACATTTTGTCATACAGGCCGAAGGCATAAGCTTGCTTAGTAAAGGCCAGTTCGCCACCGCCATAGATGCAGGCCAGGAAGAAAGCATCGGCCCCGGAATTGGCCATCTTGGTGATGTAGGCTGTAAAATCCGTAGTCCCGAGGGGCGCCCACAGTTCATCGATAATTTTGGCATCCGGAACCAGTTGTAGGTATTTTTCCTTAAATCCCTGGAGTGAATTTTTTCCGGTTTCATAATCGAATCCGAGACTGATGATTTTCTTTGCCCTCTTCGTCTTTGCCAGGGCAATAGCCGGCGCATACCCCCAATAGGGAACGGCATTGGTATCGATACGGAATACGTAGCGGTGAAAGTTTTCTTCCGTGATACTGGAAGATTGTGAAATGGTAACGATGAAGAGCTTCTTTTCCCTTTTTACATAGTTGGAAATAGCCAGCGCGACGGCGCTGCTGATTGTTCCCGTGAGGAAATCGGCTTTTTCACTCAAAAGCAGGTCTTTTGCCTCCCGCAGACCTACCTCGGGGTTGAGCTTGTCATCTCGGGTGATCATCTTCAATGGTCTTCCCAGGACGCCCCCAGCGGCGTTAATCTCGTCGATAGCTATTTTACCGCCGGCTTCGGAGCTGATGCCATACATGGACATGGCTCCGCTCATGGAATGAATGAATCCCACGACAATCGGTTTTTTCTCCTCTGCCTGCGATGATATCGCCATTCCCAGTGTCATCACGATTGCAATGATCACAGCGATCAATACCCTCAATCCGTTTCTCATATGGCCCTCCTCTTAATATAAAATATTAGATTAAATACCTTTCCCTCGGTTGGCAATACTTGCCTCCTAGTATGAAAGGACTCGGTAATGTGCTTCATGTTTCTGATCTTTTGTGGATCACGTGTGAAATAATAAGCGAACAACGGATGGAAAGCAATATGAAATATATGTTACATTTATTATATTAAAAACGTAATATATTAGGCAAGGGTGGCCAAATGAGATCTCAGGTTCGCCTTCACTTTATTGAGTCCCAGTTTATTTCTGAGCCGATAGCGGTGGATATCGACGGCGCTCTTGGATACATTCAGAAGATCGGCGATCTCTTTGCTTGTTTTACCTTCTTTGATGAAATTGGCAATTTGGATTTCTTTGGGGGTAAGATGCCGATATTTTAAAGATATCTTGCGGGAAAAGGGTGAGATTATATCCACGAGGTTGGATTCCATAATATCAACATAGGCTATGGCTTTGGTATCCAAGCGGCTTCTTCTGAGTTTATCAACATAGGGAAGGACGAATGCCTGAACATTGGAAAGCACCTTGCCTTCCAGTTCTTCGCGGTCACCTTCCCTCTCTTTCAGCAGAACTCTCAATGTAGTGTTCAATTCTTCGAGGCTTCGGGACTTGATCCGTAATTCCTTCTCCCTTTTTTTCAGTCCCCGTTCCGCTTCTTTCCATTCCGTGATATCCGTAAACGAGGCTACGCTTTTTTTCGTTCCCGGGATCATATCGACGGTAAGGAACATGTGACGAATTCTGCCTTCATGATCGATGAGGTCATGTTCATAATTTCTCGGAGCGGCCGCAGGGTCCTTTCGCCGGAGGGCGTGATATTTTTTCATTCTGGAAAGATCTCTGAGGGCTACGTATTCCGTCCATTTCTTTTTCCCTTCCCACTCTTCTCTCTTGTATCCCGTCATTTTTTCGAATTCGGAGTTGAGCAGAGAAATCATCTTATCCGCCTCAATGATAATGGTTGCAGTTCCCGTGGTTTCAAAAATGGCGCGATAGAGATTTTCCGATTCCTGTAATTTTTCGCCCACCATTTTCCGTAGGGTGATATCCATGGAATTGCCCAGAATTGCCGGCTTCCCTTTAAAAATGGTGGACGTAACGGTCTCCATGACCCAGCATATCTTTCCCTGTTTCGTCATGATTCTGAATTCATAGGGGGCGGTATGTTCACCAGAAAGCATGGCCGTGGCATCCCTTTTGACTCTCTCTTGATCATCGGGGTAAATGATACTATTCGATTTTTTACCGATAAGCTCATCAAGACTGTAGCCCGTAAAAGATACCGCAATGGGACTGACTATTTGAAACTTTCCTCCCTGGGATACATAAATACCCGCCAAAGAACGATCCCAGATCGTTTTGTATATATCCTCACTTTCACGCAATGTTCGCATTAACTGCTTTTCGCGTCGCAATTGCTCTGTCAACGAAACAATTTCCCGGTTCAATTCATCATAGGTCGGTTTCTTCATTTTCATAATATCATTCGATTGATTTTCAATTTTAAAATTTTACAAAAAACTTTATTCTTGACGATCGATCTATTTTGGATAAAAACATTAACATAGTTTCTGTGTAATGAGAAGGTGCATTCTTCTTGCAAGTGCACCACGATAGATAAAGAGGACATGACGGGATTTTCTGGTAGTGTGTGAAGCACGACCAACACTCACCCCAGAAAGGAGCCCATCATGCCTTCCAATAATTTGTCGTTTTTGAGAACCCAAGAAGTATAAGTCCATGCGCGCCTGATCAATTACAATAAAGCCGTTTGAAACCTATGCCTCTGGCCTGCACTCCTTGCGGACTTGTCCGTATTGCGCAAAAGCACCATTTTGGGCAAGGATCTTTCGTTTATCAACCATTTTCACCTTATCGTTCTCTGGGCGGACTAAAATCCTCAGCGACATCAGCGGCCCGCGACATAAAAACTGCAATACTCTGGCCGGGCGTTTTCGTAGGACGACGGCATCAATTTCATTAATGATAAACATCCAGATGATTTCTCAAAATTTACATATCATAACTAATACAGGAATATCCAGTTATACCATTTCTAAATCAAAGATGATATCGAGGCGGCAAGGAGGAGGCGACGATGCGTATTGTACATACGTTGAGGAAGCCGACGACGCTGCCAATAAAGATAGCGCTTTGATTAAGAAATGGTATAATTATTATCCGGATTGTTTGCCTGATATTTGTTCAATTTTTACATCGATAATAATAATTTTGTCCAGTTCATCATCAGAATAAGAAAAACCACTTCTTCCGGCGTATTTACCCATTATTATATCCAGCGCCTTTCTCTTCCCGGTATTGTCTTCAATAAAAAAGGTTTGACCGAATCCGATAACGCTCACATATTTCATGCCCCAAAAACACGCTTTCTGCCCCTTAACGATTTCGCCTTCGATATCCATTTCAAAACAGACTTGATTATTTTTTCGAATAATGTCGATTTTTTTGCCTTCTTTTGCTGAGTGAAAATATAAATGATTATTGTTCACGGCAAAATTGACGGGAACGATATATGGATAACCACCATCAACTAACGCGATCCGGCAGCAGTTTGCTTTTTTCATGATTGCGTCAATTTGCTTGCGATCTTTAATTTCTTTGTCGACCCTTCGCATTTTACCCCCCTATTCAAATTATTCACAAGAAATCTTACTATAATCTCATTAGATATGATAAAAAAAGCATTATTTTGTATTACCCGCTTTTTTAAAGTGTCAGATGAAAACAGTTAGTCTATGATCATTCGATGATTAATGAGCAGGTTATGCGCGATCTGATCACCAGGGAAGAAGCCGCCAATTCCGCAGCGGAAAACTATCTGACCAAAGTCCTGGGGATCAGTGCCGAAATGGAAGCTGATTTGAGTGAACTGACCCTGCTTAGCGGCGATATTTTACTCTTGTGTACCGACGGTCTTAGTAATATGCTAGTTTGT
>Ga0209638_1003102_pt1 | contig 10034 bp, 11 predicted proteins | sample BarGraNGADG00211_FD_184490 | JGI IMG/M metagenome (GOLD analysis project Ga0209638, IMG submission 184490) | Arctic peat soil microbial communities from Barrow, Alaska - Barrow Graham LP Ref core NGADG0002-211 (SPAdes) (version 2) | ecosystem: Environmental > Terrestrial > Soil > Wetlands > Peat... | reverse complement strand
TCCCATGCCTGTTTGGGTTCGATGGACCTATTTTTCGACGATGACCGACACAACCCGGTTATTCGTCGGGAAAGACGGGAACATCTGGGTCTGTTTCCCCGGACCTCCCGTGACGACGATGTGGACCTGATCCGTCGCGGTGAAGCGGGGGATCATCGTATCGGCCGTGACGGGCCCGAATTCCTTCGGGGGCGTGCACAGCTGGGCCGCATAGGTCCAATAGGGGGCCACGGCCCTCTTGACCACATATTCCTCCACCGCCTTCTTGGTGGGGAACTCCGTGTAAACGGTCTCCGCGTGTTCGGGACCGATGAACAGGAAGACGTATTTCGTCTTGTTGTCCAGGCCGTATCCCTTGTTATACTGGGTCAGGCAGCTGGTGATCCCCGAGGCGGCACCGGCCACGCCGAAGGAGATCGTGTCGAGCAGAGCCTTCCCCGTCACGCTGGAATGGTCCGTGTTGTTGTTTCCCGTATAGGCGGCAAAAACGGAAACCACGCTATCGGTAGGTTTGAAACCCTTCTCCACAGCGTAGGACTGCTTCCAGGGGTTTTCCTTCTCGTTTTCCCCCACGACCAGGGCGGAGATATCGGCCCGCGTGCCGTGGGTGCTCTTGTCGGGATCAGGGGCGACGGACCCGCCGATGATGTCCCCGACCAGGTTTACAAAGTAACCCAGGGCAATGTTCACCGGCTGTTCCCCGCCGAATACCCCGGCCCCATAGCCGATTCCCAACTGATCGAGGATCGGCCCGTTGATGACGACGACCGGCACGGTGGGTCCGGTGGTCGTCGAAGCGCCGCGCCAGTCATAATCGGGATGGCTAAGGGCCTTCACCGTGGCCAGCAAAAGGGGCATATGCTCCGGCTTGCAGCCGGCCATCGCGCCCAGCGTGGCCGTCAGTTCGACGGTCAGCTGCCCCATCCGGGGAGGAACAATCCAGACGACCTCGCCCGGTTTATGGGTGGTGCCCTTAAGCATCGCCGCCACGGCCTCGGGCGTCGGCGGAACGATTGGCATCCCCAGCGACCACCCCTTGTCGTAGAACATCTTGTTCACGGCCGCGTAGGTTCCCTTGAACTTGATCCGCGAGGCCGGGTAAGGGGGTTTTCCCAGTCCGGCGATGGAGGTCCGCGAAGGCTTCCAGCGGATCGCTTTCTCGATGATTTCGTTATAGGTTTGATCTGCCCGGGAGCGGATATCGGCCAGGGGCAGCATCCCCATCGGGTGGACGGCCTCTACGAAAGCCATGTCAGCCAGGCCGATGCTTTCCATGGTGGTCCGGGAGAGAGAGATAAACGCATTGGTGGTGACGGTAACGGTCGGTATGCCTAAGCTTTCAAGTTGGGACTGGTCAACTACCAGCCATGAGGTGCAGGACCCTCAATCGGCCTGTGAGGCGATGACCATATCCGCCTTCATCTCCTTGATAAGCTTGGCAATCCGCAATGATTCCGCGTTGGAACTGCTGGTCCTCACGGTGGACTTGTCCAGCTCGTAGAGTTTGATGACCTTGGCGCTCGGGACCTTTTCGGCCAGGAGTTCCGCGATCCGGTTGAGGTAGTTGTCTCCGTTGTGCTTGCCGTTCCAGCGCAGGACGATCGTCTTGCCTTCCAGCGTGGTCAGCCGCGGGGCGAGCTTCATCTCCTTGATGGCGATCGTCCCCTGCGGGTTGAGCAGCTCCCACTCCTGCTCCGCTTCCGTGGCGAAAGCGGGCAAGGCCAGGGACAGGCAACCCAAAAGTGTCAATCCCAAAAAGCCTTTCCTCCATTTGTTCATCGTTTAAACCTTCCTTTCTGATTCGTTGTTAACCCGGCGCCCCGTAGGGACGCCCCCTTTCAGTCCTCACCCGTTACCGGGAAAGGCATTCCCTCCTTCCGGATCTTTACCAGATCAGATCCAGTTTATCCTTCCAGACCTGCGGCAGCCATTTGCCGAAAGCGGCCCAGTGACGGACCGAAGCCGGGGCAGCAATGATCACAAGTCCCATAATCAACATCGGTATATCCATGTAGATGGTCACCGACGCCATGGTGCTCATGAGAGCGCCAAAACACCCGCAATCCACCTGACGTCCCTGAATGAGAAGCACGTGCGCCTTGACAAGAAAGAACGCAATGCTCATGATCGAGGCGCCCAGGGCGGCCAGACGAGTAACTACCCCGAAGAGAAGCGCCAGGGCCATTAGCCCTTCAATGAAGGGCACCACAAGGCCGGAAAAACGCGCAAAGGCCAGCGGGAAGATATTGAAACCATAGACCGCGTCCACCGAACCCTGGAGGTCCACAAACTTGCCGATGGACGACAGCAAAAAGATAAGCCCCAGAACCAACCGGAATGACAGGATCAGGTACCGGTTGCCGATACATTTACCGATCCACCCCTTTTTTTTTGTATCCATACTCTCGATCCTTTCTACTTCGCTGGCTGCCACTGTGTCGCCGCTTTGAGGATGCCGGCGAATGCACCGTCCACCAGTTGTTTCGTCTCGGCGTCATTGCGCCCGCCGATGGGATGCTCCACCGCCACCACGGCCATTTCCGCGATCCCTTGCTCTTTCATGGCCGTCTTGACCAATTTCTCAAAGGCCGTCGTCGTAACCGTCACCGTCGGAATGCCTTTCTTCTCCAGATTGAGCTGGTCAACTACCAGCATTGAGGTGCAGTGCCCTCAGTCCGCCTGCGAAGCAATGACAAGGTCCGGTTTCCGTTCCGCGATCCTGGCTGCGATACTCAGGCTTTCTTCCATGTTTTTTGAAACCATCACAGTGGAAGGATCAACGAGATACATCTTGACAATCTTGACCTTCGGAACCTTCTGGATCAGGAGCTCCCCAAGGCGATCGAGAAACTTGTCCCCGTTGAACTTGCTGTTCCACCGCAGCACGACGGTCTTCCCCTCGAGACTCTTGGGGTGGGCGTTGAGGGTCACCTGCCCCACCAGGGGTACTTTCTCCTTGGCCGCCCACACTGGTGAGCCGCAGAGGAGCCCTCCCAAAAACACGGCCGACAAGGCTATCGCAAGCGACAGCCGTTTGATGTTTTTCATTTCTTCCTCCTTCCTCTCACGTTACTTTCTATCCACGGGGTATCCCAACTGTTGCCATTTGGACCATCCCCCTTCCAGCAGCTTCACATTCTTGTACCCAAACTTCTCCATCAACTGCGTTGCCGTATCCGTCGAATCCTCCTCATGGGCACAGTCGCAGTAGAGGATGAGCAGCTTGTCCTTCGGAAGATTTCCGGAATCCTTGAGATCCGAGTCCCAAGGGAAGTTGACGGCACCCTTCACATGGCCCGCGTCGTAGACCTCCTTGGGCTGGACATCCACGACCAAAAAGTCGGTCCCCTTGGCCTCGATCATCTTCTTGACCTCGGCCGCCGCGGTCTGCGGGATGTCCGCTGCCGAGACGGGGATTGCCGTCAGGATGACGGCCACCGCCAAAAAACATGAAACCCAAACAGACCAACGGTTCATCTTGTTTCTCATCTGTACCTCCGATACAATTTCCCTATTTCAAACCCCTGCCCCGTTGAGCGACAGGAATGACTGCTCTCATTTCTCTCGTCACCGTTGGCGTCAGTGGAACAACAAGGTCCCTCCTACTTGTTGAACCTCGGCGGGACCTTGTTGCTCGCATCTTCAACAATTTACTTCACCGTGATGGGTGTCTCCCATCCACTGAGGTCCTTGAGCAAAGAATCCCAGTTTTTCGGCAGCTTGATCTCCTTGGTCACATAACGCGAATTGCCGAATCCCCATCTGTCGATGAGGAAACTGACACCGCCGCCCTTGCCGCCGGCAACCATGATCTTGATATCCTCGGGTTTGGGGACGACCGGGACCAGGGCGTCATCGGGCAGGTCATCGATCCATTTCGGGATCCCGCTGGTCACCGCGAATGAACCAAGAGGACGCGGACCGAACAGGCTGCGCGGAATCCTTCCCTTTTCGTACAGTTCTTTCTGGATCTTTGCCGGATCGTAGCCGAACTTCTTGAGGTTTTCGGCCATGGTCGGGCTGAAGGCGATTACAATCTCTTCGCCCCACTGCTCTGCCGTGGCGTTCAGCGAGGTGCTCATCAATCGGGCGATCATGGGATCGACGATCGGCTCCGGTTTCTTCGAAGTCGCCAGATACTTCTGGCTGTCGTGAATCTGCCTGAAGCTCTGGGCCGCGTATACGCTGACGGTGCTCATCTGTTTGCCGAAGCCTTCCCGTTCGCGCATGGTCGGCCAGCCCGGCGGGGTCTGCCTGTCGTTCTCGGCCATGACGATGCCAAATTTGGCCGGATTGCCCAGGTCCTTCATGTCGTTGATGCCCGGCCAGGCCTGGCCCACGTTGATCAGCGCCAGACGGGTCGCGCGGCCGATCGTGCTGTTGGCGCGCCATCCCGGTCCGATGGTGCTGAAGCTGTAGTTGATATTGAGCGCGTCGATGATCGGGCCGCTGACGATTACCAACGGCGCATTGAGGCCGGTCGTGACCTGCACGCCGTAGAGGTCGAAGGCCGAATCTGCAAGGGCCTCTACTGCCGCGATGATGACCGGCATGTAGGCAGGCCTTGCCCCGGCCATGACTGCGTTGATCGCAATCTTCTCCACGGTCGCGATCCCGTGTTTCGGATCGACCGTGCCGACCACGTGATTGCGCGGCAGGTCGGTCCCTTTGATCATGGCCTCGACCGCTTCGGGCGTCGGGGGCACCATGGGCAGGCCGTCGCTCCATTTGTTGGCCAGGAAGTGCTTCTCCATCTTTTCCGCAGCCTCGTTCGCGGTCTTGCCGGTGAACGTGAGAACATCCGCCGACTTGGTCTGCAAGGGCTTGGCTTGGGTGACGGTCTTGTTTTTGGGTTCCTTGGTCAGGGCGTCGATGACCTCCTGGCGTACCTGCTTGGCCACGGGCAGCAGGTCCTCTGCAGATTTGCCTGCTGTCGTTGCCGTGGAAAGTGCGATGATCGGCAGATCCGGATAACCGGCGCCGAACGCCGCGTTTTTCGAGTCATCCTGAAAGGGGGATGTAACCATGAAAATTGAGGGTTTTCCAAGCTTTTCGATTGCAGCTACGTCACGCGTAGCCTTGGCTGTGCAGGACCCTCAGTCACCCAGAAGGCCGATGACCCCGTCGCTCCAGGCGGCCAGAGCCTTCAGTTCATTGGCCTTGTTGGGATATTCGTTGTACGAGATGTTCCACGCCTTGAACTCGACGGTCGGATAGGTTTCCTTCAGCACCTGCATGATATAGGGCTGGAAATAATCCGCTCCCGGTTTTGTGTTGTTCAGTATCCCGATTTTTTTCCCCTCCAGGGTTTTGAGGCGGGGGTTGATCGGCGCCGCCGGGGTGCTCATCAGCTCCGCGCGCGGGTCCAGCACCTGCAGGGTGACCTGCTCGGCTGCATATGCGTCCCGGCATAAGGCAAACGCCAAAATGATCAGAAACCCCGTGATCAGTCTCTTGAGTAAATCTTTGCTACGATGTTTTACCATTGCTGCTCCTTTCCGCTTATTGTTCCCATGTTCCGCATCTTGAGACCTGCCGAAGTTTCGCGGATTCGGCTCGTTTCTTTTCTCCTTTCCACGGTTTTTTAAAATGCCCTTTTTGAGGGCGAATGCATTCTCAATATAGCAAGAGGTGGGCCAGATCTTTCTTTGAGATATCTCATTGGTAATACTGGGTTATGTTTATTTTGAGGCAGACGGGATCGGCCCGGCCATAACCCGGGGAATGGCGATGATCCCGTGGACCGGGAAGTTCCTTTTAGTTTTCGGTAGTTTGTTCTCCCCATGACGGGGATTATGGATCATAACCGTGGTTATGGGGAACAAGGGGAATGCTGATGGTTTACTCGAGCGGCTCCTTCTTGCGGGAACGCAGGCGCTTGCTCAGGCCGGGCTGTGAGATGCCGAGCATGCGGGCCGCCAGGGTCTGGTTTCCCTCGGTCCTGTGCAGCGCGGCATCGGTCAGGATTTCTTCCATTTCAGCATAGGTGGGCAGGCGTTGCGCGGCCAGAAACGATCTGAACAGGGCGTCCCTGTCCTCATCGCTGGAGGTGACGGATTCAACCGCCTGCCGATTGCCGATGATATTCTTGATCGCATCGGCGGACAGGGCCGTCCTGTTGCGGCTCACCTCGTCGAAGATCATGGACCTGAGTTCGCGGACGTTTCCGGGGAAATCGTATTGCGACAGCAGGATCGGTATCTGCTTGGGGATCTCCGGTTTTTCCCTGCCGAATTCCTGCGCGGCCTGTTCGACAAAATGGCCGACAAGCGAAGGAATGTCCTCCTTGCGTTCCCGCAGCGGGGGGATGAGGATGTGATGGGTCTGCAACCGGTAATAGAGATCTTTTCGGAACTGGCCGAGCTGCTGTTTATGGAGCAGATCCTGGTTGGTGGCGACGACGATCCGGGCTTTCGAGCACTTGAGATGGTCGCTTCCCACGGGATAGTACTCCCCGTCCTGCAGAATCCTCAGCAGCTTGACCTGGGAGGCCGGGTTCAGGTTTCCTATCTCGTCGAGAAAGAGGATCCCTTCCCCGGCCTGCTCGACCAGCCCGCGGCGGACCTCCTCCGCGCCCGTGAACGCCCCGCGGGCATGCCCGAACAGGGTGTCGGAAAACATGTTGTCATCGAGTCCGGCGATGTTGACGGAGATCATGGCCTGGTCCCGGGGACCGGCCTTGTGGAGGGCTTTGGCGATGAGCTCTTTGCCGACGCCGCTCTCTCCGGTGATCAGCACCGGCTGCTTGCTGACGGCGATGGCCTCTATATACTGGAAGATCGCAAACATCTTCTTGCTGACCGTGATGATGTCGGCAAAAGTCTCGGGCGTTTCCAGGCGGTCGGAAAGCAGCCTGCTGCTCACCTCGCGGCTTTCCCGCTGCAGCTCTATGATCCGGATGGCATGCAATATCCCCGTGACGATGCGGTTTTTTTCGGTTGTCTTGACGTAATAATCGAAGGCCCTCAATTTCATGCAGCGGACCGCGCCATCGACCTGGTTCAATCCCGTGATGATGATGACCAGGACTGAGGGAAACAGCTCCGATATTCTGACGAGGAGCTCTTCCCCGGAAAGATGAGGCATCGTGAGGTCGAGCAGGACGAGGCCGACGTTCTGCCGGCCCAGGATGTCCAGCACCTGCCGGCTGTCCTGGCACTGGATGATGTTGGTGATGCCGCCTTCCCCGTTCAGGGCCATGCTCAGGGAGCGCAGCCAGGGCATCTCATCGTCGACCAGCAGCACCGAAAAGGAAGGATAGAGGTTTCTTTTCATGAAAGCGCTCCCTTGCTGACAACGGGCAGCGACAACGTCACCGTGGTGCCAGAGCCGGGCACGGACCGGAAGACGAGTCGCCCCCCGTGTTCCTTGACGATTGCGGCACTCACCGAAAGACCCAGGCCGGTGCCCCCCCGTTCGCGTTTCGTCGTATAAAAGGGATCGGTCACATATTGAAGTTGATCCGGCGCGATGCCGATTCCTTCGTCGGAGATCTCGAGTTCGACCGTCCGGTTCTCCGTGTTGGAGCGCGTCACGAGCGTTATCCCCCTGTTTCTGTCCGGAAGCGCCTGACAGGCGTTCAGCAGAAGATTCACGATGACCTGCTCTATGCGTTGCGCATTGCCCCTGATCCTGGGCAGGTCTTCGGCGTAACGGACGACAAAGGCATCTGTGAATTTTCGGATGTTGTTTTCCATGAGGCGAATGGCCGCCTTTGAGACCGAGTTCAGGTTCACGGTTTCATTAAGGTCGGAACTGCCGCGCCGGCTGAAGTTCTTCAGCTCATCCACAATGCGCCCGATACGGTTTGAGGCCTCGACCGTTTCGGTCAGCATCGGTTTGAGGTTTTCCCGCAACTCCGAATACCGCCACTTGCCGATGCTGAAATCCCCTTCGTTCCTGTACCGCTCTTCGGCGATCTCCTTGAGATCGTCGTGCATTTCCGCCAGCATCGACGTGTTCAGAAGGATGAGCCCATTGGGGTTGTTGATCTCATGGGCTACGCCGGACACGAGGGTGCCGATCGCCGCCATCTTGCTGGCCTGCATCAACTGCTCATGATTGCGCTTCAACTCCTCTTCGGTGCGCTGGCGTTCCTTCACCTCCAGGGCAAGGGACAAGGTGCGCTGTGCGACCTGCCTCTTCAGAGTCCGTGACCAGAGAAGCGCGATAAAAAGGATCACCAGAAATAACGCGGTGAATATGGATCCGATCCTGATCACCTTTGTCCAGGGTACCCCCCTGGGCTCAAGGACGCCAAGCCATTTATCGTAAATCTCTTCGTACTGGCCCGTTTTTTTCACGATGGCCAACCCTTCGCTGAAACTGGCCAGCAGTTCGCGGTTCCCCTTCCGGACGGCAAAACAGTATTTCTGGTGATCGACCTCCTTGATGACAACGATGTTGGAAAGGCCGTACTCCTTGATGAGATAGATCCCGGGAAGTGTGCCCATGAACATGTAATTATAGGCTCCTGAAGCGAGCAGTCTCAGACCATCCGCATAGGTCGCGGTGAAGACAAGATTGTCGCCGAACCCTTTTTCCTGGAGCAGCCCCTGCATCCTCCCCCCCGCCATGACAATAATCTTTTTTCTGCGCAGCCCTTCGAGGGATTTCAGGGGCGGCGAATCGTTGCGGCCGAATATGGCGAGATTGATAATGGTATGGGGCGGCGAAAAATCGAAAAGCCTGGCCCTTTCATCGGAATAGGAAAACCCGCCCATCGCGTCGATCTTTCCGGTTTCAAGCGCCTTGATCCTTTCCTCGTACGTGCCGAGGCGTATCTGGACATTCATCCCCATGACCTTTGCGACCGCCCTCGTCAGATCGATGTTGAACCCTGCCGGTTGACCGTCCTTGTCGATGAATTCATAAGGCGGGTAGTTCAAGTTGCCCCCGACGATCACCGGTCTGTTTTCCGGTGCCGGCTCCCCGGCGGCAACGGACGGCGTAAACCAGACCGAGCACCAGATGCCCATGATCAGGCACGCCAAGCGGATCGCCTTCGTCAAGGTTCCGATCGAATCTCTTGTCACGTTCTTCTTTATCAACTGCATCGACCCTGGCATGTTTGATCCAGCGCCTCCCGAACCTTGGCCGCCAGTTCTTTTCTGGAGAACGGCTTCTGGATGAAATAGACCCCTTCATCCAATACGCCGTGGTGGGCGATGACATTGGCCGTATAGCCCGACATGAACAGACGCTTCATGTTCGGATAGAGGGAAATCATTTTTTGGGCCAGATCCCTGCCGTTCATCTCCGGCATGACCACATCCGTCACGAGCAGGTGAATCTCCCCGGCATGCTCCTCGGCCAGATGGATCGCCTCGCCCGGCGTGCCGGCGGTCAGCACGCGATATCCCTGCTTTTCAAGCATGAGTTTGCTCAGTTCCAAAAGGGCCGGTTCGTCCTCCACCACCAGGACGGTCTCCCGGCCGCGCAGGACCGGCTCCTGCGGTCCTGCTTTTTGTACCTGTTCGGCCTTGCCTTCATACCGGGGCAGATAAATTTTGAGGGTCGTTCCCTGATCCGGTTCGCTGTATACGTTGATGAATCCGCCGTTCTGTTTGACGATGCCGTACACCGTGGCCAGGCCGAGGCCCGTGCCTTTCCCGACCTCCTTGGTCGTGAAGAACGGTTCGAAAAGATGAGACAGCGTTTCCTTGTCCATGCCGCAGCCGTCGTCGCTCACAGCAAGCATGACATACTCCCCGGGAGCATAGCCGGCGTGATCGGTGCAATAGTCCTCGTCGAAGCCGATATTTTCCGTTTCGATGGTGATCTTGCCCACCCCGTCAATGGCGTCCCGGGCATTGCTGTTGGATTTATTGTCGGGAAAGAAGCAACTGTCTCCTCATAAAAGGAAGCTGTAGCCGGTGTCGCGGTGAGGACGCCCGCATCGTACGCCGGGATCTGGTACTCCCGCATGAACCGCTCCTGTTTCTCCAGCGGCAGCTCCGGCTGCGCCTTCCGGATCTCTTCGATCCAGGCGTCGTCGATCACGACGGGGACCAGGTCCGGATCGGGGAAGTAGC
>Ga0209638_1003101_pt1 | contig 10036 bp, 12 predicted proteins | sample BarGraNGADG00211_FD_184490 | JGI IMG/M metagenome (GOLD analysis project Ga0209638, IMG submission 184490) | Arctic peat soil microbial communities from Barrow, Alaska - Barrow Graham LP Ref core NGADG0002-211 (SPAdes) (version 2) | ecosystem: Environmental > Terrestrial > Soil > Wetlands > Peat... | reverse complement strand
CCTGGGTCGTGGGTTCGAGCCCCACCCGCCCCACCACTTCGCCAGGGACCACGGCACTGATCAGGCACTCGCGGCGTCATGGACCACAGCAGCCAACTCCACCGTGACCAACGGATCCTCGTAGAAGGGTGCGAGCTGCTCGGTGGTCGCCCCGTCGTCGGTGATGAGCGTCCACGGGCCCCCGATCCGGAGCCACACGTGGCTCCCATCCCGACTTCCCAGCTTGCGCGAGTCCGCCAGCACGAAGACGTTGTCGCTCCGTTCGACCATGAGTCGTTTGAGTGCGATCTGTTCAGGCGCACGCTCGCACAGGCCGAGCTGGCCGACCACACCGTCAGCACTCAGGAAGACGCTGGTCGCCGTGAGGGACCCCACCATCTGCTCGGCGAACGGCCCGAGGGTTCCCTGACTCAGGTGCCGGATCAACCCACCCACGAACATCGTCTGAATGTGCTGACACGGGAGGAGCGCCCTCAGCGCCGTGATGCCATTCGTGGCGACGGTGACCGGCATCGCTCCTTGGGCCAGGACTTTCGCGAGAGCGCCCACGGTCGTCCCTGCGTCGAAGAACAGGAAGTCGCCCTCGCCGACATGTTGCGCCGCCGCCCGCCCGATCGCGTGCTTCTCGCGGACTGCCTCGCGAGTGCGCTCGGCGACACCCTGCTCAGTGCTCGCCGCCACGTCGAGTGCACCGCCATAGGTGCGAAGGATCCGGCCCTGGCCGCTCAGGGCGGCGAGGTCACGTCGGATGGTTGAGGTCGAGATCTCGAAGCGAGACGCGAGCTCGGTCACGCTCAGGTGACCGCTCTGGAGCAGCATTCCGATCTCACGGCGCCTTGCGGCTGCGCTGGTCGTCACTGCGTCGGACCGGTCACTCATCGGACCTGGGGGCCATGGTGACCGCCTGTCGCATGGCTTCGTACATGCTTTCCGGATCGACCCGACCTGTGCCGGCGATGTCGAAGGCGGTGCCATGGTCGACGCTGGTCCGGACCACGGGCAGGCCGACGGTGATGTTCACCCCGTGCTCGATCCCCAGAGCCTTGATGGGACCGTGGCCCTGGTCGTGGTACATGGCCACCACCAGATCGAAGTCGCCTCGAGTAGCCAGGAAGAATGCCGAGTCCGCAGGCAGGGCGCCCACCGCGTCGATCCCCCGGAGCCGAACCTTCTCCACGGCCGGGTTGATCTTCGTCTCTTCCTCGCCCCGTCCGAAGAGTCCATGTTCACCGGCGTGAGGGTTGATACCGCAGACCGCGATGCGTGGGTGCGGGATCCCGGAACGCACCAGAACGTCGTGACCGCGCTGAATCGTGCGTTCGACCAAGTCGACGTTGATGAGCTCCACTGCGTCCAGGAGCCCGACATGGGTCGTCACGTGGATGACCCGCAGCTTCGGCGCGGTGAGCAACATGGACACCTCGGGAGTACCGGTGAGATGGGCCAACATCTCCGTGTGCCCAGGGAAGTTGTGGCCTCCCGCGTGGAGGGCTTCCTTGTTGAGCGGGGCGGTACAGATCGCTCCCACGCGTCGCTCCACCGCGTACTGCGTGGCACGCTCGATGAAGCGATACGCGGCGTCGCCCGCGGCGGCCGACACCTCACCCCAGGGAAGATCCTCGGGTACGCAGTCGAGGTCGATCACGTCGACCGTCCCGAGCTGGTACCGGCCGTCCTCGGGTCGGTCGATGACGTTGAAGCTCACGTCATCCCGGCCGTAGATCCGGGCCGCCTGCTGCAGGCGTCGAAGATCCCCGATGATCACCGGCCGGCAGATCCCCTGGATCTCGGCCGAGAGACAAGCCAACAGGCTGATCTCGGGGCCGACCCCGGCGGGATCACCCATAGTGATCGCAATGATGGGTCTGGACGTCATCTGATTCCTCCGTGGTTCTTGACAGCTTCGATACATCGGACGAGGACCTCGGAGTCCCCGAAAGCGCCTGCCTTCGTGACGACAGACAAGGCGCGCCCCGGCACTGTGGACCACACGACGCCGGGCTCCAGCTCTCCACAGACAACCAACTGGTCGACTCCCGCATGCATGAGGACGGCCCGCGCGGTCTCTCCGCCCGTCACCACGAGGGTGCCGACGCCGGCCAGTGCGGGGAGGGCGACATGCGCCAGCAGGGACGCCACCTCCTGACTTCGAGCGAGATCCACAGGAGCGTCGGGATCAGGCATCAGCAGGGCTGCTCCGCCCTCAGCGAGCCCCGCGGCAAGTTGTGCTTCTGCGCTCGCGGAATCACACACGACAAGCGGTACGCCGCTAGCTTGGAGTTGCTCCGCTTGGCTCCTCGCGAGCGGTGAGTGGCTACCCAGAACAACGAGCGCCGGCCCGGCCAAGGCGCCATGGTCGGTTGTCGAGCCACCCCGGATGGCGTCGTCGTAGTGTCGCGCCAGACCTCCCGAGCCGACCAGGAGGACGGGAACATCGACCTGGAGAGAAGCCTGGAGGACCGCCTTCAGGTCATCGTCGGACTCGGCGTCGACGACGACGGCGGCTGTGCCGCGCTCGTACGCACTCACCAACGCCGAGCCAAGGCCCCCGCCGGGGCGTTCGACAGCGACCGACGGGATTCCGTCCCGCATCAGGCGTCGGGGAAGGCTGCCACCGCAGTCATCGTCCAGAGGTACGCCATCGACCAGCACGACACCGTCGGTCATGGTGCGCCCCACCGCGGGGAAGGCGGGAGAGGCGACAATGAGCGCCGGCCTCTCCCCCGTACCCAGCATCGCGGCGGCGGCCTTGAGCTCCGGACCAACGTTCCCGCGCAGGGTCGAGTCGATCTTCTTGAACACGGGGATGCCAGCAGCTACCGCTCGCCCCAGAGCAGCCGCGATGCGGTGCGCCGCATCATCAGGACTGGCGTAGCGCGTGTCCGTATCCACTGCGATCACGTCGCACTCAGGCCACGCGGTGTCGCTGTTGAGGAGCAGTCGCACGTCACAGAGCTGAGCCCGGTGGGCGGCAGCGTCGGCTGCTCCTGTCAGGTCGTCGGCGAGGATGACCAAGCGGGTCATCGGTTGACCAGGGATCTGAGTGGAATGCTCACGAGGACTCTCTTGTACGCGAGTAGCAGGACGGATACTCTCACATCCTGCGCGATTCGCGCAATGCTTCTGCGCTTTCCGCGCAGTGGCTGGGCTAGGGTACCGGGTCAGAACTGGTGAGCGCCCGGTGGGCTCCACTCCTCGGCCAGCGTGGTGTAGGGGTAGGGGTCGTGCCAGATCGTCGACATCGGACCGCACTGGTCAGCCCCGCGCAGGGCGGGCCACCACAGATGGTGCCGAATCGTCGATACGCGGGCCCCATAGTCATCAGCAGCGGTATAACCAGAGCATGCTAAGCAACCGCAAGTTCGGCGACACAAGGCTCACTGTGTCGATCGTGGGACTTGGCGCGGGCCAGATCGGCATGACCGACGTCACCGAAACCTCTGCGGCCGACGTGCTCAACGGCGCACTGGACCTAGGCATCACGTTGATCGATACCGCAGCGAGCTACGGAGTGAGTGAAGAGCGGATTGGCCGACACCTTGCCCACCGGCGCGACGAGTTCGTACTGTCGACCAAGGGCGGACAGGCCATCGACGGTCACCCCGATTGGTCAACCGCCAGCGTGTCGGCAAGCATCGAGCAGTCACTGCGCCGGACCCGGTCGGAACGCCTCGACATCTTCTTCCTCCACTCCTGCCCGGTCGAGGTGCTGCGACGCGGAGATCTGCAGGACACCCTGGACCAAGCCGTCGTCGCCGGAAAGATCGGGATGGCTGGCTACAGCGGAGACAACGAACACCTGGCGTTCGCGGTGGACTCACGTCGTTTCGCCGTCATCGAGACCAGCATCAACATCGCCGACCAGTGGAACCTCCGCAACGTCGTCGGTCACCGGCCCGAACTCGGCGTGATCGCGAAACGGCCCATCGCCAACGCGCCGTGGCGGTTCGCCGAAAGGCCGAGCGGGGACTACGCCGAGCTGTACTGGCAACGGCTGCGGGAGCTGCAGCTCGACCCGAAGGACCTCGACTGGGCCGAGCTCGCACTCCGCTTCAGCGCATACGCCCCCGGTGTGCACAGCGCCATCGTCGGCACCGCCAAGCTCGCGAACCTGCGCCGGAACGTCGAGGCCGCGGGCCACGGGCCATTACCCCCTGCCATGCTGGCGGACATCGACCATGCGTGGCAGCGCGTCGGATCCGAATGGCCCAGCTCAACCTGACCCCCGGGTTGGCCGGACGACGACATCACAGTCCAGAAGATGGGCCACCGCAGACCAGCACACGGGACCCGACTTAGGCGCAATCGCTCCACCGTGTCGATGTAGGGGGTGGCCGGAAGATGCAGCTGAGAGGGGAAAGATGGCCGAGATCGCGCTGTTCACGACGCTGGGGGGGCTGCGTCGGCAGGACCTTGGAATGGTCCTGCCGCATGAGCATGTGTTCGTCGATCTGCGGACGCCCGATCAGCCCGGGTACGCCAGCGGCGACGTCGACGACGTCGTGCGCCTGATGGCACCTGAGATCGAGCGCATCAAGACGCTCGGCGTCACTGCGCTGGTCGAGTGTGCCACCGGGGGTGTGGGACGGCGGGCCGACCTGGACCTCGCGGTATCGCGAGAGACGCAGTTCCCGATCGTCGTGCCCACCGGCAACTACCGCGAGCCATGGATCCCGGAGTGGGTGCGCACGGCCAGCGAAGTCGAACTCGAAGCCTGGATGCTGCGCGAGCTGACCGAGCGTTTCGACGAGGCCGACTACAGGGCGGGCTGGATCAAGCTCAGTGCCGGCGATGACGGCATCACGCCGCTCGAGACGAAGATCCTGCGGGCGGCCACACGGGCATCGTGCGCGACGGGCGCGGTGATCGGCAGCCACACGGTCAAGGGCCGGGTGGTGATGGACCAGCTGGACATCATCGAGGCCGAGGGCGGGCGGGCCGACCGCTTCATCTCGATCCACGCTCAGGAGGAGCGCGACTTCGGGCTCAACCTCGCGGTCGCCGAACGCGGCGCCTGGGTCGAGTACGACCATGTGGGAAGGGCCGAAGATGCCGGGATCATCACGCTGATCGAGGACATGCTGGCGGCGGGGCGCGGCAGCCAGCTGCTGATCAGCCACGATCTCGGCTGGTTCGACCCGGCAAAGCCGGGCGGCGGGGTGCCGCGACCGTACACGCACCTGAGCGAGGTGCTGCTGCCCAAGCTCCGAGAAAGGGGCATCGACGAGACGACGCTGACAGGGCTGACGCACGACAACCCGTTCAACGCCTTCGCGCGACCGCTCTAGGACTCAGCCGAGCGCCGAGAAGTCCGTCGGCTCGAGGAACGATGAGGTGACGGACTGTACGACCGGTCCGTCCTTCTCCGACTCAGCCCTGACCTTCAACCACTCGGGATCGGCCCTGAATGCCGCCCACGACGCTGCCGCGGACGGCGCGTCATCGTGGGACAGGACGTAGACGAGCGTGTCCGGGTGCTCGGTCATCACCCAGTAGCCGATGCTCGTCATCCCGTGCCGTACGAAGAGATCCACCGTGTGGTTCCGGAACCGGTCGAGCAGGACGCTCATCCGTCCAGGCTCCGCCACGTACGTCCGCAGCTCGTACATCTTCGCCATGCCGTCCACCCCATCGTCCCGACCGATCCTGCCTGGGGACCGAGCCTATCTCCGCGAGCATCACGCCATGACTCCGCATCTGCGGAGTAGGCATCTCGATTGATCCGCGCATGCGGTTGCTCAGAGAGCTAGTGCGCCTAAGGTGGCGCTCATGGGACAGATCAAGATCGGCGATGCGGCCGCGCTGCTGGGCGTCAGCGACGACACCGTACGGCGCTGGGTGGAGCAGGGTCGCCTGTCGGACCTGCGAGACGAAGCGGGCGCTCGCGTCGTGGACGGGACCGAGCTGGCCGCGACGCTGGTCGACTCGGGCAAGGAGCTGGAGCGGCTCGACACGGGCACCGGCCGCCGGAGCGCCCGGAACCACCTCACGGGGATCGTCACCCGAGTCGTCTCCGACACCGTCATGAGCCAGGTCGACATCCAGTGCGGCCCGTACCGCGTCGTCAGCCTCATCTCGACCGAGGCCGTACGAGAGCTGGGTCTCGAACCCGGCTCGGTCGCCACCGCCGTCATCAAGGCGACGAACGTCTCGATCGAAGCCCCGGCGTGATCCGTACAGTCATCGCCCTCACCGCGCTGGCAGTCCTCAGCGGCTGCGCCCCTGCGACAACGCCAAGAATAGAACTCGTCGTGTACGCCGCGTCCTCGCTCAGCGACTCGTACGCGAGCCTTGGCGCGTCCTTCGAAGCCACCCATTCCGGAGTGACGGTGAAGTTCTCGTTCGACGGGTCGTCGACCCTGGTCGACCAGCTGAAGCAGGGCGCGCCAGCGGACGTCTTCGCTTCCGCGGACCGACCGAACATGGACAAGGCCACGAGCGCGAAGCTCATGTCGGGGACGCCCGTTGTGTTCGCGACGAACACCCTGACCCTCATCGTGCCGAAGGGGAACCCGGCAGCGATCACAGGGCTCGACTCGTCACTCAACGGCAAGAAGCTGGTCGTCTGCGGGGGCGGCGTGCCCTGCGGCGCCGCCACGACGAGGCTCGCCACGCTCCTCGGAGTGACGTTGAAGCCGGTCTCCCAGGAGACCAAGGTCAGCGACGTCCGCGCCAAGGTCGAGTCGGGTCAGGCCGACGCCGGCGTGGTGTACGTCACCGACGCCAGGGCTTCCGGCAGCAAGGTCGACACGATCGCCATACCGAAGGCCGACCAGGTGAAGAACGAGTACCTCGTCGGCGTCGTGGCCACCTCGAAGAACTCAGCCCTGGCGAGCCAGTTCGCCGCCCTGGTAACGGGCCCCGAGGGGCAAAGGGTTCTGTCCAGCGCAGGGTTCACTCTCCCGTGATCAGACCTGCGCTCCCCCGCTGGCTGGCGGTTCCCACGGGCTTCGCTGTGGCCTTCCTGGCCGTGCCACTGATCGCGATGCTCGGTCGCGTCGACTGGCTCCGGCTGCCAACCCTCCTGTCGTCCCCGGCCGCCCTTGACGCGCTCTCACTGAGCCTGCGCACCTGCCTGGCCAGCACCGCGCTCTGCCTCGTCCTCGGCCTACCGCTCGCGCTCGTCCTCTCGCGGGCCCGCGGCAGGTGGGCCACGGCCGGCAGAATCCTGGCGTCCCTGCCGATGGTCCTGCCACCCGTCGTCGCCGGGCTCGCACTCCTGGTCGCACTGGGCCGCCGGGCCTGGCTCGGTCGTCAGCTGTCCGCCCTCGGCATGGATCTCGCCTTCACCACGGCAGCCGTGATCGTCGCCCAGACGTTCGTCGCGATGCCGTACCTCGTGGTCTCCGTCGAGGGTGCGCTGCGTTCGGCCCAGGAGCAGTACGAGATCGTCGCCGCGACCCTCGGGGCCTCGCCCACGACCGTCCTGCGACGGGTGATCCTTCCCCTCGCGGCACCCGCGATCGCGTCCGGCACGGCGCTCGCGTTCGCACGGGCTCTGGGCGAGTTCGGGGCGACGCTGACCTTCGCGGGATCGCTGCAAGGTACGACCCGGACCTTGCCGCTCGAGATCTACCTCGCCCGCGAGTCGGACACGGACTCCGCCATCGCGTTGTCCGTGGTGCGAGAGGTGCAACGGTCGGCGGAGTAGCTCGCGCCGGCTTGGCCTCTGGATCACGCTCCCTTGGCATATACCCCCCACCCCGATCCAGATACCCCAATAGGGTATTTTGTCACCCAGGGATACTGCATCGGAATAATCGTACGAAATCTCGTGCAATAGCGTCTTCCCTAGTCGCCAGGCTCAAATGCAGGGATCTTTCGTGCATCGGCGGTGATTTGGGGCCTGAATCCCTGGGTGATCGGGTCTCAGCGCCGGCTTCGGCCCGAGCCTCGGCGAGGCCGCCCAACGCCAGCTCGTGCCCACCACCCAACCAGCCATCTTCCGTTGTCAGTCACGACTTCCAGCGTCCTGAGGTAGCCTGGAGTCAGTGACCGATCCTCGGCGGATACGTATGGGGGTATGGGCAGAAATGGCCAGAATCCTGCACAGGGTGCGTCCTTGTTGCACGTTTCGTGCAATAGCCGTGCAATATGGCCTAGTCAGAGGCACTTCGGGGACCCTCATAATCCCTGGGTCGTGGGTTCGAGCCCCACCCGCCCCACCGGCGGTTTACTGCTCGCTCGCTAGGCGTTTGCCCTTGGTCCAAGTTAGACGGCGAGGCCGGTGCCGATCGTCGCGTCCTGCGCAGCGACCTGGCGGATCGGGTCGTCGTACCCCGGATCTTCTTGAGGCTCATCACTAGTGCTCACCCCCTTCCGTTGGGCGAGAGAAGAGACCAGGCGCTGCTCTCGGCGCCTTCTCACTCCCTTAAGCCGCCAGAAGGGCGCGCTCCTGACCCCCAAGTGCAAGGAATCTCAGAAGTCCCCGGGCGGTCGAAGGCCCAGCGGCCGAAGAACGAGCCGCCTCAGGAGTGGTAGGCGTCTCTGCGGTGGACGACGGAGACGACCTCGATGACCAGACGTTGGTCGACGATGCGGTAGATCACGCGGTACTCGCCACGACGAGCGGCGTATAGCGGAGCCAGCGGCTCACGCATCGGCTTCCCCACCCGGCGGGGGTTCTCCCGCAGCGGCCCCATGATGAACTCGAAGGCTGCAGCCGCAACCTTCTCGGGAAGATCCAGTTCCAGAGTGCGTCGCGCCGAGCGGGTGAAGACGACCTCGTACGGTCCCGGCACAGGACTAGCGTCCGCGTGCGGCCAGAGCGGCGCGGACCTCGTCCGCCGTGCTGATCTCGCCCGACTCCAGCTCGGCCAGGCCGGCCCGGAGCGCTTCCACCTCGTCGGGGTTGCTCAGGATGTCGAGGGTCTCCAGCAACGAGTCGTAGTCATCGGCACCGAGCAGTACCGCGACCCGATCGCCGTTGCGGGTCACCTCGAACCGCTCGTGGGTCGTGATGGCCGATTCGACCAGCTTCGACAGGTTCGCTCGGGCTTCAGCAAGCGACAGAGTCGTCATGTACACAATTCTAGCGCTCCCCTTGGTCCATTGATGATGCCTTGGGCTCGCTCGTCGCGCTCCTGGCCCGCGGCTAGAAACCTCGCGTCAACTAGGGTTACTGGTTCAAGTCCAGTCGGGGGAGCCATACGTCAATGCCGGTCTGACTAGGGAGAATACCCTCGTCGGGCCGGTATTCTTGTCGCTCTTGCATCCCCCGTGCAGCCTTAGGATGGCATCGCTCGCAAAGAGCCGTGCCCACGGCCGCACTCACCCCGCCGCAAGGATCAGTGGCCCTCCGACGATCGCGGGCTTGGTTGTGACCATTGCGCGTTCGGAATGGCACGCAAAATGCGCGAGATCTGCAACGCGCACCCGGACGAGCCTCCTGTCGAGGCGCGATGCCGGCAGTTCCCCCAACAGTCCGCCCTACTCGCCACCGGGAGCTGCGTAGACGACATATCGCGTTCAGCATGGTTCTCGCTGAGTTCACCGTGCAGCGCCCCTTACGGGACCGACTCAGGGTCGAGGGCACAGCCAACTCCACCCCACGACGGTGGCCCACGTGCCGGAGGGCTTCGACCAGAACCCGCCTTAAGCGTTGAGGTCTCGGACCGACCCGCGCTCTTGGAGCGGCATCGGCACCAGCGTCTGAGCGGGGGGATCTCCATCCAGGACGAGGTCCATCGCGAGCCTGCCCATCTCTAGATACGGGATTTGCAGAGACGAGAGTTGGGGACGTAGGTACGACGCGAGGTACTCGTCGTCGAACGAGATCACAGACAGGTCAAGAGGGATCCGAAGTCCGACTCGGGGGCTGTCTGGTCGGTCCAGGGTGATGGTGATTGTGTTGGTGGTGTAGTCGACTTGCCCACCTTGGTGGAGGAGGTTGCGCGGGATGGCCCGGTAATCGTTCGGGTCGGTCAGGTAGGCGTTGAAGTGCTCAGCGATCCACGCTTCGGCGTTGAACGCGAGGAGCCGCAGGACCATTTGCAGGCCTCGGCGTTCCAGTCGTGGGCGGGCTCGTTTGGCGTTC
>Ga0209638_1003099_pt1 | contig 10041 bp, 9 predicted proteins | sample BarGraNGADG00211_FD_184490 | JGI IMG/M metagenome (GOLD analysis project Ga0209638, IMG submission 184490) | Arctic peat soil microbial communities from Barrow, Alaska - Barrow Graham LP Ref core NGADG0002-211 (SPAdes) (version 2) | ecosystem: Environmental > Terrestrial > Soil > Wetlands > Peat... | reverse complement strand
TCGACAACACGGAGTCGAAGGACCTCGATCAGATCGAGTACGCGGAAGAGCTTCCCGACAAGGGCACCCGATTGCGCGTCGCCATCGCCGACGTCGACGTGCTCGTACAGCGAGGCTCGGCCCTCGACCAGCACGCAAGGGCGAACGCGACGTCCGTGTACACGGGCATCGCCGTGTTCCCCATGCTTCCGAACGAGCTCTCGACCGGTCTCACGTCACTCAATCAGGGTGAAGACCGCATCGTCCTCGTCATCGAACTCGTGCTCGACGCCGATGGCACGCCACGATCCCACGACGTCTACCGTGCGATCGCGACGAACAAGACGAAGATGGCATACGATAGCGTGGGTAGCTGGCTCGAGGGACGTGGACCTCTGCCGCCGCTCGTCGCGCAGACGCCGGGGCTCGAGCCGCAGCTCTGGCTGCAGGATCGCATCGCGAGCCAGGTGAAGGCGCTGCGGCAGAAGGCGGGAGCACTCGAGTTCGACACCATCGAGGCAACGGCGGTCGTGCAGAACGGGAAGGTGCAATCACTCGCCGTCACGCGAAAGAATCGCGCGCGCGACTTGATCGAGGATTTCATGATCGCCGCCAACGTCGCGATCGCGCAGTATCTCGCGGAACAGCAGCGGTCGGCCATCAGGCGCGTGGTGCGCGAGCCGAAGCGCTGGAGCCGCATCGTGGTCATCGCGGCAAAGTACGGCGTCACGCTTCCCGCAAATCCGGATTCGAAGGCACTCGCGGACTTTCTTGCCGTTCGACGGCAGGCGGATCCGCTGCGCTTCTCGGACCTCTCGCTCAGCATCGTGAAGCTGCTCGGTCCCGGTGAGTACGTCGTGGACAAGCCGGGGCCCGCCGATGATCAGGGTCACTTCGGTCTCGCCGCGCACGACTACTCGCATGCGACGGCGCCGAACCGCCGCTATGCGGATCTCGTGACGCAACGTCTTGTGAAGGCGGCGATTGCCGGCTCGCCGGCGCCGTACACGGATGACGAATTGGCCGCGATCGCGGCGCATTGCACCGAACGCGAGAACGCGGCGAACCGCGTCGAGCGCACGGCGCGCAAGGCGGCCGCCGCGCTCCTGCTCGCCGATCGAATCGGCAACGTATTCGATGCGATCGTCACGGGTGTGAATAAGGATGGCACGTACGTGCGCCTGCTCTCTCCGCCGGCAGAAGGACGCGTGATGCGCGGCGAGGAGGGGATGGACGTTGGAGAGCGGGTGCGCGTCCGGTTGACGCACACCGATCCAGGGCGCGGATTCATCGACTTCGAAGGAGCGTAGCGACTCATCGGTGATCGCGTTCCGCCCCCGCTGTGCGTCCTCTTTCCGGCGTTCCGGAAGCTCTGTCGGCGAGAGGCTGAGTGTCATCGCGAAGCTCGAATGCCGCGCATGCGCTGGCGGCACGCAACGGCGGACGTGCGCTGCAGCAGCGACTACTCACAACGTCGAGTCATAGCCTGGCCCGGACCAATCATGGAGACGTAGCATGCGCGAGGAAGCCACACCCGCTTTGTCCCAGCTCATCGCCGAGCTTGATGCATCGCCCTTGAACGCGCCGAGCAATCGCCGTGCATTCCTTGCACGCGCGTCGGCACTCAGTCTCGCTATTCCGGGCATGGGCGCCGCCCTCGTCGCTTGCACAAGCGATCGTTCCGCCGCCGGCGCCGATACGTCGAAGGCGACGCACGACACCACGCATGTGCCTGGCGCAGCTGCCGTTTCGGATAACTCGCATCAGAACTCAGATAGCCGACTCGACTCCGCCATGCTCAAGGACATGAAGCACGGCCAGACGTCGGCCGTGGGAGGCGCCACTCAGAGCGCGCAGAGCACACCCTTTCACCGAATCGCCCCCGAGCTGCCGCCTATTCCCGCCGGCAGCGTGCAGCGATTGCACTGGCACGCGCGGCAGGTACTCGTGCGAATCTCGGACGATACAGTGGTTGCGGCGTGGACCTTCGAAGGTGACGTGCCCGGGCCGTTCGTGCACACACGCGTTGGGGACACGGTGGAGTTCACCCTGACGAACGACGCAGACGTTCCGCACTCGATGGACTTTCACGCGGCGCAGATCGATCCCAAGACCGCCTTCCGCTCGGTGGTGAAGGGTGAGTCGGTCACCTTCACCTTCAAGCCGAAGTACGCCGGGGCGTTCATGTTCCACTGCGGCACGGCACCCGTGCTCATGCACATCGGGTCGGGGATGTATGGAGCGATCATCGTCTCGCCCGCGCAGCCACTTCCCCCGGCGAAGGAGTTCGTCCTCGTACAGAGCGAGTTCTATCTCGCCGAAGCGGCGGCCGGCGTGCGCGCGTTCGACTACCAGAAGATGCTGTCAACGCTTCCGGATTTCGTCTGCTTCAATGGCCGCCCCAACCAGTACATCAAGGATCCCATCCGAGTGAAGCTCGGCGACCGCGTGCGCTTCTGGCTGGTGAACGCGGGACCCACGCACCCCTGCCACTTCCACGTTGTCGGCGAGCAGTTCGACACCGTCTACCTCGGCGCGCCTCCGGGCTCACCGGTGCGCGGCGTACAGACGTGGGACGTCTCACCCGGTGGGGGCATGTGCTTCGAGCTGCAGTGCGACGTCGCTGGCGAGTTTCCCTTTGTGAACCATGGATTCGGCCACGGCCAGAAGGGCACCATCGGCATTCTCGTCGTAGAGAAGTAGGCGGGCGCGGTTGCGACGGCGGGCGGCGTCAGAAGCGCTCGCCGCCCACCTCTCGCGCATTGCTCCCCACGCCGCGAATGCGTGACCACATCGTCGCGAAGAAGGTGAGCAGTCCGGCGATCTGCGTGAGCCCGGCGACGATGACCATCCACCGCAGCCACGTCGCATCGCTGTGCGAGTGCAACAACTCACCCACCACCCGCACTGCCGTTCCCGTCGTCAGCATCCAGTACGCGGTCTCGGCGAGTCGCGGGTTGTAGCGCGTGTCGCCCTTGGCCGGCCGTGGAAACATCCACAGCGCGACGCCGAGAATCATCATCATCACGAACCCGACCAGAATGGCGTGGGTGTGCGCGCTCGTCAGGTACGGCGACGCGAGGCGTCCGCTGAGCTCGCGCTCCACGAGCATCCAGCCGCCGATCGTGAGTCCGGTAACGAGAAAGGCAATCGCTGTCTTGAGAAAACGTCGTACCAGCGACGTCATATGATGGGTAGCCGTGCCGCCGAACTGTTCGTCGTCGCCTCTCGTGCGCGCTTCGCCGCCTTCTGCATCGCGACCGGACCGTCAACGGTGCGCCAGATCAGATAAACGAAGATGTATGCGCCCGTCGCCGACAGTGTGCCGCCAATCGCCAGCACGACTGTGCCCGGACCGGCGTTCGTTGCCCGCGCGATGAACCCGCACACCATCATCGCAAGCCCCGTGTTCGAGAGCCACCAGTGCACGCCCGCCGCTCGACGGTTGTGCAACGGAAAACCGGCGAAGCGCGGAATCACATGGTACGCCACCCCGCAGATCATCATCGTCACGAAGCCGAGCAGCACCATGTGCACATGCGCCGGACGGTACACGGTCCACACCGGATGCGCGGCCATCGCTACACCCAATGTGATGCCCAGCGCGAGCCACACGAGGCCCGCTTTGAGAAACGCGCGCACGAACCACTCCATTACCGGCACCCACAGCTAAAGGATGGCGACCGCACCGATGACTTATGGGCGCGCCGAACGTCCGTTGATCTCGTCCACGTACACGCCGAAGAGAATCATGCGGTCCGGCACCGGATCGGAGGGGCTCAGGGCAGCGGGGATCAGCTCGCGCAGCTTGGCGAGCGCCCGCTCGTAGCGATCGGGCGAGCTGAGTTCCGGATCGAGAATGGAGAACGAGCCGCGCATCACCACGCTGTCCCAGTCGAAGATGTCGCGCACCTCGTCCACCTCGAACGCGCAGAACGGATGGTGCGAGAGCGTGACGAGCTTGGAGCCGATCTGCGTGCGCCCAAAGATCCACCCGTCGTCGTACACGTAGTTCACCGGCTGGATGTCGGTGCGATCGTGGAGCGAGAACGCCAGCCGGCCAACGTGATTGCGCGCGACGAGCCGGCGCGCCTGCTCGTCGGAGAGTTCGCTGAACCGTGGGCTGCCGGCGGCTCTCATTGTCTTACGTCGTCTTGAGGAGGCCAAGCCGGAGACAGAACTGCACGTAGTCGGCGCGGTGTGAAAGCCCGAGCTTCTCCGTGATACGCTGCTTGTACGTCTCGACCGTCTTGGGACTGATGAACAGTCGCTCTCCGATTTCCGACGCGGAGTAGCCCCCCGCGACGTGCACCAGGACGTCCCGCTCCCGCTCGCTGAGCTGGTTGTACTGCTCGCGCTCGTCGGCATGTTTGGCGCGACGGCTCACGTTGCGGGCGAGCGTGAGCGCCGCAGAGGGCTGCACGTAGCTGTCGCCGGCCGCGACGGCCCGCACCGCGTCCGCGAGCTCGCGATCGGCGGCATTCTTGACGAGATAGCCCGCTGCGCCGGCCTCCAGCAGTGCGACGAGATACTCGTCTTCCGAGTGCATCGTGAGAATCAGCACGCGCGTGGATGTCCCCCGCTTGGCGAGCTCCCTGGTTGCCGCGATCCCGTCCATGACGGGCATGTCGAGGTCGAGCACGACAACGTCTGGCTTGAGGCGCTCGACGAGCGCAAGCGCCTCGAGCCCGTTCGTGGCCTCTCCGACGACCTCGATGTCGCGGTTGGCCGCGAGCAGCGCCTTGAGGCCTGCCCGCACGACGAGATGATCGTCGGCGAGAATGACGCGAATTATGTCCGAGGTCGCCATGGCGCGCTACTTCTGAACGATGAGTGCAGTCACCATCCCGAACATGCCGTGGTCGCTTTCGGCATGCGAAAGGATGTGGCAGTGGAAGGCCCACGTGCCGGGGTTGTTGCAGTTGACGACACCATCCCAGCGCTCGTCTGGTGCACTGTTGAGCGTGTCACACTTCCACGGGTTTGACAAGGGGCACCCGTCCTTGAGAATTCCTGACAGGCAAGGCTCGATCCAAAGCGATGTTCAGCAACCAATGACCGACTCCCTGACGGCAGCCCACGAGGCCGCTATGAATCCCTGTCGGATCGGATGCAGGGAGTTTGACCGACGCCGGTGCAGGATTTGCCGCTCTGTGGCTTGTCCGACATCACCTGATGGTCGGTCCGTGCGCGCAACGTCAGACTGTTGCCGTTGGCGAAATCGAATCCCTGAGTGGAAGGAGTCCGCCATGCCACAAGCCACTGCTGTCGCTTCGCTTCACTCGTTCGGCGCAGCGCCATCGCGCACAGGCCCGATCATCGTTGCCGTCGGAGGACGCGAGCCAGAAGCCACGTTGCGCGCTGCCCGTGTGCTTGCGCGGCATTCTCCCAATGGCGTACTCGCTATCGCCGTGCTCGAGCCGCTCCCGATCTACTCGCTGGGAGAAGAGCCACGACTCACTCCACTGAACTTCGAGACCGAGCGCCGAGATGCGCTCGCCGCGCGGCTCTCGGAGCTCGTGCGCGAGCACAGCCAGGAGCCGGCCGCCTGGCGCACCGACGTGTCCTTCGGCGATCCGGCCCGCGCGATCGCCGAGGTTGCGGAGCGCGAAAAGTCTCCGCTCATCATCATGGGCATCGGTCGGCACCATACCGTTGATCGCCTGCTTCAACGCGAGACCGTAATTCGTACGCTGCGCGTGACGCGCTGCCCGGTGCTTGCCGTGTGCGGTGAACTCGCCGGCGAGCCGCGTCAGGTGGTGGCGGGGACCGACTTCAGCCCGGAGAGTGCCTGTGCGGCGGAAGTGGCGCTGACCCTGATGGACGCCGCGGGTACGATATCGTACGTGCATGCGTGGCAACTTTCCACGCTCGCCGATCCCGCGTTCGCCGACGTGCTCGCCGGTATCGACGAGCGCTATGAGCGCCTGCTTCCCGCGCGGTTTGACCGGTTGCACGGCGCGGTCGCGACCCCGCCTGGCATCACGGTGCGCGACATCACCTCCAGAGGAGATCCCGCGCAGGAGCTGGTTCACCACGCAGAACGCCTGCATGCCGATCTGATTGTGGTCGGACGGCACGGCATGGGATCCCTCGAGCGATTGCTCGTCGGCAGTGTGGCCTCCGCCGTGCTGCGGCGCGCCACGTGCTCGGTACTCGTGGCTCCCGCGCCGCGCGCCGCGGAGCTGGAGCGAGTTCAGTTGCGTGTCAGCGGTACGGTAGAAGCCACGTCGCCGGAGCAATGGTCCGCGATGCTCGAACGGTTCACCGCCCGCAATCGTGGCCGCCCCACTCGGCTCGAGGTGGATGACCCCGAGTTCGGCGCGCAGACACAAGAAGTCGGGTACCGCTTCTCGGGCGCGACGTACGATCCACATGACCGCCGCGTCGAGCTCATGCTCGGCGAGCGAATGGGAAGCAGCGTGCATCTCTCGCGCGGCATTCCGAGTCCGCGCGCCGTGGCTCTCCTCGCCGACAGGCATGGGCAGGACGTCGGCCTGTCGATCGCGCACGGGCGCGGGCAGACACTCCTCACTTTCACCGACGCCACGCTCGAGACAACGGCCGGGGCCGAACGTACCGATCGCTGATCGGTTATGCGTCCGAATCGTCCGCGAGCCGGAGTATTCCATGCCCGCGGCCACTGTCCATGACGAGACGCCGGTCCGCCCCTGCGAGACTGCTTTCGAGCGCGAGCGAGCGCACCTCCGGAATCCACAGGCTCATCTGACCCTGCGTCGTCCACGGATCGCCGAGCGTGAGCGACACGCGCGAGCCGTCCGGCTCGTAGCTGACGTCGAGCAACTCGTAGCCCTGCGCCACGGTACATGGATCGCCATCGGCGTCCGCGCTCAGCTCGATGCGCACGCGCTCGCCGCGATGCCGCTGCGTGAAAATATGCAGCAGCGTCGCCCAGCCATCCGACGGCCAGTGCTCCACACCGGAGCGCTCGATCGCGTTCACCGGCACGTTCTCGTCCTCGACCATCTCCGGCGCGACGAGCACCGGGATCCGTGCCTGCCGCACGAGCGCCGATGACACACTGCCGAGCAGGAGCCGCTCGACAAAGCCGTGGCTGCGCCGGCCACACACGAGAATGTCGGCGTTGTCCTGGCGCAGGAATTCGTTGATCTGCGGCACGGCGGCTCCATGCAGGAGCTTCGTCGTCACCGTCACGCCCGGCACCAGCGCGAGTGAGCGCACAAAACGGCCAAACAGCTCCTCGCATCGCAACGCGTACTCGCGATCGAACGTCGCGACGTCGGTCTCACCCGGATGGAACGCCGTCTTCACATGGCAAAGCGTGAGATGCCCTCCTTCCGCGAGCAGCGGCAGCACTGCGTTCGCGGCGCGAAGGCTCGACGCGCTGAAGTCTACCGCCGCTACCGCGCGACGAATGGGCTGCGCTGTCGCATCCGGCGGCACGAGTAGCACGGGAACCTTGGCGGTGCGCAGGATCTGCTGGGCGATCCGTCCGTGTCGCAGGCCGCCCATGCCGCCTGTCCCGAGCACGAGCAGCGACGCATCACGATCGCGCGCCACGCGCGTGACGGCTTGCGGCACGCTCCCGTCAACGAGTTCCACGCGCGTGTCCAGATGCGCGTACTGTGTGCGCTGGAGCGCCTCAAAGATGCGGCTCACGATCGCCGAACGCTCCTCCTCGTAGTACTGCGGCGCGATGAGTGGGACGTCGCCCGCGACGCTCGTACTGCCGGCGGGCTCCAGCACGCTCACCAGGTGAAGCGGCCGACCCTCGCGCACCGCGAGCCACTGCGCGACGGCGAGTGGTCCCGGAGTTCCGGTGAACGGCCTCGTGGCGAGCACGATAGGTTCGGGTCCGGACCGGCCGGCGCGTGCGGCGCTCTCCTGTGGTCGGATGTCGGCGACGTACGGCACATGTCCTCCGGCGCAGAATGTCTCTGATAAGCAGGCGCTCGACGCGGATGCCGAGTCGTTTGGAAGGAAGTCTGCGCATCGGGCGATTCGGGGTCAGTCGGGAGTTGCACCGACGCTCCGACGGACGTTGCCGTCAAGGCGTTGGGGAGACTCCCGACGCGAGTGCTCGATCGTAGCGAACGCGCACCGAGATCACGAGCATCCGGAGTTGCGAGACTTCGTCGGACGTCGGCGTCATTTGGGCTCCTCGATCTGGGAGAACGACCTATTTCGCATCGAGCACCTCGCGGACCTTCTGGCCCAATGACTCCGCGGTGAACGGTTTGTGCGCGAGCGCTACGCCGCGCTCGAACAGGCCATGCAGGATCGTCACATCGCTCGTGTACCCCGAGGCAAAGAGGACTTTCAGAGTGGGCCGTAGCACGCGGACCCGCTCGGCCAGCGTCGCACCGTTCATTCCGCCGGCGAGCACGACGTCCGTCAGGAGCAGATCAAAAGGTTCCCGCCCATCCTCGATGATCCGGAGCGCGTCCTCGCCGCTGCTCGTGCTCACCACGTGGTAGCCCTGAGCCTCGAGCATCAGCGCCGTCACGCGGCGGACAGCCGGCTCGTCCTCCACGAGGAGAATGGTCTCGACGCCGTGCACGAGCGCCGCCATGCGGCGATGCACGACGGCGTCGGCGGCCTCGCGATGCCGCGGGAGGTACACCTTCATCGTGGTGCCGATACCCTCTTCGCTGTACACGGCGATCTGCCCTCCCGCCTGCTTGGTGATCCCGTAACAGGTCGCGAGCCCGAAGCCGGTTCCCTTGTCGTGCTCCTTCGTCGTGAAAAACGGCTCGAAGATGCGCGCCTTGACCGCTTCGCTCATTCCGGTGCCCGTGTCGGTCACCGCCAGCAGGACGTAGTCGCCGGGCGTCAGGTCGGGGGACTTTCGCGAGTATTCGTCGTCGAGCACGACGTTGGCTGTCTCGATCGTGAGCGAGCCGCCTGAGGGCATCGCGTCGCGGGCGTTGACGACGAGATTCATCAGCACCTGCTCGAGCTGTCCGCGGTCCATCTTCACGGTGCCGATGTCCGGATCGATGCGTGTGCTGAACTCGATGTGCTCCCCGATCAGCCGGCGGAACATCTTGTCCATGTCGGCGACGAGATCGTTGACGTTGATGAAGGCCGGCTCGACGAGCTGTTTCCGAGAGAACGCGAGCAGCTGCCGGGTAAGGCTCGTCGCGGCCTCGCCGGCGGTCCGGATCTCGTTGAGCGGTTCCCTGATCGCGTGATCGGGCGCCAGATCCGCGAGCGCCATCTCGGCCCAGCCGAGGATCACGCACAACAGGTTGTTGAAGTCGTGGGCGACGCCGCCGGCGAGCTGGCCCACCAACTCCATTTTCTGGACCTGCAGCAACTGCGCCTGCAGCTGTAAGCGTTCGGTGATGTCTTCCTTGATCGCGACGAAGTGCGCGATGGCGCCGGACTCACCCAAAACCGGCGTGATGGATAGGTACTCGGTATACAGGCTGCCATCCTTGCGGCGGTTGGTGATCTCGGCGCGCCACGTCCGTCCGGAAAGGATCGTCTCCCACAGCGACTGATAGAATGCCAGATCGTGCTTGCCGGATTTGAGGAGTCGGGAGTTCTTGCCAAGCACATCGACCGCCGCGTAACCGGTGAGCACAGTGAAGGCGCGATTCACCCACTCGATTGTGCCAGAGCGGTCGGTGACGACGATGGCATTGGCGGCGGCGTTCAGAGCGGCGCTTTGTACTCGCCGGGATTCGTCCGCCTCGATGTGATCGAGCGCAAACGAGACGTCACCGGCGAGCTCGGTGAGCAACTTCATCTCCTCCGTGTCGAAGAAATCCTTCTCCGATGCGTAGAGCAAGAGGACGCCCAACACCTTATCGGCGAATTGCAGCGGGAACACGACCACCGACCGGTAGCCGCGCCGCAGCGCTTCCTCGCGCCAGCGCGCCATCTGCGGATCGGTGTCGATATCGTTGCAGACCACGGCCGTTTTTCCCCGTAACGCCCGCACCACCATCTCGCAGCGGTCGGGCGCATCATCCCTGGCCGTCAGTTGGATATTGTCGAGGTAGCCTTCGTCGACGCCCGCCCTGGCCACGGGCGTCACGTCCAGACCATTGGCGTCGAGCAGGCCGATCCAGG
>Ga0209638_1003096_pt1 | contig 10042 bp, 7 predicted proteins | sample BarGraNGADG00211_FD_184490 | JGI IMG/M metagenome (GOLD analysis project Ga0209638, IMG submission 184490) | Arctic peat soil microbial communities from Barrow, Alaska - Barrow Graham LP Ref core NGADG0002-211 (SPAdes) (version 2) | ecosystem: Environmental > Terrestrial > Soil > Wetlands > Peat... | reverse complement strand
CCGAGTCGTGGCCCGGCTCCAGGGTCGGGAGCGTCGTGCCGTATTCGATGCCCAGGCGGCGCAGGTCGCAGTTGCCGATGGCCTCGCAGGTGCACTGCAGGCAGCGGGTGGACTCGGCCATCACCTCGGACGCGGAGTAGGGGATCTCGTACTCGACGTAGCTCTTTACCCGCTCCTTGGCCGGCATGGACTTGAGACGGAGGCGAGGCTCCTTTGGCTCGTCGGTGTAGGGCACGATCGAGAGGAACTGCGGGGCCGGTTCGGCGAGGGTCTGGCGGGTCTTGAGCTCGGCCAGGTCCGTGCCGCGCAGGAATGCGTCCACGGCGTAGGAGCAGCGGCGGCCTTCGGCGATGGCCTGCACCACCGTGGCTGCGCCGATGCGGACGTCGCCGGCGCCGAAGACGCCCGGGCGGCCCGTCTCGAACGTGACCGCGTCCGCGGCGAGCTTCCACTTGACGGCCGCCACGCCCTCGTTGCCCGGGCCGATCCACGACAGATCGGGGCCTTGGCCGATGGCCAGCAGCACGCGGTCGCACTCGACGACGAACTCGCTGCCGGGTGCGGGCTGCGGGCTGCGCCGGCCGGATGCGTCGGGCGCTCCGGGCTGCATGCGGATGAATTCGACGCCGGTGACCTTGTTGTTGGCGTCGGTGACGACACGGGTTGGGCCGGCCTTGAAAATCATCTTGGCGCCCTCTTCGATGGCGTCGTGCGCCTCGGTCGAAGCGGGCATGTCCTTCATGTCGCGGCGGTAAACGAGCGTGACTTCCTTCACGCCCTGGCGGATCGAGGTGCGCGTGCAATCCATGGCAGTGAAGCCGCCGCCGATGACCACGACCCGGGTGCGCTTGTGCCCCGGATATGGCAGCCCGAGTGCGGCAACCTTCAAATATTCGAGGCCGTCGATCACGCCGTCGGCGGTGTCGTTGGGGATACCGAGCTTGTTGGTGCTGTAGCAGCCCGTGGCGACGACTGTGGCATCGAAACCCTGGTCGCGCAGGTCGTCCAGGCTGAAGTCGCGTCCCAGGGCCTGGTTGCAGACCAGGCGCCCGCCGAGTCGCCAGACGGCCTCGTATTCGGGGTCCAGGACCTCTTCCTTGGGAAGTCGGTACTCGGGGATGCCGTAGCGGAGCATTCCGCCGGGCGCCGGATCCTTCTCGAAGACGGTCACGTCATGGCCGGAGATCAGCAGGTAGTAGGCCGCGGCCATGCCGGCCGGCCCTGAGCCGATGACGGCCACGCGCTTGCCCGACCTCGGCCCGGTCTCGAACGGCAGGGGCGCCTCGATGCCGTCCTTCTGGGCCGCCAAAACTACGTCGCCGGCGTAGCGGTGGCTGTCGCGGATGGCGATCGCCTCGTCCACCTCGTCGCGGCGGCAGTGCTCCTCGCACGGGGCGGGGCAGACGCGGCCAAGGATGGAGGGGAAGGGGATGGTCCGCTTGAAGATGCGGGCCGACTCACGGAATTGTCCTTCCGCGTTCGCCCGCAGGAAGCCCGGGATGTCGATGTGGCTCGGGCACTTGTTCTGGCACGGCGGCAGGCAATAGGCGTTGTGGTCGCTGAAGATGAGTTCGAGATTCGTGCGGCGGAGGCGGCGCAGCTGGTCGGTCTGGGTGCGTACGACCATGCCCTCTTCGGCAGCACGGGAGCAGGAGATCGGCGGATGATCCTCGCCATCGACCTCCACCACGCACATCCGGCAGGCACCGAAGCCGGGCAGCTTGGGCTCGTAGCACAGCGTCGGAACCTCGATTCCGTTGTCGCGGCAGACTTCGAGGATCGTCTGGCCAATCTTGCCTTCTAGCGTGCGGCCGTCCACCTCGAGCCGGATGGCGGGAGTGGAGAGCGGCCGCTGCGGGGCCTGGGCGGTGATCAGACGCTCCTCTCGGGAGTCGTCGATCGGCGATGTCGTGTCGCGCGGGGCCTTTGCGTCGGGCCGGGCATCGACTCGTCCGGCGCGGCGATTCCAGACGCCTTTCTGGTTCTCGGCCGGACGGAGCGACCCGGTGACGCGCGCCGGGATGGCTTCGTCCTTGCGCACCAGGGCCGAGGATTCGGGAGGCACGACGCCGGAGGGTACGGCCGGGGCGGCCGGTTTCGAGGGCTTTGCCAGCTGTGGCGGCTCGGTCCACTGCGGGGCGCTTGGGCTGGGTCGGACGGTCGGTTCTCGCATGAGACGCCTCAGACGGCCCCGGCACGCGGCCTGGCCAGCGACTGGCAGACCCCGGCGGGGCAGGTGTTGCGAACGATGTGGGCGTCGAGCTCGTCGCGGAAGTACCGAACGACACTCAGGAGAGGCAGTGTGGAGCGGCGTTCGTGGTCGCACAGCCGGCTGGCCACGATGTCGGCCGAGAGATCGGTCAGGCGCGTGATCTCGTCGCCGCGCGGCTGGCCGTCGCAGAACCGCGCGCCGATCTCGGCCATGCGGCGCAGCCCGATCCGGCATGGGATCGTCTTGCCGCAGGCCTCGTCGGCGCAGAAGCGGGTCAGCACAGCGGCAAGGTCGACCACGCAGCTCCGCTCGTCGACGACGACGATGGACCCGGAACCGATGTGCGCTCCGGCCTTGTCGAGGGCGTCGTATTCGTAGGCGGTGCCGATGGCTTCGGCGGGCAGGATCCCGCCGGATGGTCCGCCCACGAGCAGGGCCTTGAGCGTGTGGGGGCTCAAAATGCCGCCGGCCAGATCCACGATCTCGCGCAGGGGCGTGCCCAGAGGCACTTCCGCGATGCCCGGCTGGGCGACCGAGCCGGAGAGTTGCACCAGAACGGTGCCGGGGCTCGCCTTCGAGCCGATGGCGGCGAAGCCGCCTGGGCCGTCCGCGATGATCGTCGGGATGGCGGCGAAGGTCTGCGGGTGGTGAACGAGCGTCGGCTTGCCGAACAGGCCGCGGGTCGCGGGGTGCGGAGGCTGCTGCTCCGGCTGGCCTCTCCGGCCCTCGATGCCCTTGAGAAGCACGGTCTCTTCACCGAGCATATACGAGCCGGCGAGCGGCTTCACCGAAGCCGTGATCTCGAGCTTCTTGCCCAGGATCTCCGCGCCAAGGAAGCCACGCTGCTCCGAGGCGGCGATGGCCTCCTCCATGACCCGTATCGCGTCGGTGGCTTCGGCCCGCACGGCCACGATGATCTCGCTCGCGCCGACGGTAAAGGCTGCGATCGCCGCTCCCTCCAGAACCGCGTAGGGGTTCGTCTCGAGCAGGACGCGATCGGACAATACGGCCGGGTCGGACTGGTAGGCGTTCACGACCACGTACCGGCGGTCGGATTTGGCGAGTGCGCAGGCCCGCCACTTCTCGCCTGTCGGGAAACCGGCACTGCCGCGGCCACGCAACCCTGAGCGGGCCACCGCTCCGACAATCGCCGCGGCGCTCATGTCGCCGACGGCCCTGGTGAAAGCGGCCCAGGCTCCGGCCTTGAGAGCCGCGTCCAGGTCAGCGGGCTTCGCGGTCGGATTGGCTGGCAGAAGAATGCGGTGCCACCTGACCGGAGTCTCGAGCACTTTCACGTTCGTCATGCCACGGTCTTCCCGGCGAGTGAGCGGCCCCACGCCGCGGCGCCGGCCGCGGTGACGTTTGGCTGCGGCTTGCCATTGAGTGTCACCAGCGGCGATGCCGCGCCGGGGATGTGCGCGGGGAGCTCCTCGAGCGCGACCTTGCCCGCCGGGGATTGGCCGATCTCCGTATGAAGGGCCGCCGCGAGGTCCTTCGCGATGCGACCGCCACCGGCGATCAGGCAGCCGGTACAGCGGCAAACCGCCACGGTCCGGCCGGGCTTCTCGAAGCGCAGGTGCCGGTAGTAAGTGGCGGTGCCGTAGACGAGGGCGTACGGCGCGCCGGTCACGTGGCTGACGTGCTTGATGACGGCCACGGGGAGGTAACCGTAGGCCCGCTGGATCTCCTCCAGGAGGCCGACCATCGGCCGGGGATCGTAGTCGCGAGCCTCCAGGATCTCCTCAGCCGCGACCATGTCGATCGGGTCGAAGTGGATGTACTCCGGGTCGGGAACGGGGCGCCCGGAGCGCCGCAGTGCCGATTCCTCGCGCCGTTCGGCGTAGGTCTCGGCGGGGCCCCAGTGGGTATAGAAGCGGTTCTTGGTGTCGTGGCCGCCCATGTCGATGCACTCGACGGGGCAGGCCTGGGCGCACTGGAAACACGTCTCACACTTGACGTTGCCGAGTTCGTCATAGAGCAGCTGCAGCCGGCCGCGGAAGCGGACCGCCTGGTCGGGTGCCGTCTCGGGGTATTGGATCGTGGCCTTGGGCGCGAAGAAACGGCGCAGCGTCAGCGCCATCCCCTTCGCGATGCCCAGCCCCGGAACGTAGTTCATTGCGCGCTCACCGATTGCGTGCTCACTGGCTGAGAAGGACGACGGCGGCCGCCGTCACGAAAAGGTTGAGCAGGGACGCGGGCAACAACCATTTCCACGCGAAGCTCATCAGTTGGTCGACTCGGACTCGAGGCAGTGTGCCCCGCATCCAAACGAACACGAAGACGAAGGCGTAGGTCTTGACCATGAACCAGAAGAGCCCCTGGATCCAGTCGAAGGCGATGAAGCCGGCCAGGCCGACGACGCCGACGACTGCGACGAGGGTGAAGATGAAGCCCAGGACCATGGCACTCGGCATATTCCAGGAGCGTCCGCCGAAGAACCGCACCAACAACGCCAGCACGTCGGTGCCGAGGACGAAGACCAGGAACGCGATCCCGATCCAGAGCGTGCCGTTCGAGAGGTCGAGCCCGTTGAGGTTGTACGGCCACGGCCAGTTGAAGGGCGCCGTCCAGCCGCCGAAGAAGAGGGTCGTGATGAGCGCCGAGACGATGAACACGTTGACGTACTCGGCGAAGAAGAAGAACCCAAAGCGCATCCCCGAGTACTCCGTGGCAAAGCCGGCTACCAGCTCCGAGTCGGCCTCGGTCATGTCGAACGGGGTGCGGTTGGCCTCGGCCGTGGCCGCGATGAAGAAGATGAGCGCCGCGAGCGGCTGCTTGAAGATGAACCAATCGAGGGCCGAGCCGGACTGCGAGAGGACGATGTGGTTCATGCTCATCGTGCCCGCCAGGATGACGACACCTACGGCCGAAAGCGTCAACGGGATCTCATAGCTGATGATCTGGGCCGCCGACCGGAGGCCGCCCAGGAGTGAGTACTTGTTGAAGCTCGACCAGCCCGCCATCAAAAGGCCGAGGACCGACATGCCGCCCATCGCAAAGAAGAAGAGCACGCCGATGTTGAGGTCCTGCCCGAAGAGGCCCGGGGCGAAGGGGATGACCAGGAGCGTCATCACGCTCGCCATGTACGTGACCACCGGCGCGAGAGTGAAGACCGGCAGGTCGGCGCCGGTCGGTGCAAAGTCCTCCTTGGAGAGCACCTTGAAGCCGTGGATCAGGCTCATCGCGGCACCCCACGGCCCGACGCGATTGGGTCCGATCCGCAGGTTCATGCGAGCGATGACCTTGAGCTCCATGTAAATGATCACGAAGGCGGTGGGCACGGTCATCAGCAGGATCGCCGTCACGGCCACAAGGAATCGGACCAGCGGCAGGTTGGCGCCGAGGAAGTCGAGGAGCGGCGGACCAAGCAGCACTATCGCCAGGACTGTGGCGATCGCCAGCACCACGGCGAGCGGGACGAAGATCGCCAGCAGGCGCTCCGGGATCGACATCCGGGTCCAGGTTCGTGTGGCGAAGCTCATTTGTCGATCCCGCCCATGATCGGGTCGAGCGAGGAAACGATGGCCATCGTGTCGGCGAGCAAGTTGCCGGGCAGCAGGTGCGGCACCGTCTCCAGGTTCATGAAGCTCGGGTCGTGGATGCGGAAGCGGAATGGCTGGTCACTGCCGTCGCTGATGGCGTAGACGCCCATCAGCCCGCGCGGCCCCTCGACCGCTCCCCAGGCCCGACCCGGTCGCGGCCGCAGCAGTCGCGGCAGTTTGGCGATGATCGGGCCGTCGGGCATGTTGTGGAGGCACTGGTCGATGATGCGGATCGACTCACGCACCTCGTCCACCCGGATCAGGTAGCGGGCCAGGGAGTCGCCTTCCTGGCGGGTCGGGACGTTGAAATCGAGCTCCGGATAGACGCTGTACGGGTGCGCTCGCCGAACGTCGAACGCGATTCCGCAGGCCCGGAGATTGCCGCCGGTGACGCCCATCTTCAGAGCCATGTGGCGGTCCATGATGCCCACTCCACGGGCTCGCCGGACGAAGATCTCGTTCTCGTTGAGGAGCGCGGCGTTGGCCTCGGTCTGCTTGGCCGCCCGGCTCATCCAGTCGCCAAGGCGGCTCATGAACTCGTGATTGAGATCGCCGTTCACCCCGCCGATGCGGTAGTAGTTGAACAGCATCCGGGCGCCGGTGATGGCGGCCAGCATCTCCACGATCTCGTCGCGCTCGATGAAGCTGTACAGGATCGGCGTGATGCCGCCCAGGTCGAGCGCCAGGAAGCCCATGTATAGCGTGTGGCTGGCCACGCGGAGCAGCTCGGCCGTCAGGACTCGGATGTACTCGGCGCGGCGCGGCACCTGCACGTCCATGAGCTTCTCGAACGTCAGCACTGCCGACCACTCCTGGAAGAGGGAGCTGACGTACTCGAGCGGATCGACCTGGTCGATGACGTGGTAGTAGTCCGAGTTCTCGCAGATCTTCTCGACGCCACGGTGGAGGTATCCGATGACGGGATCCACGTCCATCACTTGCTCGCCGGAAAGCTTCAGGACGAGCCGCAGGACGCCGTGCGTCGCCGGATGCTGCGGTCCGACGTTGAGGAACATCTCGCCGTCGCCGAGTGAGTAGAACTCGGCCTCTCGCTCCGTCCGTGTCGGATAAGGCGGGATGGGCTCGAAGAGATCGGCGTCGGACGTGCGATCGAGCAGGATTCGCGGGTCGTCCGCCGACGGTCGGGGCATGGCCGCGAGGCGCGCCCTGACGGCTTCGGGATCGTGCCCGTGCGGCGTCGAGCCGAAGGGGTTCGGGGCCGCGGGCGTGGCGGGGGTCGCGGCGGCTCGACCGGTACGTGCGTGATCTCCGCCGCGCACCCCGGCAGCGGCGGCTGCTGCTGCGGCGGCGGCTCGACCGGTACGTGCGTGAGCTCCGCCGCGCACCCCGGCAGCGGCAGGGCGCTCAGCGGGGTCCTTGGCGGCCGGGCTCCCAGGTGTCACGGGCCTTGTCGGCTTTTCGGGCTTGCCCGGCTGGGCGCCGTTCGGGCGTGTCGGCATGGCGGTCCTCAGCTCACCGGGGCGCGGCGGATGCCGGCGCCGGGATCGTCGGCCACAACGGCCGGAGCATGGGGTCGCTCGACCTGCCGACTGCCGGCACCCGGCGAGCGGGCCGCGTCGTCGGGCAGGTAGAAGTCCTTGCGCAGGGGGAAGCTCGTGTAGTCGGCCGGCATCAAGATGCGCCGGAGATCCCGGTTGCCCTCGAAGATGATGCCGAACATGTCGTAGGCTTCGCGCTCGAGCCACTCCGCGCCGGTCCACAGGAACGTGGCCGAGGGCACGCGCGGGTCGTCCCGCGACAGGCCGTCGACGATGACGCGCAGCCAGTCGGGGCTGGTCTCGCTCCACAAGTGATAGACGACCTGCATGACGTTGCCGGTGTCGACGCCGGCCAGGTCCGCCAGGATCTCGAAACGCAACCCCGGATCGTCGTGCAGCGCTCGCAGCACCTCGACCACGCTGCCGGCCTCGATCCGGATCTCGGTCTGGTCGGTGAACTGCCGCACGGGCCCGTGCAGATGCGTGGCCAGACGCGCTTCGAGATGGCGCTTGAGCGAACGGTCCATGGTTCAGATCTTGTCCGGTACCGAGGGGCCGATCTCGCGCTCCGCCCAGTGGCCGCGGCGATCCTTCACGATCTGGCCGAGTTGGAGCATGCCGTAGATCAGGCCTTCGGGGCGCGGCGGACAGCCGGGAATGTACACATCCACCGGCATGATCCGATCGATCCCCTGGACCGTGGAGTAGCTCCGCTTGTAACGGCCGCCCGAGACTGTGCAGTCTCCCAGCGCCACGCACCACTTTGGCTCCGGCATCTGCTCCCACAGACGCAGCAGCGGCCCGGCCATCTTGGTCGTGAGCGTGCCGGCCACGATGAGCACGTCCGACTGCCGCGGGGAAGCTCGGAACGGGAACATCCCCCAGCGGTCCATGTCGTTCTTGCTCGTGGCACCGGACATCATCTCGAAGGCGCAGCAAGCCAGGCCCGAAAGCAGCGGCCACAGGCTGTTGGCGCGGATGAGGTCGAGGACGTAGTCGGCCTTCGTGGGGATGACGTCCAGCCCTCCCCAGCGGGCGTCGTCGTTCCGGCCCGCGTCCGTCTCGCCGAACTCGTGGAGATGGGTGATCTCGCCCGGCCGCCCACCTTCGTAGGCGAGCGGATTGGTGGGCGTCCAGAAGGTATTGGGGACGACGATCGGCCGGGCCAGGTGGGCCGGAGCCGCGGGTACGACCTGCCGGTCGGCTTGCGCCTTCGCTCCCCTCCGCCCTCGATCGCCTACCGCCACGTCAGGACTCCCTTCCGCCAGGCATAAGCGAGGCCGAGCATGAGGACGAGCACGAAGATTCCCATGCTCACGAGGCCGCCCATCAGCAGGCTGCGCAAGACGATCGCCCAAAGGAACAGGAAGACCACCTCGACGTCGAAGGCGACGAAGAGCAGGGCATACACGTAGAAGCTGATGCCGAACCGACCCCAGGTGTCGCCGAAGGTGTCGATGCCACTCTCGTAGGGCATGCCCTTATGGCGATCGCCTCGGTTGCGGTGGGAGATGAGCCACGCCAGGCCGATAACGAGGAAGACGAAAGAAACCCCCGCGAAAGCCAAGCCGACCACATACCAGATGCCGGTCATCATTCTCCAGCCAAACCCGGCTTCCGCGGTAAGGGCACCGCGGCGTCGGACGCTAGCGTTGCTCTCCGGCGGCCGTGGGGACGGGTACGATGCCACGTTTCCCACGCGGCCCGAGGGAGAGTCTACCAGCAGCGACCGGCGCAAGGGAGAGTCGGGGTTGGGGCCAAGAAGGAACCGGTGCGGGCGGCCCGGGGCTAGTCGCGCCGCCCGCAACATCGGGCTCGACGCGCCAGCGGGGTAGCGACTGACGACGTCATGCGGATTTCGAATCTCATTGGAGATCCCGCGTCGAAGAGTCGGAACCTTCACGGCCGATCGTCTCCCCGACGCGTCCCTGCTCCGTGACGTAGGTTGGCCGATGGCTCAGGGCCACGACAATACGACGGCTACCGATCGCGGCTAGGTTCGCTGCAGCGTCAGGACGCGGAACCGGCCCATGTGGCGCGGATCGAGCATGCGGACGATGCCCGATCGGGCGCGGAGGTAATCCCCGGCCGTGGTCTGCTCAGACTCCTGCAACGCTTGTAGCTCCGACTCCAGGCCCGATGCCACGAGGAACTCGCTCTGGGTGGCGAGGGTCACGGAACGGAGACCCCGCCGCTCCCCGAGGACCGCGAGAGCGGTGAAGTCCACGTGCGCTGTCAGGTCGACGAGGCCCGGGTCGACGAATGGGTCCTCCTCCACGCGATGACCGCGGTAGCCGAGCAGCGTTCCGGCGAGGCGGCGAGGGCCGTATAGCTCCGCGGCGGGATAGCCGTAGTCGATGACCAGGACGAAGCCACGAGCCAGGCGGGCGGCGACGTCGTCGAGCCACGGGTCGAGGCCGAGGCAAATCTCGGCGACCTGCCCCTCGGCAAGTTCGACGGCATCGTCGGTGAGGCGGCGCGCCAGATCCGTCGTGGATGGCGCGGCCACTTCCTCCGCGAAACCACTCCCGTCTTCGCGCCACGTGACGAAAAGCTCGCGCAGCTCCCCGCCCCGAACCACGACCCGGTGGACGGGCAGGGCGTCGAGGAACTCGTTGGCAAGGAGGACGCCGGTGACGGGCCCGGCTCCGGTCGACGGCCGATCGTCGGCCGCCGGGCCGAGAGCCGCCGAGACGTCCGCCAGGCGGTCGGTCAAGCGGGCCTCTTCGAATCGTCGTCGCAAATCGGCGAGCCGGTGGGGGTTCGATTCGATCGGCTCGTAGCGGATT
>Ga0209638_1003095_pt1 | contig 10045 bp, 10 predicted proteins | sample BarGraNGADG00211_FD_184490 | JGI IMG/M metagenome (GOLD analysis project Ga0209638, IMG submission 184490) | Arctic peat soil microbial communities from Barrow, Alaska - Barrow Graham LP Ref core NGADG0002-211 (SPAdes) (version 2) | ecosystem: Environmental > Terrestrial > Soil > Wetlands > Peat... | reverse complement strand
CCGGCGCGAGGAGCGCGGCGGCCGCGCCGCCGCTCGGCGGAGTCCACGTCCCGGTGTCCGCACCGAGCAGGACGCCGCGAGCATTGGCCGCGGCAGGCGCCGCGACGGTCGGGGTGCCGGGCGACGCCACCACGATCGCGACCGCCGCGATACCGATGGCGCCGGCGATGATGGCGCCCGCGATGAGCGAGCGCGAGCGCCGGGATGGCGGCGTCACGGGCTGCACCGGGGCCACGTATGCGGGCGGGGCGGGCGGGGCGGCCGGCTGCTCTGCCGGCGGTCCCTCGGGAAGCTCGTCGGGCTGCTCCGTCGGAGCGAAGTCCATCTGGATGTCTCCTGCGAGTGTGGCGGGTGTTCTGGTCGGATTCGTGCGAACGCGCCTGCGCGCCTGGCCCGACCTGTATCGCAGGCGAACCTGAACGAGTCATGAAGACGGCCGCCGCTCCGTGATCGTCGCGGGCGACGGCCCGAACTCTCACCTGCAAACGCGATGATGCGCGCCCGCAGCGCCAGGCGCAGCCCGGTGGCGGCGTCATCGAATCGAAAGCCGCCTGCCCGCACGATCCGGGAATGAGCGCCATCGCATCGGCCGCGATCCGACGAACGGGACGCGGCGCCGCCAACGGCTCCGAGCCGCAGGCCACCGCCCGCCGGCGAGCACCCTCGCTCCGCCGCGCCGGCACGTTCGCCGCGATCGGCGTTCTCAGCACGCTCGCCTACGTGGCGCTCTACGGGCTGCTGCGCCCGCTCGTCGCGGCGGAGGTCGCGAACGTGGTCGCGCTCGTGGCGACGGCCGTCGGCAACACGGCCGCGAACCGCCGCTTCACGTTCGCGGTGCGCGGGCGTGACGGCATGGCGCGCGACCACGCAGCTGGCCTCCTGGCCCTGGGCGTGGCGCTCGCGATCACCACGACCGCGCTCGCGGGCCTCGACGTGGTGGCGCCGGGCGCCCGGCAGGCCGTCGAGGTCGTGATCCTCGTTGCGGCCAACGGGGCCGCGACGCTCGTCCGCTTCTTCGTCCTCCGCGCCGCGCTCGAGCGGCGTCGACCTCGCGCTGCCCGGGCCGTCCGACCCGGCCCGGTCCGGCCACATCCCTCCATCGAAAGGACCGCACGATGACCGCCATCCCCCGCACCGTCACCACCTGGCGCCCCCGGTCGCTGGCCGGGCTCCGCGCGATCGCGCGGGGACGGACCGACGAGCCGGCCTGGGTCCGCGGGGCGTTCGTCGGCGTCGTCGCGCTCGCCGCGGTCCTGTTCACGTGGAACCTGGCGATCAGCGCCTACGCGAACACCTACTACTCCGCCGCGGCGCTCGCCGCGAGCCGGAGCTGGTCGGCGTTCTTCTTCGGCTCGTTCGACGCCGCCAACTTCATCACCGTCGACAAGCCCCCGGCGGCGACCTGGCTCATGGGTCTCTCCGTCCGGCTGTTCGGCCTGAGCTCGTGGAGCATCCTCCTGCCCGAGGCGCTGGCGGGCGTGGCGACCGTCGGGATCCTGTTCGCGGCCGTCCGCAGGTCGTTCGGGCCGGTGGCCGCGGTCATCGCCGGCCTCGTGATGGCCCTGACCCCCGCCGCGGTCCTCATCTTCCGCTTCAACAACCCCGACGCTCTCCTGACGCTGCTGCTGGTGGCAAGTGCCTGGGCCCTGCTCCGCGCGATCGAGCACGGCGGGCTGCGCTGGGTCACGCTCGCCGCGGCCTGCGTCGGGTTCGCGTTCCTCACGAAGTACCTCCAGGCCTACCTCGTGCTGCCCGGCTTCGCCCTCGTCTACCTCGTGGCCGCCAACGCGTCGTTCCGGCGTCGGATCGCCGGCCTCGGGGTCGCCGTGGTCGCCGTCCTGCTGGCGAGCGGCTGGTGGGTCGCGATCGTCGCGCTGATCCCGGCGGCCAGCCGGCCGTTCATTGGCGGCAGCACGACCGGCTCGGTCCTCGACCTGATCTTCGGCTACGACGGGCTGGGCCGGATCTTCGGCGCCGCCGCCGGGGGCACTGGCAACAGCACGCCGTTCGGCGGGACGGCCGGCCTGCTCCGGCTCTTCAACGACGCGTGGTTCGGCGAGATCGCCTGGTTCCTCCCGCCCGCCCTCGCCAGCCTCGGCCTCGGGCTCTGGCTGCGGCGCGGCGCCGCCCGTACCGACCCGGCGCGAGCGGGCTACCTGCTGTGGGGCACCTGGCTCGTCTCGACCGGGCTGGTGTTCAGCTTCATGTCCGGCACCGTCCACTCCTACTACGCCGTCGCGCTCGCGCCGGCGATCGCCGCGCTCGTCGGCGCCGGGGTCGTCGAGCTCTGGAAGCTTCGCAGCAGGCACGTCCTTGCCGGCGCGGCCCTCGGGGCCGCCTTCGTCGGCACGGCCGGGTTCGGGTGGGTGCTGCTCTCGTGGACGCCCGACTTCGCGCCTGGCGTCGGCCCGGTCGCCCTCGCCCTCGCGTCCGCGGCGGCTGTCGTCCTGCTCATCGCGTCGATCCCGCGCCTTCGCGCCACCGCAGGACATTGGGCTGGTGCCGCGGCGGCGCTCGGCCTGGTCGCCGCGCTGCTCGCGCCGGCCGCGTACGCGGCGACGACCGTCGGGACGGCGTACAGCAGCGGCGACCCGCACCCGGGCCCGGGCGCGACGAGCTCCGGCTTCGGCGGCGGCGCCCCCGGCGGGTTCGCGGGAACTGGCACGCGTCCGGCATTCACCGGCACGCCCCCGACGGGGAGCCCGCCCACTGCCCCATCGGGGAGCGCGGGCGCGGGCACGCCGCCCACGGGGCTGTCGGGGCTCGCGTCCGGCGGGCCCGGCATGGGGAATGCGGCCGCGGACTCCGCGCTCGTCAGCTACCTGGTGGCGCACCAGGGCACCGCGACCTGGATCGTCGCCGCGACGTCGGCCGGGGAAGCGGGGCCGATCGAGCTCGCGACGGGCCTCCCGGTGATGGCGATGGGCGGGTTCACCGGCTCCGATCCCGCCCCGACGCTCGACCAGCTGAAGGCATACGTCGCTTCCGGGAAGCTGCGCTTCGTGCTCGCCGGCGGCGGGAACGGCGGCGGGGGCGCCGATGCGACGGCGTCGGCCCGGACGGCATGGGTCACGAGCGCCTGCTCGCTCGTCGACTACGGCGGGACGGGGACCAGCGCGCTCTACGACTGCTCCGGGGCCTCGTGAGGGACCGGCCCACACCGTGGCGGACCACGGCACCGGAGGCGACACGTCCCCAACTCGTCGCTTGACGCGCCTCATCCGCGTGGCACAGTACGCGAAGGCCGGCCGCCATCTCCGCCGCACCCGGCCACGAGGACGAGTGAGATGGGCCTGCCCCGCCAACACCGCGCCGGGACCCGGATCGCAGCCGCGATCATCGTCGCGGGCGTCCTCGCCGCGTGCAACGCCGCGGCCACGCCCAGCCCCACGCCTCCGCCCGATCCGTCCGCGCTGCTCACCCAGGGCATCGCGGCGACGTCGAAGCTGACCGGCCCGCTCGACATCACGCTCTCGGTGGACGGGAAGCTTGCCCAGTCGGGTGCCGCGGCGATGGACGTGTCCGGGTCGAACCTGGTGGCGACCATCGACACGGCCGGCAACCAGGGCGAGGTGACGGTCGACCTCAAGGGAGTCCAGGCCGCGACCGACATCACGGCGGATCTCCGCGTGGTGGGCGGGAAGACCTACGTCCAGGCGAGTCCGCTCGGCGCCACGTGGTACTCGCTGCCCCTCGCGGCAGCGAAGGCGCTGGTGCCGTCGTCGGCGCCTGTGCCCTCGACGATCCCATCGCTCGACCCGTCGACGATTCTCGCGCCGTTCCTGAAGGACCCGGGCGTGAAGATCACGTCGGGCGGCGTGCAGCAGCTGGACGGGCGCGACCAGGACGTGGTGACGGTGACCCTGGCGGGGTCAAGCGTCTCTGCCTGGCTCGCCCAGGCCGAATCCATGACGGGCACGAACGCCGTGCCCATGCCATCCCTGCCGCCGACCCTGCCCGACGTTCCGGTGAGCTTCTGGTTCGACCACGCGTCGGGACAGCTCTCGAAGGTCAGCACGACCATCGCCGACGCCTCGAGCACCCTGACGGTGGCGCTCACGATCAAGGCCCACAGCGGGACCGTGTCGATCCAGGCCCCGCCCGCCGACCAGACGCAGGACGCCTCGCAGCTCCTGCAGATGGTCATGGGAGCCGGCGGGAACCCGTTCGCGTCGCCAGCCCCCTGACCGCGCGAGGTCCGTCGACCCGCACGAAGAGGGCCCCAAGAGGGCAGGGGACGGGTCCCTGGCCCCCTCGCCCTGGAGCGGTTCTAGGAGCCGCCCGTCGTCACGTGGGCGCCGCGTCCGGACGCGGGGGTGATCGCGGTGAAGATCGACACGCCCGACGATCCCAGGGCGCCGCCCGACGCCGCGGTGGACGTGGTGCCGGATCCCGAGGCGGCGCCCACGACGGACGTTGTCGCGGTGTGACCCGCGTACGTTGCCGCCGCGAGGCCGCCGAAGCCGACGACCGCCGCCATGCCGGTGGCTGCGGCAACGATCGTGATGGTCCGCAGCCGGCGGAGCGCGCCGTCGCGTCCGGTGGGGGTGAGGGCGTGGTGCGTTTCCATGGGACGAGTGTCGGGGACCGGGCCTTTCGAAAGGATTACAGGGCCGCAGGCCACGAACCGGCCGCGTCCGGCTCCGCCTGCGCGCCGGGCGCCGGGGATGGGGCAGCCTCGGGGCCGCCGGCCGTGTCTCCGCCGTCGGACGCCACGCTCGCGGCGGGCGTGATGCCGTCGCCGGACGGGACGGAGGCAGGCCCCGACATGACCGCACCGGCGCGGCCGCCCTGGCGGCGCGTCGGGAACGTCCGCGGCCAGAGGATCGTCATGCTGGAGCCGCCCGCCGGCGAGGTCCCGATCCGCCAGTGGCCCTTCGTGGCGCGGACGATCGCGTCGGCGATCGCGAGTCCCAGCCCCGCGCCGCTTCCCTGGTCGGTCGCCCGGTGGAACCGGTCGAACGCGCGGGCGCGCTCCTCCGGCGGGATTCCCGGTCCGGAATCGTCCACGGTCAGCCTGGCGCGGCTTCCGTCCTCGCCCACGGAGACACGCACCGTCCCGCCTTCCGGCGAGTACTTGCAGGCGTTGTCGAGCAGGACCCCGACCAGACGGTCGAGCCACTCGGGCGGGGCCGTGACGACCTGCTTGCCGGGACCGGTGTCGACCGTGAGCGCCAGAGCACGCGCCTCCGCGACCGCGCGGAATCGATCCACGGTCTGGGCGGCGAGCAGGCCGAGGTCGACCGGCTCCGATGCCGGCGCGCCCCCGAGCGCGTCGAAGCGGGCCAGCCAGAGCATGTCGTCAAGGAGTCGCCGCATCCGTCGCGTCTCGCCGTCGAGACGCGCGAAGGTGGAGCGGTACCAGGCCACGTCGCGGTCACGGGCGAGCGCGAGGCTCGTGTTCGCCTCGATCACCGACAGCGGGGTCCGCAGCTCGTGCGATGCGTCGGCCGTGAACTCCAGCTGCCGGCGCCGGGCGAGCTCGATCGGCGCGGCAACGCGCCGGCCGATCGCGACGGCCCCGAGGAAGACCGCGAGGAGCAGCAGCGGGCCGATGATGAGCTCCGAGCCGACGAGGTTGCCCTGCGCCTGGGCGACGGACTCGGTGGTCTGGCCGACCACGACGAACGTGTTGCCGGCGGGAGCGCCCTCGAGGCGGACCGAAGCGGTCCCGATCGCGACCGTGACAGGGCCGCGAACGCCGTAGTACGCGGCGGGCAGGATCGCGTCGGGCCGGTTGCAGGTGACGGTCCCATCGGGGTGCTGTGTCCACACGATCACCGGCGCGCCGAACGGCACGCGGGGTGGAGGGGCGTCGAAGCCGCTGTCTCCGCCCGGCGGGCGCCCGACGTCGCCGCGGCTGATCTGGGCGAGCGTGCTCGCGAGGTTCTCGTCGATCTGGGCGGTCAGGTTGCGGGTCGCGAGGAGCACAACCGCCAGCGCGACCACGACGTAGGCGATGCCCACGATCGCCGTCGCGGCAAGGGCGACCCGGATGGACGTCCGCCGGACCTGGGGAGGCGCGGCCGCTGTCACGCTTCGTCCAGCCGGTAGCCGGCGCCGCGCACGGTGACGATCCGGATCCCCGCCGCGGGGATCTTGGCGCGCAGCCGGCTCATCTGGACGTCGATCGCGTTCGAGCCCAGCGGGTCGGTCTCGTCGCGCCAGCCGTGCTCGGCGATGGCCTTGCGGTCGACGACCGCCGGCGATCGCCGCATGAGCAGCTCGAGGATGTTGTACTCGGTGACCGTCAGGGCAAGCGGTCGTCCGTCAGCCGCCGCCTCGCGCGTCACCGGGTCGAGCGTGACGCGCCCGTGGGCGATGACCGGTGCGTCGACCCCGCGGGGCCGGCGCTGGAGGGCGCGGATCCGCGCAAGCAGCTCGCCGAAGTCGAACGGCTTGACCAGGTAATCGTCCGCCCCGGCGTCGAGGCCCTGTATCCGGTCCGGCGGCGCGTCGCGCGCGGTGAGCATCAGGAGCGCGGTCGGGCGGTCGTGGCGTCGGGCCCAGCGCACGACGTCGATGCCCGAGGCCCCCGGCATGCGCCAGTCGATGACCGCGACGTCGTACTCGTAGAACTTCAGCTGGTCGATGGCATCGTCGCCGCGCTCGACGGCGTCGACGAGGTAGCCGTTGTCCTCGAGCCCCAGCACGAGGACCTCGCGGAGCGAGGTGTCGTCCTCCGCGACGAGGATCCTCACCGGCCGCCAGCTCCTGCGGCCGTTGGAACCGGCGCGGGCCGGCGGGCGGCCGGGGCCGCCTGGAGCCGCAGCGCCAGGACCGGGCAGACGTCCACGGCCCGCCGCGCGTGGTCGAGGAGCCGGTCCGGGATCGGGCCCGGGGCGATGACCGGGTATCCCCAGTCGTCGAGCGTGATCAGCTCCGGCAGGAGCTCCGCGCACATGCCGTAGCCGTCGCAGCGGATGGGATCGAGGCGCAGCACGTCTGCCATCTCAGGCCACCGCGGCGCGCGCCACGGAGCACCAGCCCCGCGCCTGGTGTCGCGCGAACTCGTCGGCGAAGACGCGGAGGGCGCTGTGCAACAGGCCCGCGGCCCCGTCGGGATGGTGGCACGCCCCGCGTCCCGCGACCTGGCCGGCCCATCGGTCGATCCGCCGCAGGTCGTCGGCCGCCGCCGCACCGACGGCGAGCCGCCGGGTCGCGTCCGCGATCGCGGCGAGGCCGAACACGCAGGGGCCGCATTGCGCGGCGCTCTGGCCAGCCATGAACGTCATGATCTCCGCGGTCGCACGAACCCCGCACGTCTCGGGCCCTGCGAACGATACGACACCGCACCCGAAGCCGATCCGATCGGGCGCCCGATCGGCCGGATCGAGGGGCCGCTCCAGGACTTCCTCGAGCGTTGCCCAACCCCCGAAGTAGCCGCCGACCAGGACGGCAGAGGCGTCGCGCCCGGTGATCCCGGCGAGCGTCGCGACCTCGCCGAGGGTCGTGCCGAACTCGATCTCGTGGACGCCGGGCTGCGGGACGGCGCCGCTCACCGTCACCAGCGCGGTCCCCCGCGTCTGGCCGCGGCCGGCGGACCGGTACCACGCATCGCCGTGGCGTGCGATGAGCCCGGCGTAGGCGAGGCTCTCCACGTTCTGGACGAGGGTGGGCCTGTCCCCGACGCCTGCCTCGTGCGGGCGCTGCTCGAGGAACGTGGGCCGGGCGTCGCCCGTGTTGAGGAAGTGGACGGCCGCGGTCGCCTCGCCCGCGACGTAGCCGACGGGCGCGGCCACGATGCGCGTCCGCGCGCGAACGTCAGGCTCGCGCTCGGCGAGTGCCCGGCCGAGAGCGCGGTGCGCGTCGCGGTGCTCGCTCCCGACGTACAGCACGATCTCGTTCGCGCCGACCGCGTCGGCGGCGACGATGGCCCCGTCGAGCACGAGATGCGGCCGGCAGGACATCAGCACGCGGTCCTTGGCGCTGCGGGGCTCGCCCTCGGCGCCGTTGACCACGACAACGGCGTCACCCGCGGATCGTTCCGCGACCGCGCGCCACTTCCGTCCGACCGGGAAGGCGGCCCCGCCGCGGCCGAGGAGGCCGCTCGCCTCGAGGACCGGAACGATCTCCCGGCGATCGCGTACGGGCGGCAGCTTGCCGAGCCGCGCGCGATGCGCGTCGAGGTGCTCCGCGCCTCCCTGAGACGGCGGCCCGGCGAGGAGGCGCGTGAGCGCCGCGGGCGCCGTCATCGGAGCGCTCCGGGTTCGCGAGAGCTTCCGCGGCCGATGGCCGCCACAACGGCCGGCAGGTCGGCGCTGGGCCGGCCCGCCAGGAGCCGCCATGTGACGGCCGTGACGACGGCGAAGATGCACGCCGCGTCGATGCCGATCATCCAGGCCGCGGATGCGTCGCTGCCGGCACCGATGCCGTGCGCGAGGGCGAGCGGCCACGAGGCGTAGGCGGCCCAGTGGACCGCCCGCCAGACGCGGCGCCCCACCCTGGCCCGGAGCAGGCTCGTCACGATCACCGCGACGAGGAGGTCGACCGAGACGACGCCGAGGCCCAGCCAGAATGGCCGGTAGGAGGACGCGAACGGCACGATCGCCGAGATCCAACCGAGCGACGCGTACGGGTCGACGACCGCCGTCACGATGTGGAGCGCGAGGAAGACCACCGACAGGAGGGCGATGCTCCGGTGCACCTCCGCGGTCAGGAATCGCGGCCACTGCCGAGCCTGCCAGCGAACGCTCGTCATCACGCCCAGCACGACCACGGCCGTGAACAGGAGGAGCGACACGATGCCGGCTCCCCGGGTTGCGAACCACAGGATCTGGGTGTTCACGATTCGCCCTCCGATGGCGCCGGCCAGCCGGCCACGCGCAGGATGTCGCCCGTGGTCGAGACGAGCCGGGCGGGAAGCCCGCGGCCGGCGAGCCAGCGCAGGCCGTCCCAGCCCTTGACGATCGCCGCCGTCGCGGCCGTGTTTGCCTCGACGCAGGTCGGCGCGGCCACGCTCACGGTCCGCCACGGGCTCGCCGCGGGCTGCCCGGTGGCCGGGTCGACGAGGTGGTGGAGCATGACCCCGGCGCGCGCCCAGCGCCGCACCGTCGTGCTCGACGTGGCAAGCGCGCCGGCCTGCAGCGCGACGACCTCGCCGTCGCCGTCCGGCGACGCATCGCTGCGGTCGGCCGCGAGCACGCGCCACCCTCCCGCGGGAGCTGTCCCGGCGGTGGCGATGTCGCCGCCAAGGCTCACCAGGACGCCGCCGCCGCCCGTGGCGCGCAGGGCCGCCTCCGCGGCGAGATCGGCGGCGAGCGCTTTCCCGGTAGAGCCGAGGTCCAGCTCGACGCCGGTTCGGAGCCGGACCGTCCGCGTCGTTCGGTCGAACCGGACGGCGCGCCATCCGGGGATGGGCTCGAGCCGGATCGTGATCGGCGCGCCGTCGGGGGCGATCCGCGCGAAGTCGTCGTCGTAGCCGATGGCGCGCAGCGCGGCGCCGACGGTCGGGTCGACCGCGCCGCCCGTCGCCAGCGCGGCGTCGAGGGCAGTCGCGATCGCACGCGCGAGGAGCGGCCCGACGCGGACGTCCTCGCCCGGGCGGGCGTTGAGCCGCGTGAGCTCGCTGTCGCGGAACCGGCTGCAGGCCGCGTCGACCTCGTCGAGGAGGGAGGCGACCGCCCGGCGCGCGGCATCAGGGTCGGACCCGTCGACGACGAGCAGATGGACCGCGGTGCCAAGCGCGTGCCAGGTCATGTGGGTCACCGGCTGGGACACCGGCAGCGACAGAGCGGTCATGCCAGGAGTCTCGAATCCGGACCCTTTCGATTGCATTACAGGCGGCGGCGAGCGCCCAGGACCGGGCAGGGAGCGCCGCGGGCCGAGGGGTCGCGCCGCGGACCCGGCGGCGCGCGTTCGCCGGGTCCCGGACGCACCGAAACGGCGGGAGATCCCGCCGTTTCGGTGCTGCGCTGGAGGGGAGGTGGGTCGATCAGTGGCCGAAGCCGCCCGGGCCGCCCATGGGGCCGCCGGTCATCGTGCCGTTGACCTGGTCGGTGGCGCGCTGGGTGACCTGGGCCTTCTGCGCATCGGCCTGGGCCTG
>Ga0209638_1003093_pt1 | contig 10046 bp, 7 predicted proteins | sample BarGraNGADG00211_FD_184490 | JGI IMG/M metagenome (GOLD analysis project Ga0209638, IMG submission 184490) | Arctic peat soil microbial communities from Barrow, Alaska - Barrow Graham LP Ref core NGADG0002-211 (SPAdes) (version 2) | ecosystem: Environmental > Terrestrial > Soil > Wetlands > Peat... | reverse complement strand
TGCCTGCCGGCAGGCAAGTCATAAATCAAAAATTAGTTATTATGTCTTTAAGAAATGTTTTAATAGGTACAGGAGTAGCACTGGTAACTCCTTTTAAACAAAATTTTGAAATTGATTTTAATGCTTTGGAAAAGTTGATAAATTTTGTAATTGAAAATGGTGTTGAATATGTAATAACCTTAGGAACTACCGGTGAAACGCCAACATTAACTGAAGAGGAAAAAAATGCTCTGATCTATTTTACTTATGATGTAGTGAAAGAGCGGATACCTGTTGTAGTGGGCATTGGTGGCAATAATACAAAAGAATTGTGCAAAAATTTAGAGACGTATCCTTTGCATAAAGCTACGGCTGTTTTAAGCGCAAGCCCTTATTACAATAAACCTTCCCAGGAAGGAATTTATCTGCATTATAAAACATTGGCTGAAGCCTCTCCAAAGCCTGTTATCTTATACAATGTGCCGGGCAGAACAGGAAGCAATATTACAGCAGCCACAACTTTACGATTAGCTGAAGAAGTTGAAAATATCGGGGGCATAAAAGAGGCAAGCGGCAACATGATTCAGTGTATGCATATTTTAAAAGACAGGCCGGAAAGATTTTTAGTGGTAAGCGGCGACGATCATCTTACATTGCCATTAATAGCATGTGGTATAGATGGTGTAATAAGTGTTGCTGCAAATTGTTTTCCTAAAGAGTTTTCTGAAATGGTAAGACTTGCTCTTCATAATGATCTTAATAAAGCAAGACCATTGCACTATAAATGTTTGGAAGGGAATGATCTTTTATTTGCCGAAAATAATCCTGCGGGAGTAAAAGCATTTTTGGCAGAATTAGGAATTATAGAAAATGTTTTGCGTTTACCATTAGTGCCCTTAAGTAAAGACCTGCACAAAAAAGTGACGCATTATTTATCAAAAGAATTTTAATTAAACGGTATAACAAATTCCTTCCAATGCTAATTCAGTATTCTCAAAAACTGAACAGGCCTCTGTTTTAAAATCATCCAGTGATTCATACATAGATGAAAAATGACCCAGCAGTAATTTTTTTACACCGGCTTTTTTTGCCATGGTTGCAGCTTCTATAGAGGTGCAATGAAAGCGGCTTGCAGCTTTTTGCTGTAACGCATGCAGGTAGGTTGCTTCATGATAAAGAAGGTCAACATTTTTTATTTTCTCTATTAATTCCTCATCATAAACAGTGTCTGTGCAATAAGCAAATGTTTTTGGCGGAGCTACTGCAGACGTAAGTAATTCATTTTTTATAATAGTATTGTTTTCTGTAATAAAATCTTCACCCATGTGCAGGCGACCAAAAAACGAGGAAGGAATATTATACTTTTTTGTTTCTTCAATTTCTATCTTTCTAAGGTTCTTTTTTTCCCTGAATAAAAACCCCCAACACTCAATGCGGTGCTGAACCGTAAAGCATTCAACATTAATTTTTTTATCTTCTAATATCACACCTTCGTTTTTCAAGGGATGGAAATGCAATTCATAAGGCAGGTGAGCGCCGGCAACATTTAACTGCAGATCAATAATAGTTTTTAATATTTCAGGTGCGTATAAATGCAACTCATGTTTTCTGCCAAGTAAACCCATGCTGGTAAGCAATCCAATTAAACCAAAATAATGGTCACCATGAAGATGTGATATAAAAATGTGATTGATCTTGCTGCTGCGGATCTTATATTGGATCATCCGCATTTGCGTACCTTCTCCGCAATCAATTAAAAAACTTTGTTCAGCATTTTGCACAACCTGGGCAGTAGGGTGCCGGTTAAAGGCAGGTATTGCAGAATTGTTTCCTAAAATGGTGATGGCTAGCATAATATTAAATGTACGATGTCAGATGTATGATGTTAGATGTATGATTTCAGATTTGTTTTATTTCCTTAAAGTTTTTAACGATGCAACTATTATTTTTAATATTTCTTCCCCTTCTTTATATAAAATAGCTATTTTATTTCTTTATATCTTTATTGAATTCAACAATCAATTCTAAAAAGAAAAGTGATTCATCTATTTCTTCTTCTGCTATTTTAAATTTATTTATAAAATCTGCTTTGGATTTTGCTCTTCTTGTAGCCCTGTAGTTAGCGCCAACTGAGCTACTTGATTTTATAAGCTGAGCGCTATATGCATGATTAATAACATTAGGTGGCAATGATAAAATAAGATGACCACAATCAATAGCAAATTGCTTTGTGCGCTTTATTATTTCATTTGCATCCATTATTATAAGTTTATAATTACACCGAATACATCGTATATCTCACATCGTAAATCGTACATTAAACTACACCATTCACAACTCACTATTCGAGAAACTCTCTTTCAATTTCCTCCATTTGCACAATATCCCAGGCTTCGCTTTCTGTTGGTGTTACATTCAATACTTCCAGTAATTCCAACTTATCAAAATATTCTTCAACAGGTTTTTTCATTTCACAAATTACAAAAGAGGTATTTTTATCATAAAATGTTTGCTGAAGATTTAAAATTGTTTCTGCAACGCTTTTGTCAATTTCTTTTACCATTCCTAATTTTAAAACTACATTTTTAATTTCTTTTTCAAGATACGGAAGCAACATTTGGTTCAACTCTTCTGTCATATTAGCAGAAAGAACAGGGTCTTCCGGGGTAATAACATGAAATTTCTTTTTGGTATCAATTTTGACTTTCATACGTAAATAGTTCTTTAAATGATTGCAGTAATAAAAGGTTTTGTTTGATAATCGGGAAAATTGAATCCTGATATTTTGTTAATGTCCAGGTAGCTATCGGCATGGCAAATGTATCATCTTTTAAAATGTTTGAACAAAAAGCCTCTTTAGTTTTAACCTTTTATTAGGTGGTTTTCAACAGGCTGTGGATTGTTTTTCAGAACTAAAAGTGAATTTTAATCGTTATTATTGTATAGATAAATAAAAAGAAAAAATGGATAATAATTTTTCAGCCCAGGTTAAAGAGATCATATCATACAGTAGGGAAGAAGCTCTAAGATTGGGTAATGACTTTATTGGCACCGAACATTTGGTTTTAGGTTTAATTCGTGATGGAGAAAATACTGCGATAAAAATATTGAAATCGCTCAATGTTGATCTGTATGAGTTGAGAAAAGAAATTGAATTGGCAGTTAAAGATAAAACCGGTAAAAATATAGCTAATATAAATTCATTACCGCTTACCAAGCAAGCCGAAAAAGTGATCAGGATCACAGTTCTGGAGGCAAAGGCAAACAAAAGCCCGCTGGTGGAAAGCGAGCATCTTATGCTCTCAATTCTTAAGAACAAAGAAAATATTGCTACACAAATTTTAAATCAGTTTGATGTAGATTATGATATGTTTAAAAATGAACTAGGATATGTAAAAACTGATCCTAAGGCAGACTTCCAGGATGATGATCCTGAAGAATTTGATGAAGAGAAGAAATCGTATTCACAACAACAACGCTCTACAAAAGGCGTGGCAAGTCAGCCAAAATCTAAAACTCCTGTGCTTGATAATTTTGGCAGGGATATTACCCGGTTGGCAGAAATGAATTCTTTGGATCCTATTATTGGTCGTGATACTGAAATTGAAAGAGTTTCCCAAATATTAAGCCGCCGTAAAAAGAATAACCCGATATTAATTGGTGAGCCTGGAGTTGGTAAAACCGCAATAGTAGAAGGTTTGGCGCTACGCATTATTCAGCGCAAAGTCAGCCGTGTATTGTTTGATAAAAGAGTTGTATCTCTTGATCTTGCTGCCCTGGTTGCAGGTACAAAATACCGTGGTCAGTTTGAAGAAAGAATGAAAGCCATCATGAATGAGCTTGAAAAAAATCGTGATGTTATTTTATTTATTGATGAGATACATACCATTGTAGGTGCCGGTGGCGCCAGTGGTTCTTTGGATGCATCCAACATTTTTAAACCGGCTTTAGCAAGAGGTGAACTGCAATGTATTGGTGCATCTACTTTAGATGAATACAGAATGTATATTGAAAAAGATGGTGCACTGGATCGTCGTTTTCAAAAGGTGATGATAGAGCAGCCAAGTGTTGATGAAACCATTCAGATTCTTACAAATATCAAAAGCAAATATGAAGATTATCACAACGTAACTTATACCGATGAAGCTATTGATGCCTGTGTAAAATTAAGCGACAGGTATATGACTGATAGATTATTACCTGATAAAGCAATTGATGTTTTGGACGAAGTAGGGGCAAGAGTACATTTAAAAAACATTAATGTTCCCGAGGAAGTTTTAGCGCTTGAGAGAAAGATAGAAGATATAAAACTGGAAAAAAATAAAGTTGTAAAGAGTCAGCGTTTTGAAGAGGCGGCATCTCTGCGTGATACTGAAAAAAGATTGCAGGAAGAATTGGAAAAAGCAAAAGCAGATTGGGAAGAAGAAAGTAAACACAAACGTTTTCCTATTGATGAAGAAGCCATTGCTGAAGTGGTTAGTATGATGACGGGGATTCCTGTAAAGCGTATGGTTCAGGCAGAAACAGAAAAACTTCGCAGAATGGCTACAGACCTTGCCAGCGCTGTGGTTGGTCAGGATGAAGCGATACAAAAAGTTGTAAAAGCAATTCAGCGTAACAGAGTAGGATTGAAGGATCCAAAAAAACCAATTGGTACTTTTATTTTCCTTGGTCCAACCGGTGTAGGTAAAACAGAATTGGCAAGAGCTTTAGCAAGATATATGTTTGACAGTGATGATGCATTGATACGTATCGACATGAGTGAGTACATGGAAAAATTCACTGTCAGCCGTTTAATTGGCGCTCCTCCCGGATATGTTGGATACGAGGAAGGCGGACAGCTAACAGAAAAGGTTAGGCGTAAACCATATTCTGTTATCTTGTTAGATGAGATTGAAAAAGCTCATCCCGATATTTACAATATTCTGTTACAGGTTTTAGATGATGGAATATTGACGGATGGTTTAGGAAGGAAAATTGATTTTAAGAATACGACGATCATCATGACATCTAACATTGGTGCCCGCCAGCTGAAAGATTTTGGTGAGGGAGTTGGTTTCCAGACTGCAACCCGTGTACAAAATGCAGATGAGAATAATAAAGCTGTTATTGAAAAAGCTTTGAAGAGAACTTTCAGCCCTGAGTTTTTAAACAGAATAGATGATGTGGTAATATTTAACCATTTAACGGAAGAAAATATTTTCTCCATCATTGATATTTTAATGAAAGGAGTAACAAAACGGTTACATAATTTAGGATTGACTTTAGACTTAACGGAAGAAGCTAAGAAGTTCATTTCTGACAAGGGCTATGATCCCCTATTTGGTGCAAGACCTTTGCACAGGGCTATTCAAAAATACCTTGAAGATCCTTTAGCAGAAGAAATTTTGAACTTGAATATAAAAACAGGCGATGTTTTAACTGCAGCCCTGGATAAAGAAAATTCAAAAATAAGATTTGAAATAAAAGGCGGAGTTAAAAAGGAAGAAACTACCGAAGCCTAAAAAATATCTCTCTTTTGAATGCCATCTCTTTGTGGGATGGCATTTTTTTTTGCTGTCATATTCAATTCTTTTTTGTTCTTCTTTATTTTTAAACCATTTTTGCGCATATGGCAATTATTATCACAATTGATGGATGGTCAGCCTGCGGTAAAAGCACTTTGGCAAAACAGCTTGCAAAAAAATTAGGCTATTTATATATTGATAGCGGCGCAATGTATCGTGCCATCACTTTATATTTTTTAAGAAATCATGTAGATTGGACGGAGGCAAAAGAAGTAAAGCAGGCATTAAAAAATGTAACTATTGAATTCAATTTTAATGATAAAACACAGCAGTCAGAAATTTATTTAAATGGAGAGAATGTAGAGTATGTTATCAGGGATCTTGTTATTGCAGAAAAAGTAAGTGATGTAGCAGCAATAAAAGAGGTTAGAAAATTTGCAGTAGCCCGGCAACAAAAATTGGGGGAGAAAAAAGGGATTGTTATGGATGGAAGAGATATAGGCACCACTGTTTTCCCCAAAGCTGAATTAAAAATATTTATGGTAGCTGATGGGCCTGTAAGAGTAGAACGCAGATTTAAAGAATTGTTTGAAAAAAATCCCAACGTTACTATTGAAGAAATAAAAACAAATCTTGAAATGCGTGACTATATTGATTCTCACAGGGAAGTTAGCCCGCTTCGCAAAGCAGATGATGCCATTGAATTGGATAATACCCATCTTACAGAGAAAGAACAATTTGATTTTGCTTTACAGCTTGTGAGAAAAGTTCTTAAACGACCTGAATGATTTTTATGCAAATTTTGCAATCGTTTCTTCAGCAGTTTTATTAACAGGAAAATAGGAAAGCAATTTATTTATTACATCTTCCACCAATGCATCAGGGCAGCTTGCTCCGCTTGTAATGAGAATTTTGACAGGATTTTTTGGAGGTAAAAAATTATCAGTTTCCTTTTCTGTTTTATTATGAAAATCATAATGTAATATTTTATCCTGCGACAATATTCTTTCTGCTGAATCAATAAAATATGTAGGTAATTTCTCCTTGCATAACTCTACCAGGTGAGATGTGTTGGAACTGTTGTAACCTCCTACTACAATGGCAAGGTCTGCATCGGTTTTTAGCAAGCCATAAACAGCACTCTGATTTTCATAAGTTGCATAACACAATGTATCCCTGGTATCAGCAAATCTTTCTTCAATATTTTCTTCTGTAAGATGATATTTTGTTATTATAGTTTGTCTTAAATAATCTGCGATTGCCTGCGTATCGCTTGCCAGCATTGTAGTTTGATTTACAACTCCAATTCTTTGCAGATCTTTTTCAACATTAAATCCTTCAGAATATTTGCCTTTAAATTCTTCATAAAAAAGATTTAATGGTTTTTCCCCGGTAATATATTTTGCCAGCTCTATTGTTTCATTCATGTCATTTACAATTACCGTAGGTGCATTGGAAGCGCTGTGACTAAAGGTTGCTCTTGTTTCTTCATGTTTTGGTTTTCCATGAATAATAATGGTATAATTCTTTGCGGCTATGGCTTCTGCACGGTTCCATACTTTTTCAACAAAGGGGCATGTGGTATTATATTTCTCAATTTTTATCCCGATACTTTTTAATTTATTCCCGATATCAAGCGTTGTTCCAAATGCAGGTATAATAACAATATCATCTGAAGTAAGCGTATCAAAATCAATAAGCAAATTGCCATGGGTATCCATCAAAAATTGTACACCTCTTTTTTTTAGATCATCATTTACTAATGGGTTATGTATCATTTCACTTAACAGAAAAATTCTTCTGCCGGGATTTTCCTCAACCGTTCTGAAAGATATTTCTATTGCATTTTCAACACCATAACAAAAACCAAAGTGGCGGGCAAGATATATATGCAAAGAGCCAAAATCTAAAAAAGTGGGTGTAAAATCTTTTTTTAATTTATCCTGTGTCCTGCGTTTATTTTTAATGGCAGAAATTAAATGGCTTCTGTATGTTATGGGAACATTAAACTGCTTCATGTAATATTGTGCAAAGTTAATGGTCAATGGTCAATGGTCAATAAGTCATTAAGTTAAACCTCTAAATTCTAACATGCAATTTTCACATCCGGGATGGAGTTACGATACTAATATTTATGAAGTAAATGTGAGGCAATATACCCGGAAGGGAACCTTTCAGGCATTTAAAAAACATTTACCGAGGCTCAAAGATATGGGGGTAGAGGTGTTGTGGTTTATGCCAATTACCCCGATCAGTATTAAAGACAGAAAAGGAACTTTAGGAAGTTATTATGCTGTGCAAAATTATACAACTGTTAATCCTGAATTTGGTTCTTTACAGAATTTTATTGACCTGGTTAAATATGCACACCATCTTGGTTTTAAAATAATAATTGACTGGGTAGCTAACCATACAGGGAATGACAATGTTTGGATAAAGGAGCATCCGGATTTTTTTTGCTATGATGATTCACAACAAATTGTTCATCCAAATAGATGGGAAGATGTAAGTAAATTAAATTATGATAATCAGCAAATGCAAGTAGCGATGATTGATGCTATGAAGTTTTGGATTGACACATGTGATATAAATGGTTTTAGATGTGATATGGCGCATTTGGTTCCATTGGAATTTTGGAGAAAAGCCAGAACAGAATTACAAAGATCCAAAACAGATCTTTTTTGGCTGGCTGAATGTGAGGAAGCAAATTATCATGAAGTATTTGATGCAACCTATACATGGAAGTGGATGCATGCAATAGAAAAATTTTGTAAAAAGCAAAATGGTCTAAAAAATTTGTTTACAGTTCTGCAACAATATAATATTTCATTTCCTAAAGATGCTTTCCGGGTATATTTTACAAGTAATCATGATGAGAATAGCTGGAATGGAACTGAATATGAAAAATACGGCAAAGCGGCTAAAGCATTTGCTGTATTCAGTTGTACATGGTATGGTATCCCTATGATCTACAGCGGACAGGAATTACCGAATTACAAAAGATTACATTTCTTTGATAAAGACCAAATAGAGTGGAAGCAGCAATGTGAACTGCATGATTTTTATAGAACTTTATTACACATGCGAAAAACAAATGCAGCATTGCGTGCTGCTGATACCAATGTGGTTACCTATAAAATTGAAACTAACAATGATGATAAAATTTTTGCCTTTGTACGAAAGAACGGTGGTGATGAAGTTTTGGTTATTTTAAATTTATCCGCAGAAATAATTATCCTTGAAATTTTTAATGATATTCTAAATGGAAGATTTATAAATGTTTTTGATAAAGATGTAATTGATCTTTCTGAAAAACAAAACATCGAACTACAACCATGGAATTACCTGGTATATGAAAAAGAAAAAGCCCTCTAAAATTTAGAGAGCTTCAACCTCATCCTCAACCCTCCTCCATCCCGAAGCATCGGGAGAGAAGGGAGTTACAAGCATTGCTCATGCAGGGCTTCCACTTGAATGATTTTAATTTTATTTAGTATCGCCTAAGTCCAAAGGATACTCGAAAGTTTCTTCATATCCCGGGTATACGCCTTCAATCTTTACATCTTTAGAAGTACCAATTACTGATCTTAATTCATCAACAGATTTTACTGGTTTACCATTAGCCTTAGTAATTATAAATCCATCTCTCATTCTTGTTTGATCATCAATAGCTCCTCCAACATTTATTTTTTTAACTATCACACCGCCTGCAATTCCATAATTCTTTGCCAGTTTGCTGTCTAAGGTAACAAGGTCAGCACCTAATCTGTCTACCATTGTTTCGGCTTTTACAATATCAAAATTGCCTGAGCTATTTTTTAAGGTAACCGCCAGTGTGTTCAAAGCTCCGTTTCTTTCATAGGTTACATTTACTTTATCTCCCGGTTTAAAACGGCTAATCTGCTCCTGCATATCAGAACCTGACTCGATAGTAGCATCATTTATTTTTCTTATCACATCGCCCTTTCGGATACCCGCTGCATAAGCTCCGCTATTAGGAGATACATCATCTATATAAATACCATCAACATTTAAAGGAATATTATTCATTTTCTTTTCCTCATCCGACATTACTGCTGCATCCTTAAACTGAACGCCTAAAAATCCTCTTTGCACACTGCCGTATTTAATAAGATCATTTACCACTTTTCTTACAATATTTACAGGTATGGCGTAAGAATATCCTGCATACACTCCGGTTGGAGAAGCAATGGCTGAATTAATACCAATCAGTTGCCCGTTTGTATTAATTAATGCACCACCGCTATTTCCCATATTTACTGCTGCATCTGTTTGCAAATAAGATTCTACAGCCAGATCTTTTTTGCCCGTTCTATCTCTGTTTAATCCAAGAGTTCTGCCTTTTGCACTTATTATTCCGGCAGTTACTGTAGTTTCTAAAGTTAGCGGATAGCCAATTGCTAATACCCATTGCCCGATCTTGGTATCATCTGAATTACCATAAAGCATAAAAGGTAAATTGTTGGCGCTTATTTTTACAACTGCAAGGTCAAAAGAAGGGTCTGCACCAATAACTTTAGCGGTATAGCTTTTTTTATT
>Ga0209638_1003092_pt1 | contig 10047 bp, 9 predicted proteins | sample BarGraNGADG00211_FD_184490 | JGI IMG/M metagenome (GOLD analysis project Ga0209638, IMG submission 184490) | Arctic peat soil microbial communities from Barrow, Alaska - Barrow Graham LP Ref core NGADG0002-211 (SPAdes) (version 2) | ecosystem: Environmental > Terrestrial > Soil > Wetlands > Peat... | reverse complement strand
TGAGGCCGATCAGCCGATCCTCCATAATGTCAACCCTGCCGATGCCGTTCTCGCCCGCGAGTTCATGGGCCTTGAGGATCAGATCGAGCGGCTTCATCTTCTTGCCGTTGATCCCTACCGGAACGCCGTTTGCGAACTCGATTGTGACCTCGGTCGGGGTGTCCGGCGCGTCTTGCGGGTTCTTGGTCCAGTGGAATATCTCCTCCGGCGGGGCGTAGTTTGGTTCCTCGAGGTGTCCGCCCTCGATGCTCCTGCCCCAGAGGTTCTCATCGATGGACCAGATCTTGTCCTTGCTCTGCCCGATCGGGATGCCTTTCTTTTCGGCGTATTCGATCTCCCACGTGCGGGTCATCGTGTGCTCCCGCATCGGGGCGATGATCGGGGTCTCGGGCATGAACGTTCGCATCACGAACTCGAACCGGAACTGATCGTTGCCCTTGCCGGTGCAGCCGTGGCAGAATGCGTCAACTCCCCCGAGTTTCTTCGCGACCTCGACGGCCTTAAGCGCGATCAGCGGCCTCGCGATGGAGGTGCTGATGGGATAGCCCTGGTAGTCGCCGTTGGCCTTGATCGCGGGGAAGATGAAATCGGTGACGAACTCCTCGCGAGCGTCTATGGAGTAGTGCTCGGTCCCGAGCAGCTTGGCCTTGTCCTCGGCCTGCTTCAACTCACCTGCGGGCAGGCCGACGTCAACGGTTACGGTGATGACGTGGTCGAAGCCGTAGTCTTCCTTCATCATCGGAATACACACTGATGTATCGAGTCCGCCCGAATACACCAGCAATACTGTCTTAGGCATTAGGTTTCCTCCATATTTTGAAACGCGAATAGCGCGAATCTCCACGAATTGCGCGAATGGGGAGCGTCCCATCTGCGTGATTCGCCCCTATTCGCGACATTCGCGATTCTAACTAGCCAACAAGACCATAACTGCCTTCTGCGCATGGAGCCGGTTCTCGGCCTCGTCAAACACCACGCTCTGGGGGCTGTCGATGACCTCGTCTGTTACTTCCTGGCCCCGATGAGCAGGCAGGCAATGCTCGAAGATTGCGTCGGGTTTGGCGTGACTCATGAGAGCGGCGTTCACTTGGAACGGCTGGAATAGCTTGGCTCGTTCGGCGGCCTCGGATTCCTGGCCCATACTGGCCCAGACATCAGTAACTACGACATCGGCGTCCTTGACCGCGGCAATGGGATCGTGAGTGACTTTGATCGCGGCGCCGGTTTGCTCTGCGGCGGCTCTGGCCTTGGCAACGACCTCGAGTTTCGGCTCGTAACCTTCGGGGCAGCCGATCGTGAAGTTCATACCGACCTTGGCGGCAAGCAGCATCTGGGAATGCGCGACGTTGTTTCCGTCGCCCACGAAAGCGAGCTTGAGCCCGTCGAGCTTGCCCTTGACTTCAAGGATCGTATAGAAGTCCGCGAGCGCCTGGCAGGGGTGTTCGAGATCGCAAAGTCCGTTGATGATCGGTATTCCGGCGAACTGGGCGAGTTCGGTGATCGTGCTGTGCGAGAACACTCGCGCCATTATGATGTCCACCATCCGTTCGAGGTTTCGCGCGGCGTCGGCTATGGTCTCCCTGTGGCCGAGCTGAATATCGGACGGCTGCAGGTTGATGGCCTGGCCCCCAAGCTGAAAGATACCGACCTCGAACGACACCCGGGTCCGCAGCGAGGGTTTCTCGAAGATCATCGCGAGGGTCTTGCCTTCCAGTATCTTTCGCTGATCCGCCGGGGATATCTCCTTGGTCTTGAGCTTCCGAGTCATATCGAATATTGCGGTCAACTCGTCCTGGCTGAGGTCGGCTATCGCGACAAGGTCCTTGCCCTTGAGGCTGGCGGCCTCTGGTGCTATATATGGGTCAAGCCCCTTGGCTGTTTGCATTTGAACAACGATTTCCTTTGCTCGCTTGAGCTCGACGCCCATTCCTGTCAGCACTTGCGCGGCCATCCCCTCGGCTTCCCGGATCATCCCGAGGAGGAGGTGTTCAGTGCCAATATGATTGTTGTTGAGGCTTCGGGCCTCGTCGTAGGACAGGTCGATAACCCGCTTGGCGCGCGGAGTAAGCTGCATGTCCTGGCCCAGCCTACCATCGCCTTGCGTGACTTGCTTCTCGACTTCCGCTCGGACACGTTCCAGAGAGACGTTCATGCGCACGAGCACCTTGGCTGCCAGGCTATCGTCCTCCCGCACGAGACCGAGCAGCAAGTGCTCCGTGCTGACGTAGTTCTCGCCCAGCCTGCCCGCCTCTTCCTGCGCGAAAAAGACCACTCTTCTAGCTCTCTCAGTAAACCGCTGCCACATGTCGATCCCTCCAATTGGGAATTATGAATGGCGAATTATGAATGATCGGAAAAGGTCTCTAGGTGGAAACGGATAGCGGATTTCACGTCCGACAACGCTTCTTCGGAAGTCTCGCCCTCGCCGACCACAACGCCTTTGAGACCAAGCGGATACGCCACGTACCCGTCAGGGTGTTTCTCCACGACCACTTTGAAATGTCTCATTCTCGTCCTCCGTGCAGTACCGTGGCCCTACCGGGCCACTCTCGAGGCCGGCGCAGTAGCGCCGCCGGGTAGCGCCGCCGGACATGACATGGTATAGACCTCTCGAACGCTCGTCAAGTTCGATTGGTTTGCAATGCCCAGGCAAAATAGTTACAATATGCAAGTGCTCAAATGCTTCGGCGAGGAAGTCTTGAGGCCGGAGCATCGCCGCATGTGATCTCGCAACTTTCAACTTTGAACCTGCAACTCTCAACTGAAGGGTGATCTGTATTGAAGATATGTTGCTGCATTAAGCAAGTCCCCGGCACCACCGAAGTGAAGATCAATCCTGAGACCAATACCCTCGTGCGAGAGGGCGTTGAGACTCAGATCAACCCGTTCGATCTTTACGCGCTCGAAGAGGCCGTGCGGACCAAGGAAAGAATGACCGAGGCGGGCGATCCAAGTACGGTGACCGTGATTAGCATGGGCCCGCCGCAGGCGGAGGATGCTCTGCGCGAGGCGATTTCCCTCGGAGCCGATGAGGCGATTTTGCTCTCCGACCGGGCGTTCGCCGGAAGCGACACGTGGTGCACCTCTTATGTGCTCGCGATGGCGGTGAAGAAGCTGGGACCGGACGTCGTTTTCTGCGGAATGCAGGCGATCGACGGAGATACGGGCCAGGTTGGGCCAGGGATCGCCGTGCACCTCGATATGGCGCAGACCGCTTATGTGGCTGAGGTCATATCGCTCGACGCTAAGAAGCTGGTCGCGAAGCGCCTGATCGAAGAGGGCTACGAAACGGTCGAGCTGAAGATGCCGGTGCTGGTGACGGTCGTGAAAGAGATCAACGAGCCGCGGACTCCATCCCTGCGAGGCAAAATGGCTGCGAAGAAGGCCGAGATCACCAAGTGGGGAGCCGCTGACCTCGGAACTCCTGACGACAAAGTCGGGCTGCTGGGCTCGCCGACTCAGGTCATTAAGATTATGACCCCGCCGTGCAGAGAAGGCGGGGAGAAGTGCATGGGCGAGGCTTCAGAGCTTGTGGATAAGCTCTTCGATACGCTTAAGTGCCTGGAGGTGGTGTGAGATGTCCATTAATGTTGATGCGTCCAAATGCAATGGCTGCACCTTGTGCGTGAAAAGTTGCGGGACCAACGCAATCGAGGTTAAGGACAAGCTCGCGACCATCGTACTCGAAAGCTGCACGATGTGCGGGGCGTGCGTGAGCGCGTGCCGGTTTGCCGCGATCTCAATCGATATCGACAAGCAGCCCGTGGAGGACCTGGACAAGTATAAGGGCGTCTGGGTCTTCGGCGAGCAGCGTGACGGCAAGGTTGCGCCGGTCGTCTTCGAGCTTATCAACATCGGGCGCGATCTCGCCAGAGATAGGAACACCGATCTGTCGGTTGTGATCCTGGGCAGCGATCTATCGGATGCCGTGAAAGACCTCGCGTCGTATCCGGTGGATAAGATTTACGTCTACGAGGCTCCCGAGCTTGAGGTCTATGACGCGGAGCGCTATTGCCGCGTGCTGACCGACGTTATGCGGGAGCACAAGCCGGAGATCGTGCTTGCGGGCGCGACCACCACCGGCCGAAGCTTTATGTCCGGCGTTGCGATCCAGCTCTATACGGGCCTGACCGCGGACTGCACTGGCCTCGAGATCGGCGAGGACGGCCTGTTGCACCAGACGCGGCCCGCTTACGGCGGCAACATTATGGCGACGATCCTTTGCCCGTATACTCGCCCGCAGATGGCGACCGTGCGGCATAAGGTCTTCCCAACCAGCGCGAAACGATGCGAGGGCGAGGCTCAGATCATCGATCTGACGCCGAAGCCGACCTTGTTCGGCTCGCGCAGCAAGTTCCTGGAGTTCATCGAGACCGTGGGCGAGCGCGTGAACCTCGTGGATGCCGACATTATCGTGAGCGGCGGTCGAGGGCTCGGCGGGCCGGAGAATTTCGCGATTATCCGCGAGCTTGCCGATGAACTGGGCGCGGCGGTCGGATCGAGCCGTGCGGCTGTGGATGCAGGCTGGATTCCGTATGCGCATCAGGTCGGCCAGACCGGGAAAACCGTCTGCCCGAAGATCTACATCGCGTGCGGCATCTCCGGCGCGGTGCAGCATCAGGTCGGAATGAAAAGCTCGGATATTATCATCGCGATCAACAAGGACCCGAACGCCCCGATCTTCGACATAGCCACCCACGGCTTCGTCGGCGATCTCTTCGAGGTCGTCCCCGCGCTAACCAAGAAGATCAAAGCCATGCGCGGCGCGCCAGAGGCGTGTGTGGTGTAGTTGGTTGATAGTTGATGGTTGATGGTTTGATAGTTGAGACCGGAGCCGAGAGGCTCCGGTCTTTTCTGCCAGGAACAACCAGACACGACATCTAGTCTCACAGGTATCGCTAGAAGCAACGGAGGTGCGTACGGTGAGAATGCGGATTGTGCTCGTCATTTGCGTACTTGTGGCTCTGTTCGTGACAGGGATGTACCTGCCCTATAGGATGGAAGTCGCCTATCGATGCTCTTGCTGCGGTGCCCGAGCCGCGCGCTTCTACCTGGTGTGCATCCCTGTTCGGTTCACCGTACGCCAAACACCGCTGAGCCGGTATTGGTATCAGAGTGTTGATAAGAACCACAAACACGGTTGGATACCCGTTGAGCGGTATGAAGATGACCTTATGGGCGGACGCCAGGCCGAACTCGTTGCTTGGGGGCACCCGAGATGGTCTCTGTCCGATGAATGCGCGATATGTGTGCTCCAGTCGTTGCCCGACTCGGCTTCCAGAAAAGCCCTGATGACCAGACTCTGGGGCCGTGGAAAGAATTGCAGTCGTCCAGAGGTGAAGGACCTCAGGCTGCTCATAGGCAGCCTCCAAGTCGCCTACAACGAAAAGCCCGGGCGCAGAGACTGGCCAGCTGTTCTCCGCCGTCTGGGCGCTTGGCCGCCGTAACAAGATTGGGTGTGCCCGCCACCCGCTCGGGTCTCTCCTGATACTACATGTGGTATCATGACGACCATGAAAAAGACGCTCGAATACTATATGTCTTTGGACTATGCCGTCGAGATACACAAGATCGAAGGTGATCTCGGTGGCGGCTATGTCGCGACTATTCCCGAGTTGGGGTCGCAGGCGTTTGTCGGTGACGGTGAGACTCCGCAGGAAGCTTACGAGAACCTGATGGCCGCCAAGGCCGAGCTTTTCGAGGAGTACTTGAAGCAAGGTCTGCCGATCCCGGAGCCTGGGGCCGATCAAGAAGACTACAGCGGGACCGCCGATCAGCTATTCACGCCGCCTCTGTGATGTTCGGTGAAGGCCGCGCCGAGTATGGACAACAGATTGTCTCAACACTGTCGAGACAATTGAGTGCTGAATATGGCCTAGCTCTCAGCCACTCTCGGCCTGAGAACGGTCGGCCCTAGAAGTAAAACCTAGTGGTTATCTTCAGGAAGGAATCTGCCTGGTTCATCTGGTTGCGCCATTTCCACCTTGCGTGCCCATCATTGTAGACGTAGTTTCCGCCCTCGGGCAAGCCGCCCATTGGATGGCTGTTCCACGGATGCACGGTGCCGTTAGGTGAGCCGTCCTCGTTAGTTACGACAAGATCAGATATCAGGACCGAATAGGGATCGTGACCTGTGTTCTGTGCCACTTGTCTGGGCGTGAGAGAACTACTTGACCCCGTGATTGGCTCAGGTCCCGTGTAGTTTCCCCAGTAGCAGTAGCCGGAGTACCAAATGCTCCCTTCACCCCAACGACCAGGCTTAGAAAACTCCCTGTTGTTCGGGCAACAGAACACTTTTGCGTTCTTCACGTATGGCACCAGCCCCCGCATCCCAATATGCGGTTCCTGAACGGTGTAACCACCATAAGGAACCAGCCATGTGCCCCACGGCCAGTGCGCCAGGCGGGCGGGCGGGTAATTGCCATTCCAAGACTCGGCGTAGTTTTGGGCGGCCAGCGCGAGCTGCTTCAGATTGCTCATGCACGCAGAGCGTCTTGCCGACTCCTGCACGCGAATGAAGATGGGAAACAAGATTGCCGCCAGGATCGCTATGATAGCGATAACTACCAGCAGCTCTATGAGAGTAAACCCCGCACGCCTTCTGAGCATCAAAGCACACCCCCTCGGATTACCGTGCACACATGCTCCATTGCGTGTCTGCAATTCCACAATACCCAACCGTTCGGCCATTGTCAAGGACTCGCAGGACTTTGGGCATCAAATGGGAAACTCTCTATGCAGTATGAAAGGCATTTATGATTGCGAGATAATCGAGCAGACCGAGGTTTCGCCGGGGGTCTACCGGACGCTCTTGACCGGCGAGGAGATCGCGCGGCAGTCCCAAGCCGGGCAGTTTGTGAACGTGCAGGTATCGCGCACCATGGATCCGCTGCTGCGGAGGCCGTTTTCGGTGCATGCGGTCTATCCCGATCAGGGCAGGTTTTCGCTGCTTTACGTTGTTGTCGGGCGCGGGACCGAGCTTCTGCGGCATATCCCGGCTGGGGAAAAGGTCAGCGTCGTCGGGCCGCTGGGCAGGGGCTTCGATCTTGGCGATTCTCCCGATGCCGAGCACGTCGTAGTCGCCGGGGGCTGCGGGGCTGCTCCGCTGCACTTCCTATGCGATGCATTATGCGCGAAGTGGGGCTGCGATAAGATCACGGTGCTCGCGGGCGGTAGGAGCAAGGATGCGGTCCTCTGCGAGACCGAGTTCCGCGCGCATGGAGTCGAGGTCGGTGTCGCGACCGATGACGCGAGCTACGGCTACGGCGGCTTGGTCACCGAGCTTCTCGAAGAGCACCTGAGAAAGGGAATAGGGAATAGGGAACAGGGAATAGGAAGGGAAGGCTCCCTGGTCCGCGTGTATTCGTGCGGCCCGCACCCTATGATGCGGGAAGTCGCTCGTATCTGCCGCCAGGCAGGAGTCTCGAACTGCCAAGTCTCTCTCGAGAACAACATGGCCTGCGGGCTCGGCGTCTGTATGGGATGCGTACAGAAAGTGTCCGCACACCATGAGTGCAGTTGCCAGCGGGACGGGGGCAATATTCAATATTCAATATCAAATACTCAATCTTGCCCTGCCTGGCATTATGAGCGTGTTTGCACCGACGGGCCGGTGTTCGATGCGGAGGATGTGATATGGGAGTAAACCTCTCGGTCCAGATCGGCCGCATAAGGATGAAGAACCCGGTCACGGTAGCCTCGGGCACGTTCGGATTCGGCCAGGAGATGGCGGATTTCTACGATCTTTCGAGGCTTGGCGCGATCACGGTCAAGGGCACGTCGCTCGAACCCTGGGTGGGTAACGACTACCCTCGCACGGTTGAGACTCCCTCGGGGATGTTGAACGCCATCGGCCTGCAGAACGATGGGGTGGACTCGCTCATCAACGAGAAGATGCCATTCCTGCGCGGGTTCGATGTGCCGGTGATCGTGAATATCGTCGGCCATTCAATCGAGGAATACGCCGAGCTTGCCGCGCGGCTGGACAACGTCGAGGGAGTCGCCGGACTGGAGATCAACATATCCTGCCCGAACGTAAAGGAGGGCTGCCTGGTCTTCGGAACGACCCCGGAAGGAACCGCAGAAGTCGTGAAGGCAGTTCGAGCGAAAACGGGCCTCACGCTGATAACGAAGCTCTCTCCGAACGTAGGCGACCTCCTGCCGATTGCGCGAGCAGCGGTTGATGCGGGAACCGACGCCCTGTCGCTAATCAATACGCTGCTGGGAACCGCAATCGACCCCTGGACCCGCAAGTTCAGGCTTGCAAACGTCACGGGCGGATTGTCCGGACCGGCGATCAAGCCTGTCGCGCTCAAGATGGTCTGCGATGTCGCTCGCGCCGTGGACGTGCCGATTATCGGCATGGGCGGGATCATGAACGCAATGGACGCTGTGGAGTTCCTGCTCGCGGGCGCGGACGCAATCGCGGTCGGCACCGGCAATTTCGTCAATCCGATGGTGGCAGTTGAGGTCATCGACGGAATCGAGAGCTATCTCACGAAGATGGGCATCGGGGATGTGCGGGAGATAGTGGGGACGGTGAGTTAGGCTGCATCTAGAATCGCTGAAGGGATGAATGAGCTTAAGGCGCTGAACTCCCCTTGTTCAGCGCCTTCGTTGTTGTCAGTGCCTCACGACCGGCTAGTATACTGCTCTAGTGCCTACAGTTTGCGTAGTGAACCGCAGTGCCAGTCCGTTGGTGAGCGATTTGGTGTTATAGGAGAATCTGCAGGCCTGAGTGCCGGTCTGGCTCTCGATGCCTATGGTCGCGCCGGCTCCGGCGCTGTAAGTGCCCGTACCGACATTCTGGTATTGGAAGATGATGTCGTTGGAACCCTCGCATAGTATCGCCTGGAATGTGAGCTTGGTGCTCGTGGAGGAATGCAGCGGCACCCCGACATAGCTGACCACCACTTTCCGGTTCGGCGCAGTGCCCGTCGATGCTACCCGCACAGCCCCGCCGAGGGCTGGATTCAGGTCGTCCCAGTAGGGGTAGATCGCATAGTTCGGCGCGCTCGCATAGGGGATGTTGACGTTGTTGTAGACCGTCATCCCGCTGGTCGTGAAGCCAATGAGCCCGTTCGAGCCGACGTAGATCGTAGAGTAGACCTTGCCGTAGTAGGTGAACTTGAACGGCAGAGCGAGGCCGCCGCTCACCGCGTCGTCTCTCAGCAACACCTGGGTGTATCGGGTAAGCTCGATCCAGCTATAGGCGGTCGGGGCCACGGTGTAAGACCCTGATGCGCCGGGGGCGGGAGCCGAGACGCTCAGCGCGACGCTCCTGGTCGTGTTTCCGTTGCCGTTGGTTGTGTTCGTGAAACTGACCGTATCCGAGTAAGCGCCCGCCACCAGCGTGTTTGCCCCGGAGTTGATCGAGACGGTCACGCTCTTGCTCGCGCCGGCGGCGAGCGTTCCGCTAGCGGACGAGAGACTCACCCACGTCTTTGTCCTTTTCGCGGTCCAACCTATTGAGGTCTTTCCGGTATTGGTCAGGGTATAGGCCAGAGTCGATGGGCTGAACGGGCCACCCACCGTGCCGGATGAACTCAGCCCCGTGGTCTGCACCACGGACAACGTCCCGGGAGTCTGCACGGGACTGACTGTCAGCGATACGCTCCTCGATGTGTTGCCATAGTCCCCCATCGCGTTCTCGAATGCAACCGAGCCGGAGTAGGAACCGGCAACGAGTGCGTTCGCGTCAGCGTTGATGCTGACCGTCACGGTCGCCTGCGCGCCGGCAGCCAGCGTGCCACTCGACGATGACACGCCAATCCACGACTGCGAAGGAACCGCGGTCCAGTCGATCGAGCTCTCGCCCGTGTTGGTCAGAGTGTAAGCCAGTGTAGACGGGGTAAACGGCCCGCCCGCTTTCCCAGTTGCGCTCAGTCCGCCAGTTGATGCTACGGACAGCGTTCCCGGAGCCGGTGCGGGCGTGCCGGAGTCCAGCGTGAAGGCCTTAAGGCATACGTTCGTGTTTGCCCAGTACCCTGCCATATCGGTCCAACTGGAACCGTTGCTGCTCATATAGCTCTGGCCGAGGCTGGCGGT
>Ga0209638_1003089_pt1 | contig 10059 bp, 9 predicted proteins | sample BarGraNGADG00211_FD_184490 | JGI IMG/M metagenome (GOLD analysis project Ga0209638, IMG submission 184490) | Arctic peat soil microbial communities from Barrow, Alaska - Barrow Graham LP Ref core NGADG0002-211 (SPAdes) (version 2) | ecosystem: Environmental > Terrestrial > Soil > Wetlands > Peat... | reverse complement strand
GCCCACGACACAAGTCCTCGAACTTGCCTTCACGGTAGAGCGATACCTCCTCGCCTGCGGGAATGCTGCCAATGATCTCAGCCTTGTAGTGCTCGCCCAAGCCCTTGAAATAGGCCACCGCCTCGTCGCGCGGCAGCACGCGCCGTGTCACCGGTTCGTCTTTGGCGGCAAGCTCGACCATTTTTTTTTCGATTGCCGCCAGATCTTCCAGCGTGAACGGTCGTTGGTACGAGAAGTCATAAAAGAAGCCGTTCTCGATCACCGGGCCAATCGTGACTTGGGCCTCTGGAAACAGTTCCTTGACAGCATAGGCCAACAAGTGGGCGCTTGAGTGGCGAATAACCTCCAGACCATCAGCATCTCTGGCGGTGATGATGGACAGCGGGCTGTCGCAAGTAATCTGGTAACTGGTATCAACCACTTTGCCATCAATCTTGCCGGCCAAAGCCGCCTTGGCCAAGCCAGCGCCAATGGAGGCAGCCACTTCGGCCACCGTCACCGGAGCGGGAAAATCTCGTTTTGAACCATCTGGAAGCGTAATCTGAACCATTTTTCTCACTTCTAAAATCGGCATAAGGGCGGCCATTTTAGACTGCACCCTATGTCTGGCCAGCCGGCGTGCGGGTTCGCACAGGACGACTCGAAAAGTTGATGCCATGAAAATCCGGGGATGAAATCCATCATGACCGGGATGGCAAAAACAAGGACTGCAGGTCGTTCAAAAAATCAAACCCGCGCGAACTGGGTTTGACGTGAACCAAGTCTTGTTCGATCAAACCCAGGCGCTCGGCCTGGTCCAGGGCGCTTTGGATCGAATTCAAGCCTAAGCCGGTGCGCTCATAAAACAGCTGTAGGGCAAACCCGTCTTTCAAACGCAAGGCGTTGAGCATGAATTCAAACGGCAAGTCCGCAACGCTGACCTGCGTCTCTTGCGCCAGACAGTTCCCGCCTAGCGCGTTTTCAATATACTGCCCGGGTTCGCGAAAACGCACTTGGCGCACGACCCGGTGGGCAAAACTGAGTTTGCTGTGGGCACCGGCACCCAAGCCCAGGTAATCACCAAACTGCCAATAATTGAGGTTGTGAAAACAACGGTGACCAGCACGCGCATAGGCAGACACTTCGTAGCGCTTCAAGCCAGCCGCGCCCGTCATGTCGGTAATCAGGTCCAGCATATCGTAGGCCTCATCTTCCCCGGGTAGCAGCGGTGCAAACTTGGCAAAGTAGGTGTTGGGCTCAATCGTCAGTTGATAAATCGAAATGTGCGGCGGTGCCAGCGCCAGCGCGGTAGCCATATCCAGTTTCAAGTCGGTCAGCGTCTGCCCGGGCAAAGCGTACATGATGTCGAGATTGAAAGTATCAAAGGCCAGCGCCGCTTCTTCCACGGCGGCCAGCGCTTGCGCGCGGTCATGCACGCGCCCCAGGGTTTTCAAAAAATCATCGTTGAAGCTCTGCACGCCCACCGACAACCGATTAACACCGGCACCGCGGTAGGCCTTAAAGCGTTCTTTCTCGAAAGTCCCCGGATTGGCCTCCAGCGTCACCTCGCAGTCGGGCCGCAACCGCAAGCGGGAACGAATGCCGCCCAACAAGCGGTCGATGGCCTCGGGCGAGAACAGGCTGGGCGTACCACCCCCAATGAAAATACTGTGCACCGTACGGTTCCAGATCAACGGCAAGGCCGCCTCCAGATCGGCCAGCAAGGCATCCAGGTAGCGTTGCCCCGGCATCTCGGCAGCACGCATTTCGTGCGAGTTGAAGTCGCAATACGGGCACTTTTTGAGGCACCACGGCAAATGCACATAGAGCGACAAAGGCGGCAGCGCGGCCAACTGGAGTACGCCGGGCCGCAGGTAGTATTGCAAATCATGCGGCGCAATCACCACTGCCTCTGTTGGAACGCAAGCTTGGTCAGCCACGGCAGCTACAGCCAACGTTCACGTATCAGTTCAACCATGGCGCGCGCCGCCTGGCCACGGTGGCTGTTGGCGTTTTTGACTGCCACCGGCAACTGCGCAAAGGTCTGACCAAAGGCCGGGATGTACATCACCGGGTCAAAACCAAAACCGTTATTGCCAACTGGGCTGCGCGCAATCTCGCCCACCACACGACCGACAGCGATCAAGGGCTCCGGATCTTCAGCCGAGCGCACACCCACCAAGGTGCTCACCAGCGCGGCACGGCGATTGTCAATAGCGCTCATTTGCTCGAGCAAGGCGCGAACATTGTTGCCATCCCCTTTGGCGTAGCCAAACTGGGTCGCGTAATAGGCTGTATCAACTCCGGGCAGGCCACCGAAGGCATCGACACACAAGCCTGCATCATCGGCCAGAGCGGGCAAACCGCTATGCCGGGCGGCGTGGCGAGCCTTGGTCAACGCATTTTCGACAAAGGTGTGAAACGGTTCAGCCGCTTCTGCAATGCCGAGTTCGCTCTGGGCAATCAACTCAAGCCCGAGCGGCGCCAACATGGCGCGCAGTTCTGCCAATTTGCCTTGGTTATTGGAGGCCAGAATAATCTTCATGACAGTGGTCACCGGCCTTCGTAAAACACGTTCGGATCGTGACTCATTGAAGCCGACGGCATCAGCTCTTGTTGGCCGCAATGCGACGGATCGACTCGTTGATCTCCGCAATAGAGCGCTCAATCGCGGCATCATTGAGCTCTTCCAATGCAGCGCCCGTTGCGTCAGCCTGAAAAGTTGATGCAAAAGCACCCTCGCTGACGGTGAACGCAGAGTCCCCTCCCAGCGTTGATTCAAACCCATCCGGGGTTTCCCACTCCAGCGCAATGCAGGTCACATTGTCGCTGTTTTTCCCACCTTGACGCAGTGCTTTTTCCACCAGATCAGGAACCGCTTGCAGGACCGGCTTATGGGTCAGGTGATAAACAATATCTGCGTCGTTCAAACTGCCCCAAAGGCCATCCGAACACAGCATCAGGCGGTCACCCATTTGCAGTGCCAGCGGTCCTTTGACGTCAACAACCGGCTTGATGGGCGAGCCCAGACAAGTGAACAAGACATTGCGATTGATGCGACGCTCTGCTGCTATGACACTGCCGCCAGCAGAGCGACGCTGTTCGAGGAAGGAATGGTCCCGGGTGCGCACCAGCAACTCGCCCTGGCGCACCAAATAAAATCTGGAATCGCCACAATGAATCCAACTGACGCAGCCATCCTGCACCAGGGCTGCGACAATTGTGGTTCGAGGCGCGTCGGGCAGCCCTTTTTCAGTTGAATAATGCAGAATCCGGTGATGCGCCAGCATCACCGCCGTGTTCAAAAATGCGCCAACATCAGCAATTTCAGGTTTCGCCTCTTTTTGATACAGCGCGGCAATAGTTTGCAAAGCCAACTGTGCCGCCACCTCGCCCTGCGGATGCCCGCCCATGCCATCAGCCAGAAGAAAAATGCCGGATTTGCGCGTGTAGCAATATCCCATCCGGTCTTCGTTGACCTTGCGACCGCCTTTGCGACTGACCTGAAAAATAGAAAACTTCATTTGAGTTGTTTGCCAACGTCGGGCGTCTTGTGGATTGTCTTTTTGGTATCTGCAATCATCGTGTCAAGTTGCAGCCGAACTTTTTCTCCGACCGTGAGCTTGGTATAGCGGCGGGCTCCCGGTCGGCTCAACTCCTTTTGCAGGGCAAACACTGACTGTGGCCTTGACAGTGGATCAAGTGACATGCACCACTCAACCACCTCGATCAGATTATCCGAATAAATGCCACGCAAACGCGCCAGGGCGATGGCAATCCGGTCTTTTTCAAGACGCTGCGGAGCATCGTTGGGCGGGTAGCCCTGCATACAGGCATAAATACACGCGCCAATGGCATAAATATCAGTCCACGGCCCCATGGCGGCGTTGCGCCGGTACATTTCGGGTGCGGCAAAGCCGGGGGTGTACATCGGACGAACAAAATTGCCCTCTTTGCTCAAGACTTCACGCGCCGCGCCGAAGTCAATCAACACGGCCTTGTTGTCATCCGTAATGAATATATTGGCGGGCTTGATGTCGAGATGCAGCATTTTGTGCTGATGAACAATACGCAAGCCACGCAGGATTTCATCAAACAGGGAGTGGATGGTGGATTCCCGAAACACCTTGGGCTGCTTCAAATCCCGTGCCGTGATGATGAAATCCTGCAGGGAGGCACCCTCCAGATAATTCATCACCATATAGACGGTTTCATTCTCCCGAAAGAAATTCATCACACTCACCACCGAGGGGTGTGAAATCTGGGCCAATGAGCGGCCCTCTTCAAAAAAGCTCTTCAAGCCAAGCCGGTACAAAGACAATTTTTCAGGGGCTATCTGCGGCAGCAACTCGCCCGCTGGGCGCGCTACCAGCGAGGATGGCAGATACTCCTTGATCGCCACTTGCAGGCCTTGCGCATCTTGCGCCAAATACACCACACCAAAGCCGCCAGCAGCCACCTTGCGGACAATGCGGTAGCCACCTATGACGGTGTCTGGGGGTAAAGGCGCGGGCCTGACCTTTGACATAATACTGATTAGTTCCTCTGAGTCTGCCTGAACCGGCTTATTCTCAGGCTCATTGCATTGATCGAAGAGTCCAAATGTCAGTTTACAGCATGACCGGCTATGCCAGCATCCAGCACAGCACAGCCAATTCCAGTTCGGAGCACGAAGCCGCCGGTACGCCAGCCAGCCACCTTGAGCTGGAAATCCGCTCCGTCAACAGCCGCTTTTTAGACCTGTCATTTCGTTTGCCCGAGGAGCTTCGCCAGTTCGAGCCGGCACTGCGTGAACTCATCATCGGTCAACTCAAACGCGGCAAGGTCGAAGTACGCGTTAGCGTTGAAAGCAAGGCCCAAAGCACGGTACCCGATCCAACACCCCGGCTATTGCAGCGGCTCAACGCGCTGCAAGACAGCATTAAAGTCTGGCTGCCGCAGGCCAGGGTCCTGAGCGTTGCCGAGGTCATCGGACTCGCAGTCGGCGAACAAACGCCTGGTCGTGACTGGAGCCAGGACCTGCCAGAACTTGGCCGACAAGCCTTGAAAGAACTGCTGTCAGCCCGCCAGCGTGAAGGCGAGCGACTCGCCACCATGCTGCTGGAGCGACTTAGGTGCCTGCGCGCCCTGGCCGCGCAGGCCACCCCGCTCGTGCCCCAACTGGTGGCGCTTCAGCGCCAACGCTTCCTGGACCGCTGGCAAGAGGCCATGGTCCTCGCCGCGGGTGCCACGCTGCCAGAATCAGCACAAGATCGGGCGCTGACCGAGGCCACCGCCTTTGCCATTCGCATTGACGTTGCCGAAGAGATCACCCGCATCGAGTCGCACCTCGATGAGATTGAACGCCTGATCAACCAGGGCGGCGAACTTGGCAAACGACTCGATTTTTTGATTCAGGAACTGCACCGCGAGGCCAACACCATGGGCTCAAAATCGACAGCCCTGGAATTGACTCATATCTCAGTGGACATGAAGGTGCTGATCGAACAAATGCGCGAGCAGGTGCAGAACATAGAATGAGCTGGATTCGTAGATCCTCATTCCTCGAGCTTATTTAATGGACTATCCCGGAAATTTATTTGTCGTCGCAGCGCCCAGCGGCGCTGGCAAATCGAGCTTGGTCAATGCCCTGCTTGAGCTTGACTCACACGTGCGACCTTCAATTTCACACACCACGCGCGCGCCCAGAGGGCAGGAAAAGCATGGGCGCGAGTACTTCTTTGTTTCCGAGTCAGAATTCGACGCCATGGTGCAGGCCGATGCCTTTGTCGAATGGGCAGTGGTTCACAACCACCGCTACGGCACTTCAAAAAAAATAATCGAAGAGCGCATGACGCAAGGCTCCGATGTCATCCTCGAAATCGATTTTCAAGGCGCTTTGCAGATCAAACAAATTTTTTTAAACGCGGTCAGCATATTCATCTTGCCCCCAAGCTGGGATGAATTGCGTTCCCGGTTGGAGCGCCGTGGCGAAGACTCTGCCGAGATCATTGAAGTGCGTCTTAAAAACGCAGCAACCGAGGTCACACAAGTGCATCAATTCGACTTCGTTATAATCAACGAGCTGTTTGACCGGGCGCTTTTTGACCTCAAGGCAATCGTTCACGCCCAGCGACTCAAGTTCTCGGCGCAACGTCGCGCCAGAGCAGAAACTTTCAAAGCGCTAAACGTTTCCTAGTGCATTTCCCTTGGTCTTTCGGAGAATTTAATGGCCCGTATTACCGTCGAAGACTGCCTGACGCAGATCCCCAACCGCTTTCAACTGGTATTGGCCGCAACCTACCGTGCTCGCATGCTGAGCCAGGGCCACGCGCCCAAGGTCGATTGCAAAAACAAACCCGCCGTCACCGCCCTGCGTGAAATTGCAGCAGGAAAAGTTGGCTTGGAGATGCTCAAAAAAGTACCGTTCTAACGGCTTTTTGATCTAGTTCAAAAGCACCGTTCGCGGTGCTTTTTTATGCGTTTGCATCAAACTGCCAGCGGCGCGCTATATTCGCAGGGTGAGTAACGCACTCAAATCATCCACCAAAAAGGCCCCAGTACCGGCTGAGAAGGCGAACGCGCTCGCCAGTTCCAGCGCGGCTGCAGCCAACGCTACTGCGGCCAGTTTTGCCAGTTTGACCGCCAAGCTCGACTACCTGGGTGCGTCGGACCTGGAGCTGGTGCGCCTGGCCTATCGGTTTGCTGATCAGGCCCATTTGGGGCAGTTGCGCAACAACGGCGAACCTTTCATCACCCATCCAATAGCGGTTGCCTCTCGCTGCGCCGAATGGAAACTTGATGCCCAGGCGCTGATGGCAGCCCTGCTGCATGATGCCCTGGAAGACTGCAGCGTCACCAAGATTGAATTGGTCGAACGCTTTGGCGCGCCTGTGGCTGAGCTGGTCGATGGTCTGACCAAGCTCGACAAGCTGCATTTCAATACCCGCGAAGAGAGCCAGGCCGAATCGTTTCGCAAAATGCTATTGGCGATGGCCAGGGACGTGCGGGTCATTTTGATCAAATTGGCCGACCGCACCCACAATATGCGCACCTTGGCAGACACGCCGCACGAAAAATGGTCACGCATCGCTTCTGAAACTCTCGACATCTACGCCCCGATCGCGCACCGCCTGGGCTTGAACCAGACTTACCGGGAACTTCAAAATCTGGCCTTTCAATATTTACGCCCCTGGCGCTACACGATTTTGTCAAAAGCAGTGGCAAAGGCCCGCAGTCGGCGTCGTGATCTGATTCAAAAAGTGCAGCGCGAGGTGGACACCGCATACGCCAACAGCGGGATGAATGTCAGGCTCGCCGGACGGGAAAAAACCCTCTACTCCATCTACAAAAAAATGGAGGAAAAGCACCTCAGCTTTGCCCAGGTCACGGACATTTATGGTTTCCGGGTTCTGGTACCCACCGTGATCGACTGCTACACCGCGCTGGGCATCTTGCACCAGCTCTACAAACCGGTGCCGGGAAAGTTCAAGGACCACATCGCCATTGGCAAGATCAACGGCTACCAGTCACTGCACACGACCCTGGTCGGTCCGGCTGGGATCAATATCGAGTTCCAGTTGCGCACCGAAGCCATGCACTTGGTAGCCGAGTCAGGCATTGCCGCCCACTGGCTCTACAAAGCCAAGCAACCACCCGCCACCGGCTCGGGTGACTGGCAGGGCTCCAAGTGGCTCCAGTCGCTGCTCGACATCGAGGACGAGACGCGGGATGCGACTGAATTTTGGGATCACGTCAAGGTCGATCTGTTTCCCGATGCGGTCTATGTTTTTACGCCCAAGAGCCAAATCATGGCGCTGCCAAAAGGAGCCACGGTGGTGGACTTTGCCTACGCGATTCACAGCAACGTTGGTGACCGCACCCTGGCGGCCAGAATCAATGGCGAGCAAGTGCCTTTGCGTACCGAGATCAAAAATGGCGACGTGATTGAAATCATCACGGCACCCGAGTCCACTCCCAACCCGGCCTGGCTGGGTTTTGTGCGAACCGCCCGCGCACGCTCAAAAATTCGCCAGCATCTCAAAACGCTGGCACAGGCCGAGTCAGAGGAACTGGGCGAAAAAATGCTGGCGCAGGCGCTGCGTCTTGAAGGCATCGAAAAATTGCCCGACGACACCGGTATCAACAAGCTACTTTGGGAGAAATTACTGCGTTTTAGCGGCAACAAAAATATATCCGAACTCTTCATGGATATTGGTTTGGGCAAACGCATTGCCAGCATCGTTGCCAAGCGGTTGTTGAAACTCCTGGCCGACCGGGGCGAAAAGCCCGATGCCCTGCTCCTCACCAGGGAACGCTACAGCACCAGCGAGGCAATCTCACAAGGCAGCGTCGTACTCGACGGCAGCGAGAATGCCTCGGTGAAATTTGCGACCTGCTGCCGGCCGGTTCCGGGCGATGGCATTGTCGGCTACCTCGGACGCGGCGAGGGTTTGATCGTGCATGCCAGTGACTGTGCCGTAGCCCAAAAGCTCAAACAAAAAGACAACGAGCGCTTCATCAATGTGGAGTGGTCGGATGAACCGACCCGCACGTTCGAAACCGAGGTGGTGGTCACCGTCATCAACGGCAAAGGTGTGCTGGCGCGCGTGGCAGTGGCGTTGGCGGCCGCCGAGGCTGACATCACCCATATCGACATGGCCGACGAGGCCGCCCAGGATGCCACCGATCTGCGTTTTGTCATTGCCGTGCGTGACAGCCATCAACTCGATACGGCGCTGCACAATTTGAGAAGAACACCGTCCGTACTGAAAGCACAAAGGGCCAAAATCAAACCCTAGGGATGCTCTGCCTCCCTAAGCTGGAATACTGTTTGCGGCGACAATCGGACTCCATTTTTTACCTTCCAGCGGTTTCACCGCCAACATTTTTTCCATGTCAAGTACGCCCAACTTTGAAGTCCGCCCGGCCACTGCGCGCGATGCCCAAGCCATTGCCAATATTGAAATCAGTGCCGCGCAAGCAGCCTACCACGGTCTGTTGTCCAACCAGCAGATCAGCGCCTTGGGCGCCGACAAACGCCAGGCCTATTGGCGTGAAGCGATTGAGTTCAGCGAGCCCCAGGTTTATGTGGCGCTCGACGGCGAAGAGGTCGTCGGCTTTGCCGGCTTTGATCGTTCGCGCGACCCTGGCACGCCCCCCACCACCGGTGAAATCTGGGCGATCTACGCCGCCACCTCACACTGGGGTCAGGGCGTTGGACTGGCGCTGTGGGACGCGGCGCGTGAAGGTCTGATCGTGGAAGGCTGCAACAAGGTCACTTTATGGCTGCCGCTGGGCAATGAGCGCGCCTTGCGCTTTCACGACCTGGCCGGCTTCAAGCGTGAAATGACCAGCATCAAAACCGTGCCCATGGGCACTCTCAAGGTGGAACTCATCCGATTCAAACGCGACCTGGCCTGACCGCTGACTGACCCGGCACTGACAATGCACGCACCCCCCATCGCTGCCTCCATTGTCAGCCCGACCGCTCCACAGGGTGCCATGACGATACTTCTCGCCCCCATGGAGGGTTTGCTCGACTTTGTACTGCGCGACGTTCTGACCCGCATCGGTGGGGTCGATCGCTGTGTCTCGGAATTTATTCGTGTCACCGATTCACTGCTGCCTGATCAAGTTTTTCTGCGCCTGCTGCCGGAGCTGCGCAGCGGCGGGCGCACTTTTGCCGGCGTACCGGTATGGGCGCAGTTGCTGGGGTCGGAGCCGGTCTGTCTGGCAGAAAACGCGGCACGCCTGGCGGCACTGGGTCCGGCCGGGATTGATTTGAATTTTGGTTGTCCGGCCAAGACGGTGAACCGCCACCGCGGCGGTGCTGCCTTGCTCGATGAACCTGAGCAGCTCATGACCATCGTGGCGGCTGTGCGCCGCGCGGTGCCAGCGCACCTGCCAGTGTCGGCCAAAATGCGCCTGGGCGTCAGCGATGCTTCACGCGCGCTGGAGTGCGCGCTGGCAATCGAGTCTGGGGGTGCCAGCGAGTTGGTGGTGCATGCCCGCACCAAAGCCGACGGCTATCGGCCACCCGCTTACTGGGAGCGCATCGCCGGCATCAGCGCAGCGCTGCGTATCCCGGTAATAGCCAAC
>Ga0209638_1003088_pt1 | contig 10059 bp, 6 predicted proteins | sample BarGraNGADG00211_FD_184490 | JGI IMG/M metagenome (GOLD analysis project Ga0209638, IMG submission 184490) | Arctic peat soil microbial communities from Barrow, Alaska - Barrow Graham LP Ref core NGADG0002-211 (SPAdes) (version 2) | ecosystem: Environmental > Terrestrial > Soil > Wetlands > Peat... | reverse complement strand
CAACGTGTTCTACCTCACGGGTTTCACGGGCTCAACCGCGGCCGCCGTCGTCACCGTGGATCAGTGCCATATCCTCGTCGATCCCCGCTACACGATCCAGGCCGGACACGAGTGCACTTCCTCGCAAGTGACAGAGTATTCCGGCAAGTCCACTATCGCCGCCGCAGGCGAACTCATCAACGAACTGCACCTGGGACGACTCGGCTACGAAGCGGATCAGATCACCGTGTCATCCTATCGTAGGCTCCGCTCCATTGCCCACCGAAACACGGCCATCAACGCTACCAAGGGCATCGTGGAGACCCTGCGGCGGATCAAGGACGCAGGTGAGATTGAGATCATTCGAAAAGCGGCTGAGATTGCGGATGCGGCATTCGATTCGGTCGTCAAGGCCATCCGCCTCGGCATGTCCGAAAAGGACGTGGCGCTGCTGATAGACTCGACGATGCGCAAGCTCGGAGCAGACAAAGAGGCTTTCGATAGCATAGCCGCGTTCGGCCCCAACGCCGCCTGCCCACACGCGAGCCCAACCGATGACTTGATTCAGGCAGGCGGGTTACTGAAGATGGACTTCGGCGCACGGTATCGCCACTACAACTCCGACATCACGCGCACTGTGTGCATCGGCAGGCCGACGGACAAGCATAGGGAAGTATACAACGTGGTTCTCGACGCTCAACTCAAGGCAATTGACGCCATCGCGCTCGGCAGACCGGGAAGAGAGATCGACTCGATTGCCAGGGATTACATTGCATCGATGGGCTACGGCGCAAACTTCGGCCACGGACTCGGCCACGCGCTGGGGATACTGGTTCACGACGGCCCCGCGCTGTCGCAGACGAGCGACGTAGTATTGCGGCCGGGGATGATCGTCACGGTTGAGCCCGGAATCTACATCGAGGGTTGGGGCGGAGTGCGCATAGAGGACGACGTGCTGGTTACGGAATCCGGCTGCGAACTACTCACCCACGCTACCAAGGAAATGCTGGTCATTTGAGTCGCGCTTCCGGCGGGCACAGAGACCCGCCTCTACGTAGTGGTCGGTCTCCGTGCCGACCAACCTAGAATGCTATCTTGTGCCGGCGCATGCTGATGCCCGCCAGAAGCCCGATCGCCATCAGATTCGACACAAGACTGCTTCCCCCATAGCTGAACATCGGCAGAGGAACACCCGTGACCGGCATGATGCCAAGAGTCATGCCTATGTTCACGACAATGTGGAACAGAAACATCCCCACAACCCCGGCCGCAATCGCCCGGCCAAGAGTATCCTCGGTAGCTGACAGAATGTGGAGACCTCGCCACACCAGCAGCAAGTACAGCCCCAGCAGGGTAACCGACCCCGCGAAGCCGAGTTCCTCCCCAACGACCGTAAAGATAAAATCGGTATGCTGCTCCGGTATGAACCGCATCTCCCTTTGAGTCCCGCCCATATACCCCTTACCGAACATCTGGCCGGAGCCGATTGCTATCCTCGACTGCGTCACGTGGTAACCGCTGCCCCTCGGGTCCGCCGCGGGATCAACAAAGCTGACCAGCCTATTCTTCTGATAGGGTTTCAGAACACCGTGGACGTGGAAGACCACAAAGCCCAACACGAGGCAGGTCCCGACGAAGATCAGCACGTTCCTGATATCAGTCCCCATCACAAACAGCATAGTAAGCCAGATCGACAGCAGAACCAGGCTGGTGCCGAGGTCGGGCTGTTTGAAGATCAGGAGCATCGGCGCGGCAAGATAGAGAAATGAATATGCGAAAGTCTCAAACGAGCGGATCGTCTCCATGCGCTTGATAAGAAACACCGCGAGCGCGATGATCAGAATTATCTTCGCGATCTCCGAGGGCTGGATCTGCACCGGTCCGAAACCGATCCACCGCTGCGAACCTTTCGCACTGCTCCCAGCTTTGAGTACCGCCAGCAGCAGCACAATGTTGATCGCGTACATCTTGCCGGAGACTCTCTCAAAGACCCCGTGATCGATCGAGGCCACAACGACAGCCGCGACAAATCCGATAACTGCCCACACGAGCTGCCGCTCCACGTAATTCGCCCCCGCGTGACCGCCCTTGCTCGCGCTGTAAATCGCGAAGCAGCCGTAGGCAAGAATCGCCGCAGCGGCGAATAGAAGCGCGAAATCCAAGTTTTTCAGGAGTCTTCGATCCAATATCGTTCCTACAGTCTCATCGCGGGGCACGCGCATCTCAAGCCAAACTGCTCTCTCATCGCGAAAACCCGAAACGGGCGAGAGAGACACGTGGCGGCGAGAGCCGGTTCTCTAATCTCTAATCCCTAATCTCTAATCCATCTGCCCCGAATCCCATCGGTTGTTGCGTGTCTGCTGAACCATTATAATATAGACAGCCGTATATTGTAGAGTAAAGATTCTGCCGACGGCTGCGGAGCAACATATTGCACAAACAAATTGTAATGCTTCTCATACTCCTCTCAACCTGCTCGCGGACCATTTCCCTGCCCATGAATGCGTCAATCACAACGCTTCCGAACGGGCTGACGGTGATCACGCAGGAGGATCACGCGGCGGAGCTTGTGGGAATCGATATCTGGGTAAAGGCGGGCACGCGATTCGAGACGCGTGAGAACAACGGAGTCTCGCATTTTGTCGAGCACCTGCTATTTGGCGTCACGGAGAAGCGGAAAGCCGGGGACATGGACCGTGAAATGGAAAGCCTCGGCGCCACCCTGGACGCTCACACCACACGGGACTACACGCACTTTGGCACAACCGTAAGCTCGCGGTTCATGCCGAAGGCCCTGGACATACTCTCCGACGCGGTCCTGCACTCGCAGTTTCCCGAGACAAGCATTCAGATAGAGCGCCTCGTGATCCTGGATGAGATCTCGCGCAAGCAATCGAGTCCCACTTCCGTATGCCTGGATTTGCTCTCTGCCGACTTATTCGGAGATCACCCTTACTCAATGCCCATCGAAGGCACGGCACAGTCCGTTAAGGCCCTTTCGCGTCAGGATATAATGGATTACTACCATCGCTATCACGTCTCGAACAACATCGCGGTCGTCCTGGTAGGCGATTTCGACAGGTCCGCGGCCGTATCGGCAATCACAGCCGCTTTTGGGGGCGCATCCGGCACGGCTGCAGCCAAGACCCCTCAAATAGCACCCACGGCTCACCCTAAGCAGACCTTGGATTCCGTGAAGATGGACTTCAAGAACAACTATCTCGCGATAGGCTTCCTCGGGCCGCCGGCAGCGAATACCGATGAAATCTGCGCGATGGACGTTCTACTCACCTATCTCGGCCAGGGATACCACAGTTGGCTCTCCGACGAGGTCAAGAACAAGCTGGGGCTCGCGCAAGAAACTTCCGCGGATTTTGTCACAGGGCATGACCCCGGCCTGGTGAACATCATAGTCTCCGCAAAGCCGTCAGATATTCCGAAGGCCAAGGAAGCAATACTAGCAAAACTCACGCAGATGGGGACCGCGCCGATCGATGTTTTCGAGCTGGACCGGGCGAAAAGATCGCTCTTGGGGCAGTATGCATTCCAGGGCGAGACCGTCGGCGGTCGTGCGGGCACGATTGGATTCTACTACGCTGTATCCGATGCTTCCTTTGCCGCGAAATACGAGGACACCGTCCAGGCAGTGACAGCCGAAGCAGTCATGAAAGTGGCAAAGAAGTATCTCGACCGGAACGGAGCCGTTGTGATCACAGTCGGGCCAGATCAGGGAGGCTCACAATGACACGACTGCTCGTCAGAGCGCTACTCGCTCTTACAACCTGTGCATATATTGCGTCCCCTGCCCTCTCGGCTCAAACCATTGTGCGGAAGGTGCTGGACAATGGCATTACCGTGATCGTGAAACCCGAAGCCGGCAGCGGGCTAGTCGCCGTTGACGCTATAGTCAAGGCCGGAGCCGGCCAGGAGAGCATCCAGACCGCGGGCGTCGGCAACTTCGTTTCGCGCCTGCTGCTTGCCAGCACCAGGGCCAAGTCAGCAGAGATGGTCGCTTCGATCGCTGACGAAGTCGGAGGCAACATTGCTACCAGTTGGGAGCCGGACACCTCCAGCATCCGCGCAATCACGACCTCAACGGGGTTCGATAAAGCAATGAACCTCATCGGAGACTGCCTATCCGAGGCCAATTTTGAGCCTCAATGGGTCGAACAGCAGAGAAAGTCGCTGCTTGCCGGCCTTAAGGTGAGCAAAGATGATGTTTTCGACCGCGCCTACTGCGATCTTCGGCAGTCGCTCTACGAGGACAACGGCTACCGCCGCCCTTACACCGTCACTGAGCGCGCGGTCAGCCTGGCAACAGCCCAAGACCTGCAGAAGTTCTTCTCGATGTACTACGCGCCGAACAACCTCGTACTCTCAATAGCAGGCGACGTCACCCCCGACCACGCATTCCAGCAGGTTCAGAGGGCCTTCGCGGGCACCGTGGCTCGTAAGCTACCCATCGACCGCGGCGTCCCCGATGAGAGCATCGACCGCTGCAAGTTCCACGCATCCGAGGGCGATGCAGGCGCCGCGTATCTGCTGCTGGGCTGGCTTGCTCCTGCCGTGGGGTCGCCGGACTACCCGGCCTTTGCAGTCGTTTCCACGGCGCTCGGCGGTGGCAAGGGCTCGATGATGTTCCAGGAGATACGGCAAAAGCGGGGCATCGGCTACGAGATAGGCACGATGTACCCCAAGCTCAAATATCAGTCCCATCTCGTAGCGTACGTGGTCACCGACCCATTCAAGAACGCCCTTCCCGGCCGGACTCCCGACCTGGTCCTCGACGACGCGAAGAAGGCGGTGATCGCGCTCACGGAGGCTCTCAAGTCCAAGCCGCTATCGCCCGAGGACTTGGAGCGCGCTAAGGGCTACACCATCGGAACCTACGCGCTCGGCCACCAACACCTGTCGGAACGCGCATACCTGCTCGGATGGGCGGAGGCAGTGGGGTTGGGATACGCATTTGACAGTGGCTACGCCGACGCAATCCAAAAGGTCACGGCTGCTGATGTGCAGAGAGTCGCGGAGAAGTATCTGGCAAACTACTCGGCTGTGCTCGTCCTGCCAAAGACCCAATCAAGCCCAACGCCGAAGCCTTAGCCCTAGCACGCTTCGGGTAAAGTGCTGTAGGAGGGTTCTCCAGAACCCGAAGGCACGGGCCTCAGATCAGAATATCGGCGTCTGGAGACGCCTCCTACAAGCAAAAGGCGGCTAAGCATCATTCTTCATTGCAAGCGCCTTCGCATACACAACACGCTTCGGCAGCTTAAGCTCCACGGCGCATTGCCTCACCGCGTCGCGTTCGGATATGCCCGAGCCCATCAGCTCACTCAGTCGCGCGCTTAACAGGGCGTCAACGTCGCCAATAGCCTCCTCGGTGACTCCCCCTTCGATTACGACAACGATCTCCCCTCGCACCTTACCCGCAAAATGCTCGATCGCCTCGCTCACACTTCCACGGAAGATCTCCTCAAAGAGCTTCGTGACCTCCCTGGCCACCGAGATGCGCCGATCACCCAGTTCCCTCAAGATCGCTTGGAGGGTCTTGCCTAGCCTCAGAGGCGACTCGTAAAGCACGATGCTCCGCGTCTCGCTTGACAGGCTCCGAAAGAATGCTCTTCTGTCGCTGTCCTTGCGAGGAGGAAACCCGTCAAAGGCGAAGTGCGCCGTGGACAGCCCGGATACGACAACGGCGGGGATCATGGCAGTCGGGCCGGGTACGCTTTCGATAGACACACCGGCCGCTATGCAAAGCGCGATAAGCTCGTGTCCGGGGTCGGAGATGCCAGGTGTGCCCGCGTCCGAGACAAGCGCCACAGTCTTGCCCTCAACGAGCATCTCCACGATCTCTTCAGAGCGCTGGCCCTTGCTGTGCTGGTGATAGGCGGTCATCTGGGTGTGGATATCATAGTGGCTGAGCAGCTTGCGACTAACGCGGGTGTCCTCGGCGGCAATGACGTCGGCTTCCTTGAGCACCCGCAGCGCGCGCAACGTGATGTCCTCGAGGTTGCCTATTGGGGTTGCAACGATATACAGCTTGCCTGGCATACCAATACAGCAGTTGCTCCGGCAGCGCAACCGCCGAAGCAACTGATTTCCTTTTCTAGTCTATATTGCCCAGTCTCAGGCTACTGCCCAGGCTTCGGCGCTACCGGCACCCTAACCGGAGCGTTCTTGGCCTGCTGAGCCTGCAGTATCTTTATCTTCTTCTCATAGTCGGCGGCCGTCGCCAATTCCTTGGCTGCAAGGTCCGGCTTTCCAATCTGCTTGAACTTCGCGGCAAGACCCTTATGCGCAGTGACGTCCATACCCGCTGCTTCGCTGGCCTTGGTGTATTGCACCACCGCGTCCGCCTTCTTCCCCTTCGCAACCAGAAGGTCGCCGAGCATAACCCTGAGGTCAGCGCCGTAGCCGGTACCCTTCAGCAACTGGTAAAGAACCTGAATTGCCTTGTCCGTGTTGCCCTCGGTCCTGAGAATATCCGCCAGCACCGACTGCGCGAACGGGTTGTTCGGCTCCTTGACCACAGCGTCTTCAAAGGCCTTCTGCGCCAGGCGCAACTGACCCATGGCCTCGGTGGGACTAGTAGCCTGCTGGGCCTGAGAGATGATATAGTAGCCCTTCATCTCAGGATCGGTAACGACTACCTTGAGTTCCTTCTTCAACTGCTCGTCGAACTTCATGTATTCCTGGCTCATCCGACTGTTCTCGATCATGGTGCGTCGCTGGGCCTGAGCATTCTGGTCGAACTTCGCCGGCACCTTCTGTGCCACGTCCTCGACTTTCACGATGTAAATGGCGTTGCCTGCATCGATCGGATTGCTGATCTGCCCCGCCTTCATGGTACTAAGCGTGTTCCAGACTCCGGGCGATACACCGCCAAACTCGGCAGTCTGAACGCCGCTCTTGCCCTTGTCCACGGAGTACTGCTTCGCCAGACTAGCGAAGTCCGTGCCCTTCTTCGCCTCATCAGCAACCTTGTTGACCTGGGTGGTCAACTGCGCGGACGGCAAGCTTTTGGAGAACATGATCGCGCGGAATCTGTATGAGTTGAAGCTGTTGGTGACGTCCTGCGGGGTCACAGCGCCGATCTTGGACTTGAGTGATTTCTGAATGCCTTCCATCGCCAGCGCCTGCTGAATCCGCGCGTCGGAGATGAACCTCGACACGTTCTGCTCAACCTGAGCCACGGTCATCGGAATATCGTTCGGCCCCATGCTCTTGCCCAGTTCGGCCTTGTATTCATTGTCATTACGAGGATCGATCATCTCTTGTTCGCGGCTGATCTTCCCAAGAACCTGACGGCGGTTGTCGCGGAGCCCCTGAACCAGCAGCTCATCACGCTTTGCGGCAACGTCTTTGGCGCTGATGTTCACGCCCATCTTCTCAGCGGTCACACCGGCAATGCGCGTACTCAGGAGGCCCTGCAGCACCTGACCTCGGGCGCGGGCAAGGGCAAGCGTGGATTGCATTCCCGGATCGTTTCGAAGCCTCTCTCGTGTCTGCTCCCAGGTGGAATCCATCTCGCCGCGCGTTATCTCGTTACCATTTACGGTCGCGATAACCACGTCGGCGCCTTCTCCACCGCCCCCCATATTTGGCATAGAGCCAAACATGAAGACTCCACCGACCACGAAGATTACCGCCAACACCCACAGCACCAGCTTCATGTGATGCCCGAACTCGGTTCTAATCTTGTATATGCCCATCAACTATCCTCCGGTAAGGCTTTTTAGCACTCAGACAGTAACTTCAACAGCCCCTGCAGCGACATCCTTGTCCCTTGCTCGGCCGTTCCGCCAAATGGCTTGTAATGCGTTTCTATAGAGAGATAACCCTTGTAGCCGTCAGCCTTGAGCGCGGCAAGTTGACCCTTGTAGTCCAACTCGCCCTCACCCACGACAATAAACCGATACTTGCCGCTGGCCAGTAGCTCCGCGTCCTTAACATGAACGTGCTCGATGTAAGGCTTCATCGCTTCGTAGCCGACTGGAAAAGCGCGCTCACCGGCGAAGAACGCGTTGCCCGGATCCCAGCACCCTCGCAGCGCGGGAGAGTTCACGCGGGCAAGGAACTTCGCGGCCTCAACGCCGGGTCCGAAGTAGCAGGCGTGCTCGTTTTCCAGGAGCATCACGAGATTATTGTCCTCGCAATACTTGATCGCGTCCGCCATCCCTGCCGCGATGGCATCCTCTATCTTCGGAGTCAGTTCGTTCCTTCTCCAGTATGCGAACGTGCGTATAAACCTGGTGCCGAACTGATTCGCTCGCTTATGCAGACGCTTCAACAGGTCCATCTGCTCCCGGTTGCTGCGCTCGGCTGCCTGATGCGTGTTACCGACCGAGTCGCCGCCCATGCCTTCAAGCTCGCACTTGAATAGCGGTGACGCCAGGCAGGATACCTCGAGCTGGGCCTCCTCCAATAGCTTGAGCGCCTCATCCGTCTGCCCATCGGTCAACTCGCCGATGTTCGTTCCCCACAGGCTCCTAATCTCCGCGCCCGTACACCCATATTCTTTCATCACACCTAAGGCGTGACCAAGATCCATTGAGATCTCGTCGGTTATAACCGATAGCTTCATCGGACCCTCCAAAGCTGTAGTGTCCGGTCTTCGTGCCGAGCAAGCAAAGAGAACGCCGCGCGACATGGACTGTGTTTCGGGATTTGAATGCAATGGAAATCCCGAAACGCCTGGTGGGCGGGGGGATTCCTTCCCCCTCCCGAAGACCAACACAATGTTACAGGACACCAGAGGCAGTGTCAAGGAAACGTGCGAGGATGGACGGGATTTGCAGTCCTGCTGTTGATGGGACGGGATTTGCAATCCCGTTCCGAGTTCCCGTGATCTGCCATCACTCAGGATTTGCGCACCGGCGGGAGAAGGCGAAGCCTGACCTCACCCTTAACCGTGTCGCCGGGTTTGAGCACACGTCCAGCGCCATAAGCGCCGTCGTATTCGTTAATACCGGTCGCGGAGCCGCCGTAGTAGTCGAGTATATTCAGCGAAACGGAATTCACGCCCACAGTCGCCCTTACGTGCTGCGTCCCGTCCGATATCACCTCGATACCTGCCCCCAGCGGATTCGTCAGGCTCGCGGTGTAGATGTTTCGTTTCGTGCTTCTAAAATCATTGCAGCCCCAGGGGTGATCGTCCAAAGCGTACGGCCTGTCGCCCGGCGGCACCGTCTGCGCGACCTTGGGATGGGAATCCGCGCTTCCCACGGGTCGGCCGATATGGTCAGCGGGGTAGTATGACCACTCGGCACGACGATCCCATGTGAGACGCTCAAAGCCAATGGGCAGCTCGAACTGCAGACCGATCTCACGGGAGGCTCGCTCGGCGCCGGCATAGGTGAAGTCGTAATCCACCACCACGTCGCCGGCGTCGTCCATCTTGATTCGATACCCTCCGGTGAACTCAGCGCCACACGCGCCTTTCCAACTTAGCACACCGTCCGGACCGACCTCCGCGCCGGTGAACCGCCAACCGCCGGGAGCAATCTCCGATGGTGCGGCGTTGTTCAACACGTGAAGCGACGGACCCAAGATAAGCACGACCTCACCGCCGGCATTCGCGGTCAACAGCAGACCCGTGGAGCGGTCGTATTCGAGCTTGCACTCTTTCCCCATCAATCGAACCGGCGCCTCGTAGCTCAGGCTCTTCCCGCGATCCTGGACAACTACCCTGGCGGAGCGCCCGGACCAGCACTGCTTTGGCAGGTCGTGAGCCTTGAACGCGAGATTGTAGCCATCGACCAGCGCTCCGGCGGCATTATAGAACTCAAGCTTGAGCACATCGCTCGCTTTTGGATCGCTCGCGGGGATCAGGATTTCGCCCTTGGAATGAGCTGCAACATCGGCCCGCACCTCACCGTTCTGATTGCCCATGCTCCACTTACACGTGAAGTCCTTGAGATTAGTGAACGTGTTCCGGTTCTCCACGGGCACGACGACAAACTTGCCGGCGCCGGGAATCATCAAGGGTCTCTCAGGCACTTGGATGGGTGAGAATAGCTTCTTGGTCAGCCACCACTCCGGCCGCGGCCTGCGCCACCCATCGACCGTACCCCACATATA
>Ga0209638_1003084_pt1 | contig 10067 bp, 1 predicted proteins | sample BarGraNGADG00211_FD_184490 | JGI IMG/M metagenome (GOLD analysis project Ga0209638, IMG submission 184490) | Arctic peat soil microbial communities from Barrow, Alaska - Barrow Graham LP Ref core NGADG0002-211 (SPAdes) (version 2) | ecosystem: Environmental > Terrestrial > Soil > Wetlands > Peat... | reverse complement strand
ACATTCTGCTGGCCACGGACTCGCCGGAAGAGACTATAACGGCCTCCAGGTCAGCAAAACCTGTCCTATAGGAGGATGATGGGTACATGCCCCCTCCCGTGCAACGTCGCCGCCTGCCTGCAAGTCCCTTCAATGCCGCCAGGGATGCGATCCCGCCGGACGAGATATTTACCGTGGGTGATCGCGTCGCCCACGACCGCCACGGCTTGGGCCGCATCGTCTCGGTCTGTGGCACCGTTGCTGTGGATGCGGACTTCGGGGCGGGCACGCGACGCGTGTCCACGCCTACCCCCAAGATGCACAAGCTCTGAGCTGAGCTACTGCTGAGCTGAGTTTCACCGTCTGCCTGGTTCGTCCAGCAGATTGAACGTCCACCCTTCGAATGGTGCCGTGATGACGACCGGCGCTCGCTGCGGTGTGCTGCAGGACCCTGGTGCTTTTGCAGGATCTTGGTGCCAAGACGCACCATGACGTGGCCTCCGGCCGCCGCACCGCCCATAAATGTCGGGGCATTTATCGGCGTTCTGAGCTTGCAGTTGACCGTGAAATTGAGATGACTCGCGACCGGTCCACTCATAACACCCGCGGTGATCGCCGGCATACCCGCCAGGTTCGCCTGCGGCCCAATGCCTGGAGCCCCCTGCGGCATGGATATTCCGCCGCCAAAACTGTTCGCACCGGCTGGATAGCCCGGCACCCCGGAGATCGTCACTTCGGTGAACAGATCCGTAGCGCGATACATGTTCAGCAGGAACCTTCCGAGGTCATCGAGACTCCTGGCTCTTGCCGACATCGCGACCTCGGTTCCATTGCACGTCATGCCGGTGTAGGCTATCTTCTCGTAAGTCCACTTGGCGATGTCTTCGTAAAGCTTCGGGTACTTCTTATTATAGTCCAGCACACCGTTGATAAACGTCAGTTTGTTCTTAATAGGGGGAATCTTCCCCAGCCACGTATCGCGCTCACCCTCGATGGCTACTACTTCTCTCTCAAGCGCCTCGGTCTCCGTCGCTAAGTCCTGTTCCTTCTGAACCTCCGGAACGAGGATGATCTGTGTATAGGCGATCCCGATCACGATGATCGCGACTACCAGCGCGCCAAGAAGCACCGCCGTGTTCTTGACGATTCTCTTCTCGTGTATTGACTTCGGCAGCAGGTTAATCTTGATCATCTTGCTAAAGCCACTCCATCAGCCAATCATGTCTCTTATCGCCAGCCCCATGCATACGCACAGCAGCGGAGAAATCTCATTCAGATACTGCGGAGAGGCCCCCGGCACGTGTATGGGCATGTTCTTGATCGGGTCCGCCACCACAACCGGCAGCCCAAGCTCGCGACTCAGATACTCGTCCAACCGCGGCATCTTGGCCGTCCCACCGCAAAGATACACGCGCTCGGGCATCTTCGCGTAACGATTCTGGTAGTAATCCAGCGACATCCGCAGCTCGTTCGCCAAATCCGCAAGCACGCCGGAGATCGCCTGGAATACCTGCCCCTCGGTCGAGGAGCTATCCATCGGAACCGGAGCCACTACAGGCGCGGCAGGCGGCTGTGGAGCGGCCTCCGCACCGTGGTCAACCTCTCCCCCCGCATCGCTCAGGTCAAAACTCGGCGCGGCCTCTTCCTGGACGCTCGTGTCCGGCTCATCGTCAGCCAAATCGAACGACGGCCCCGAGCTTATCGGGGCGTCCTTATCCGGTCCGCCAAGATCGAAACTCGGCCCCGACGGAGCGCTGGGCGCATCGAAACTGGGTCCGATTTCATCGATGTCGAAGACCGGCCCATCGACCGTATCCTTGAAATCGCTTGCCTTTGCGGGCTCAGCGGCCGGGGCTGGAGTATCTCCCAGATCGAATGCGCCGCTAATGGTCGGCTCCGGGCCAATGGAGGTGTTGTAGGTGGTCTGCGCGATACTCGGCTCATCTGCCGGGGCTATCTGCACGGGATCGGCTGCCGGCGCGGACTGCACCGATGCCAAATCGACCGCGGCAAACTCCCGCTTGGTTACTTCCGCCTGCTCGAGCGTCTGCCCCAGCGCTTCGGCAATCTCTCTGGTGAAGTTGATGCCCGCGACGCCTATCGGCGGGCTGGGGAACGTGAGCAGTCCGTTCTCATAAATGCCAAGATCAGTGCGTGTGGCGCCTATGTTAACGACCGCGACTGTCTCACTCATCGCGCCATTCTTGGAAAGCTCAATAAGCGACCTGCCAGCCGCGAGGGGTTCGATATCGATCGCAACCGGCTGCAATCCGGCGGCAAATAGCGCTTCAACGTGGCCTTCGACGAGCTGCTGCTGAGCCACCGCGAGAAGCACTTCCATTTCCGCGGCAGCAGGATCGGCTGAAGGGTTGTCCAGCGGCTGGAAGTCCATTACGACTTCCTGAGGGGAGAACGGCACGTGCCGCTCAACCTCCCACTTCATCGTCTCCGCAAGCTCCTCGCTCTTCATCTTCGGCACGCTAATCACACGGATAACGACCTGCGAAGCTCCCGAAACAGAGCTTACGCATTTCTTCGTCTTGATGCCACTTTCAGCGAGGAGCGCCTTGATGGTATTGCCCAGGGCCTTTGGATCAACAACGACTTCGTTCTCGATCACTCCCTGCGGAGTTCGCGCTATGCCCAACCCTGTTATGGCAATGCCATCCTTGGTAAACTTGGCTTCGGCAACCTTTATGGTATCGGTGCCGATATCCAAGCCGACTACTGCGGAATGCGCAGATTTCCGTGACGGACTCAATTGCTATATCTCCATCTGCAGAGCTTACGAATCCTGCTATCGTAGCATCAAACTCAGTCATCAGTCAATAGGCAGTAGGCAGTAGTAAGAGTTCACGAAGTGTGAGCAGTTACGGCAGTAGTGAGTAGAAACGCCTAGCCATCAGCCCTGCTGCCTGCTAGCCGCCTCGGGCCTATTGCCTGTTGCCTATTGCCTAGAACCTATCTGCCCCAGAAGTTGGGGCTAAGGGTCTCCCAGAACAAATCGGAGTTGCCTCCGCGGGTACTCGTCCAAAACACCCATATCTTTGAAGAACGAACGCCCACGGATGTTCCACTCAACTGCGGTTGAGGGTCAGCAAATGCATAAATACTGCCCTCATTCACGTTGGCATCCATCGTGAAGCCCAGCGACTGCTCCGGCAGTTCGGTCATCCACGTGACGTCTGTGACGTTCTTGTCGGCAGTCTGCATCGCGTTTCCCTGCGTATACTTGTAATGCAGGTGCAGCCCACTCGGGCTCGGTCCGGCGAAGAACGCCGATTGGTAGCGCTCATCAACCTCGGAGAGGTATATCTTCGTTCCCGTGCGATCGACCTCCCACGGACCCAGTGCATTAGCGACAAGCGGAGTGCCCGAGTCAAAAGCCGCCGGCAAAATGGTCCCCTTGAGTGGGTCCATTGGGATAGGCGGCAGGCCTAGCTTGGTGAGATCGATGCCGATCCTCATAGTCGTATAGAAGATCGTGCTGTTCTCGATCGCCGCGCCAGTCTTGCGCCAGAACACCCAGAGCCTGTCCACAGGCGCGGGCTTGCTCGACAGCCAATCCGGATCGAGGCCCGGCGTAACCACGTACCTGCTTGGGTCCAGGCCAGCGCATGTTCGGTCGGTCCTGTTCGGGTCGGTCATGCTCGTGCGCTCGACAAACGCCCTCGGGCTGCCGTCAACCGCTGAATCGGTGGTAAGACGCCAAGCCTGAGGCGTATAGTCCGCATGGACTTCAGGCGCGCTGAAGCTGGTGGCACCGCCGACCGTGGTTGCGGTTTCCTTAAACGGGCGGCTGAACCGGATAATCCCCGATGAGAAATCAACGATCATCTTGCCAATCACCTGGTCAGCCAGGCTCCCCTTGGTGTAGGAGTATGTGTATACGCCGCTGGCGGTGTCTATCTCGGGCGTTATGGGCGTGCCGCCGTTGTCCCAGGCGGTCCCAGCGCCCGATGCGCTGCCGTCAGTTGCGCTGAGCACCGCGCCCGCAGCCACCGACACCGCGCCATCGGTGTATGCGATCGGGAAGACAACCCGCACATACGGCAGATTCGACGGGTCGTAGCCGCCCCAGTTGTCCAATCGCGGATTGGCCCCGCTCTTGAGTCGAACCCAGGCGATGTGCTGCGATGTGTAGAAGCCGAGCTTCGGATCGCGTGCCAGTTTCTCGTCGTAGATTCTCGGCAAAGGCTGAGCCGTTCGGCTCGGCGCGGTGGCCGGAGCACCAAAGACGAGATAGCGGGAGAGCATGATGTCGGAGTTGCGAGTGATCTTGTTCGTGCCCGCATAGACTACATCGAACCCCTTTATCACATCATTGGCATTGTACTCGCTCATGAACGGATCGGTGAAATTAGTGCCGGTGGAACCGCGTAGATCGGCTCCGAAGTGGCGGTAGATCGGGTTCGGAGATCCAACGGCAGCAAGACAGTCCGGCGTCCTGAGCTTCTGGTCCGGCTCCCAGGGAGACTGTGTCGTGTCGAAAGTCGGCCCGCCGGAGTTGTGCGAGTAATAGATCGACCAGTTGCCGGCATTGCCTCCCTGCCAGAACATCCACATGTTCTTCTGGGCAAGAACCGCGCACGGGAAGCGCTTTTGCTGCGACGGATCGTGCTCGATCGCAAACACCGGCGCTGGAGGCGGTGGATTAGCATTGCCACCGCTCGAGTTCGGCGTAATATCCGTATAGAATATCAGGTTTTCCTGCCTGACCTTGTTGGCCGGGTCCCTGAAATCGGCGGTGCCTGCCCAGGTGATCCAGGTTCGGTTGGCACTAGCGGCAGCCGAAACACACAGGTTCTCCCCGATGCTGGGCGAGAAGTGCCGGACCGAGTATTCGGTCGTAGCGCCGCCGCCGCTGAACACCATCGGCATCTCGCCGCTGCTGTTCGCAGGCCACTTGAACGCCGGCATCTTGTTGGCCGAGAACCACCAGTGCAGCGGATCGGCCGGCGTCCACCTGGAGTTGGGTTTGTCATATCCAAGCTGCGCCTCGTGTATGAACCACGGCGCGCTTGCGAATTTCGGATCGCCGGGGGGCGGCGGCGCACCCGACAGCCGATTGCTTGAATAGAACAGGTGGACGACATTGCTGGCGTCCCGATATGCCGCCGGTGTCGAATCGCCGTACTTCGGGAGCATCTCAGGCGGCGCCGTGCCGTCCGGCAGGAAGTCGATCTGCGGCAGAGTCGTAGGTGTAGCGCCTCCTGTGAGCTGGTTCTCCCGCACGGCGAGTTTCAACTGGAAGCTCGGCACGGCCATCGGATCGGTGCCATACTCTGGCGGAACTAGATGGTTGACATCACTACTACGGCCGCGGAAATCACTAAACACCGACACATAGGGCATGCGATAGATGCTGTCCCAGCTCTGGTAGGTACCCACGGGCTGCGTGAGCGGGACCTGCACGCTGACAAGTACCGGCAGCGGCTGGGCAACGTCCCATTTGTATGTGAGCGCGGACATCTTGTCCTGAGCTAGTTGCTTGTCCGAGAACACGTTGTCCCATCTCCGCCTGTCAGGTATGGTCATGACTGTCGGATCAACATCGCCGACCCTGGGCTTGGAAAGGGTATAGCCGAGGTATTTGGGGAGCCCGGCCGCATCATTCGCCGTCGAGCACAGGAACGGGTCCTTGCCGAATTCGCCGAATTCGCTGAGCAACGGGGCCACAGGCGGAGTCATAGGGTAATTGAGCGAACTCGTGATTGCAATGCCCGGCAACTGCTGAGATGGGCTGGCCTGATCGCCCAGAAGCCCCAGCACTTGGTCCAACCGAATGTTGTAGAGGTTGACGTTACCGCCGTTCCTGATCGTGATCGGCTTGAACCACTGCTGAATCAGCGGGTTCTTGTTATATGCCGTGAACTCGAGGGCTCCGGTCATGTTCTGCCCCAGCCCGTGGGGTGCGCGGCCAATGTCGATGAGCTGCTCATCGACCAGTAGCTTCGGATCCGGCGGGACCTTCACCTCGACCCTGAATGTTCGATACGATTCCTGCCAAGTGGTCGGCCTGCCCCGGTTGGTGTTGCCTGAGTCCAGGATGCCACTGTTGTTGGAATCGACGTAGGCGATCATTGTCCTCGAGTACCCGCCGGGAGAACCCGTGTAGTCCTTGGTCTCGTTTGCGGGCTGGAACCTCGGCACGTCCACCGAGACCAGGACAGTATCGGGCCTGACAAACGAAGTCCCGTGGGTCGGCGCAGTTGGATCCGGCGTGACAGCGAGCATGTCGGAAGCCTTGGTGGACGGGTCGATATCGGTCGATATGAGCTGATAGCTCTGATAGCGCGTGTAGATGTTTGGGTAGTCGATGGAGCCGAGCCCCAGATCCCACGGGAACTTGAAACCATAGGTATACGTAGGGCTGGCCACTGCTTTGCCCGTGATGGGGTCCAGTGGCGCACATTCTATCGCGGCTAGCTCACCGCGGAACGTGAGATCCCTCGCGTCCAGGCGGAACCTGGGAATCTTCCTGTAAGCTATCCCCATCGCGCTGCGGTCGGCGATACCTAGCGGGGCCTCGCGCGAGCTTGTGCCGTGCACTACCTGCTGGAGGTAGATCATCGGCGTGGGCAGCCTCGTGAAGTTGTAGGGCTGGGTGCTGCTATTGGTGTTATTGTTTGACACCCACCCGAAGTTACCGTTAAGGTGAGCATTCTCGTCGTTCCTGTTCGGATGCCAGATATTGGTCGCTAGCGAGGGAGCCCAGGCAATAGACACATTGCCTTCGGGCGCTTCGTTCATGATTCCATCGTCCCTGATAGCCAGCGGGTTATTGATGCCGAGGGCTGCCTCGCGGACTTGGTTAGTGCCTTTCGGTATGAGGACATCGTAGCCGTTCTTGCCGGGCGTCAGCTTGGCAAGTGGTATTGTCTGGTGAATGGTCGGCGTAACGCTTGAGCCACTGCTGGTCAGAGTGGTCTTCTTCTCGATGTCCACATAGAGCGCCCAGCCCGGTCCAGGCCCTGGCGGACGATCCCTGCTGCCATCGATGTCGATAGAGATGAGACAGTAGCTGCGTCTCACAGGATCATTCGCGGCATCGGTGAACGACACATAGGTGCTGCTGTTTGTATCCCACTTGAGGACGGCATAGTCCTTGATTGCACGGACCTGCATGACCAAGCCGTTCACGTTGCCGGTCTGGCCGCCGCTCGTGGCTCCCGCGCTTTCGCCGCAGCTCTGGTTGGTCATTCGGGGCTTGACCTTATCTGCTATGCTGCTGCCATCGAGCCATTTCGACTCCGGCAGGTTCCAGACGATGCAGTAGATCTTCTCGCCCCACTCGTAGAAGACGGTGTTGCTGCCGTCCGACATGTTTGTAATGCGGCTTGCAGCCAGATTGGCAACAGTTCTCTGCTTCTTAGCCTCGTCAATCAGGTACTGGTCTATATCTGCCGAGAGGGTGGTCGAGAGTGGCACCTTCATGGTCGGACTGACGATTGTATTGTTAGGCCAGCTAGCTGGAACGAACGCGGGGTCGACAGCGAGCCCAGGATCGAAGTTGAGCGATGCGTTGAAGAACTGCTCGTCGAACACGTCGAACTGGACGTCGGTTATCGGCGCGGCGGTGGTCCTTTGGGCGTTCTGGTCATCGGCATTACCCCGGAACGGCCAAGCGCCGCCCTGCCATTCGCCGCCCCATGCTCCACCCCTTTTGCTGAAGGCGAGCAAATGGCCGTCGCCGCAGCCGATGAAGATATAGCTCACAGGAGTCGATGAAACCGTGAGGTTTGTAATGTTAGGCGAGGAGAACATGACTCCCGGAGCGGTCCATCCTTCGTAGGGCTGAGTATAGGTGGGCGCACCCGGCACGGTGTTACTCGGGGACGCACTCCACGCCGCATTCACCTGGCCGGTCTCTGCATCACGCCAATGGAGCGTGCCTGACCTGTCGCCCATGTCCCCGGCATACATGATGATGTGTCCACCACCTGGACTGGAGCCGTCCAGCGCGACGGAACCCTGAATCGGTAGATCGAATGAGGGTTCGTCGTAGGTCGGAGGACTGTTTTGTGCGGCGCCTGAATCATCCGTGAAGAGACGGTCGCCCGTATCGGCCTTGAAGGAATAGATGCGCCCATCCGAACTGCCGACCCACAACCTCTTGATGCCGTCGCTAGGAGTCGCGATCGCCGGCGTCGAATAACGAAATGACCCAAGCGGATTATCGAAAGGGGCGGCATCGGAGTCCGGTATGGCCGGATACTGCCACACGGGCACTACCTTGAGGGTCACTGGGTCCTTTGTTGTGCCGGCCATGTCGAGGCAATAGACGTGTCCGCCGCTTGAAGCGACATACAGGTTAGTTCCGTCAAGCGCCGGAGATGAGGTGAAGCCTCCGGACGCGTCGGTGTCTGTGTCAACGGTCCAATCCCAGGCTTTCTTAGCAGATGATCCCGGCTCCACCTCTGTAAGGCACGTCAGCACCCCGTTCATTCCCGCGATGAAGAGCTGGTTGTTGGCATACGCCGGAGATGCGGACATACTGCCCAGTCCCGGCAGATCAACCTCGCCCGACTTCGGCTGCGCCTTCATGCGCACGGCCGGATACACCCAGTTAAGCTGACCGATCTTGTTTGCCCGGGCCTGGACATCGAAAGACAGCACCCTACCCGTTGCAGTGACCGTGTATACTGCTTTCGCCAGTGCGTCCGTCGGGTTCGTGATCGTCTTGGCATTGGTTATGGGCGTGCTGTATCCCATACCATCGACCGTATCCGGAACGAACATGACGGCATCGGCAATCACCGCGTAGTCGGCAGCAGTCGTACCGGTGGAAGGATTGTCAGGATCAGACGGCGGATCCGGCGTGGCTGTGTTCTGGAGTTCAACTTTTGTCGGGTTGAAATACGACGACCCGATCTTGACCCACGTGCCGAATGTGCTGGGATCGCTCTGATTGACTGTTACGGTAGCCTGGGTGATGGATTTGTCAGCCTTGGGATAGCTGATGACATAGGTAGCATTCCGTGACCGCCGCAGCACCCCGGTACCGCCCGCCTCGGGTATCCAGGCATAGATGTTGTATGAGAGCCCATCGGCACCAGTCGGCGCGACATTGCCCTGGTCTGTCGAGGAGAACTTCCACGTGCACTTCGTCGGTGTCGCCGTGCTGTCTACACAGGCTATGTAGTGGAACTTCCCTCCGAACGCGTCCTCGCGGGTGTCTGTGAGCTTCCAGTTGCTGACAACCCCGGCGTCATCTTCCTCGCCGACGGTGAAGCCGGGACCTTTCCAGAGAAGCTTGCCCTCCACGGCGTCCAGAGCGTACATCTGGCGGTCCGACATACCCGTCGCAAAGCACACCAGCTTGTTCGGCGGCGCCTCGTCGGGTCCCGATATGGTGGCAAGCGTGGGCGATGAGAAGACACCGCCCGCTATCGGCCCCTCTATATTGTCGCGATTGTTGACATCGGCGCCATTGCGCGGATAGCGCCACTTGGGCTTGCCTAGGTACTTGGAAATCTTTATCAACTCGGCAGCGTTGCCCATCCCAGCGACGGGAGTGGGATTAGAGGGGTCTTCGGGCTTACCGGGGATGATCTGACGCGGGCTCACAATTGTGGGAGTGATGCTGTAGATGCAGTAGATCGCTCCCCTGTCATTGCCAACCGCCGAAGAAGACGACTGGCCCTGTTCAACAGTTCCCGTGTAGACACAGGTCCCGAAGTCATCGTATATGACCGTGGATGGAGCACTGGGGTCGTACAAGGTGCAGGGTATATTGGCGCTTACGGGCGAGGAGTATATCTCCTGGGTCGGCGCGGGCACGAACTGCACCGCGTCGGCGAGCACTTTGATGCCGGGCGGACGCTTTTCGTTCACAAGGGGCACAAGCGCGCTGACCTCGACTCCTTCGTTGGCAATCGTGTTGGTAAACGTGAAGTAATTGTTGGTCAGCAGTGTCCACGTATCGGAGTTGCCAACCTGACTGAGCGTAAAGCTTCGACTGCCGTAGTCATCAGTGACCGTATACACAGCCGCCGTGGTCGCTTGAGTGTTTGCAGGTATCCAGACGAATATCTGGTATCTGCCAAGGGGAATAGCGGGGAACGGCCAAGCAGCCTTCGCCACAT
>Ga0209638_1003083_pt1 | contig 10070 bp, 13 predicted proteins | sample BarGraNGADG00211_FD_184490 | JGI IMG/M metagenome (GOLD analysis project Ga0209638, IMG submission 184490) | Arctic peat soil microbial communities from Barrow, Alaska - Barrow Graham LP Ref core NGADG0002-211 (SPAdes) (version 2) | ecosystem: Environmental > Terrestrial > Soil > Wetlands > Peat... | reverse complement strand
GGCGGCCCGCACGGCGAACACGCCGTGGTTCAGGGTCAGGGTGATCAGGTCCACCACCAGGGGCCGGTCGTGGAGCACGAGGGCCCGACTTGCCTCGATGATTGGCGCTGCTGCGTGGCGGTCCATCCGAGGGCACCTCCTCTCCCCCCGACAGTGCCTTCCATGATAGTCCCTGTTCGGCTTCTCCTCACACCGGGTGCCGGGATCTCGAGCGCCAGTTCGGCGCAACTGAGCCGCTGAAGGCGCATGACGGGCCGTCATGACAGGTCACGAGCGGAGCCGGACACTTGCCCTCGTAGATCTCACGCGAGATCGGTACATCGAGGACGGCCACCGATGATGTCACTCGTTTTCGGCGTCGCGGCCGCCCTGCTGCTGTTCGTGCTGCTCGTCCCCGCCGTCGCCATCGTCGGCGCCTTGCTCGGCTTCATGGCGGCGGCACACATCGCGTGAGGGTGGATAGCGAGAAGGGACAGCGCAATGAGCATCGACACTCCATCCGTTCCGGCACCCTCCAATGACCTCCCCGTCGCTGAGACGACCGTGCCGCTGGCCGGGGCCGTGGCCCGCGACGAAGGCTTTGAGGGCGACTTCGCGACTGGCGAGCGGACCGGTGAACTGACCCAGGAAGAGATCCAGGAGGAAGACCTCCACGGTGACTTCGCGGCCGGCGAGCGGACCGAGGCGTTGACCCAGGACGAGACCGTCGACGAGGGCCTTCATGGTGACTTCGCGGCCGGCGAGCGGACCGAGCCGGTCACGCTCGCGGAGGAGACGCCCGGAACCTTCGGCGACACCGAGAAGTAGAGCAGCGCAGCGATCGAGAGGACTCGGCCGATCGAGACCCGACGGCCGAGATCGCGACACCCACGCACTGACCGCTTTCCGCCCGATCAGGAGACCGGGCCCGACAGGACCCACGCAGTCGACCACTCCCTCAACCCTGCCCTGGCTCCGCTGACTCCCTCCCGGCACTGCGAGGGCTCAGCCCGTCGGGTGGCGCCCGTCGCCCGACTCGTCGCCGGGAGGCGAGGGCGTGCCATGGATGCCGGCCGCTCCGCAGGATCCCGCCTGGTTTGTCCTCGGGACCGGGTCACGATCGGGGCTGGTCCTCGAAGCGCGCGTCCGCTCGAGTCTCTGGCAGGCGGTCGAGGCGTTCGGTGAACCAGCCGATCCGCGCGTCATCCCGATCGTCGAACGCCGGAATGTAGGGCTTGATGTCGAGGAGCGGTGTCCCATCGAGCATGTCGACGTCCTCGATCTCGATCGTCGAGCCCACGATGGCGATGAGGCGCACGGTCGAGATGCCGATCGGGTTTGGTCGGGCCGGAGAGCGCGTCGCGAAGATCCCGTGCGACCGGTCATCGAGAAACGGCGTCACGGTCAGCCGGGGCGCCGTGATCCGGTGAAGGTGATAGAGCAGGATCAGGTGGCTGAACCCCTCGAGATCGACGAGACCCGCAGCGAGATCAGGGTCGAGGTCGATCCAGCCCGGGACGCCGACGGCGGCCGTCGCCTGGATCGGCATTCCCAAGGTTGCCGTGAAGGGTGTTCGGATGACGCCGATCGGCCGGAACGTGACAGGCTCGAGCTTCGGGACGTCAGTCATCGGCCGCCACGGAGACCTTGGTCGAGGTGATGGCCACGCGGATCCTCATGACTCTGCTCGTTCGTGCGCAGGCCCGTCGAGACGATCGAGCCGCCACCAGGTCTCGTGATCCTCGTCGAGGCGAACAGACGCCGGGGTCCAACCGTCCTCATCGCCGATGAGTGTGAGCCAGCGCAGGCAGACGTGCGGCGGACCGCTCATCGTCACGTCGCACAGGATGCACGTCCCACTCTGGACGAGGACCGACCCACAGCGAGCGCAGCGCACCAGGTGAGCCCCCGAACATCCAGGGCCCGCAACTACCTCGCCCCAGCCGGGCCGGCGCCCGGCCGGCCGGGCCGCTCGCGCTCGTCGGGCGGCGCGGTCCGCGTGGCCCGCGTCGGCCTCGATCACGACGGCGGGAGGAACCCGAAGCTGGCGAGGATCGCCTGACCGTCGGGCCCCGCGAACCAGGTCAGGAACGCCTGGGCCGCGGCGACGTTCGCCGACGCCTTGACCACCACGCCGGAGTAGGTGGCGGAGACGTTCGCCCCGTTCGGCACGGCGACGGTGGTGACCTTCGTCGAGGTCCTGGCGTCGGTCACGTAGACGATGCCGGCGTCGCCTTCGCCGAGCTCGATCTTGGAGACGACCGCCGCGACGTTGTCCTCCTTCGACGCGATGTTGGCGGTGTACTTCGCGACGAAGTCTGCCGGGTAGCCGGGCTGCCTGGCGAGGTTCGCCACGAGCTGGGCCGCGTACTTGGCGATCGGCACCGTGTCGCCGCAGGTGATGATCTTGATCCCCGCCCTGGCGAGGTCCGCGGGGGTCTGGATGGCGGCCGGGTTCGCGGTCGGGACGATGACGGTGAGGAGGTTGCCCGCGAACGTGGTCAGGGCGCCCGCCGCGAGGCCCTGGTCGACGAGCTTCTGCGGGTTGGCGGTATCGGCGGACAGGAACACGTCGGCCGGCGCGCCCTGCTCGATCTTCGTCTCGAGGGCCGAGGAGGAGTCGGTCGAGATCGTGATCGTCGTGCCCGGGTTGGCGGCCTGATACGCCGTCTGCGCCCTGGCGAGGACCGCCTTGAGCGACGACGCTCCGTAGATCGTGAGGCTGGCCGGCGCGGCCCCTGCCACGGGGGCGACGGCGCTCGGCGATGGGGATGAGCCGCTCGAGCAGGCCGAGAGGACCAGGGCCAGGGCCAGGGCCGTGATCAAGACGACGATGCGGGATCTCATGCGCGGGCCTCTCTGGCCGACGGGATCTCGACGATGACGTTGGTGGCCTTGACGACGCAGACGGCCTCGTCGCCGACCAAGGCGTTTGTCCCGCGGTATGGACGTCCCTGGACGGCCATGTGTCTGGACATTCCCCTGACCGTACCAACCGTTTCCCGTCGATCGACGCGTTATTCTATCAAGGGAATAACGGGCGCGGAGGCGTGGAAAGCTGACTGTTGCCGGGGCCGGCGGCTCGGCCCACGGCCGTGGGCCACGTGTGAGCGTTGAGAGTGTCAAGCCTGATCTCGGAGGAGCGTCCTCGAGGTGCCCGCCGAGATCTGGCCCAGGCTTCGGCACGCGACCTACCGGGCGGCACGAGGCGCGAGTCGGTCGCCCAGAGTCTCGCCGGTGGTGGTCAACGGCCTGTTGGATCGACGTGAACGACCGGTTTCGGCCGGGTGTCCGGGCTGGCGCGACCGTTGGCGTGATCGATGGCGTCGGCGGCGATCAGGGCCAGGGATCGCTCGCCAGCCAGCGCCCGATCTCACCCGCTGGGAGCACGCGGTGTCGACCGGTCGCCGCGTCCCATTCGTTCCGCTCGAACCTCGCCTGGTCGTCGCCGGTCAGGATCAGGACGTACGCGGGTGCACCGTGACCGGCCAGGTGCCCGTGGTCGTGGACGTCGTCGGGCGGCAGCAGCGTGGCGACCTGCGCCGGCCCCAGCGAGGTGACCTCGGCGATCTCCGGCCTGCTCCCCGGACCGTCCGTCAGCCCGTAGCGACGGTGGGTCTCGAGGCCGCTGATCGGGCTGATCGCGACCCACGTCCCGTGGTCGTGCACCGCGCTCAGGCGACCCTCCTGCCGGTGGACGATGGCCAGGCGCGGGCCGCGGTCCGGTGCGTGGATTCGGAGGAGGCCGTTGCGGTCGCCCAGCCGGCCGGCCCACGGGGTGACGTAGTCGAGATCGGCGGCGAGCTCCGCGAGCGCAGCCCCGATCGACGGCAGGTCCGGGGTGGCCAGGGCTGCCGGTGCGGCGATTCGATGCAGGAGCCGGCGGACGGGCTCGCCCGGGATGGTCGGGTCTCCCTGCCCGACCTCGGCGGACACCGCTCGACGCGCGGGCCGGGACGGCACCCTAGCCCCGACCCTCGACCGTCCAGTACTCCGTGCGCCCCGAGACGGTCAGGGCGCGCGCGGCACCCATCGTCGTCGCCATCGCCTCGCGGAACGCCGCCGACTCGAACATGCGGTATCGCATGCCCTCCCACTCGGCGAGGCTCGCGACCTCGACCTCCATGACGATGGTGTCGAACGGGCCGGACAGGTCCGACATGACCTTCCATGGGTGGCCGCCGCCGAGCTCGGCGACGACCTTCTCGGCCATTGCGGTCTGCAGGGCGGCGAGCTCGCCACCCTTGCCATACGAGCCCTGGAAGACGGTTCGCACGATGATCATCTCGACTCCTTCGGGGACGCGGGAGGGTCAGGCTGGGACGCCATCCCTCTCGAAGGCCGCGAGTATGAATGGGGAGTGGACCGCCAACAAGAAGGTGTGGCGGCACCTGCTCTTCTCAGCGCGGAACGAGCCTCAGCGTCGACCGGGCGGCCTCCGGCGACACGACGGTCCCGACGATTCCCGGGCCGTGACGGTCGTACTTCGCGTGGTACGCCTCGCTCACCCGGCCGGCGACCGCTGGCTCGGGCGTGTCGAAGGTGACGTCCCGCTCGACGCCGCTGGCCCGAACGCGGCCTTCCCCGGAACGGAGCGCTCGCTGGAACCACGGGTTGTCGTAGCCATAGGCGGATCGCACGTAGAGGTCCTCGCCGGCGCGGACGACCCAGATCGTGATGTACGGCCGGAGGCTGCCGTCCGCCCGACGGGATGCGATCTCGAGCTCGGTCGTCAGGCCGATGCGGGACAGCTCGTCGGGGGTCCAGGCGGTCATCGCGGTCGTTCCGTCGGCGGCGCGAGGTATTCCGCCTCGCTCACCAGCTCGCCCCACTCACTCTCTGGGCCCTCCGCGGGCGCCTCCCAGATGGCGAGGTGCGTCATGAACCGATCGGGCGCGGCGCCGTGCCAGTGCCACTCGCCGGGCGGCGTGTGGATCGTGTCGCCGGGCCGGATCTCGATGACCTCGCCGCCCCGGGCCTGAATCCGGCCGATCCCCTCCGTGACGTGGACGGTCTGGCCGACGGCGTGGGCGTGCCACGCATTGCGCGCGCCGGGTGCGAAGCGGACGACGTTGACGCGGACGCGCGATGGCTCCTCGCCACGGGCGATGACGTCGTACCACGCGTCCCCGGTGAAAGTTTCGGCAGGCGCCTTGACGGTGGCCTGCGCTGGCTTGATCTCCATCGTCGATCTCCTCGTCATCGTCACGCTCCGTGCGGGTAGTCGGTGGATGCGGCGAGCGCGCTCTGGGCCTCGAAGCCGGCGATCCGCGCGCGCAGGGTCGCCAGCGTGCTCTCCAGCGCCTGTGACCCCAGCACGAGCCGCAGCGGCGCCGGCTCACGGTCGACGCTCTCGATGATGCGCGCCGCCATGCGGGCCGGGTCGCCGGGCGCCAGGCCATTCTTCGGATCCAGCATGCGCATGAATGCGTGCGCCGGGTTTCCGTCGTACTCCGGCATGGGCGCCGCAACCTCGGCGCCGCCGTATCGGAACTCCGTCCGCGCGCCGCCCGGCTCGACGATCGTCACGCCGACCCCGAAGGGCGCGACCTCCGCGGCGACTGACTCGACGAAGCCCTCGATCCCCCACTTGGTGGCGTGGTACAGCGAGTTGCCGGGGTAGGCCACCTGCCCGCCGTACGAGGAGATCTGGATGACGCGCCCGCCACCCTGGGCACGGAGGTGGGGCAGGGCCGCGCGGATGAGGTGGATCGGCCCCACGAGGTTCGTCGCGACGATGTGCTCGACCTGTGCGTCGGTGAGCTCCTCGGCCGCGCCGAACAGGCCGTAGCCGGCGTTGCTGATGATCACGTCGATGCGTCCGAGCGCGGCGAAGGCGCGGTCGACGACCTCGCGAATCGCCGGTGTGTCGGTCATGTCGAGCACCTCGGCGCAGAATGCCTCGGGATACCGGTCGACGAGGTCGGCGACCTTGCCGGTGTCGCGGACCATCCCGACGACGCGGTCGCCGCACTCGAGGACCTGCTCGGCGAGGTGGCGTCCGAAGCCGCTGCTGACGCCGGTGATGAGCCACGTGCGCTGGGCCATCAGTTGACGCTGCCGACGCGGATCATCGCCTTGACCGCCCGTCGCTCGTCCATCGCCCGGTACCCGTCGACGACGTGCTCCAGGTCCGTCTCGAAGTCGAAGATCCGGCCGGGGTTGATGGCGCCGGCCAGCACGGCCTCGAGGAGCTCGGGCAGGTACCGGCGAACCGGGGCGACACCACCGCGCAGCCCGACGTTGCGGAAGATGACGGTCTCGATCGGCACCTCGACGCCGTGCGGGGCGCCGATCGCGCCGACGACGGATCCCGGACGGGCGATGGCGAAGGCCGTCGCCATCGACTGGTTCGTCCCGACGCACTCGAGCGCGGCGTCGACGCCGATGCCGTCCGTCATCGCCATGACGGCCTCGGCCGCGGCGTCCCCCCGCTCGGCGAGGATGTCGGTCGCGCCGAACTCCCGCGCCAGCGCCTGCCGGGCCGGGTTCCGCGAAAGGGCGATGATCCGCTCGGCGCCGAGGCGCTTTGCCGCGATCACGGCGCAGAGGCCGACGGCGCCGTCGCCGACGACCGCCACCGTCATGCCCGGCCGCACCCCGCCGCTCACCGCCGCGTGGTGCCCCGTGCACATCACGTCCGAGAGGGCGAGCAGCGAGCGCATCGTCGCCTCGTCGTGGCCGGTGCCGGGAACCTTCACGAGGGTGGCGTCCGCGAAGGGGACGCGGACCGCCTCGCCCTGGCCGCCGTCGACGCCATGGTTCCCGAACGAGCCCCCATTGGCGCAGTTCGACGGCCAGCCTGCCAGGCAGTGCGGGCAGGTGCCGTCGCTGAAGGTGAACGGGGCGACGACGAAGTCCCCCTCCTCGAGGTCCGTTACGGCGGAACCCACGTCGGTGACCACGCCGATGAACTCGTGCCCGATCGGCCCGAGCGCGTGGGGTGACTCGCCGCGGTAGTACCAGAGGTCCGAGCCGCAGACGCATCCGAGGACGACGCGCACGACCGCGTCGGTCGGATCGGTGATCGCGGGATCGGGCCGGTCGCCGACGGTGATGTCGCGGGGTCCGTTGAAGATGGCTGCTCGCATGTCGCTCCTCGCGTCGGTCGCCGTTTCGGTGGTGCCGCCGCCATCAAACCACCGTGCCCGACCTCGAGGAAGGCACGCGTGATAGGGGTACTGGGAGTGCCTCCCTCCCATTCCCGCATCAGCGTACCGTGCCCGAGACATGGACAACGCAGATGAGATCCGCGAGTTCCTCACCACGCGCCGGGCGAAGCTGACACCGGAGCGTTCCGGTCTCCCGACCTACGGCCGAACGCGCCGGGTGTCGGGCCTGCGGCGCGAGGAGGTGGCGCTGCTCGCGGGGATCAGCGTCGAGTACTACACGCGTCTCGAGCGCGGCAACGCCCGCGGCGTGTCCGACGACGTGCTCGACGCCGTGAGCCGCGCGCTCCAGCTCGACGAGGCCGAGCGCGCACACCTCCTTGACCTGGTCCGGACCGCCAACGCCGAGCGGCCGCCGCGCCGGACGCCGACGCCCCAACGCGTCCGCCCGAGCATCCAGCGGATCGTCGACGCGATGACCGGGATCCCGGCCTTCGTGCACAACGGCCGCTTCGACATCCTGCACGCCAACCCGCTCGCCGCCGCGCTCTACTCCGAGCACTTCCGCGACCCGGTCCGCCCGCCGAACTCGGCGAGGTTCCTGTTCCTCGACCCGCGCGCCCGGGCCTTCTACGCGGACTGGGAGACGGCCGCCAACGACATCGTCGCGACGCTCCGGGGCGAGGCGGGCCGCAACCCCTACGACCGCGCCCTGTCGGACCTCGTCGGGCTGCTGTCCACGCGCAGCGAGGAGTTCCGTGTCCGCTGGGCCAGCCACGACGTCCGCTTCCACCGGACGGGGACCAAGCGCCTCCACCACCCGCTGGTCGGGGATCTGACGCTGGCCTTCGAGGCCCTCGAGCTCCCCGCCGACCCCGGCCTGGTGATCGTCACGTACTCGGCCGAGCCGGGGTCGGCGTCCGAAGCGGCGCTCCGTGAGCTCGACCGCTGGAGCGGGACCCGGGCGAGACTCGCGGCCGTCGACGCCGCCAACGGGGACGGCGCCTGAGTAGGCGATGGGATCGGCGTGCGGGACGGCAAGGCTCGGGGAGACAATGACCGCTCGATCTCATCCTTACCTGGTGGAGCCAACGGACGTGTGGAATCGATTCACAGTGCGGTCACATCGCCGTCGCGGCGTCATCTTTCCTCGCCTAGCGCTCGTGGTCCTCGTCCCTTTGCTGCTGGCCGCCTGCGGATCCGGCACCGCGACCACCTCACCGGCCCTTGGATCGGCCTCTCCTGCCGGGGCTTCGTCCCAGCCAGCCAGCCCATCCGGCGGGGCGGCCACGTTGAGCGCGCCGAGCGGCGACCCGGCGTCGATCGGCTCGGCGTTCGTCGCCGCGCTGGCACGTGGCGACGACGCGTCGGCCGAGGCGATGGAAGACGCGACCATGCGCGCCGCCGCGCCCGGGCCGACGCTCGGGAAGCTCTGGGGACAGTTCGTGGCGCAGTACGGCGCGTTCGCGGGCGTCGGGACGGTCACGACGACCGCCCAGGCGCCCTACACGATCGCGGCCGTGGAGACCAGCTTCGCGAACAGCATCGTGACGCTGACGGTCGCGATCTCGAGCGGTGGCCAGGTCAGCGGGCTCCACGTCGCAAAGGTCGTGCCGTCCTCGTCGTCTCCCGCCCCCTCCCCGGCCGCCTACGTCAACCCATCCGCGTTCACGGAGTCGGCCACCACGGTCGGGTCCGCGCCATGGGCCCTGCCGGGGACCCTCACGCTGCCGAAGGGGACCGGGCCCGTCGCGGCGGTCGTGCTGGTGCAGGGGTCGGGCCCGAGCGACCGCGATGAGACGATCGGGCCCAACAAGCCGTTCCGCGACATCGCCTGGGGGCTCGCGTCGGCGGGCATCGCCGTCCTGCGCTTCGACAAGCGCACGTTCGTCTACGGCGCGCAGATGGCGGCCGACACGACCATCACGGTTCGCCAGGAAACCACCGATGACGCGATCGCCGCCATCGGGCTGCTGCGTCGAACGCCGAACGTCGACCCGGCCCGCATCTTCCTGATCGGGCACAGCCTCGGCGCCTATCTCGCGCCGCGGATCGCGAGCGAGGTGCCCGGCCAGCTGGCGGGCATCGCGATGCTGGAGGCGCCGAGCACCCCGATGGCGCAGCTCATCCTCGTCCAGTCGCGGTACCTCGCCTCGTTGCAGGGCAGCCCGAGCCCGCAGGTCCAGCAGCAGCTGGCGGCCCTCGAGACGCAGGTGGCGCTGGCCCAGTCGGCCGGCCTGTCACCGTCGACGCCCGCATCCGAGCTGCCCCTGAACACCCCCGCCTCGTACTGGCTGGACCTGCAGGCCTACCGACCCGTGTCGGTCGCGGCCGCCCTTCGAATCCGGATGTTCTTCTCGCAGGGCGGACGCGACTACCAGGTGCCGCCATCCGAGCTCCAGCCGTGGCAGGCGGCGCTCAACGGGCGCACGAACGTGGCCTTCAGGACCTACCCGGCGATGGATCACCTGCTGATCGACGGCAGCGGACCGGCCACCCCGGCCGAGTACAGCGTGGCGGGCCACGTCGACGGACAGCTCGTGGCCGACCTGGCGAGGTGGGTCGCGGGCCGCTGATCCGCACCGAGCCCTGACCGTCGCTCGCCGGTGCGCTCACGATCGTCGCACGAGGACGACACCGCCCAGGAGAAGCGACTGCCGGAGGAGCAGGTGCCGCCTCGACCAGCATCCCGCCGGGGCGATCGGCCCCGGCGGGATGCCGCTGGCCGTGTCGGACGACGTCACGCCGTGACGGCCTCGTCGGCGATCTCGAGCGCCCGGTCGATGACCGCGAAGCCCTCGGCCAGCTGCTCCTCGGTGATGCAGAGCGGCGGGTTGGTATGGATCGAGTTGTTGGCGATCATCGTGTAGAGGCCGTTCTCGCGGAAGAACTTGCCGATCGCCTTCATCTCGTCGCTGGTACCGTTGAACGGCGTGATCGGCGTCCACGGATCCTGTGAACGGACCAGGTCGAGGATACCGA
>Ga0209638_1003082_pt1 | contig 10071 bp, 8 predicted proteins | sample BarGraNGADG00211_FD_184490 | JGI IMG/M metagenome (GOLD analysis project Ga0209638, IMG submission 184490) | Arctic peat soil microbial communities from Barrow, Alaska - Barrow Graham LP Ref core NGADG0002-211 (SPAdes) (version 2) | ecosystem: Environmental > Terrestrial > Soil > Wetlands > Peat... | reverse complement strand
GGCCGGCTGCCGCTCGCGCAATTACAAGGATCTGCACGCCGATGTGGCAGTCGGGGTGATGAGCGCCGACCTGTGCCACCTGGCCAACGCCAGTTTTCGCGTGGGCCGGAAGCTCGCCGTGGACGCCGCCAAGGGCCGCTTCACCGGCGAGGGCGCCGCCGAAGCCAATCAACTGCTCACGCGACCCAAGTACCGTGCCCCCTATGTCGTCTGAACCCGCCATCCTCACCACCACCGTGGGCAGCTATCCCGTTCCGGACTGGCTGCGGGCGCTGCCCAGCGAGCAGGCGCGCCTCGATGCCACCCGCGTGGTCTTCGACACGCAGCGCCAGGCGCGCATCGATCTACCCACCGACGGCGAACTCTATCGCTTCGACGTCAATCACCCCGATACCAACGGGATGATCGAATACTTCCTCCGCCCGATGGCCGGCATACGCTCCCAGGTGGGGCGCAGCGATCACGAGTGCTTCGCCCGCAAGAGCACCATGAAGTTCCGCCGCAAGGCCGCGGGCGTGGTGCAGGAGGCGCTGGACGAGGGCTCGCTCAACCTCCTCGCCGATTGCGAGCTCGCCGCAACGGTAGCGGGCGGGCCCTTTAAGTTCACGGTCACCAGCCCCTACATGCTGGCGCGCACCCTGCTCGACAATTACTACCGGCATTTCGAGCCGCTGCTGATGGGCGTGGCCGGCGTCCTGGCGCAACAGGTGGCCGGTCTTCCCTGCGACTGCCTGCAAATCGACGAAGCCAATATCCCGGGCAATCCGGCCGACGCCCCGCTGGCCGCCGCCGCCATCAATTGCGTGCTCGATGCTTTCCACGGCAAGCGCGCGGTGCACCTCTGCTTCGGCAACTATGGGGGCCAGACCATTCAAAAAGGCGAGTGGCGCGCGCTGGTGAGCTTTCTCAACCAGCTCCACGTGGACCACCTCGTGCTCGAAATGGCGCACCGTCCGCCCGAGGATCTGGAGCCGCTCAAAGATGTCAACCCGAAGATCAAGCTCGGCATCGGCGTGATCGATGTGAAGATCAATCGCATCGAAACGCCCGAGGAGATCGCGCGGGCCATCGAGCGCGCCGAAAGTGTCCTCGGCCCCGGACGCGTCGGTTGGATCCATCCCGATTGCGGCTTCTGGATGCTCCAACGCTCCATCGCCGATCGCAAGATCGCCGCCCTCGCGCCGGGTCGCGATCTCTACCTGGGCCGCGCACCACTGTGACTCAAGTCTACCTAGTCGCTGTAGCGTAGCCTTTCCAGGCTGCCATGACGCCATTCATGGCGGCATGTCTTACTTCTTCGCCGCCAGGCGCTTGAGCTCGCCATCGATCACGGACTTGATGGCGTCGGGCGCCAGGTCGCCGTTATACCTCTGGCCGTTGAGGAACACGGTCGGCGTGCCTTCCACGCCGGCCTTATCTCCGTCGGAATGATCGCGCAATACGGTCTTCCGGATGGCGTCCGAATCCAGGTCCGCGGTGAAGCGGTTCATGTCCAGGCCGATCTCCTTCGCCCATGCCAGAATCGACTGCCGCGACAGCTTGGACCGGTTGGCGAACATCACGTCGTGCATCGGCCAGAACTTCCCCTGCCGATGCGCGGCCAGGGATGCCGCCGCCGAGATGGCGGCTTCGGGATGCGAATCCAGCGGGTACTGCTTGAAGATCAGTCTCACGTCGTTGGGGTAGGCCTTGAGCGTGGCATTGATCTGGGCCACGGCCTTGGAGCAATAGGGGCACTGGAAGTCGGAGAATTCCACCAGGGTGATGCGTGCGTTGGCCGGACCCATGACGGGCGAACCCAGGGTCGGAATCGGCACCGGGTCGTCGAGCAGCTTGGGCGCGGGCCGCGATCCGAACTTGGACGCCTTGGACTCGGCGATGGCCGCGGTTTCGGTCTTCCCGGCCTTGATGGCGCCGACGGTTACCGAAGCCAGTCCGCGGCTGAAGGAGCAGCTCGGGTCTTTCACGCGGCACTCGGCCACCTTCATGCCGCACCCGCAGGAGCAAGCCTGCGTGCGCAACGCCCTGAGCGCGCGGGTTTTCCTGGCCGGCGTCAGTCCGGTGAGATCCACCCCTGCCAGATTGGCGACCGTCTGCCATTCCTGCGCCCACAGGAGCGCCGCCCCGCCCAGAGCCATGCCCACGATCCACCTCGACGCCGGAGAACGCATCCCTCCATTGTAGTGGGACCGCGCCCTGCCCGCCCGCCTCGGCACTACACCGCGCGGCGGCCGGTGAGGAACGCGATCAGCCAGACTACCAGGAAGACGAAGAAGAGCACCTTGGCGATGCCGACTGCCGCGCCCGCCAGCCCGCCGAAACCCAGGATCGCGGCGACCAGGGCTAAAACCAGAAACATCAATGACCAATGCAGCATTTACAGCCTCCCGGTGCAACCTGTGCACCGCTGAGGTAAATAGCAATGCGCCCGCCACTGTGCGAATGCTCACCCGCGCGGCTCACGGAACAACCCACGGAACAACCGAGGCGCAAGACGCGTATCCTGTGCAGGAGAACTCATGAAAGCCAGATACCTGCTGCTCGTGCCCGGGCTGCTTTCTCTCACCGGCTGCGTGATTGATACCCGTCGAGCGGGCCCGGTCCAATACTCCTCGGAAAGCGTGGAAATGGACGATTCCGAGGTGGTGCGCGTCGATCTGAAAATGGGGGCTGGGGATCTGCGCATCACCGACGGCGCCCCTAAATTGATGCGCGCCGATTTTGCCTATGACGTTCCTTCCTGGAAGCCCGAGGTGCGCTACAGCCGCTCCGGCAAGCAGGCCTCATTGACCATCGAACAGCCGGGTCAGAACCACACGAGATTCGGCAACACGAAGTACAGTTGGGATCTGCAACTGAACAAGAAGGTCCCAGTGGATCTTGCCCTCCACTTCGGCGCCGGCCAGGCGCGGCTCGATCTGGGAAGCCTCGACCTGCGCGGCGTGGAACTGGAAATGGGGGTCGGCCAAATGGATGTGGATCTGCGCGGCGCGCCCAAGCACAGCTACAACGTCGGCATCCATGGCGGCATCGGACAAGCTACCGTTCGCCTTTTGGCGGATACGGCGGTTTACGTCGAGGCGCACGGCGGCATCGGCAGCATCCAGGTCCGCGGGCTCCAGCAGGAGGACGGACACTGGGTCAGCCCGTCCTACGACCGCGCAACGAACAAGATCCGGATCGAAATCAACGGCGGCATCGGGGAGATCAAAGTCGTCGCCGATTGACGTGGATTGTGGGGTGGGTGCTTGCCCCGCCCGACCTGACCGGCTCGATTCGCAAAGTCCACGATTTTCTGACGGTGGGCGCCGCCGCTCCCTTGCAGCAGGCCGGGGTGCTGGCTCTCTCCCTGCCGGACGACTACTACAGCCACCTCTCCACGGAGTACGCCGCGCGCCGCGACCACCTCGTCACCAGTCTGCAAGGTGCCGGGTTCAAATGCTTTACGCCGCATGGCGCATATTACGTGATGACCGATATCGCAGCTTTCGGCATGGCCAGCGACACTGCCTTCGTGCGTCATTTGATCACCCACGTCGGCGTGGCGGCGGTTCCCGGGTCGAGTTTTTTTGCACATGTAAGCGTTGGCAGTCAATTTGTCCGCTTCTGTTTCTGCAAAAAATATGAGACTCTAGAGTTGGCACGGCACCAATTATTCAAGCTCAAAATCAAATAATACGGTCGCAGCAATTCAATTGCGCCGCGCGGGAGAAGAAAACCAATGCTTCCAGAATTTTTATTAACGGAAACAACGGTCCGCGAAGCCGGCACGGGGCCCGATCTGGCCTTGGGCGAACAGCAGGGCGGGACACTGGTTCTCACTCTCGGCATCACGCGGATCATCGAACAGGAAAGCATCGATCTCTCCATCTGGGGCTCTATTGACGGCGCCGATTGGGGGACCAAGCCCCTGTTCACGTTCCCGCAGAAATTCTACTGCGGCACTTACCAGATCGTTGCCGATCTTTCGGGCCACCCCGATGCCAGGTTTCTGCGCGTGAAATGGGGGGTCAACCGTTGGGGCAAGGGCGATTCCAAACCCCTGTTCACCCTCTATCTTTTCGCCCAAGCACTGAGGCCGGACCTGCTCGCCGTGGGAGCTGCCTGAAGCCGCTGCCTGAAGCCGCTGCCTGACCGGGACTGACATGAATTTCCGGCGCAGTTTGCCGGAAATTCGCTGTCTGTCCCAGGTTTGCCCGGCTGGATACGCCCCGTTTTCGCGGTGCGCCGGCCTGCTGGCATCCTGCTATTCTGGGATCATACGCACTCCACTGCTATGATCACGCGCGAAGAAGCCCTCGAACTGTTCCAATCCGACGACCTCATCGGGATCGGCATGGAAGCCGACCGCATCCGCCGCCACTGGCACCCCGAAGGCGTGGTCAGCTACATCATCGACCGCAACATCAACTACACCAACTTCTGCACCGAGTACTGCAGCTTCTGCGCCTTCTATCGCGCCCCCGGCTCCGCGGAAGGCTACATCCTGCCCAAGGAAGCGATCTACCAGAAGATTCAGGAAACCCTCGATCTGGGCGGCACCGGCGTGCTCATGCAGGGCGGGTTGCACCCCGATCTTAAAATCGAGTGGTATGAAGACCTGTTCCGCGGCATTAAGGCGCGTTACCCGATTCACCTGCACTGCCTCTCCGCCCCGGAAGTGACCAACATCGCCGAGGTCAGCGGCCTGAGCCTGCGCGACACCATCGCGCGTCTGCGCGATTCCGGCCTGGATTCGATTCCCGGCGGCGGCGCCGAGATTCTGGACGACGCGGTGCGCTACCGCATCAGCCGTCTCAAATGCGGCACCCAGGACTGGCTGGACGTCCATCGCACGGCTCACCAGTTGGGCATGCGCACCACCGCCACCATGATGTTCGGCTGCGGTGAAACCCTGGAACAGCGTATGAACCATCTGGAGCTGGTGCGCAATCTTCAGGAAGAGACTGGCGGGTTTACGGCCTTCATCCCCTGGACGTTCCAGCGGGAGAACACCTCGCTCGGCCGCTTCGTCAAGGAAGAGGCTACGGCGGTCGAGTACCTGCAAACCCTGGCCATCAGCCGCATCTATCTCGACAACTTCGAGAATGTGCAAGCCAGTTGGGTGACGCAAGGTCTGAAGACCTGCCAGATGGGCCTGCGCTTCGGCGGTAACGACGTGGGCAGCATCATGATCGAAGAGAACGTGGTCTCCGCCGCCGGCGCCCACCACCAGGCCAGCGAAGAGGAACTGCGCCGCATCATCCGCGATGCCGGGTTCGTCCCCAAGCAGCGCGACACGCTGTATCGCACCTACTTCTTGAATTAGAGGTCCGGTTAAAGGAAAAGCGTCCACCATCCGCGTGAGAATTTTCCGGTCCGAACCGCACCACCATAGCAAGATCCCTTGCCGCGCCAACCTTCGACCGCGGCTGGGACCTCCCGCTTGAAAGGTGCTTAAAGCAATGAGACGAGAAATTCACTCGCGGTCCCCGCTCTCAGCGGCCGGCCTGACGCTTGCGTTGGTCCTCTCGGGCACGCTGGCCCATGCGCAGCAGCCCGATATCCAGGCGCTGCCCACGCCGTCCAATGTCCAGGCCCTGCCCAATATGGGCCAACAGATTACCCCGCTTGCGCCCCAAGGTTCCCGGTTCGAACCGCTGAAACCGGGCCTGACCGATAGTCCAGCCTGGCAGGCGGGGCAAGCGGTTACCACCGTGGTGAGTCCGGATCGCAAGACCCTGCTGGTTCTCACCAGCGGGTTCAACCGCGTCTTCAACAAGAACAGCCCGGTGTCGTACGGCCCGGATTCGAATGAGTACGTGTTCGTCTACGATATTTCGACGCCCACGCCGGTCAAGAAGCAAGTGGTGCAGATCCCCAATACCTACAACGGGATGGTCTTTGACCCATCGGGCATGGCCTTTTACGTGGCCGGTGGCGGCGATGACAATGTCCACATCATCGCCCTGGGCGCCACCGGAACCTGGGCTGAGCAGCCCGGAACGGCGCTTGCCTTGGGCCACGGCACGGGCAATGGCCTTGCCGTACCGCAGCCGGCCGCCGGACAAGTCCCGATCAACAGCCAGGTTACCGTGAAGCCTTGCGCTGCCGGTCTGGCCATTTCGAATGATGGCCAGACGCTGGTAGTGGCGAATTACTACAACGACTCGATCACCGTGTTCAACGGAGGCTTCGGCAACTGGTCGAAGGTAACGGAACTCGACCTGCGCCCCGGCAGGAGCAACATCGCGCAGACGGGTGTGCCAGGCGGCGAATATCCGTTTTGGGTGGTGGTGAAGGGTAACGCATCGAGCGCGACAGCGTATGTATCCAGCATTCGCGATCGCGAGATCGTGGTCGTGAATCTGCGGGGCGCGCCCGGGCTGATGAACCCGAACGGGAGGCCAACGGTCGCGGCCCGGATCCCAGTGAAAGGCCAACCCAACAAGATGACGCTGAACGCGGCCCAGACGCTGCTGTATGTCGTCGAAGACCAGTCGGATACGGTTGACGTAATCGACACCACGAAGAACGCGCTACTCGAATCCATTCCGGTAATCGCTCCCCCGTCCGTGGTGCCTACCGCGCTGGCGCATTATACGGGCGCCAATCCCAACAGCGTGACGCTCTCGCCCGATGAGACGCAACTCTATGTGACGAATGGCAATCTGAACAGCATCGCGGTGGTAGCGCTGAGCGGCGCCAATAGCGGCGACCAGGTAGTGGGTCTCATTCCGACCGGCTGGTACCCGAACTCCGTGAGCTTCAGCGGCGATGGCAAGTTGGTGTATGCGATCAACGGGAAATCGCCGACGGGCCCGAACCCCGGCCTCTGCTATAGCGCCGGGACGACGGCAGCGACGCCAACCAGGCCCAATTGCTTTGGATCGAATCAGTATAATCCCCAGTTGATCAAAGCCGGCTTCCAGATCTTCCCGCGCCCCACGACGGCGCAACTGGCGACGCTGACGGCGCAGGTAGCCGTCAACAACCGGTTCTCCAGCACCGAGAGCCCCGAAGATGCCGCGGTCATGGCGGCCGTGCGTCAGGGCGTCCAGCACGTGATCTTCATCATCAAGGAAAACCGCACGTACGACCAGATTCTGGGTGACCTCGAAATCGGCAATGGCGATCCCGACCTGACTGAGTTTGGACAGGCGATCACCCCGAATCTGCATAACCTGGCGCGAACCTTCGTCACGCTCGACAACTTCCTGGATACCGCCGAAGTCAGCTATGACGGCTGGCTGTGGACCACTTCGGGGCGCGCCCCCGACGTGGTGGAACGCCAATACCCGGTGGCCTACGCGGGACGCGCCCTCAGCATGGATGCCGACGGTGTGAATCGCAATGTGAACGTGGCGATTGGGGCCCTCGCCGACCGCATTGCCGCCGATCCCTTCACCCCGAACGATCCGGATCTGTTACCCGGCCAGACCAACGTTTCGGCGCCCGACGGACCGGACAATGAAGTAAATACGGGCTATTTGTGGGACTCCGCGTTTCGGGCGAATCTCACGGTTCGCAACTATGGCTTCTTCATCGACTGTACCCGCTATTCGACGGCCGACCACGCCATTCCCCTGGACCGCGACCCGCACGCGACCGGCACGATTGTGGCCTACCCCTCGAGTGCTTCTCTCGCTCCCTATACCGACCCGTACTTCCGCGGTTTCGACAACGCGTTTCCGGATTATTACCGTTTTAAGGAGTGGGAGCGGGAGTTCGATGCCAATTACGCCGGCGGCGGTCTGCCTGCATTGAGTCTGGTTCGCTTGATGCACGATCACACCGGCAACTTCGATACCGCGATTGACGGCGTGACTGTTCCGGAGTTTCAGGAAGCCGATAACGACTACGCGGTCGGCTTGTTAATTCAGAAGATCGCTGGCAGCCAGTACGCCAACAACACCCTGATCTTCATCATTGAAGACGACGCGCAGGATGGCGGCGACCACGTCGATTCACACCGCAGCGTCGCGTTCGTGGCGGGCGCCTACGTGAAGCAAGGCGCGCTGGTCTCCTCGCAGTACAATACCATCAACTTCCTGCGCACAATCGAAGAGGTTCTGGGCCTCCCGCCGATGAACCTGAACGACGCGCTCGCCAGGCCCATGGCCGACGTCTTCAACACCACGCCGAGCCCGTGGAGCTTTACCGCCGCTCCCTCGGCGCTGCTCTACAACACGAAACTGCCGCTGCCTCCCAAGCCCGCCAACCTGGCCGTGGCAAAGCCGGCGCACGACGCGAAGTACTGGGCGCGGGTCACCAAGGGAATGGACTTCACCACCGAAGACCGGCTCGATCCCGCGGACTTCAACCGCATTCTCTGGAAAGGGGTCATGGGCAACAAGCCATATCCCGCCGCGCCGACCGGAAAGGATCTACGCCAGAACCGCGAGCAACTCCTGGCGCACTACCGGCGGTCTCTGAAGCAAAACGCGGGGCAGGAAGTGGAGACGGGCAAGAACTGAGCGCGCCGCGGCTTCGATCGGAGCCGCGACCGTGAGGGAGCGGTTTCCAATCACTCTACCGCTCCGGCCGCCACGTCTTGCCGCACATCTACCGCCTTCGCCGCCCGCCCGAAATCATTGCCCAGCAGGCGCACACCCGCCGATTCCGCGCCCGCCACTTCCACCGCCGCTCCGCGCTGCGCGGGCGCCGAGCAACCGCTGACCAGCGCGTCCCGCACGTTGACCAGGCGCATCAGGGGCTGCGCGTTACTCGGCGCCGTCGCCTCCAGGCGCTCCACCCGCAGACCCGTCACCGCTTCGCAATGCAGCGCGGGCCGCTGGTCACCCAAGGTCAGACTCGCCGCCACGGCCAACCGCAGATTGTCCAGTTTCAACCCCGTGACGTGGCGGCAGTACAGGCCATAGGCGGGCAGACGACCGAACATCCGCGCTTCGGGATAACTCTTCTCCACTTCCGGAATGGCGCGTTCGGTCCACTCGCTCTTGCCGCCTTCTTCGGTCTCGATGCGAATATTCGTCAACGCGACGTCCTCCACGTCGTGACCCGGGATGCCCGTGACCGACGACGTCAGGATCGCCCCCGTGGCATGCACGTTATCGATCGTCACGCCGCGCAGTTTGCCTGCCTCGCGGCGCGCGCCCAGGCGGATGAAGATGGGCGTACGCACGCGCTGCATGCGGATATTCGAGATCGCCACGCCATCCACCCAGCCGCCGTCCACCATCTCGATGGCGATGCCACTGATCACGCGCGCATTGAGCGGCACCTGCTCGTTATAAATCACCGAATTGGAAAACGTCACGTTTTCGAACCCGCCGCGCGTCGCCGTGCCGAACTTCAGACCGTTGCAGCAGCACGTCATCACGCAGTTGGTGATGGTGATGTTCTTGGTCAGCCCCATGCGCCCGTATGGCCCTTCGCTCTTCAGGCAGATGCAATCGTCGCCGGTCGCGATATCGCAATCGCTGATGAAGACGTTGCGGCAGCACGTGGGGTCGATCCCATCGGTATTCGGCCCGATGATGGGGTTGCGGATCTTGATGCCGGAGATCGCCACCGTGTCGCACTCGATGGGCCGCAGCGTCCAACCGGCAGCGTTGGCCAGCGTCACGCCTTCGATGCGCAGGTTGGTGCAGGCGAAGAACTCCACCATGGGCGAAGGGCGGTCGAGCGGTTTCCAGTCGTAGGTCGCCACGTCGCGCCAGGCATCTTCCGGCGGTGGAACCTTGCGTCCGCTCGGCACCCAGAACGCGGGACCCTGGCCGTCGATCCGGCCCGCGCCGGAGAGCGTCACGTTCTTCGCCTCGCGGGCGAAAATCAGGTGCTTGCCGTTGGCATCGCCCAGCACCGGCGGACCGCTCTGGTGGCGGTAATCCGCCAGTTGCGTGCTGCCCAACAGGGTGGCGCCGGCTTCCAGGTGGAAGGTGACGTTGTCCTTCAAGATCACCGTGCCCGAAAGATAGATGCCAGGAGAAAGGTAGACCACGCCGCCGCCGGCCGCGGCGCACTCGTCCACCGCGCGTTGCAGGGACGCCGTGTCCTTGCTCTTGCCGTCGCCCCTGGCGCCGTACTGGCGTACGTCGAAATAGGGTAGGGCAACCTGTCCCGTCATGG
>Ga0209638_1003079_pt1 | contig 10074 bp, 9 predicted proteins | sample BarGraNGADG00211_FD_184490 | JGI IMG/M metagenome (GOLD analysis project Ga0209638, IMG submission 184490) | Arctic peat soil microbial communities from Barrow, Alaska - Barrow Graham LP Ref core NGADG0002-211 (SPAdes) (version 2) | ecosystem: Environmental > Terrestrial > Soil > Wetlands > Peat... | reverse complement strand
TCGATGCCGCCGGCCAGTTCACCCAGCATTCCTACACCTGGCAGGACAAAATGCGCGAGGCCAACCAGACGGGCGGCGGACTGAAGGAAGCCCTCGCATGGCGGGACGGCCCCTACCGCGACTATCGCGCGAAGAAGTAAATATCGCCTGTCTGTCTGTGCAGGGCATCGGCAAGCGCGTAGGCTGCACCCCAAATCCAGTCGCAGGTGACAGGCATGACTCAGACCGCAGATACCAGCATCACGCTGCGCGATGGCATCTTCGTCGGACCCATCCGCCGCTCCGTCAACAACGCCATCAATTCGAAGGGCAGCATCCACGACGATGAGACCGCTTCGAAGCTCGGCCTTCGCGGCGGCACCGTGGCCGGGTCCGTCCATATGGACCTTTTCGGTCCGCTGCTCTCCAAGGCCTTCGGCGATGACTGGCTGAAGACCGGCTGCCTGTCGCTCTACTTCCTCAACGCCACGGTCGACCGCGAGCCTGTCCGTGCCTTCGTCAAGGCGCCACCGGCCGGTTCCGGCGACGTCTCCGTGGACGTGTGGGTAGAGCGAGAGGACGGGATGCGGGTCGCGGAAGGCACCGCATCCATCGGCAACCCCGGACGCCTCAGCGCCCTCATGGGACGCCCGCTGGACCGTTTCGATCCTGGTGACCTCCGCATCCTCGCCGGGATGGCCGTCGGAGACGCCATCGAAACAACGCAGGTGACCTACACCGTCGAACAGCAGGCCGCACGACTGAAGGTCATCACCGAACCGATGGACATCTACCTCGACTCGAAGTTCGGCGGACCCGTCGTGACCCCGTCGGGGTACGTCGGCCTGCTCTACTCGCGCCCGGTGGAGACACTCCGCAGCAAGATCAAGGGTGCTGTCGGGCTATTCGGCGCCATCGAGTTCCGCAATATTGCCGGCCCGCTGATCGTCGGCCGGACATACAACGTGAGCGGCAAGATCATCGCCCTGGGCCAGAGCCCGAAGACCGAGTACTTCTGGTTTGACTCCTGGGCCGACGACGATGCCGGCAACCGCATCGCGAACCACCGCATGCTCCTGCGGTTCATGAAGGCTTCGAGCAAGCTCTACCAGGAGTAGGCTGTTCCCATCGCGGTAGTCAGGCAGGCCCTCCGTTTGGGGGGTCTGCCGCATTTCATTTCGGGCGCGGGCTTCTCCGCAGGAAGATAGAGGACCTCCATGGACATCGGACTCATGGTCGAAGGGCAGAACGGGCTCACCTGGGAGCGCTGGATCCACATCCTTCAGATGGCCGAACGCCTGGGCTTCCCGACCCTCTTTCGTTCCGACCACTACTTCATCGGGAAGCAACAGGAGTCGCTCGAGGCTTACCTCTCGTTCGTCCTCGCCGCCCGTGAGACAAAGACGATTCGCTTCGGGCCCCTCGTCTCGCCGATTACCTTTCGCTCGCCCGTCCAGCTCGGGAGGATGGCCGCCCAGCTCGACGTCTTGAGTGGCGGGCGGTTCATCATGGGCCTCGGCGCCGGCTGGAACGAAGCCGAGCACAAGGCCTACGGCATCCACTTCCCACCCCTGAAAGAGCGCATGGACCGTCTCGAAGAGTCGCTCCATATCGTCAAAGCCCTCTGGTCCGAATCCCCGGCCCATTACACCGGCAAGTACTACAGCCTCGACGGGGCCGATTGCATCCCGAAGCCGGCTCCCGGCCGCCCATCGATCCTCATCGGTGGGAACGGCGAGCGCCGAACCCTGCGCATGGTCGCGGAACACGCCGGGGAGTGGAATTCAACCGGCGGCGGCTTCGAGACCTACGCCCACAAAGCCGAGGTCCTCGCGGCCCACTGTGCGGCGGTTGGTCGCGATCCGAAGTCGATCCGCCGCTCGATGATGACCTTCGGAGTCGTTGGGCCGAATGAGAAGGCTCTTGATGCGGCCACCGTGCGGGTCATGGGCATGTGGGGAGCACCCGCAGGTATCAGCCCCGCCGACTACCGCCAGACCTTGAAGAAGCGCGGGATGATCGTCGGCAGCACCGATGAGGTCATCGATATCCTTGGCCGCTACCGTGAACTCGGACTCGATGAACTCGACTTCCAGCACTTCAACTTCGACTCGGACGAGATCCCGGAGTACCTGGCCGCCGAGATCCTGCCGAGGGCAAAGAAGCTCTAGCGGGTCGCGCTTTGACCATGCCCGGCCGGGCGCTTGACTCGACCTTACTCCTCACGGCCCAGGAAACTGGGATTCCAGGCGGGGGCCACGTACTCTAGATTTGAAGTGCCCAGCGCGTTCCTCTTCGTTCACATCGGCCTTGACCCGGTCGCCTTCTGGCTTGGCCCCGTCGCGATCCATTGGTATGGCATCGGCTACGTCGTGGCGATCTCGCTCGGCCTCACGGTCGCGAAGCGTTATGCCCTTACCCGCGGGATTAGCGAGGACCAGTTCTGGGCCGTCGCCCTCTGGGCGGTGGCTATCGGCTTCGCCGGGGGCCGCCTCTACTACGTGGTTCAGAACGATCCCGGCAGCTACCTCGCCCACCCGTTCCGCATTCTCCAGGTGTGGAACGGCGGAATGGCATTTTTCGGGGCGATCACCGCAACCATCGCGACGGTCGCCTTCTTCGCCTGGCGGCGGCACTGGTCGCTCGGCGCGATGCTCGATACGGCGGCGCTCTTCGCCCTGGTCGGGCAACCCATCGGGCGGCTCGGGAACGTCGTAAACGGCGATATCATCGGCCCACCAACGCACCTTCCCTGGGGCTTCGTCTACACAAACGCCAACTCCTTCGCCCCGAGCAGTTCCGTTGCCTACCACCCGGCAGCGATCTACGAAATCATCGCCAACCTCGTCCTCATCGCCATCCTCCTCCCCCTCCGGAACAGGCTCCGCACCGGCTGGCTGGTGGCAGGCTACCTGGCGGGCTACTGCCTGACCCAGCTCGTCGTCTTCCACTGGCGCAGCGAGCCAATCATTGGGCTGGGGCTCCGCCAGGCGCAGTGGACCTCGATCGTCCTGCTCCTCGCTGACGCCGCCTTCGTCGCCGCGATGCTCGGCCGCGGAATGGGCCCGTGGCGCCCGACGGCACCTGCCAAGGCGGCACCGTGAGCGGGCGCATCACCCCCCGGATAGTCGCAGTCGCCACCATGGCCGTTCTGGTCACACTCGTGGCCTCCGCGTGCGGTGGCAAATCCAGCGCCGCCGCGAAGAGCATTGATGTTGGCAACTCCCCCTACCGCGGCGCGATGGTCACTCCGGCTCTGCCCAAGCCGTCGGTCGTCCTCACCGACACCTCCGGGCAGCCGTTTGACCTCCAGAAGCAGACCCAGGGCTACCTCACGCTGGTCTACTTCGGCTATACCCACTGCCCCGACGCCTGCCCCGAGCACATGGCGAACATTGCGTCTGCTCTCAAACAGATATCCCCCGACCTCGCCGCGAAGATCAGGGTCGTGTTCATCACCACGGACCCTCAGCGCGACACTCCGGCCGTTCTCAGGACGTGGCTGAACCTCTTCGACTCGCGCTTCATCGGGCTCACCGGCACCGATGCCCAGGTCAACGACGCCGCCGCCCAGGTCGACATCGCCCCCGCCACGAAAACGGACCTCGGGAACGGCGACTACGGGGTCAGTCACGCCGCCTACGTCATGGCCTACACGACCGACAACATCTCCCACATCGTCTACCCTTCAGGGGTGACCGTTGCTGATTGGGTGCATGACCTCAGCCTGCTAACGAAGAACGGGTGGCAGGGCCAGTAGACGTGAGTCATGGCTTCCGAGGGCGCGCCTTGCTGATCGCGGGAGTGGTGGCCGCCTGCCTGTCACTGGCAGCCTGCGGCGGCGGGTCGACGCCCACGTCTACAGCGATCTCGGCAAGCGGCGGCTCGGCAAAAGTCGGCAACCTGCAGATTACGAACGCAATCGTCCGCCTGACCGTCAACGACGTAACCTCGATGTACTTCACCGTGCGGAACACGGGCGGCGACGACAAACTCGTCGCCGCTTCGTCCAGCGTCAGCGCCTACGCGATGCTTCACCACGAGGTCACCGAGGGCAATACGAGCACAATGGTCATGGTCGATAGCATCGTGATTCCCGCCAACTCGACCCTCGACCTCCTGTCGAATAACTACCACGTGATGCTCACCGGCATTCAGTCCCCGCTGAAGGAGGGCGACCGGGTGACCGCAACGCTCACCTTCCAGAAGGCAGGCAAGGTCACACTGACCGTCCCCGTTGTCAGTTACTCCCCCGCGCAGTGACCGTCCTGGCAGGGCTGGTCTCGTGTGAAGTCCTCGGTGCCATTTCCCCGTTCCGCCAGCGGCGTAACACTGGATCATGAGAGATGCGACGCTGAAGACTGTCCTCACCCCCTGGGCTGATCGGTGCCTCGCCGCATCACACCGCTCCGTGCTCGTAATTGCGGTGACGATCGCGGCAGTGCTGGGATCTGCCTGTAACGCGGGAACTCCGGCCCGGCCACCTGCAGCAACGCCCACGACATCCGACGCGACGCCCTATACCGGGACCGTAATCCGCATCCCGCTGGCCAAACCCGACGCCGTCCTCACCGACACCTCCGGCCAACCCTTCGACTTCCGCAATCAGACCGACGGCTACGTCACACTCGTCTATGTCGGCTACACGCACTGTCCCGACGCCTGCCCCACGTACATGGCCACGATCGCTTCCGCGATGGCCCGCCTCCCCGGGAACATTCGCAACCGGGTCAAGGTGCTCTTCATCACCGACGACCCGGCCCGCGACACCCCGCAGGTCATGCGAACGTGGCTGGATCTCTTCGACAAGACGTTCATCGGCCTCACGGGCGACGACACCACCCTTGCGAAGGTCCTCGAGACCCTCGATGTCCAGCCCGGCGCGCCCACCGACCTGGGTAACGGCGACTATTCCGTTCGCCACGCCGCCTACGTTATCGCCTATACCCAGGACAACCTCGCCCACCTTCGCTACCTGTCCCAGGCGACGGTAAGCGACTGGATCTCGAACCTGGCAACTCTTGTCACCGATGGCTGGAAGGGCGGATAAAGCTACGTCAATGCTCAACAACAGGCAGACCGCATCTGATCCCCGAAGATGTCATAATGTCACGATGAAGCGGCTTCTTTTCGCGGCGATCCTGGCCATGGTCATGGTCAGCGGATCCGCCGCGGTGCCTGGCGCCGCGCACGCGTCAGCCTCCTCGATCGCCTGGAGTTCATGCAGCCGTGGCTTCGAATGCGGGACCCTCGACGTCCCCATTGACTACTCGAACCCCGCGAGCGGCACGCTCTCGCTCGCCCTGATCCGCCTCCCCGCCACTGACCAGGCCCACAAGATCGGCTCGCTGCTGGTCAATCCCGGCGGACCGGGTGCTTCCGGCGTCAACTTCGTCCGCGCCTGGGCAACCACACTCTCCAGCACGATCAGGCAGCAGTTCGATATCGTCGGCTTCGACCCGCGGGGCATCGGCCAGAGCACCCCGATCGACTGCCACGACAACCTCCAGGCGTTCATCGCGGCTGAGCCAGTGCCAACCACCCAGGCGCAATGGGACACGCTGGTCCAGCTCACGAAGGACTTCGACAACGCCTGCGCCCAGAAGTACGGTCCCCTCTTGCCATTCCTCGGCACGAAGAACGTCGTACGTGACATGGACCAGATCCGGGCCGCTGTCGGCGACGACAAGCTCAACTACCTCGGGTATTCCTACGGAACCGTCATCGGGCAGGTCTACGCGGACATGTTCCCGACGAAGATCCGCGCGCTCGTCCTCGATGGCTCCGTCGACCTCTCGCTCAGCACCGACGACAAGACCCTGACCCAGATCGGTGGCTTCGAGCTCGCCCTCAACAACTTCGTCGCCAACTGCCAGCAACAGAAGTGCGCGCTCAACCAGCGCACCAATGGCAACCCCATGGCCGCGATCGACCAGCTCCTCGCCAAAGTCGAGAAGGCACCCATCCCTGCCCCGTCTGCCGACCGGCCCGCCGGTCCCGGCGAGACCTTCCTTGGCCTCATCACGCCCCTCTACAGCAAAAGCGCCTGGCCGATGCTCGCCACCGCTGTTGATTCCGCACTGAATGGAGATGCCAGCCAGATCGTCCAGCTCGCCGACAGCTACCTCGATCGGAACCCCGATGGCTCCTACGCAAACTCCCAGGAAACCAACATCGCCGTGAGTTGTCTCGACCAGGAGCCATCTCAGCTGCCTGTCACGTTCAAGGATTTCCCCGCCGCCGCCGCAAAGTTCGCCCTGACCTCGTCACACTTCGGACCGGCCGTAGCGAACGGCCTCACCTGCGCCTACTGGCCGGCAAAGCCCGACCCGCTGAAGCCTCCGACCGCGACCGGCGCCCCCCCGATTCTTATCGTCGATACTACCGGCGACCCCGCCACCCCATACGCGTGGGGCGTCTCCGTCAGCAAGCAGCTGAAGTCCTCCGTCCTCCTCACCTACAACGGCGATGGCCACACCGCCTATGACAGCGGCGACGCCTGTGTCGATGGCGCGGTGAACACCTACCTGGTCTCGTTGACCACCCCACTCCCGGGAACCCAGTGCGGTGCGAAGGTCGTCACTCCGAGCCCGCAGGCCCCGACACCGAGTCCGCCCGCCACAGGATCGAATCCTCCCGGTTCCAACTCCCAGGACGGTAACCCTGCTACAGGCGTGGTCCCCGCAGAGGTGAAGTCTGCCCCCGGCTCGTCCAGCGGAAGCCGATGGCCGGTAATCGCGCTCGTCGTCACCGCCGCCGCAGGTGCAACCGCCGTATTTGTGGTCCGCTATCGGCGACGCAATCTGATGTAGGCATGCGGGCGCGCGCTATGGACAAGATGGGTGCGCCCACCCTTCGCTTTAGGCAGCGGACTGGTACGATAGTGGTTCGGCGGGGTGTAGCTCAGCCTGGCAGAGCGCTTCGTTCGGGACGAAGAGGCCCCCAGTTCAAATCTGGGCACCCCGACCAGTTTCCCGAGTCTAAAAGGCCCTCGAAAGAGGGTCCTTTTCATACCCCCACGTGCAGCCGATCTGACTGTCAGCGGCACCATCACCCCCGGAAGGTCCGTCAGGCTTCGCTTTTGGGAACGCACGGCCAGAGACGCGGCTGTGACCACCGGGGACACTCGTCTTGCTGGGATCGGGACCGGGAGCCGGAGGGATGACACCGCCACGAAAGGACCCTCGACCATGACGCAAACTCTTGAGCGACCGCCCGCGCTGCCCGCCAGCAGCATGAGTGACTTCCGTCGTTCTGAAATCATCGACGGCCTGAACGCCGCCCTGGCAAACCTGATCGATGTCTCCACCGCCGCGAAGGAGGCGCACTGGAACGTGCGCGGACCGAACTTCTCCGGGCTGCATGACCTCTTCGACACGATCTCCGACGAGGCTCGCGAGTTCGCCGACCTGGTCGCTGAAAGGCTCGTTGCTCTCGGGGGCAAGGCACGCGGCACTATCCAGTCCGTCGTAGAGGGTTCCAGCCTCAGCCCGTTTCCACAGGACTGCCAGCAATGGGAGACGCTTTCGGCGGCCATGCGAAGCCGGCTCATCGCGACGAGCGAGCGTATCCGCGGCTTCGCCAGCGACATGGGCGACGAGATTGTCACCCAGGACATCTACATCCAGGTCCTGCGCGACCTCGAAAAGCGTGCCTGGATGCTCGACGCCCATCTGGCCGGCTATCGGTAGACAGTAGCCTCTGTTCTACGGCTAGAACGGCGGCGCAATCATACGGGCTCGACAGCCATCCGCTGTCAGCCGTGCCTTGTCCATCTCCACGCCGGTCGCCCCCCTCCGGCGATTCTTCGTTGCACAAAGAAGGCGCCCACGCCGGGCGCCAGATACGACAAAGCAGAAGGTGCTCCGGGGGCGAGTGGGCGAGAGGCTGCTCACTCGCCCCCGGACTTCACGAAGAAGCTACTGGAGCTTCAGGTGGTAGGCCTGGCCGGTAACCGTGTGGTTTTCCTGGTCGAGCGCGTTCCAGACGGCGAGTCCGAATGTGAACGTTCCGCCAACCGTGAACTTCACGTGGCTGCCGGTGGTGTAGCCACTGTCCAGCTTGCGGTGGAAGACCACCGTGTACTGGCCATTCGCGTACGTCGTCTTGCTGTCGAGGTCCGCCGTTTCACCTGCATATGGTGCAAGCATCGACTTCGGGACCTGGTCCCCGACCTTCATCTTCGAGACGTCGAGCGCAACAGCCTCGGTCACAGCCAGGTACCCCTGTCCGAGAGACGGCTGCTTCGTCGGGTCCTGCATCATCGCCGGACCGTCCTTGGCCGCGTTCGTGTTCGAGACCGGTCCCGAACCTGCTGTCTGCGGGAGCGAAGCGATGGCCGATTCGCGATACGTCGTGCTTGTTGGATCGCCCGATTGGACGCCGACGAGCTTCTTGTTGTTGACCTGTCCGAGCGGGCCGTAGGTGGATGCGGTCCACTGCCAGTTGTCGAGTACGTCAGTGGCGCTGGGGGCGATCATGTACCACTTGTCGATTGTCTCCCCAGTCCCCTTGTGGCAGAGTGCGAGGCAGCCTCGCGCCTCGAAGTCAGCCACCGGCTGAACTTCCCAGTACAGCGAAAGGCGGTCGGAAGTCGTGGACGGTGAGGTCCACTTCGTGCCGTCCCACTGCCAGACGCTGAAGGCATCGTGCGTCGGGTCACTCCACTGGAAGCGGAACCAGACGTCCGTGTCGCTGTAGAGGGCCTGCATCTTCACGTCGACTGGCCCCGTACCCTTCGACGTTGCGACGACATCCGTATGGACTGTCGTCGTCTGCGCGCCGGTCCACGCCGCGTCATCAGTCGCGGTCGAGGCTGGCGTCTTCTTCAGGGCGACCACATCGGTGGGCGCCGTCGTCGGCGCCGCCGTCGCGGCCTGTCCGGCTGTTGCGGACGACGGAGCACTGCCCCCTCCGCTGCTGCTACCACCGCCGCCACAGGCGGCCGCGAGTGCGGCCACGCCTGTGACCGCCACTACTAACCCCAGGAACCTCTTCCCCATGATCAAGTCCTTCTCCCTTTATTCTTCAGCGGCTCCCGCTCCCCTTCGCGGGGACCCTGAGCAGCAGCCGCCTGGAGCCAGATCAATGCCGCCGGCCGAAGCCGCCGACGACTTCCAGACTGAGCTTTCTCACCCACATGTAACATCGTTGGATCGCGTAAAAATGCCTTTCCATCCAGTGCACCCATTACGTAGCCGCATGCGGCAATTACCTGCATTCGCTCGTGAAAAGGCGCCCCCGTGGGGGCGCCTTTTCGACAGCACGAAGGAGCCGTCCGGCAGCGAATGGGCGAGAGGCTGCCCACGCGCCGCCGGACGAAGCTACTGGAGCTTCAGGTGGTAGGCCTGGCCGGTAACCGTATGGTTCTCCTGGTCGAGCGAGTTCCAGACCGCCAGTCCGAACGTGAACGTGCCACCGACCGTGAACTTGGCGTCATCCGGGAAGCCGGTATCCAGCTTGCGATGGAACACGACGGTGTACTGCCCGTTGGCATAGCTCGTTTTGCCATCGATGTCGCCGCGCTCACCCTGGAACGGTGCGAGTTCGCTTTTCGGGACCTGGGCGCCGACCTTCAGCTTCGACACGTCGAGGGCGACAGCCTCGCTGACGGCGAGGTAGCCGGGTCCGTAAAGCGGCTGCTTTGTCGGATCCGGCATCATCGTCGGGCCGTCTTTTGTCGCGTTCGTGTTCGAGACCGTCCCACCGCCCGTATTCGGGTCAGCGACGATTGCCGATCCGCGGTACGACGAACTCGTCGGGTCGCCGATGTTGACGCCCGTGATGTGGAGGTTGTTCGCTCCACCCATCGCGGCGAAAGTCGATGCCGTCCATTGCCAGTTGTTCAGCTCGTCGGTCGGATTCGGGGCGATCATGTACCACTTGGAAATCGGATCCCCGGCGCCCTTATGACACAACGCCTGGCAACCCCGCGCCTCGAAGTCCGCGACCGGCTGAATCTCCCAGTACAACGACAATCTGTCGGACGTCGTGGACGGTGAGGTCCACTTCGTGCCGTCCCACTGCCAGACGTTGAAGGCGTCTTGCGTCGGGTCACTCCACTGGAAGCGGAACCAGACGTCCGTGTCGCTGTAG
>Ga0209638_1003078_pt1 | contig 10075 bp, 6 predicted proteins | sample BarGraNGADG00211_FD_184490 | JGI IMG/M metagenome (GOLD analysis project Ga0209638, IMG submission 184490) | Arctic peat soil microbial communities from Barrow, Alaska - Barrow Graham LP Ref core NGADG0002-211 (SPAdes) (version 2) | ecosystem: Environmental > Terrestrial > Soil > Wetlands > Peat... | reverse complement strand
AAAGGCATAGAAATATTTCCGGATTTATCCACACATATCACGCCGCCGCTACCTCCTGCTTTTACAAGCTTATCATTCACAACAAGCTCCGAAGCGTCTCTTAGGGACAGTCCTTTATATTCCATCAATGCTGAAATATCATGTGCTACTGTCCATCTGATAAAATATTCGCCATGGCCGGTTGCTGAAACAGCGCATGTACTGTTATTTGCATACGTACCGGCACCGATGATTGGAGCGTCCCCTACCCTGTTATATCGTTTATCAGTCATACCGCCGGTTGATGTTCCTGCAGCCAGATTCCCATTCTTATCAAGGGCACAACACCCCACTGTACCATTCTTCTCCTTTTTTAATATTTCCTGCAGTTCGTTAAATCGCCTTTCAGTATAAAAGTATGACGGTGGAACAATTTCAAGACCCTGTTCTTTCGCAAATTGTGAGGCGCCGGGTCCTGTAAGCAATACATGAGGAGAATTTGTCATTACTCTTCTGGCAGCCGTGATAGGATTTTTTATATCAGTGACACCTGCAACCGCACCTGCTGCAAGGTTTGATCCATCCATAATAGCTGCATCAAGCTCATTCTTGCCATCATGCGTGAAAACAGCACCTTTACCGGCATTAAATAGTGGATTATCCTCCATTACTCTTATTGTTTTTTCAACTGCGTCAAGGGCTGAACCTCCTTCAGCAAGAATTTTTTTACCTGTGTTAATAGCCTCTGTCAGCGATGCTCTGTATTCCTTATCAAGTTCAGGAGTCATTTTCTCTCTTGTTATTACTCCGGCACCACCATGGATCACTATTGCCCACTCCTGTTTTTCCACGGAAGCAGTCAGGGACTTACCTGCCGTTGCTTTTTTATCAGCTTTACAGGAAAAAAATATTACCCCACCGATCACCAATGCTGCAAGAATAGTCAATTTTGTTTTCATGGGCTTATAGATTGAGTTTTATTGTAGTTTGAAATCCATTAACGCAAAGGCCGCAAAGCATTCACAAGGGTAGCAAAGCATTCTTTTTACTTTTGTCTTGTGACTTTTATCTTTTGTCTTTTACTTAAAAATCCATCTCCACTACTGTTATTCCCGCACCCCCTGACTCCACATGTTCATCGCGGAAAGTTTTTACAACATCAACAGTGGCAAGATACTGTCTTACAAGTTGTCTCAGTATACCATTGCCTTTCCCATGAAGGATCCTCAGGTTGCGATGTTGCACAATGAGGGCATTATCAATCAGCTCCATTACCTGATTAATGGCTTCCTCCCCGCGGACACCGCGAATATCGATTTCAGGTTTAAAATTAATATTTCGTTGAACCAGAGCTGGATCATTTTCCCTGTAAACCTGATTTGCCTTAAGGCTCTTTTTAAGATCAGATCTGGTTATTCTCTCAATCTTGTCAAGCGGTACAAAAAACCTCAGACTTCCTGTTTCAACCTGAACCATCTTATCTTTTATCTCAATTATCTCTCCTGCTGCCTGAGTATCAATCATCCTGACAGGATCACCTGGTTTAAGCGGATGGACATGAGAAGCAGCAGGTATATTTATTTTGATTTCAGGATCAGGCTCCAATTTAATCCTTTTAGCCCTGGTACTCAAAATAGCAATCTTCTCTTCCGATGCGGTCTTAATTGGTTTCGCTTCCTCATCAACTACATTTTTAAAGTCTTCAAGCTGCTGCCTGATATCTTTGGTTTTTTCTTTTTCTGCCTGTGACTCTTTAATCTGCCGTATAGTATTCTCAATCATCCGGTTAGATTCTTTCAGCAGATTCTGAGCCTCGTCTTTGGCCTTTGAAATGATTTCTTTCCTGAGAGTCTTCGCACCCGAAAGCTCCATATCATACTCAGCCATAAGCTCTTCCAGCCTCTTCTCCTGTTGCCTGATACTCTGTCGTTTAGTCTCCCAATATCGTTTGTCGCGGGCTATATCCTTAAGATGTCTGTCGTAGTCAATATTTTTTACTCCGGCTTTTCCTGATGCCTCTTCAAGTATCTCTTCAGGTAAACCTATTTTCCGGGCGATCTCAAATGCAAATGAGCTCCCTGGCTTACCAATTGTAAGCTGAAAAAGAGGTTGCATGAGATGATTATCAAAAGCCATTGCACCATTTACGATACCATCCGTCAGGGATGCGAAGTGCTTCAGGTTTGTGTAATGTGTTGTTATTACACCAAATACTTTTTTTCTGTTCAGCTCACCAAGAATGGCTTCGGCTATAGCGCCGCCGAGCATCGGCTCCGTACCTGTTCCGAATTCATCTATCAGGATCAGTGTTTTCTCATTACCGTTTTTAACGAAATATTTCATATTGATAAGATGAGAACTGTATGTACTTAAATCATTATCAATACTTTGTTCATCACCTATATCAATTAAAATATTCTTAAAGATCCCTGTTTCCGATCCTTCAGCAACCGGAATTGTCAACCCGCACTGAAGCATATACTGAAGTAGTCCAACTGTCTTTAGACATACAGACTTTCCACCGGCATTAGGTCCGGAGATCAGTAATATCCGGTCTCTCTCATCAAGAACTATTTCCAGAGGAACCACTTTCCTCCCTGCCGACTTCTCAAATGTAATTGCCAGCAGAGGGTGGATAGCCCTTCTCCACATCAGATATGGCTTATTAACAAGAACAGGTCTGATAGAATGAAGATAGTTGCCAAGAAGCGCTTTTGATCTTATGAAATCTATTTCACCGAGGAACAAATTAGATTCAATAAGATCGTCGATATAGGGCCTCACATTATCAGCGAATGCCGTTAGAATCCTGACTATCTCCCTTCTTTCCTCATATTCAAGTTCAATAATATCATTGTTGATCTCAACTATCTCTTCAGGTTCAATAAATACTGTTTTTCCTGAAGCAGACTGATCATGAATAAGGCCCTTGATCCGTCTTTTATCATAGCTGCTCACAGGGATTACTCCTCTTCCATTTCTTAATGAAACAGAAGTATCCGAATCAACAATCCCGTCCGACTGAGCTTGTTTAAGAATAGCATTCAGCCTCTTTGTTACATGAATGCTTTTCCCGATAAGCTCAGCTCTGATCTCTTTTAAACGGGGGGAAGCATTATCCTTAATAACTCCGCGTTTGTCAATAATTCTGTCCGCGGCGTCAAGCACATAAGGATAAGTTTTTACTGAACCGCACATTGACTGCAGAACAGGATATTTTGAAGCATCTTTATTCCGGAAGAAATTCAGAATTGTCTTGACTGTTTCAAGTGAACGCTTAAGGTCAAACACCTCCTGGACTTCAGGAAACGCACCTTCAACCCTGATCTTATTAAGACAATCAGAAATCTTATAGTAGTGCTCTGACGGAAATGAAACTTCAAATATCAATAACTGCTGAAATTCATAAGTTGCAGATAATATGTGAGATAAATGTTCGAAATCATCAATGAATTTAATATTATCCACCTTTTCGAGCCCCATAGGACTGAGACATTTTTCTCTAAGCAGAGTTCGTATCCTGTCAAAACCTGTCTTATTTTCAAAATTATCGGGATAAATCATAATAAAAGATAAAAGACAAAAGTATAAAGACAAAAGTAAAGACAAAAGATAAAAGTAAAGACATGTTATGTCATGTCCATTGTTCTGCAAAGTTAATTATTGTTAAATCATATTGACATACACTGATATTGGGTTTCATTTTTTTCTACATTTGAAACTTGTGAAAATAACCTTTAAAAACTGATCCATGAAAATCAAGAAAATCTCAATCGCTTTACTTATGCTTTTCCTTTTGCCGACATGGTTATTGTCGCAGAGCGAAAATGTTGACCTCAGTATGATTTATAAAATCAAACAGGAAGGTTTAAAGAATTCAAGTATAGAGGATCTGGCATTCTGGCTTACTGATTTTGTAGGTCCCAGACTTACAGCCTCCACGGGATACAACCGTGGAAATGAATGGGCAAAAAAGAAAATGGAAGAACTTGGCTTCCAGAATGTCAGAATTGAAGCCGCAAAGGATTTCAGCCGTGGTGGCTGGGATAACCTTAAAACATATTCAGCAATGACTGCACCATATTATACAAACTTCGCCTGTAACCCTGTTGCATGGACCGGGAGCACTAACGGTTTAGTCAAAAGTGAAGTTATTCTCCTGGATGTTAAAGCAGAAGGTGATCTTGACAAGTACAAAGGAAAAGTCGCTGGGAAAATAGTTCTTATGCCGTCCACAGCAACTTATGAGGTTAGTTTTGAACCTCTTGCAAACCGTCTGACTGATGCTCAATTAAAAGACCTATCAATGGCTTCCTCAGCTAATAATGGAAGAAGACCGCCATTTGATCGTGACGCTATGATGGCTCAAAGAGCTTTGCGATTAAAAATATCTGACTTTCTCAAAAGTGAAGGCGCTGCAGTAATCCTTAATAGTTCAGGTACTTTCAATGTTCCAAGATCAAATGGTTCAAATTATAAATCAGGTGATAAAGAACCTGTTGCAGAGTTGAATCTCCCAATTGAAGATCATGGAAGAATGGTACGTCTGTTACAACACAACATTGCGGTTGAGATGGAGATAGACATACAAAATAAATTTTTTAACAGTCCTGCTGTTTATAACGTAATCGGCGAAATACCGGGTACCGATAAGAATCTGAAAAATGAAATAGTCCTTCTGGGTGCGCATATTGATTCATGGAATGGTGGCACAGGAGCTGCAGATAATGCATCCGGTTGTATTGTAATGCTGGAAGCTCTTCGTATACTTAAGAACCTGGATGTTGCTCCACGCAGAACAATCAGGGTTGCTCTCTGGGGCGGTGAGGAACAAGGCTTATTCGGATCATCGGGTTATGTCGAAAAATATCTTGCCGATCCGGTAACAAAAGAGCATAAACCCGGCTACGACAAGTTTGCAGCATATTTTAATATGGATAACGGATCGGGTAAATACAGAGGTATTTATTTGCAGGAAAACGAATTGGTAAGGCCAATTTTTGAAGAGTGGCTGAAACCTTTCGAAGATATGGGATGTTCTACCATCACAATAAAAAACACTTCCGGAACCGATCATCTTTCGTTTGACCGTATCGGATTACCCGGATTTCAGTTTATACAGGATGAAATTGAGTATGGCCGTGGTTATCATACTGTAATGGACACTTATGAAAGACTGGTTATGGCTGATCTTAAACAGAATGCAGTAATCACGGCTTCATTTGTTTATAATGCAGCAATGCGTAATGCAAAATTGCCATATAAACCTGTCATGAAGCCCATGCAGAATGCTGATCAGGGACCAAGAATGTAATAAAATGTTGTAGGGAACGGTCGCGACAATTCCCTGTAAATTTTTTTTATTCCTGCGTTTTATTCATGTCAACATCCTTCATCGACAGCTGAATACGTTTTCTTTCGGTATCAACAGCAAGAACCTTCACCATTACATGCTGGTGAAGCTTCACAACAGTCGATGGGTCAGTAATATATGTTTTACTCATATTTGAAATATGAACAAGACCATCCTGTTTGATCCCGATATCTACAAAGGCTCCAAATTTTGTAATATTTGTTACAATACCCGGTACAATCATACCCTCGATAAGGTCTTCCATTGTATGCACATCAGCGAAACTGAACTCTTTAATTTTTGATCTTGGATCACGTCCCGGTTTAGCCAGCTCATTAATAATATCTTTAAGGGTCGGCAGTCCGGTGATTGGGGATACGTAGAGTTCAAGCTTTATCTCTTTTCGTTTATCCTCATTGGTGATCAATTCCTTAAGTTCACAGCCAAGGTCTTTAGACATTTTTTCAACAACATGATAACTTTCGGGGTGAACAGCGCTTGCATCGAGTGGATTCTCAGCATTACGTATCCTCAAAAATCCGGCGCTCTGTTCGAACGCCTTATCCCCCATTCGTTTAACTTTAAGAAGCTCTTTACGAGCTCTGAATGGTCCGTTTTCGGTTCTGTAGTCAATAATGTTCTGAGCAAGCTGCGGTCCAAGGCCAGATACATAAGTCAACAAGTGCTTACTTGCAGTGTTTACTTCCACGCCAACAGCATTAACACAACTCATGACTACATCGTCGAGCGATTTCTGCAGTTTTTGCTGATCAACATCGTGCTGATACTGTCCCACTCCTATCGATTTAGGATCGATCTTAACCAATTCAGCCAATGGATCCATCAGTCGTCTTCCGATTGATATGGCGCCGCGTACCGTTACATCATAATCGGGAAATTCATCGCGTGCAATCTTGGAAGCGGAATATATGGATGCCCCGGCTTCACTGACAACAAAAACCTGGATATCGTTTTCGAACTTGACCCATTTTATAAAATCTTCCGTTTCGCGGCTGGCAGTGCCATTACCAATCGCAATGGCTTCAATCTTATAAGCATTTACAAGAGATAAGATCTTCTTAATTGACATAGCAGTTTCATTCTGAGGAGGATGAGGGTAGATTGTCTCATTATGGATAAAAGTGCCCTGCTTATCAAGACAAACAACCTTGCAACCTGACCTGAAACCCGGATCAATCGCCAGTACATTTTTCTCACCCAATGGTGATCCTAGCAGCAGTTGACGAAGGTTCTCTGCAAAAACTGTAATGGCTTCTATATCTGCTTTTTCCTTGGATATATTTCTGAATTCTGTCTCCATCGATGACGATAGTAGCCTTTTCCAACTATCTTTTACCGCGACTGTGACGATATCAGAGGACTTATTCCTGCCCTTTATAAAAATCGAATTCAACATATCGAGAGCATGTTCTTCATCAGGTTCGACCGATAACCTCAGAAAACCTTCCTCTTCCCCTCTTCGCATTGCAAGCAGCCGGTGAGAAGGACACTTTTTAAGAGGCTCTGACCAATCGTAATAATCGCTGTATTTTATACCTTCTGCTTCTTTTCCCTTTACAACCTTTGAATAAATAACAGATTCCTTCCCGAACAGATATCTGAGTTGTTTTCGTGCTTTTTCATCCTCGTTGATCCATTCTGCTATAATATCGGAGGCTCCTGCAATTGCATCTCCCACGGTTTCTACGTCGTCATTGAGAAATCCTTCAGCCTTAAGAGCCGGATCATTCTCCTTCTGATCCATAATAAGAATAGCAAGAGGTTCAAGTCCCTTTTCCCTGGCAATTGTTGCCCTTGTACGCCGTTTAGGCCTGTAAGGCAGGTAAATATCCTCAAGTTCAGATATGATACCAGCTGCATCAATTCTCTTTCTGAGCTCAGGTGTCATCTTTTCCTGTTCCTCAATAGATTTTATCACAGCCTCCTTTCTCGCATCCAGTTCCTTCAACCGTTCATACTCTTCTTTTATATGCATCAGCTGCACTTCATCAAGACTGCCTGTCATCTCTTTCCTGTACCTGCTTATAAACGGAATTGTTGCTCCTCCATCCATCAGCCTGATAGTGTTTTCGACCTGCCATTCGTGGAGACCCAGCTTTTTTGCAACAAGTAGAATATTCCTGTTTGTAGTCATAATATTATTATTCAACATAAATAACCAGACCTTTCAGATATTCGCTTTCGGGGTGATAAATATTTACAGGATGATCAGAAGGCTGGCTCAACTGATGTAATATTCTTACACTTCGGCCCGTATTGGCAGCTGCAGCAAAGACCGATTTCCTGAAATTCTCTTTTGTGACAACCTGTGAGCAGGAAAATGTAAAAATAATTCCACCCGGTTTAATCTGTTCTATTGCCTTTATATTCAGCCTTTTATATCCCTGTAATGCATTTGCCAGAACATTATTATGCTTTGCAAATGCAGGAGGATCGAGTATTATCAGGTCGTACTGATCTTTTATATGATTCATATAATCAAATGCATCGACCTGAAATGATTCATGTCTTTTATCCTCTCCCCAATTGAGCTTAATATTTTCATTTGCCAGTTCAATAGCCGGGAACGAACTGTCAACTGTATGAACAACTGCTGCGTTTTTCATAGCATATACAGAAAAGCCTCCGGTATAACCGAACATGTTTAATACACTTCTTCCTTCAGTATATTTTTCAAGCAGTTTCCTGTTCTCTCTCTGATCAATGAAGAATCCGGTTTTCTGTCCTGTCGTCCAGTCAATTTTAAATTTATACCCGTTTTCTGTAACAACAACCGGCTCTGAATTTCCAAAAAGAAACTCATTTGTTGCTGTTATCCCTGACATGTGAGGAATAGTACCTTCACTTTTATCATAAACAGCAATAATACGACTATCCAGAAGTTCGGACAGGATTGATGCAATTTCCTTCCTGATCCTGTAAAAACCTATCGAATGCATCTGCATCACTGCAACACCATTATAAAAATCAACTATCAGACCAGGCAATCCATCCCCTTCACCATGGATAAGTCTGAATACATTAATCTCTGGATTATCGATAATGCCAATAGCTCTCCTGTAAGTGATTGCACGTTTTATCTTTTCCCTGAAAAAACTAATATCGGGTGTTTCCTGTATAAAAGAAAGTATCCTTACTGCGATTGAGCTGGGTTGATAATGTCCTACTGCCAGAAAAGTATCTTTATTATCAAAAACATCCACCAGATCTCCTTCAACAGGATTACCATATATCTTTTTAATTGCCCCGGAGAAAATCCAGGGATGAAAACGGCGGATGGATTGTTCTTTGCCGGATTTCAGCACTATTTTAATTCGTTCCATTTGTCAGTTTTTTAAAAATCTGATGACAAACCCATGCGTCAGTTGCAGCATATACTTGCTGAGCTTCAGTAAGTTCTTCCGCTTCCCAGTCGGTTACCTGCTGACGTTTGGAAATCCTGAATCCAAGAACTATTGCGGCAAGTTTTTTCAATCCTGAACTCTGAATACCAAAATCTTTAACGAAGTTCTGCAGATCAATGAATCCCTCAGGGTTAAATTTCCTGACCCCCTTTAAAAATCTTATGTCATCATGCACCGCTACTCCGGCTTTTATAACAAGAGGATCGGATAACAGATCAGCCAATTCATCAGGGATACCCATTTTATTGATCCGGAAGAGACATGCAAGGTCGCCGGTTGAAAGCTGGATAAGAGAGACTGAGTTTTTCTTCCCTTTTTTAAATGTGGGCCTGGTTTCTGTATCAAAACCAAGAAGGTCTGATATAAGAAGCCTTGGAAAAACCTCATAAAATGTTTTGAGATTATCTACTAAAACTATTTCACCTTTAAACCATGAAAGCTCATGTTCTGCAAGTTCTTCAACTGTAATGTTCTCTTTATACATATTATTCAATACCTCCGCTCAAATCCTTTTGTCTTCTTGTTATGAACCAGTCCGCTGTATTTCTGTTCTCATCATTTTCATTAGTGTCTTTTTCCACTTTCCCAATCTCCTCTCCTGAATATATAAACTTATGAATAGCTCTCATTGAGTTTACCAGTTTCTGACCCCAGAAGTTTTCAAAGTTCATCCTGCATTCCCATACAGCATCATTCATCACTTCTCCGGTACCGGTCTGATAGAGAAGAAGGAAGTCCTTCATATCCTGGTAAATATCTGCCATATCTTCAGAAATACCTGATACCACATGTCCTTCTGATTCATTAATTTTTTCATCGAATACCTCCGGGTAATCGTTTGCTGTTCCGAATTTTTCTTTAAGAATATCATTAATACTATTCCAGTCAGACTCTGTTACAAATTTCTCATTACCATCCTCAAAAAAAGGATCTAATTGTGGTAAAAGAGAAGCTTTCAGATACAAGAGGGGTAAAATACGTTGCAGAATCTTCAGGAACTCATCACCTTTAAGTTCTGAGGCATGCTCTGTATATTTGCAGAATTCATTTGCAACAGCCACAAATTCAACCACATTTCTTGAATACACAGGATCTGAATTGGTCTCCATATTAATAATCAAATTTAATTTTAACTGATGCCAAAAGTAATAAAAATTGACAGGGAAAGAAACACTTACCGGATCAGACCAGGGTTTAGTTTGTAGTTGCATATAAAATAAGTCAGAGATTTAACCGGTACCAGAACTTTGTTTGTTTTTTCAAAAACCAATTCAATTTAATTTTATAACTTTAGGATGATTTGTTGAAAGTGAAAGCC
>Ga0209638_1003076_pt1 | contig 10079 bp, 20 predicted proteins | sample BarGraNGADG00211_FD_184490 | JGI IMG/M metagenome (GOLD analysis project Ga0209638, IMG submission 184490) | Arctic peat soil microbial communities from Barrow, Alaska - Barrow Graham LP Ref core NGADG0002-211 (SPAdes) (version 2) | ecosystem: Environmental > Terrestrial > Soil > Wetlands > Peat... | reverse complement strand
CCGCGCCCGAAGGCGACGCCCCGACCAACGCCGACCCCGCGCCCGAAGGCGACGCCCCGACCAACGCCGACCCCGCGCCCGAAGGCGACGCCCCGTCCGACCGCCGCCCCCGTGAAGAAGCCGGCCGCCCAGGCGACCGCGGCGCCGACGCCGCGCCCGGCTCCCACTCCGAAGCCGACGCCGGCGATCGTGTATCAATACCAGGCCACCGGGCTGGCCACCTGGGGCGATTTCGGAGGCGCCGTTATCACGCGCCTGCCGCCGGGAACCCCCATCCGCATCTGCGGCAGCCTCGGCTGCTGGGAGGGCGTGTCATCCGGAAACGGCCCGTCAGCCGGCGGAGGCAACCTCGTCGACCTCGACGCAGCCGTCTTCCAGCGCGTTTGCGGCCCGCTGGGCACCGGGGTCGGATCGATCGTGCTGAGCTGGCGCTGACCGGCTCTCGCCCTCGGTCCACCCCTGCGCCGGGGGCACAACCGGCGCACAAGAGGTATACAATGGTGGCCCGCACGAGAGGAGCGCCCACCATGCCAGCACTCGCGTACCTGAGACGGAGCCGAGTTGACGCCCGGCGGCCGGGCCACGTCAGCTACGAGCAGCAGCTTGACGCCGTGCGCCGGATCGCCGCCCAGCATGGCGACGACCCCGCCGCGCTCGTGATCCTTGAAGACTGGGGGAGGAGTGGCCGAGCCGAGAAGCAGGCCGCCCGCAAGGGCTACGCCGCGCTCGTCGAGATGATCGAGGCCGGAGGCGTCACGGCCCTCTACGCGTACTCAATGAACAGGCTGGCGCGCAGTCTCGAAACAATGACGAAGCTCGCCAAGCTCTGCGCCGCCCATGCCGTCCCGATCCGGTGCGCCGATGGGTTCTCGCCCGACATCTCAACCAGCACCGGGCGGCTCGTCTCCGACATCCTGTCCGCCGTGCACGAGTGGCAGGCGACGTGGACCGCAGAGCGAATGGCCGAGGCGTCCACGCTCCGCCGCAAGCGTGGCGACCACATGGGACCGGCGTCCTACGGCTTCCGCATCGTCGGCGGGCAGCTCGTAGACCGACCCGAGGAGGACTTCGGCCGCGTCATCGCCGCCTACGAGGCGACGCACTCTATCCAGGGCACGGCGCGACGGCTCAACGCCGAGAACGTTCCGACGCGGGCCGGCCGACCGTGGACCGCGTCATCTGTCCGGGGGATGCTGAGCGCGCGAGCGCCTGAGCTACTGCCAGCCGTGAAGGGTACCCGCGCCGGTGCCCGCGCCCACACTTTCACCGGGCTTCTCCGGTGTCCGCATGACGGCTCGATGCTTGGCGGTCATGCGCGGGGCGGGCGAGTGGCCTACGGCTGCCGGCTGGCCCCGGAGGCCGCAGCGCATCCGCGCCCGTGGAGTATCTCCGCGGCCAAAATCCAGCCCTGGGCCGAGCAAGAGGCCGCGCGGCTGGTCATGCCGGGCGATACCATCGAGGGGGAGGACGCCGAGGCCGCAGCGGGGGAGCGCGTAGCCCTAGAGGCCCGGAAGCGCCGCATCGCCGACAACTACGAAGACGGCCTGATCCCGAAGACGGAGCGAGACGCGAAGCTCGCGGCCATCGAGGAGGCCGCCGAGAAGATCGAGCGCCGGACCACCGCGGGCGTGATCCCGCAGGCGGTCGACTGGGACTGGCCGCCCCGGACGCTCAACGGCGTACTCAAGGCGTTGTGGGAGTACGTCGAGCTAGGCCCCGACCTTCGCCCGATCCGCGCCGAGTGGATCGTCCCGGAGTACCGCGCCCCCGACTGACCCGCCGAAGAGTGGCGCGGCGCGCCAACTCGGCCCATTGAGCACGAGCCGGCCCCAAAATAGAACCTCCGCGTAACCTCGCCGCAACCTTTCAGCGGGCGAAGGTTGCGGCGATGCACGCTCACGGTGGAGACGCCGCCGCCGCTGGCGATGTGCGCCACTCCGAATGTTGGGAAACCGCAAAAACCACAGGATCTGCCCACCCGCGGCATTCACATGCGCCGTTTTCGTTGCTATATTGAGGATCAACAGGCCCAGCCACCCACTAGGGTGGCGGACGGCAGGGGATATAGGATCGGCGCACCTAACCCGTGCGTAAGCGCACCACCTCGGGGAACTCTCCCTCCCGGCCTTTGAACGGCGGCAGGGACCGAGCAGGTGCCGACTGAGCCCCCCTAGGCGAGCGCAGACCTCGCCCGTGCCGACGTGGTGACCCGCCCCACGCCGAGGCGCGCGCCATGATCCCAACCGCCGTAGCCGACTCTAGGCGCACGCGCGCGGCTCGAACGGCCGCCGCCGCCCGCTGGAACGGTCATCCGGCCGTCGTCGTCCGTCTGGACAGCCTAACGACTCCGCAGGCCCGGCTCGTCCGTGCCCTAGTCGCGGCGGCCCGCGAGGCGAACGCCGAGATCCCCCAGGACTAGACAAGAGAAAGCCCTGCCCGTTTGCAGAAGATGGGCAGGGCCGGGAGCAGGCAGTGGAAGCCACACCGCGCGCTCACTACCAAGAGCATAACCCGTCCGGCCGTCGCGGTACAGGCACCGGCCCCGTAGACGAAACGGGCCAGCCATGAGCTGGACGATCCTCCCGGATGGCTGGCTCCTTGACGCGGCCATCGCCCGGCTATCCCTCGCGGCGCGCGGACTTCTGGCGAGTCTCGCGACATGGCTCAACGGCCAGCCGGACCCGAACGGGACCATCCCCGAGGACACGCTAGAGATCCTAGGCCGAGGAGCGGACCCCGCCGAGGCCCGGCGCATCATCGACGCCGAGCTAGTCCCGGACCATCTCGAACCCATCGACGGCGGTTGGCTACTCGTCCCGCGTCACCCATACATCATGGCCGCCGCGGAGCGTGCCCGGAAGGCTGCGGACCAGCTCGAACGCTCCCGCGCTGGCGGAAAGGCGAGCGTCCAAGGAGCGGAGCGGACCGAGCATGGCCACTTCGCCAAGCGCGACCAACCGGCGGTTGGTGCCGCTTCGACCAACCGTGACCAACCGCGTCCAACCATCGTCTCTCCTCGTCTCGTCTCGTCTCTAATCGTCTCTCCTCGTCTCGACTCTACGACGACGACCCTTCCAAGGAAGATCGACGACGACGAGCGAGCCGGCGAGAAGGCCGACCAGGACGAGTACGTCCGAGCGACCGGCATTCTCCCGGCCCCGGCCAGGGTGTCAGATCCCCGAAGCCTTGCGGACATCCTCGCAGGACTCGCGCCCACCCTCACCCCGAAGGAAGGACTCCAGCAATGAGCGCCCGCCATCCATCCCCCTCGCGCGTGGCGCACCTCCTCCGCGCCTACGACCTCAACGGCCCTCGCCAACCCGTCATCGACTGGAAAAGCCATCGGCCGTTGTACCCGCTCAACTGGTACCTCGGGCTAACCGTTGACGTGCTCGGCCCTGCCGGCTACTTCGACGGTAACTATCCGGACTCGTGCGAGCCCGACTGTCCGCCGTGCGCCGTGATGCAGGCCGAGATGGACGACCGGGAGGCCGCCAAATGAGCCTGACCGACTCAACGCAGGCCGAGCTTGGGCAGGTCCGGGGCGGTATCTCCGGCCCGTACAACCCGAGGACACCAGCACCGCCGCCCGTGCCAGCAATGACGGACCTTGAAACCCTGCGCCACCGCGAAGGGTTGGCCCGAATGCTCGCGCCGGCCGAGGAGGTAAGGCCGAACGACTCAATCCGTCTTGTTCGGCTCGTCTCGACCTGTTGGTACCTCTGGACGATCCGACCATGACCGAGCAGGGCCAGCAGGTTCTAGATCGCCAGGCCGCTCTGGCGCGGATGGAGCGCGGAGAGATGCCGCCTTGCTGGGCGTGCGAGTGCCCGTGGAGGCGTCATCTCGGCCGGTCAGGCGTCGCGGGCTGCCAGTGCGGTTGTCCGCGGTATCGGGATGCGCCCGTCGAGGCATGGACGAGCTCATCCACGGACGAAAGGACGACTGAACGATGGCGACTAGAACCCGCAAACCGACTGTCAGGGCCAAGACCCGCCCGCCAGTGAAGGCCACGAAGAAGCCGACCCACCGCGTCATCGCGCCGGCCCCCCGGCCGCGCCCGTTCGGGCCAGCCGGTGGGACCGCCACCGAGCCGAGCGCCACCCCGCAGCCGGTGCCGCCCCAGGTCGTGACCCCAACGCCCAAGCCGCGCGGCAAGATCGTCGTCGCCGGGAATGCCGCGGGGAGCAACCCGGCCCGGAAGCCCGTGAGGGGAAAGCCGCCCGTGAGGAAGCCCGCCGGCGCGACTTCGCTCCCGGCCCGGAAGCCGAAGAAGGCACCGTGACGACTAACCCGGTCGCGCTCGAGTGGTCGCCGCTTCGGACCATCCGGCACAAGCTCGCCATCAGCCAGAAGACCACAGGCGCGCTCGTCGGACTGAGCGGGTCAATGATCTCGAAGATCGAGCACAACCGGCGCGGAGTTTCGGCCGCCCAGCTTGTCGGGCTGGCCATCGGGCTAGGAACGCCAATGTACGACCTGTTCATCGCAACGGTGAAGAAGCCATGACCTCCCAGACGTGCCCGAAGTGCGGACTCACGGAAAGCGCGGGAGCGTATTGCAGCCGTTGTGAGGCGCCCACTGGCCCCGGTGCATGGAAACAGGACGCGAACCCGCGCAGCGAGGCTCTAGCGCCACCCATCGCCCTCTACCAGCGCTGTCGGCGGTGCGGGACGGACGAGGCGAGCGGGTCGTTCTGTACGTGGTGCCGGACGGCCGAGTACGACCTCATCGAGCATACCCACATGCCCAAGGGCGGGAAATGCCCGCTCGGGCCGTACATGAACCCGTCATTCGCTGAGAGCCACAGCCCCGCCATGCGCCGCCGGCTCTCCGAGACTCGCGCGGCATGGGACGCGAGCCACGACCCGGCCGAGGCCGAGCCGTTCATTACCCGACGCTGGACCCATCCAGCAGCCAAGGGCGCGCAGCGCCACGCCACGGCCGCGTGAAGGCCACACCACCGAGGAACGCATCAATGGCGATCGTTCACCTGTTCTGCAAAGAGTCGAACGGCCTAACGCTTGGGCCAGGTGACAAGTACGGCCCGCGGGTCATCCAGTTCACGGACCACTACGCCGCCCTCGACGACACCGCGCCTGACTTCGCCGAAAAGATGTCGTGGGTCAATACGCCGGGCTGTCCGCCCATCGAAGTCGTGGGCACCGTGATCGTCGAGCAGAAGCCGGCCAAATATCGGCGCGGCGTGCCGCCGGTCTTCCACACGCCGACCGTGGCCGATGGCTGGCACCAGTACCAATAGCGCCGGCATGACCGGCACCACCGAAGGAGCCCAACAATGGCACTCGTTACGTACTTCTGTGGAGAGGCAAAGGGCCTCAAGCTCGGCCCCCACCTCCCCGACCACCCGTCCACGATCGTATTCAAGGCCGGCTATTGCGACCTCGACGACCAGGGACCCTTCTACGCGGACCAGTTGAAGTGGATCGCCGGCGCGGGCGCCTACGGGATCAGGTTGCTCGGTCCGTCCGACGCGGAGCGCAGGCCCTACAACGCGTCGGATCTGGCCTGTCCCGTGACCATTCCAACCGATGCGGAGTCGCCGGACGCCATCGCGACGCACTTTGTCCGGGTCCAGCGGCCATGCGGCTTCAGGGCCGCGACCGAGCAAGAGATTTCCGCCCATCTGCTTCAGGTTCACGCACCAGCAGCGAAGAGGTAGGACACGATGACTCTCGAAGCGACCCCAGCCCAGCGAAAGGCTTTCACCGACTATTACCACGGCCAGCAAGACGGCACCGGGCCAGCGCCCAGCGGCCCGACGCGCCCAGGCCAGAAGATGACCGACGGAATATCCGCCCTCCTCGCGGGGAAGCCGGCGCCCAAAGACCAGCCGGCCGCGCCGGCCGGTGTTGATTCCGCGGTATGGGAGGCCGCCCAGAAGTCCGCCAGCGATCCAAGCTCGCCGGACTACGACCTTGCCTCGGCCCTCTTGACCGTCGCGCAGGCCCTCGCAGACGCGCAGAAAGGAGCCCAGGCATGAATGACCAGGAGCAGGAGAAGACCGCCAGCGCCGAGGCTGCCGCCAAAGTGTGGGCGGGCTATGACCCCGAGCTTCAGGAGGCAATCATCGCGAAGGATCCGACCGCTGAGAGGCTGTACCGCGCCGAGGCGTACGTCGAGCAGTTGCGCCAGGAGGCGCAGACGCCATGACCAGATACGCGATGGCCAAACAAGAGCAGGCCCAGGACGATCGGCTGGCCTCGTTCATGAGCGGCCAGCGGGCAAAGCGCGACCGGGGCGAGGAAACCGGGACGGCATGGCGGCCCCCGGTTGACCCGTTGACGCGGTACATCGGCACGGCCCTCGGGTCACCCGCGGAGGCCGTGGACCGTGGCGACGAGCGGATGGCGGCAGGTTGGATGCGGTTGACCGATCGCCAGCGGGAAGATTTTGGGAGCCCCGTGGCGATGGTCAAGGCTGCCGCGACGAACCTCCTTGCGTCCTACGTGGACGCCGACCCCGAGCGCGACCCTGTGGCGCGGTTCTACCTAGACCAGGCGAAGGCCGCGCCAAGGTCCGCGCCACCGACGACGACGCCGACGATGCCGGTTGCCGAAGAGGCATGGATCAGAGCACGCGACGAGGATCGGCCCTATGGCGCCAGCATCGCCGATCGCGCCCACGAACTCGAGGCCGAGATCATCGCCGAACGCGCAGCGGCGGAAGGCGAGGACGACGAACCATGAGCCGAAGCGAGCCCGCCCAATCGGTCGTTAGGACGACCAGCGGGATAGTCCACCAAGGCTCCGGAATTCTCGACAAGATCTGGTGTAACACCGCCCTGTCCGCCGCCGTGACGCTGACAGACGGCCGCGCCGGCGACCTGATCCTGACGTTGCCTGCAGGCTGGCCGGCCGGCTCCAATATCCCCAAGGTCGGCGCCCTCAACTGCGCTTTCACCAAGAGCCTCACCGCCACCTTCGCCGGCTCGGGCTCCCTGACGTTCATCATTCGCTGAGGCTAGGACCACATCCGGCGGCGATCTTGGGTCGCAGGGTCGCCGCCAACTCTCGGGGCCGGTCCGGTTTCGGCGACGGACCGGCCCCGATCCAACTGGAGCAAGCATGACCCGCGTCACCTTCGACAACGCCACCCGCCCTGACCCGATAGGCGCCGCCATCGCCGCGATCAACGACCCGCCGGACCAGCTTGACCGGATGATGGCTCTTTGGTCGAAGGTCGAAGACGAAACCTTCTGGGGGCCGGCCGTGGACGCTGGCGGGGCGCCCGTGGTCGCCGCGCAGACGGTGGACGGGACGATCCTGAACCTCGGCGGCAGGAAGGTGCCCGCGTTTCTGGAGGGTGGGACTTGGCATGTCGGCCTGCCAGGACGTATCTCCCGGTGCGCCGCATTCGCGATCCTCGCGGTCGAGCGTCTGCTCGCGGATGGAGCGTCGCCGGCGCTTGTCTTCGGCCGTGCCTTCGGGTCGCAGCAGACATGGACAGAGGCCGGCGGGCAGGTGTGGGACCTGACCCTCTCGGACCAACCGTGGGACCGCGACGACTACTACGCCGCCCTCCACGCTCGACCAGGTACGCGGTTGGAGATACCAGACGTGGCGACCCTCGCGGCCTTCCACGAGGCGATCGCCGATGGAGCATGGGACGCCGGATGGCGCCCTGACAGCTTGTCCGATGAAGCGCTGGCACGTCGCCGGCAGAGGGAGTAGACATCGTGGGGATCAAGGTCGGAACGGACGTTCTCGGAGCAATCGCCTCGGTCGGAGTGATCGCCGCAGGTGCGGGCTATGCAGCGGGCAAGATCGGGGAAGCCCTCAACCCGCAGCAGGCGAAGATCGCGCAGATGCAAGCCGACGCCGCGGCGCGCATCCGGAACAGCGGCGTTCCGCCGGTCTACCTCAAGCCGTGATGGACCAGCAGCAGCAGCCGACAACGGCCCGCGCCGATCCCGCGGCGTATATGCGCGCCTACCGCGCCCGCCAGCGGGCCAAGGTGCCCGCCGAGGCGATGGCGGCCCTGCCGGACGGATCGAACCGCCAGATCGCGGCGGCTGCGGGCGTCAGCGAGGGAACCATCCGCAACCATCGAGGTGCGCAGATTTCCGCACCTGACGCCGAGCCCGCCAGGGTCATCGGGGCGGACGGCAAGTCCTACCCCGGCCGGGTGGTCCGAGAAGTCACGGCCGAGATCATCGAGCCGATGGCCCACGTCGGGCCACGCGCCAAGCGGTACCACGCGACAGGCTGCTACTGCCTGCCGTGCCAGGCCCTTGACCGGGAGATCGCCGTCCTGTAAACGCCGGGTGTAAACGGCCCTGAAATGTAAACGCCCCGCCGTAAACAGGGCATCGGGCGTAAACGATGGGGGGCCGGCGAAGTCGCTAGAACAGCCGCGGCGGCCAAGGTGGCAGACTCAATGGGGGCAGCGTTCGCGCGCCGCATACCGGCCCCCTCCCACCCATCGCCGAACCAGCGGCCGGCGCCGGTGTCTGTGCTCAGGAGCAGGCGCAGGCAGGCGGGCAGGGGGGAGAGCGGGCACGAGCAGCATCGTGCTGTAGATGGCTGGCACGGGACCAGGCACACACGATCGTGTGTCTACTACTACTCATACACGCTCAGGCGCAGAGGATAATAGAAAAGCCTACGCTGTGCCCACGCTCAATCGAGGCCCTGCCCACGCTCACGGGAGCACGGGACGATGGGCCGAGTGCGTGTAGTTATACGCTGTGGATCGGGCTACGGCACCGACCAGGACCGCCACCCGAACCCGCTACCAGGCTGGTACAGGCTGGTACTAGCTGGTACCACGATGCTGCCCGAGCCCACGCCCGCCTACCAGCCCTGCCGGGCCTGCCGCTACGCTGTGGATCGGGTCACGGGCGTATGTGTAGGGGGAGTCAGGTACCCGCACACATCGAGTGAACACCGCTGTACTGCCAACATGACCACCACCAGCCCGAGCGCAGCGGACCCACGACCAGCGATGAGCCGGCGGCACGAGCACGGGGAGAGCCCTGCGGGGCGGTAGCACGACGCTGCCGCGGCAGGTGGACCCTTACGGGGTAGTGGCTGCTGCCCTATACCACGCTCTCTCCGCTCCCGCTCCCTAACTGAGACTGAGTGTCAACACGGGCGGGGCGATTGTGAGGTTCCCTGAGCACGATCTAGGACAGCGCGACGAGTCGCGATCTTGTCTGCAAACAAGCCGACAACTTCTGCCGTGCGTTTCGCCTCCCGGCAGCTACGCTCCTGTTGCGCCGGCGAAGGCCCGGCGATGAGCGGAGGCACGGCACGATGGGCAAGCACAAGGGCCACGTCATCGAGACGGCAGGATTGAGCACGGCGGGCGCGGTTGCGGTCTACGTTGACCCGGCAGGCGCGCTCGTCCTGTCGTGGGGCAGGGCTGACGTGAGCGTGACCGCGCCAGATGAGGCGCACGACCACAACGGGCCGGCTGCGCTGTCGGTGCGCCTGTCGCCAGATGAGGCGCAGGAGCTGGTATCGCGCGTCCTGGTCGCGATGGCGGGTGACGAGTCCGAGACGACCTGACCCGCACCCAACGGCCCCGGCGGGGCCGTTCCATGTCACCCGGGGGCTGAGGCGATGGCCTCGAAACCCAACTTCGGCTTGCGGTCGCCGGGCTCCGTAAACCATGAGGCGATGACCGAGCGCCGCGGTACGATCCACTCTCGGCCGTCCGCGGTGTTCACCACCAGGTACTCGTGCGTCAGCTCGCTTAGGAGCGCGAGCCTGGTCCTCATGATCCGGCGGCGCGCCTCGTCCTTGTCGGCCGGGAGGTCGATCGCCCCGAGGCCGAGCCCGTCTACCTCATCGACCGTCAACTCGGTCGTGAGTTCGCCTACACCGGCGATCACGAACCCAATCCCGTAGACATCGCTTGCCATCGTCGCCCGCCCTCCTCTCCCCCATGTAGCCGGCACCTGCGCACCGCGGCCGGCTAGGTGCCACGCTACTCCTTGCCCCCGGGCTCCGCGTCGGGCGCTCCGCTCGCTTTCTCGGCCCGCTCCGGTTCCTCTTAGCCGAGGCGGGCTATCTATGTCTATGGGCGCCGCAGGGGTCGCCCAGGACGGCCGA
>Ga0209638_1003075_pt1 | contig 10079 bp, 7 predicted proteins | sample BarGraNGADG00211_FD_184490 | JGI IMG/M metagenome (GOLD analysis project Ga0209638, IMG submission 184490) | Arctic peat soil microbial communities from Barrow, Alaska - Barrow Graham LP Ref core NGADG0002-211 (SPAdes) (version 2) | ecosystem: Environmental > Terrestrial > Soil > Wetlands > Peat... | reverse complement strand
GCTTGCCCGGCTCGAGCGAGTTCGGCAAACCCTCTTCGAGCCAGAACATCTGAGCGCGCGTGCCGAGGCAGAAGCCGAGTTCGGGAATCACCGGCGCCCCCCAGAGCCAGCCGCCGCTCGGTGTCGCGGCGATCATGTTCCCCCACCGGTCGACGACATCGAGGTGCACCGTGTCGCCGCGCGTGGGCTCGCCCACGCCCGGCGCGAGCGGCACGTCTCCGACCGGAGTCGCGAGACGCGGCTCACGGCCGTCGGGTGAGCCTGGCCGGAGCTCGCCGGACGACGTCTGGCCGACGAGCCCGCGCCGCTCGTCTGCGTAGGCCTGCGAGAGCAACGTCTCGATCGGGACGTCGTAGAAGTCGGGATCGCCGTACCAGGCCTCGCGGTCGGCGAAGGCGAGCTTCGCGCACTCGGTGACGGTGTGGACGTAGGCCGCGCTCGCGTGACCCATCGCCGCGAGGTCGAAGCCCTCGAGCAGGCGCAGCTGCTGGAGGAACACGGGCGCCTGGCTCCACGGGCCCGCCTTGAGCACCGTGACGCCGTGATAGTCGACCGTGAGCGGCTGCTCGTACGACGGCGCCCAGTCCTTCAAGTCGTCCGCGGCGAGCAGGCCTGCGTGGCGCACGCCGGAGCTGTCCATCCATTCGAGCTCCTGGAACGCGAGGATCGCGTCGGCGACGAAGCCGCGGTACCACGCGTCGTGCGCGGCGGCGATCTGCCCGTCGCGGTCGGACGTCTGCGCTTCCGCCTCCTCGACGATGCGGCGATAGGTCGCTGCGAGACGGGGATTGCGGTGCAGCCTGCCGGGCTCGAGCACTGGAAGGTAGACCTCAGCGGAGGTCGTCCACTCGTCGCGGAAGAGCGCTTCGACGTTGCGGATCGCACCGGCGATCTGCGGGATCGCCGGATACCCGTCCTCGGCGTAACCGATCGCAAACCGGAGCACGTCGCGCAGCCCCAGCGTCCCGTGATCGCGGAGCAGCGCGAGCCAGCCTCCGAACGCGCCTGGCACGACGGCGGAGAGCGGGCCGGTGCCGGGGACGAGCGAAAGCCCGAGCTCGTCGCGATAGCGCTTGATCGTCGCCGCGCGCGGCGCAGGGCCCTGCGCGCAGAGCACGACCGGCTCGCCGCCGGCCGGCCAGAGCAGCGCCGGCAGGTCGCCGCCGGGACCGTTCAGGTGCGGCTCGACGACCTGCAGCGTGAAGCCTGCCGCGACGGCGGCGTCGAACGCGTTGCCGCCCTGCTCGAGCACGGCCATACCGGCCGCCGACGCGAGCCAGTGGGTCGAGGCGACCATCCCGAAGGTGCCGCGGAGCTCTGGGCGCGTCGTGAAGCTCATCCCTTCTCCGCCGAGACGATATCGGCTGCGTCCTCGACGAGCCGCGGTGCCGGACGGCCCGGTGCGACGAGATGACACGCGACGAGGTGCCCCCTTGAGAACTCACGCAGCGCAGGCACCTCCTCGTCGGACGCGGGAGCCGACTGCTCGTGCAGCGGGCAGCGCGTGTGGAACCGGCAGCCCGAAGGCGGCGTGAGCGGGCTCGGGATGTCGCCGTCGAGCACGATGCGCCGGCGTGTGCGCTGCACCGTCGGATCGGGGACGAGGGCCGCAGAGAGCAAGGCTTGCGTGTACGGATGCTGGGGACTGCGGAAGAGCTCGGTACGCGACGCCAGCTCGACGATCTGGCCGAGGTACATCACGGCGACGCGGTCGCACAGAAACTCGACCGTCGCCAGGTCGTGCGTGATGAAGAGGCACGAGAAGCCCATATCGCGCTGGAGATCGCGCAGCAGGTTCAGGATCGACGCCTGCACCGATACGTCGAGCGCGGATACGGGCTCGTCCGCGACGAGCACGCTGGGGCGGAGCACGAGCGACCGGGCGAGGCCGACACGCTGTCGCTGTCCGCCCGACAGCTCGTGCGGATAGCGGTAGCGCAGCTCCGCCCGTAGCCCGACGGTATCGATGATTGCCTCGACGCGAGCATCGAGGGCGCGGCCCTTCGCGATCCCGTGCAGCCGGACCGGTTCGCCGACGATGTCGCCGACCGTCATGCGTGGATTGAGCGACGAGTACGGATCCTGGAAGACCATGTGCAGCTCGCGCCGGAGCGGTCGCATCTGCCGTCGCGAGAGATGCGTCACGTCGGTGCCGTTCACACGGATGGTCCCGCCCGTGGGCTCGGTGAGTCGCAGCACGCAGTTCGCGACCGTCGACTTGCCGCTACCCGACTCGCCCACGAGACCGAGGATCTCGCCGCGGCCCAGCGTGAACGAGACGCCGTCGACGGCGTGCACGACCCCGCGCCGGCCGGCAAGCACCCCGCCCACAGGGAAGTGCTTCACGAGGCCGTCGACCTCGAGCACAGGCCCGCCGTTGGCGCTCATACGGCGGCGTTCTCGCCGGGGTGGAAGCAGGCGACGCGGTGAGCCGGCCGCACCTCGTGCAGCTCCGGGATCTCCGTCCGGCACAGCTCGGTGGCGCGCCGGCAGCGTTCGGCGAACGCGCACGCCTGCGGAAGCTCCCGCAGTGACGGTACGCGACCCGGAATCTCCTGGAGCCGCCGGCGCGTGTCGTCGCCTTCGTACGGCCGGGGAATTGCGCCGAGCAGGCCGAGCGTGTAGGGGTGCTGGGGATGCGCGAACAGGTCGTCGACGGGCGATTCCTCAGCCTTGCGCCCGGCGTACATGACGAGCACGCGGTCGGCGATATCCGCGACGACGCCGAGGTTGTGCGTGATCAGGATGATCGCCGTACCGAGCCGCTCCCGGATGTCGCGCATCAAGTCGAGGATCCCGGCCTGGATCGTCACGTCGAGCGCGGTCGTCGGCTCGTCGGCGACAAGCACCTTCGGATCGCACGCAAGCGCCATCGCGATCATCACGCGCTGGCGCATGCCGCCCGAAAGCTGATGCGGATACTCGTCGAGGCGCCGATCGGCGGCAGGGATGCGCACGAGGTCGAGGAGCTCGATCGACCGCGCCCGCGCCTCGACCCGCGAGAGCCCGAGGTGGCGCTGCAGCACCTCCCCGATCTGGCGGCCGACGGTGAATACCGGGTTGAGCGAGGTCATCGGCTCCTGGAAGACGAACGAGATCTGACGTCCGCGCACGCGACGCAGGTCGCGCGACGACATCGCGAGCAGGTCGCGCCCTTCGAAGAGCGCGCGGCCTTCGATGACCGCGGTCTCCGGCAGCAGCTTGACGAGAGACATGCACGTGACGCTCTTGCCGCAGCCCGACTCGCCGACGATGCCGAGCACCTCCCCCGCGCCCAGCGTGAACGACATCTTGTCGACGGCATGGATCATCCCGTCGTCGGTGTCGAAGCGGACAGAGAGATCCGCTACGTCCAGCAGCGGTTGCGGCATCAGCGAGTCGTCCGCGGATCGAGGATGTCGCGGAGGCCGTCACCGAGGACATTGAACGCGAGTGCGGCGAGCACGAGCGCGATGCCTGGAAAGATCGCGAGCCGCGGCGCCTGAGCGAGATACGACTGCGCATCCTGGAGCATCGTCCCCCACGAGGGCGTCGGCGGCTGCACGCCGAGCCCGAGGAACGAGAGCACGGCCTCGCCGACGATCGCGAGCGGAATGGTCACAGTTGCCTGCACGATCAGCGTGCTCGTCATGTTCGGAAGGATGTGCCGGAAGATGATCGTCGCATCGCCGGCGCCGTTGGCTATCGCCGCCGGCACGTAGTCCTCCTCGCGCAATGCGAGCGTCTCTCCCCGCGCGATCCGGATCAGCGGCGGCGCGGCGCCGATTCCGAGGGCCAGCGTTGCATTCAGCAGCGACGGCCCAAGGATCGCGGAGAAGCCGACGGCGAGGATCAGGAACGGGAAAGCGAGCAGCACGTCGGTGATGCGAGCCACCACGGTGTCGACCCACCCGCGGTAGTACCCGGCGATCATCCCGATCGGGACCGCGACGATCAGCGCGAGCATGGTCGAGAAGAACCCGGCCTGCATCGACGCTCGTGCGCCCCAGATGATCCGTGAGAGCACGTCGCGTCCGAGCGAGTCCGTGCCGAGCAGGTGGTTCGAAGAGGGATGCGCGAGCAGCGCGTTGAAGTCGGTCGCACTCGGTGCGTACGGCGCAAGCCATGGCGCGGCGGCGGCCATGACGACGAATCCGAGCACCACGATCAAGCCGGCAACGGCCATCGGCCGACGCAGGAACCGTTTGCGCAGCAAGCGCCGGCGCCGACTCCTCGGGCTCGCGACGGCGATCGTGTCGACGGCGGTCATGTGACGCGAATCCGCGGATTGAGAAACGAATAGACGATGTCCACGAGCAGGTTGACGACGACGTAACCGGTCGCCGCGACGAGCACGACTCCCTGGATCAACCCGTAGTCGCGCTGGTTCACCGCCTCGATCGTCAGCCGGCCGAACCCGGCGATGCCAAAGATCGTCTCCGTGATCACCGTGCCGGAGATGAGCGCACCGAGCTGGAGACCGATGAGCGTGGTGATCGTGATCAGGCTGTTGCGGAGCGCGTGCCGCCCGACGACCTGCCATTCGCTGAGCCCCTTCGCGCGCGCGGTGCGGACGTAGTCGGCGCCGAGCGAGTTGAGCATTGACGAGCGCATCTGACGCATCAGCACCGCCGAGAAGCCGGTGCTGAGGACGATCGCGGGCATGATCATGTGCTCGAGATTCGCGAGCGGATGGCTGAGACCGACGTAGCCGCTCGCAGGCAGCCAGTGCAGGTCCACGGCGAACCAGACGATGAAGAGCAGACCGAGCCAGAAGTGGGGCACGCTCAAGCCGACGAGCGCGCCGGTCGTGACGGCGTAGTCCTCGGGCTTGCCGCGCCGGACCGCGGCGATCACCCCCGCCGGGATCCCCGTGAGCACCGCGATCAGCACGGAGAGGATCGCGAGCTCGAGCGTGATCGGGATGCGTGTGACGATGGTGTGCGCGATCGGCAACTCACGCTGGTCGGAGCCGAGGTCACCGTGGAGCGCGAGCCAGATCCAGTGCACGTATTGCACGGGCACCGGCCGGTCGAGCATGTATTTGTGCCGGATCTGCGCGAGCAGCGCCGGATCGCGGCTCTCCGCGCCGAGGGCGATCGCAGGATCGCCGGGGATCGCACGGACGCCGATGAAGACGAGCATGCTCGCGGCGACGAGCACGACGAGGGCGGCTCCCACCTTGCGCAGAAGGAAGCCGCCCATCGCTGTGGTCTACTTGTACGCCGCGAATGCCACCCGGAGGAGCGTGTCCGGGTACAGCGAGACGCCCGTGAGCTTCGTCGAGAGGGACGCGAAGGTGATCGGGTGGTAGAGATAGATGAGCGGCTGATCCGCCAGCATCAGCTTCTGCGCGGCGCGATAGAGCGTCTTCCGCGCCGTCTCGGTCGATGCCTTGCGTGCGTTGTTGAGGATCAGGTCGAGCCGCGGATTCGTGTACCCGCTGTCGTTCTGCGAGCCGGTCGTCGCGACGAATTGGTAGATATTGCCGTCCGGATCGAGGCGACCCGACCAGCCGATCTGGAAGGCGTCGTACGTTCCCGCATCCGCCTTGCTGAGCGAGGTCACGAAGTCGGTCGAGTCGATCACGACCTTGATCCCGACCGCGGCCTCCTCGGCCTGGATGAACTGCGCCTGACGGAGTGCCGCTGTTGCCGTCGGCACCATGAGATGCACCGTCGTGTCGGCGATGCCCGACTGCTGCACGAGCTGCTTCGCCTGCGTCGGGTTGTACGGCGTGCACTTGACGCTCGGGTCGTACCACGCACTCGACGGCGAGATGGGCGTGCAGCCGGGCAGGACGGTGCCGCCGAAGACGACCGTGTTCATCTGTGCGCGGTTGATCGCCATCTCGAACGCCTTGCGCAGATCGGCGTTCGCCGCGAGCGGCGTGCCGACATTCGAGTAGCCCTTCAGAAGCCCGTTCTTGTTCCCGATGTTGAGCGTCAGGCCCTGATAGCCGAGGCCCGTCTGCTTCAGGATCGTGAGGCCCTTGTCGGCCCTGACTCCCGCGAGCTGCGTCGAGTCGGTGCCGTCGAGCGCCTGCAGGTCACCTGCCTTCAGCGCCGCAGCCGACGCCGCCGTGTCGTTCTCGACCTTGAAGACGATCTTGTCGAGATGGACGTTCTTCTTGTTGTAATAGAACTGCGACTTGGTGACCGTGATGCTGTCGCCCGCGACACGGCTGTCATAGTTGAACGGGCCGACACAGACCGGTGCGGTTGCGAACTTGTCGCCCAGCTTGTTCAGCTGCGTCGGCGACATGATCATCCCGGCGCGGTCGGCGAGCTGCGCGGTCAGCGGCGAGTACGCGGCTTTCAGATGGATGACAACGGTACTCGCGCCGTTCGCGGTGACAGTGTCGATCGGCGAGATCTCGCTCGCGCGTGCGGAGCCCTTGAGCGTCAGGTCTCGCTGGAGTGTCTGCACGACGGCGTCGGCATTGAAGGGCGTGCCGTCGTTGAACTTGATCCCCTTACGGAGCGGGATGGTGACGGTGAGCTTGTCCTTCGAGATCGTCGGCAGCGCCGACGCGAGCTGCGGCACGATCTGCGCCTTGGCGTTGAGGTCGTAGAGCTTCTCGCAGAACGTGAGGAACACCGTGCGACCAGAGAGCGTACGCGCAAGTGTCGGATCGAGCGCGTCGGGCTCGCCGTTGGTGAGGCCGACGACGAGCGTGCCGCCGTTCTGCACCGCGCGGGCCGAGCCGCCGCGCGTGGCGGCTCCGGCGGTGGCGGCGAGCACGAGCAGCGCGAGCGCCGCTGCCGCGAGGAGGGCGGCTCGAGTGTGGCTGCAACTCATCTCAGACGTCCTTCCGTGAAGGGGAACGGGCTCTCGGGGACGGGAAGAATGAGGGACTCTAGACTATGTATCCAGTTTCTCGTCAAATGGATCCAACCTTGGTAGGATCAGCGCCCGTCATGGCGCAGGCGATCGAAGAGCGGCGGGCACTCGTCGACAAGCTGGCGACGCAGTTGCAGTCGCGCGTCCTCGACGGTGACCTGCCGCCGGGTACGCGCCTCCGGCAGGAGGCGCTCGCCGAGGAGTTCGGCGTCAGCCGCACGCCGATCCGGGAGGCGCTGCGCAAGCTCCAGGCGAGCGGCCTCGTCGAGCTGCGTCCGAATCGCGGCGCGCTCGTGCGTGGGTTGACACCGCGCGAGATCCGCGACGCGTACGCCGTCCGGGCCGAGCTCGAAGGGCTCGCAGCCGAGGTCGCAGCCTTGCGCATCGATCAGGCCCAGCTCGAGCGGCTGCACCGCGCGCAGGGACACTTTCGCGAGGCGCTCGGCCGGATGCGCAGCGGCACTCGCAACGGAAAGCGCAGCCTGTCCGAGCGGGACATCGAGAAATGGGGCGGCGCGAACGACGAGTTCCATCAGGTGATCCAGGCCGCCGCAGGGAACGAGGTGCTCGCCGCCACGCTCAGGCACCTGCATCGAAGCTTCCCGCGCGGACTGAGCCGGCTCGTGCTCCGGGAGAGCACCTCATTGCTCGCAGCGAATGTCGGCGAGCATGAGGCCGTACTCGACGCGATCGAGCGCCGCGATCCTGCGGCGGCGCGCGCGTTGATGCAGCAGCATGTCATCCGCGCAGGCGCGCTCGTCACCGTCCGGTTCGAAGAACGCGCGCTGAGCGCATAGCTATTCCGGGACGAGCCAGACCGCGCCGAGCGGCGGCAGCGTGACGAGCGCAGAGAACGGCTGGTCGTGCCACGCCACGGCTTCGGCCTCGACGCCGCCGAGATTGCCGACGCCCGAGCCACCGTAGTGCGTCGCGTCGGTGTTGAGCACCTCGCGCCAGCGGCAGCACAGCGGCATGCCGAGGCGGTAGTCGTAGCGTGGAACGGGCGAGAGGTTCAGCACGCAGACGAGCGGCTTCTCGCCGGAGTCGCCGATGCGGGCGAACGCGACGACGTTGTTCGCCGCATCGTTCGCCTCGAGCCAGCGGAACCCAGCCGGCTCGAAGTCGACCTCCCACAGCGCAGGCGTCGCGCGGTAGGTGCGGTTGAGGTCGCGCACGAGCGACTGGATGCCGGAATGGTCGGCGTATTCGAGCAGGTTCCAGTGCAGCGAGCCGTCGTGGTTCCACTCCTCCCATTCACCGAGCTCGCAACCCATGAAGAGCAGCTTCTTGCCGGGATGGGCCCACATGTACGCGTACAGCAAGCGGAGATTGGCAAACTTCTGCCAGCGGTCGCCCGGCATCTTGTCGAGCAGCGAGCGCTTCCCGTGCACGACCTCGTCGTGCGAGAGCGGCAGGATGAAGTTCTCGCTGAAGGCGTACATCATCGAGAACGTCAACGTGTGGTGCTGGTAGCTGCGGTACACCGGATCCTTCTGGAAGTACGTCAGCGTGTCGTGCATCCAGCCCATGTTCCACTTGAACCCGAAGCCGAGCCCGCCGGCGTACGTAGGTCGCGAGACGCCCGGCCACGCAGTCGACTCCTCCGCCGCCGAGATGACGCCGGGCTCGCTCGCGAAGAGCGCGATGTTCGTGTCCTTGAGGAACTCGACGGCGTCGAGATCCTCGCGGCCGCCGAACTGATTCGGCACCCACTCGCCGGCCTTCCGCGAGTAGTCGAGGTAGAGCATCGATGCGACGGCGTCGACGCGGATCCCGTCGGCGTGGTGCTCCTTGACCCAGTAGAGCGCGTTCGACAGCAGGAAGTTCTTCACCTCGCTGCGGCCGAAGTTGAACACGAGCGTGCCCCAGTCGGGATGCGATCCGCGTCGTGGATCGGCGTGCTCGTAGAGGTGCGTGCCGTCGAAGAGCGCGAGCGCCCAGTCGTCGCGCGGGAAGTGTGCCGGCACCCAGTCGAGGATCACACCGATGCCGCGCGCGTGCAGGCGGTCGACGAACGTGCGGAAGTCGTCCGGCGTACCGAAGCGCGAGGTCGGCGCGAAGTACCCGGTCACCTGGTAGCCCCATGAGCCGGCGAATGGATGCTCCATCACGGGCATGAGCTCGACGTGCGTGAAGCCGAGGTCCTCGACGTAGTCGCCGAGCTCGTCCGCGAGCTCGAGATAGGTGAGAGGCCGGTTGTCCTCGAGCGGGTTGCGTCGCCACGAGCCGAGGTGCACCTCGTAGATCGAGATCGGCGCGCGCAGCGTGTCGGTGCGCCGGCGCGCGGCGATCCACTCCTCGTCCGCCCACTCGTGCTGCGGGCGCCAGACGACGGAGGCGGTGTCGGGCGGAACCTCCGTGTGGAACGCGAGCGGGTCGGCCTTGATCCGCAGGCGCCCCTCTTGCGTGCGGATCTCGAACTTGTACGCCGCGCCTTCGACGACACCCGGTACGAACAGCTCCCAGATGCCGGAGGAACCAAGCGAGCGCATCGGGTGCAGGCGACCGTCCCACGAGTTGAAGTCGCCGACGACCGCGACGGAGCGTGCGTTCGGCGCCCAGACGGCAAACGCCGTGCCGACGGCGCCGTCGATCTCGCGTACGTGCGCACCGAGCTTCTCGTACAGCTCCTCGTGGCGGCCTTCCATCGCAAGATGGATGTCGATGTCGCCGAGCGTCGGCAGGAACGCGTACGGGTCGCGCACCCTGAACGTGCTCCCGTCCGGATAGTCGACCTCGAGCTCGTAGACGAGGGGAAGCTTGGCCTGCGGCAGCAGAGCCTCCCACAGCCCCGACGGATCCTTCAGCTCGGCCTCGACCGCGCCGCCGGCCTGCTGCACGCGCACCGCCTTCGCCTCAGGTCGGTACGCGCGCACGACGACGCCGCCCTTCGTCTCATGGGCGCCGAGTGTGCCGTGAGGATTCGCACCGAGCTCGATCACGGCAAGGCATTGACGTGATCGATCAGGCGCAAGACGCCCGCGACGGGGATCCCGACCCATTCGGGGCGGTTGTCGAGCTCGTACCGCAGCTCATACACGGCCTTCTCGAGCTCGTACACCGCGAGCAGTCGCTCGCACGCCACCTGCCCGGGCGGCAGCAGGCTCGAGTCGACGGTCTCGTAATACCCGGCGAGGAACTGCTGGCGCGCCTTCTCCTCCCAGTCGTCCGGCACGTCGATGCCGCGGACGAGGGAGACGACGGTGGCGACGTAGGCGAACGAGCGCAGCATCCCCGCGACGTCGCGGAGCGGCGAG
>Ga0209638_1003074_pt1 | contig 10079 bp, 6 predicted proteins | sample BarGraNGADG00211_FD_184490 | JGI IMG/M metagenome (GOLD analysis project Ga0209638, IMG submission 184490) | Arctic peat soil microbial communities from Barrow, Alaska - Barrow Graham LP Ref core NGADG0002-211 (SPAdes) (version 2) | ecosystem: Environmental > Terrestrial > Soil > Wetlands > Peat... | reverse complement strand
GCCCGGCGGCGTAGCCTTGCATGCCGCGCGGATTGGCGGCGGCGCGGCGGCGGTTACCGACGCGCGAGGCCGCCGTCAGCCGGCCTTCCGACCAATCGGCCGCCACCTCAACCTTGTGGCCGCGGCGGCGCAATTCCTTGATCGTGTCCGCCGACAGCCGGCCCTCCACCACCAGCACGCCCGGTCGCGCCTCGCGCGGCCAGAACGACGCCGGGAAGTGCTCGGAATGCCAGGCCGGCGCATCGATCGCCTCTTGCAGGTTCATCTTCGCGTGCACGTGGCGCAGAAAAAATTGCGCGGTCCACTGGTCCTGCTGATCGCCGCCGGGCGAGCCCCAGGCGAGGTAGGGCTCGCCGTCACGCAGTGCCATCGTCGGCGTGAGCGTGGTGCGCGGCCGCTTGCCGGGCGCGAGCGAGGCCGGATGGCCCTCGTCGAGCCAGAACTGCTGCGCGCGCGAACCGAGGCAGAATCCGAGCTCCGGGATCGTGGGTGAGGATTGCAGCCAGCCGCCCGACGGCGTCGACGACACCATGTTGCCGGCTTGGTCGATGATATCGAAATGCACGGTGTCGCCGCGCATCGCGCCGGCGCTGTCGAGCTTGGCGTCTTCGATCACGATGACGCTCGGATCGTGCACATCGTCGTGGGTCCATATCTTCCCGACGGTCGGTTCGCCCGCACCGGCCGCTACCGTGCGTGCTCCGGCCGGCACACGGAGCGGCAGCTGTTTGCCAAAGCCTTTGATCGTTCCCGGTCGCTGCTCGAGCGAAGCCATTTTGCCGACGAGCTTGCGCCGCTCGGCATTGTAGGCCTCCGACAACAGCGTTTCGCCCGGCACCTCGACGAATTTCGGATCGCCATAGAACGTTTCGCGGTCGGCATAGGCCAGCTTGGCGCATTCAACGACCGTGTGGATGAACTCCGCGCTGGCCGGATCGGCGCCGTCAAGACCGAAACCCCGCAGCAGCGCGAGCTGCTGCAGCATCACCGGCCCCTGGCTCCAGAACCCGCCCTTGCAGACGGTATAGCGGCCGTATTCGAGCGCCGCCGGCGCCTCGATATTTGGCTGCCAGCGCGCCATGTCGTCGGCAGTGAGCACGCCGCGGTGGCGCTCGCCGCTCGTGTCCATGACGTCCTGCGTGCGGCAGAATTTGTCGATCGCCTCGGCAACGAAGCCGTGCGACCACATTTTACGCGCATGCTCGATCTGCTTGATACGGTCGCCGCCTGCGCTTTCGGCCTCGCGCAGGATGCGGGCATACGTGTCGGCGAGCGTACGGTTGCTGAACATGGCGCCCGGCGTCGGCACCGCGCCGCCGGGCAGATAAATCGCCGCCGAGGTCGGCCAATGCTCGCGAAATAATTGCTCCACCATGGCGATGGTAGCGCTGGCGCGCTCGACCAAAGGATGCCCGTTGCGCGCATAGGAAATCGCCGGCGCCAGCACGTCGGCCAGATGCATGGTCCCGTAGTCGCGCAGCAGCAACATCCAGGTCTCGAACATGCCGGGCACGCAGGCGGCGAGCAGCCCGGTTCCCGGCACCAAGTCCAGGCCGAGCCCGCGGTAGTGCGCGATGGTCGCTGCCGCCGGCGCTGGCCCCTGCCCGCAGATCACTTCGATCTTGCCTTTGCGCACATCGTGCATGATCACCGGTACATCGCCGCCCGGCCCGTTGAGATGCGGTTCGACCACCTGGAGCGTGAATGCGGTCGCCACCGCGGCGTCGAAGGCGTTGCCGCCCTTTTCCAGCGTCGCCATGCCGACGGCGGTCGCGATCCAATGGGTCGACGTGACGACGCCGAACGTCCCCTCGATTTCGGGGCGCGTCGTGAACGGGTTCGGATTTATCTTTGAAGCCATTGCCGAATTTCCTGTGGCGCGAGCACGCTAACGTAAATGACAGGCGACCATCTGGCCCGGTTTGACTTCGCGGAGCAATGGCGTTTCCGCCCGGCAGCGCTCGACCGCATAAGGGCAGCGGGTGTGGAAGTGGCAGCCCGAGGGCGGGTTAATCGGGCTCGGCACGTCGCCTTGCAGCACGCGCTTGGCGCGCTTGACGCTCGGATCGGGCACCGGCACCGCCAGCAGCAGCGACTCGGTGTAAGGATGCTGCGGCCGCGTGAACAGCGTGCGCTTGTCGGTGTATTCGACGATGCGGCCGAGATACATCACGGCGATGCGGTGGCTGATGTGCTCGACCACCGCCAGATTGTGCGAGATGAACAGATAGGCCAGCCCCATTTCGCTCTGCAAATCCATCATCAGATTGAGCACCTGCGCCTGGATCGAGACGTCGAGCGCCGACACCGGCTCGTCGCCGACGATCAGCTTCGGGTTTAGGGCGAGCGCGCGGGCGATGCCGATGCGCTGGCGCTGGCCGCCGGAAAACTGGTGCGGATAACTGTCCATCTGCGCCTTGCGCAGGCCGACCCGCTCGAACAATTCGGCCACGCGCTTGCGCACGTCACGGCCAGCGGCGGTGCGGTGCACGCGCATCGGCTCGGCCACGATGTCGCCCGCCGACATGCGCGGATCGAGCGAGGAAAACGGATCCTGGAAGATGATCTGCATCTGCCGGCGATAGGGCCGCAGCTCGGTCTTGCTCAAATGCGTGATATCGCGGCCGTCGATCCTGATGCTGCCGCCGGTCGGCTCGATCAGCCGCAATATCGTGCGGCCGACCGTGGATTTGCCGCAACCGGATTCGCCGACCAGGCCGAGCGTCTCGCCCTGCGCAATCGAAAAGCTGATGCCGTCCACCGCGAACACGGTGCCGCCGGCGCGCTGCAACAGGCCTTTGCGGATCGGGAAATGCTTCTTGAGGTCGCGCACTTCGAGCACGGCTGGACGCGAACCGTTGGCGGCGCCCGCTTCAGCCATTGCCGCCCCCGAACAGTTCGGCGGAACGCCAGCACGCCGCCCAGTGCCGCGGCCGTTTCTCCTCGTAGTCGGGATAGGCCTGGCGGCAGCGGTCCTGCGCATGGGCGCAGCGCGGCGCGAACACGCAGCCCTCCGGCAGGTCGGTCAGTGCCGGAACCATGCCGGGGATTTCCTGCAAGCGCCTGCCGGCGTCCTCGTTTTGCCCGCGCATCAGCGCCAGTCGCGGGATCGAGGCCAGCAGCCCGTGCGTATAGGGATGCTGCGGCCGGGCGAACAGTTCGTCCACCGGCGCCTCCTCGACCTTGCGCCCGGCATACATCACGATGACGCGCTGCGCGGTCTCGGCCACCACGCCGAGATCGTGGGTGATCAGGATGATCGCGGTGCCTAGCTTGCGCTGTAGGTCGAGGATGATGTCGAGAATTTGCGCCTGGATGGTGACGTCGAGCGCGGTGGTCGGCTCGTCGGCGATCAGCACTTTCGGATTACAGGCGAGCGCCATGGCGATCATGGCACGCTGGCGCATGCCGCCGGAAAGCTGGTGCGGATATTCCTTGGCGCGCTGCTCCGGCTCCGGGATGCGGGCGAGCCGCAGCATATCGATTGATTTCTCCCAGGCCTGATGGCGCCCGATCGGTTCGTGTAGCAGCAGCACTTCCGCGATCTGGCTGCCGATGGTGAGCACCGGATTGAGCGAGGTCATCGGCTCCTGGAAGATCATCGCGACGTCCTTGCCGCGCACGCCGCGCATCGCCTCCTCGCTGAGCGTGAGCAGATCGACGCCGTCGAGCTTGACCGATCCGCCGGCGATGCGGCCGGGCGGATCGGGCACAAGTCTCATGAGAGAGAGCGCGGTGATGCTCTTGCCGCAACCGGACTCGCCGACGATCGCCAGCGTCTCATGCGGCCCGAGCGCGAAGCTGACGCCGTCCACGGCCTTCACCACGCCGTGGCGCAGATCGAAATAGGTCCGCAATCCGTCGACCACCAGCAACGGGGCCTGGTTCGAAATATCGGCCGGCGCCGGAGTGCCGGTCGCGCGCTCGCTGGTCGTCATGGTCATGGCGCGAACCGGGCCATTAGAGCGTGATCCGATTAGATTGAATCACTGTGCTTCCCTAACATTTTGCTTGCGCATGATCTTTTCCGAAAACCGGTACCCACTTTTCGGGATCATGCGCTAATTGCGCAGCCTCGGGTCGAGGATATCGCGCAGCGCGTCGCCGAACAGATTGGTGCCGAACACCGCGAGACTGATGGCGGCGCCGGGGAAGATCACCAGCCAGGGCGCGGTGCGCACATATTCGGCCGCCGATTCCGACAGCATGCGGCCCCAAGAGGGATGCGGCTCGGGCACGCCGAGGCCGAGGAACGACAGCGACGCCTCGGTCAGGATCGCCGCGCCGAGCTGCGCGGTCGCGATCACGATCAGCGGCGCCAGCGTGTTGGGCAGCACATGGCGCACCGCGATGCGGAATTCGCTCATGCCGACGGCGCGCGCCGCCTCGACGAACGGCTGTTCGCGCAAGGTCAGCGTGCTGGAGCGGACCACGCGCGCGGTATAGGGGATCAGCGGGATCGCGATCGCGACGATGGTATTGTCGAGCGCCGGCCCGAGCGCGGCCGCCATCACCAGCGCCAGCACCAGCAGCGGCACCGCTTGCAGCACGTCGACGATGCGCTGGATCACCAAATCGACCCAGCCGCCGAGATAGCCCGAGGTCAGGCCGAGCGCCACGCCGAACACGCACCCGATGAAGGTCGAGCCGAGCCCGACCGCAAGTGAGATGCGCGCGCCGTAAACGATGCGGCTGTAGATGTCGCGGCCCATATTATCGGCGCCCAGCCAATGCGTGTGGCCCGGCGGTGCCAGCGAAACGAGCGAATTGGTCCTGATCGGATCGAACACTGTAATGAAATCGGCGAAGATGGCGGCGAACACGAACACCAGCATGATCACGGCGCCGATAACGCCGAGCGGATGCGCGGCGGCGTGATAGCGGATCTGCGACCACACGCCTTCCGCGCGGACGGTGTCCACGGGCCCCGGGACGATATCGATGCTAGCCATGAGCTCGCTCTCCGTCCCTAACCGGAATATTTGATGCGCGGATCGAGCACCGCGTAGAGCAGGTCGACCAGGAAGTTGATCGACACCGCCACCACCGCGATGAACATCACCAGGTTCTGCACGATCGGATAGTCGCGCCAGCGGATCGCCTCGACCAAAAAGCGCGCGACGCCCGGAATGTTGAACACCGTTTCGGTGACGATCAGGCCGCCCATCAGGAAGGCGGCCTCGATGCCGATCACGGTGACGACCGGCAGCACCGCGTTGCGCAAGGCATGGTGGTAGTTGACGCTCTGCTCCGACGCGCCTTTCGCGCGCGCGGTGCGGATGTAATCCTGCCGCAACACTTCCAGCATCGAGGAACGTGTCAGGCGCATGACTAGCGCCGATGAGCGAAAGCCGACCGCCGCCGCCGGCACGCTGTAGAGCCACAACGCGTTCCAAAAACCCCCTGGCGCGTTGTTGTAGATCGGAATTGTGCCGAAAAATTTCACAAACGCCATCAGGATCAACAGGCCGAGCCAGAATGACGGCATCGACAGCCCGCTCAGGCTGATCACGCGCAAGACATAGTCGAGCCCGGAGTTCTGCTTGACCGCGCTGATAACACCGAGCGGAACGCCGAACACAATTGCAAACAGCAGCGCCAATCCGGCAAGCTTGGCAGTGATCGGAATGCGCGGCAGGATCTCGTCAATCGCCGGCTTTTCCGACACATAAGAATAGCCGAGATCGCCGCGCGCGAGCCCGCCGATCCATTGCACGTATTGCACGGCGATCGGCTGATCGAGGCCCAGCTCCTTTTCCAGCTTGGCCTTCTCGGCCGTGTCGATCATTCCGGCAGCATCGAACAGGATGTCCGCAATGTTGCCGGGCACCACCCGCAGCATCGTGAACACCAGCACTGAAATTCCGAACAGCGTCAGGAGCATCAAGAAGAAGCGCCTGATCAGATAGCTCCCCACCATGGCCTCCCAATCGTGTGCGGGGGAAAGCGCGCAAAATCTCCCAAGATTTGGCCGCCCACTATCGGCCAAATCTTGGACGATCTTGCGCGCCGGGGCTGGCGTTTATTTATCCAGCCAGATGTCCTCGTAGCGATAGCCGTTATAGGCACTGTTGCTCATGATCGTCATGTTCTTCACGTAGGGCTTCCAGCACATGCCCGACCGCGCATGCATCAGGATCGGACGCGCCACGTCCTCCTGCAGTTTTTTGTCGATCTCCCACACCATTTTCTTGCGCTTTTCGACATCGGTTTCGACCGATTGCTTGTCGAACAGCGCTTCCAATTCCTTGTTGCAGTAGTGCGTGTAGTTGCGCTCGGAGCCGCAGGCATAATTTTCATAGAACGCCTGGTCGGGATCGTCGATGCCGTTGCCGGTCAGGTTGAGGCCGACGGAGTAGTCGTTGCGTGCGACCTTGGCGAACCAGGTGCTGGACTCCACCGGCTCCAGTTCGGCGTCGATATAGATGCTCTTGAGCTGATCGATCAGCACCACCGCCGGATCCCGGTAGGTTGCAATGTTGCGCGTCGAGACTTTGATCTTGAGCGGCTTGTCGGCGCTGTAGCCGAGCTTGGTCATGATGGCGCGGGCTTGCTGGCGGTCCTTGTTCACGTCGCCGTAGCCGGAAATTGTCTTGAGCATGTCCGGCGGCATGCCCCACACACCTTCCGGCGGCGGCAGTAAAGTGCCGCCCTGATCGCCCTGCCCCTGAAAGATGATGTCGATGAACGACTTTCGGTCGAGCGCGAGCGCCATCGCCTTGCGCAGTTCGAGATTATTGAAGGGCGGGTTCTCGCGGTTGATGATGAGATTGGTGTTGACGTTGATCGGCGCGATTTCGCAGACGGCGGTGGCGTCCTGCGACTTGATGTCCTTGATCAGCGCGGCCGTCATCTCGGTGGGGAACGTCATGTCCACATTGCCGGCGACGAAGGCGAGCACCGCGGTCGCCCGATTGCGGATGATGCTGTATTCGATGCCGTCGAGATAAGGCAGGCCCTTTTTCCAATAGTCCGGATTTTTCGTGAGCGTGATCGATTCGTTCTGCTTGAACTCCACGAATTTGAACGGACCGGTGCCGATCGGATGCGTGCGCATTTGCGCCGTTGGGACGTGGCACGAATACATCGGCGTGTAGCCCGACGCGATCATCGCCAGCAGCGAAGGCTGCGGCCGCTTGAGCTGCAGCGTCACCTCGAAGTCGCCATTGATGCTGACTTCGGAGATATTGTTGAACAGATCCTTGCGCGGATTCTTGCGGAATTTGTCCTGCCCCTTGCCCTGAATGAGGTCGAAGGTGCATTTCACGTCCTTGCTGGTGAAGGGCTGGCCGTCGTGCCACTTGACGCCTTGATGCAGCTTGAAGGTGAGCGAAAGATTGTCCTTGCTCCAGGCCCAGCTGTCCGCCAGCTCCGGCACGATGGTACCCATGCTATTTTGCGGCTTGTGCTGATCGTAGATGACGAGGTTGTTGAACAGCCCCATCGCGGGGGCGTTGACCGAGAAGGTCGCCTCCTCGTGAATGGAGAGGCTGGGCGGCGTCTCGCGGTGATAAATTTTCAGAATCCCGCCATGTTTTGGCTCCGCCGCCTGGGCGGTGCAGAGCGTGAGACTGGCGAGAATTGCCGTCGCCAAGGCGACAAGTTTTGTACCCATCCGATCCTCCCAGGATGCACGGCTGACGCGACCGTGACTGGCCGGCAGCCCATTTTTTGCTTGTTATGATGGCAACGCTACCCGGTATGGTAGCCCCGATCAACTCGACAAAAGTAAGCCCAAGTCAGCCATTTTCGCGCGAACCCGCTGCCGCTTGCCAACGGTCCGGCCGCACCGCACGATGGCCCTATGAGGGCGCCCGCCATCGCGTAGAAAGCCGGAGCGGCAATGGTGACCGAGAGCGATAATATCGTCGCCGAAACGGCGGCGCGGATTTTTTCCGACCTTGCCGATCCTCAGACGATCAACCGCGCCAGCGATAACCGCTGGAAGGAAAAGCTGTGGCGCGCGTTGTCGGAAGCCGGCCTGACGCTGGCCTGGGTGCCGGAAAAGCAGGGCGGCGCGGGCGCCAGCCTCGCCGAGGGCTTCGCCATCCTCGGCGTCGCCGGCCGCTATGCCGTGCCGGTGCCGCTGCCGGAAACGCTGATCGCCGGATGGCTGCTGGCGCGCGCCGGCATTGCAGCCCCTGCCGGCGCGATGACGGTCGCTCCCGCCTGCCCGCGCGACCGCATTGTGTTGAACGCCGACGGCAGTTTGAGCGGACTTAGCCGTGGAATTCCCTTCGCCAAAGATTGCGAACACATCGCAGTCGTAGCAACCGGCGACAAGGGCGCGGCGATTGCCTTGGTCAAGACCGCCGACTGCCGCGTGAGCGAAGGCCAAAATCTCGCCGGCGACGGATCGGACAGCGTGACCTTCGAGCGCACCAAGGTCATCCGCAGCGCGCCGGCGCCGGCCGGCTTCGATTCCTCCGCGCTGCTGCTGATGGGCGCGACCGTGCGCAGCGTGCAGGCCGCCGGCGCGCTCGAGGCGATCCTGTCGCTCAGCGTGCGTTACGCCAACGAGCGCGTGGCCTTCGAGCGGCCGATCGGCAAATTCCAGGCCGTGCAGCAGAACCTCGCCCGCCTCGCCGGCGAAACTGCGGCCGCGCTCGCCGCCGCCGGTTCCGCCGCCGACACCATCGCGCAAACGCCCGCGTTCGACGACACGGTCTTGTTGGAAGCTGCCTCGGCGAAAATCCGCACCGGCGAAGCCGCCGCGGAAGGCTCCGCCATCGCGCACCAGGTGCATGGCGCGATCGGCTTCACCAGCGAGCACGTCCTGCATCGATTCACGCTTCGCCTGCTGTCGTGGCGCGACGATTTCGGCAGCGAAAGCTATTGGGCGGCGGCGCTCGGCGATATGGTCGCCAAGCGCGGCGCCAATCAGTTCTGGCCCATGCTGGCGGCGCGTTAGGATTTGCCGATGAGCACCGATCTCCGCTTCGATCAGATTCGCCTGCCGCCCGAATGCGACGCGCTTCGCCAAGAGGTGCGCGCCTTTCTCGCCGAGGAAGTGGCGGCCGGCACGTTCGTTCCGGATCGGCCCGGGCACGGCGACAGCCACAATCGCGAATTCAGCAAGCGCGTCGGCGCCAAGGGCTGGATCGGTATGACCTGGCCGAAAAAATACGGCGGGCAGGAACGCAATTTTCTCGAGCGCTACGTCGTCACCGAAGAATTCCGCGTCGCCAATGCGCCGGTGCGCCTGCACTTTGTTGCCGACCGGCAGAGCGGCCCGATTCTGCTCAAATACGCGCCGGAGCACATCAAGCAGGACATCCTGCCCCGCATCTGCCGCGGCGAATTGTGCTTCGTCATCGGCATGAGCGAGCCAGGCTCCGGCTCCGACCTGTTCGCCGCCAAGACCAAGGCGACCAAGGCCGACGGCGGCTGGCGCATCAACGGGTCGAAAATTTGGACCAGCAACGCCCATGTTGCCGATTATATGTTGGGTCTGTTCCGCACCTCGCCGCCCACGAAAGAGAACCGCCGCCACGGCCTCACGCAATTTCTGGTGGACATGAAATCACCGGGCATGGCGGTCAATCCGATCTATCAGATGACCGGCCAGCACGATTTCAACGAAGTCGTGTTCAACGACACTTTCGTTCCCGACGATCACGTGCTCGGCGAGATCGATGGCGCCTGGAAACAGGCGACCAGCGAACTCGCCTATGAGCGCAGCGGGCCGGAGCGCTTCCTGGAAACCTATTACGTGCTGGCCGAGCTGGTGCGCGCGCTCGGGCCCAATCCCGATTTGCGCAGCGCCGAAGGTCTCGGGCGCCTGGTGGCGCAACTGCACACGTTGCGGCGCATGTCGATATCTGTGGCCGGCATGTTGCAGGCCGGCCAGGAGCCGGTGGTGGAGGCGTCGATCGTCAAGGATGTCGGCACCATCTGGGAGCAGAAGCTGCCCGAGCGCGTGCGCGATCTCAGCGCGTTTCTCGCGCCGGAGGCGGGCAACCGGGTGACGCTGGACGAACAGATCGCGTTCGCGTTGAAAGTGGCGCCCAAGCTCACGATTCAGGGCGGCACCACCGAGATCCTGCGCGGCATCATCGCGCGCGGACTTGGCTTGCGTT
>Ga0209638_1003073_pt1 | contig 10079 bp, 6 predicted proteins | sample BarGraNGADG00211_FD_184490 | JGI IMG/M metagenome (GOLD analysis project Ga0209638, IMG submission 184490) | Arctic peat soil microbial communities from Barrow, Alaska - Barrow Graham LP Ref core NGADG0002-211 (SPAdes) (version 2) | ecosystem: Environmental > Terrestrial > Soil > Wetlands > Peat... | reverse complement strand
CGGCATGCGGAGACGATTGAAGCAACGCACCCGGACGCGCGAATCGAGGTCTGTGTCGATACGAACGCGCTGCCGGAGCGAAAGCTTGCGGTCCTGGCGGGTATCGCCTGGCGGGGCAAGAACGGCTGCGTGTTTGTCGAGGGCTACGGATCGTGGGTTGCGCTCGGGGAGATAGTGACCGATGTGCCCATCCTAGATGCCGCCGAGGTGCCGCAGAGCGAGGACCGCTGCGGCGATTGCTCGCGATGCATCGACGCCTGTCCTACTCAGGCAATCACCGCGCCGTATCAGATCGACTGCGGCAGGTGCATTTCGGCGTTGACTCAGGCGAGTGGATCGATTCAGCACGATCTGCGGCCTGCAATGGGCAATCGAATCTACGGCTGTGATGTTTGCCAGGAAGTCTGCCCGCAAAACGCAGGCATTCTGCCGGCGACTCATGAGTTTGCCTCCCAATGCTTCCCCGGCGCGCATCCTGAGATCGTTCCCCTGATCTCGATGACTACCCAGGACTACAATGCCACAGTGCAAAAAAGCTCGATAGGCTGGATTCGCAGGACCCGCATCCGCCGCAACGCTGCAATTGCCGCCGGCAACCTCAAGCGCGAGGACGCGATCCCGGCCTTGACCGAGATGCTTTCCGACGATGACCCCGTGCTGCGCGAGGCCGCCGAGTGGGCAATCAAGGAGATCGAGCAGGATCTGTCCAATAGGCAATAAGTAGTATTAGTGTCGATCCACCGGAGGTATACAAGTTGACAACACGCGTTCTGAAGCTAGCGTTGTTGCTGTGCCTGATCTTCCCGAGCCTCGCGCTCGCCGCGCCGAACTACGACCAATCGCCGTTTGGCGTGAACTATCTCAAATGGCATTACTTCGACCATCCCGGCGGCATGGATGAGCTTCGCGTGAAGATGAAGATCATGAAAGACGCGGGCCTCTACTGGGACCGGGATGGTTTCGAGTATGGGGACGTCCATCCCGAGCCTGGCGTGTGGAAATGGGTGTTCATGGACAAATGTGTGGCTCTCGCCAAAGAAGAAGGCATCAGCCTGATCGGGCTCCTGCTGGGCGGACCGCAGCCGGACACCGCCCAGAGGCGCAAGGACTACTGCGAGTACGTCTATCAGGTCGTCAACCGCTACAAGGGCACGGTCAAGATCTGGGAGATTTGGAACGAGCCCAACATCCCCAGCTTCTGGGACAAGCCGGACGTGAAGCTCTACACGCTGCTCGTTAAGGAGGCCTACACGCAGGCAAAGAAGGCCGACCCTACATGCACCGTCATTGTGGGCTCCACCAGCGGGCCTGGAACCGACTGGTTCAACGGCATCCACGACAACGGCGGATGGGACTACTGCGATGGAATCAGCGTCCACCCCTACGCGATGGCAGGTAACCCGATCGAGCAAGGGCTGGACAAGACCCTGCGCGACCTCAAGAAGCAGTTCGCGACCTTCGGCAAGCCGAAGCCGATCTGGACTACGGAAGTCGGATGGATGGGCAAGAGCGGCCCTGAGGAAGAGACCCAAGCCACGCGCATCGTGCAAACCTACGTCATCCACGTCGCGAACGGCATTCAGAACATGGCCTATTTCTGCATGGACGACTACGACGGCTGGGGCTTCGTGAAGCGTGATAAGCCGCTGGAGACCAAGCTTGCCTACGGGGCGATCGGACTGATGACGAAGGCACTGGGCTCTCCAGGGCCTGCTGCCCCGCTGGAGGGCTACCTGAAGATGCCAGAGGACGTCGCCTGCTACGTGTTCAAGAAGAAGGGCAACACTCGGGTTCTTTTCCTGTGGAGCAATGACAGTCGGAAGCGCTCGGTGACGCTCGGGCAGAAGAGCGGCCTGATGGCAAAGGATATCATCGACCGGCCCGTCGCGGTCGTGAACGGACAGCTTACCGTTGGCCCGACGCCTGTGATCGTCACCGGAGCTGACGGGCGCAAGATAGGGCGTGTCAGTATGGATTTCAACCCCTATCTGACCAAAAAGGGCCAGAATGTGCTGATAAACTCCTCCATGGACGCTTCTCCGGGCCGAAATCCGCACGGCTGGACTCCGGGCAGGTTCTTCAGCACCGACAACAAGGGCACTTTCGCGACCACCAACGACGGCCGAAGCGGCTCGACCTGTGTTTCGATCTCGAAATCCACCTCCCCCGCCGCCTGGGACGCAAGCCCGATTCCTGTCTACCAGGGCGAAAAGTATCGCTTAACGGGATGGATGAAGACCAAGGACGCGACCGGCACGAACAAGATTGCGATCTTCTGGTACAACGGGAATCAGTGGGGCGTGGTGGACAGAGTCCCCACTCAGTCTCTTGCAGGCACAAACGACTGGACCAAGGTTTCAGTCGTCGGCACGGCGCCAAGGGATGCTGCCCTGGTGCGAGTGAACCTCATAAGCGAGAACAACACCGGCACAACCTGGTTCGATGATGTCACGCTTACGGTAGAGTGATCGTCCAATAGATTGGCGCGCGGAGCAGTTCCAGCGCCGGTTCAATTCACAATGGGAGGATGAGTATGATGAAGAGGCTGTTGCTTGCAGCAGTGCTGTTAGCTGTGTTCGCCCAGTCGCCCGTAATCGGCGAGGCGAAGGCTCAGTACAAGACACAGAACGTCATCGTAGCGGTAATGGATGGCGTGCGCTACTCCGAAACCTTTGGAGAGCCCAATCGGGCCTATATCCCGAACCTGGCGGCCCTCGAGAAGGAAGGAACAGGGTTCACCAACTTCCGAATCGCGGGTCCGGGGATTAGCGTGACGCGCCAGGGGCACAGCACCATTTCCAGCGGCACCTGGCAGACCGTCGCGCTTGCAGGCGCGCGATTGACCAGGCCCACATTCTTCGAATACGCCCGCAACGAACTCGGCTGGAAGCAGACCGATTGCTGGTGCATTTTTGGCAAGCGGCGGTATTCCTATGCGGCTTTCAGTTCTTTCCCCGGCTACGGGACCGACTACGGACCCTCGTTCGTCAACAGCATTGGCGAGGAGGAGCAGAAGAACGACGACGCGGTACTGGAGAAAGTCTCCAGTGCAATGGATCAGGACAAGCCTCGCCTGATGTTCATCAACTTCGGCGTTACGGATCACATCGCCCACGTGAGCACATTCGACGACCATGTGAGCGCGATACGCCACTGCGATGAGATCCTCGGCAAGCTTTGGAAGAAGGTCCAATCCACTCCCGGCTACAAGGACACGACAACGATCTTCTTCACCAACGATCACGGCCGGCACAACAACCGGCCTAACGAGCCCCATGACGGCGTGCAGAACCACGGCGACAAGTGCGAGGGGTGCCGGCACATCATGCTGCTCGCGGTCGGCCCTGACGTCAAACGCGGGGAGAAGATCGACAAGGAGTTCCAGGAGATAGACATCTGCCCGACGGTCGGCGAGCTGCTGGGGTTCCAAACGCCGTTTGCCGACGGCAAAGTCATGAGCGACTGCCTGACGCAGCCGCTGGGGCTTAACACCAAGGCTGCCAACACGGCTCAGGCCAAGGCGGGCGTCGAGCTGCTCGCACTAAGCCAGCGCGACCTGATCAAGACCATTTCCGAGGCCAATCTCGGCCGAAGCTCCGATTCCCTCACGCCCTCCGTTGAGACGGAGATTCTGATGAGAGGAATGCTCGAGGCAGCGGCGACCACGAGCAACGAAGCCTGCAGCAAGTACGTGGAGAAGTGGGTCGAGAAGAACGCGGCTGCGGCCGCTACCGACCCTCACGTTGCACGGGTTATGCTTGAGCTGGGACAGACACAGGCCAAGGCGTCTCCGATCGTAGACCCGGCGAAGATTCGACAGTGCGCGGAGAAGCTGGTCAAGGACGGCGCGAGCACGGACGAACTAGCGAGAGTGACTGCCCTGGCGTTTCTTGCGAGGGCAGGACAGGTCTTGGGAGAACAGAAGTTCAAAGACGCGGCCGTGACCGGATTCGGCCTCGATGGAAAGACCGAGGAGGAGCTCGTGGGTGTGTGGCGACCCATGAATGTGCCAAATACGCCGATGGCGTGTGATCTGATCCCGCCGTTCCCGACGGGCCCGACAATGAACACTGCGCTGCGGTTCCGCGCACTCGCAGACGCCGCGTCCGCAATGCCGAAAAATCGCGTGGTAAGGCTCGCCTGCAGCCTGCTGGGATCGACATGCTCCCAGGGCAGGCCCGAGCTGGGCGCGAATTGGAAGGATCCGGTCATGTCGGCTGTTATTCTTGCTGCCCTGGTAGATTCGAACCAAGTTAAGCCCGGCATCGACTGGACCAAATCAGACCCCGCCGTAGCCCAAATGAACGGCGGCGCAGCTGCTGCGGCGCCCGCGGGTAAGAAGGCAAAGAAGCCCATTGTGCCGCGCTGGGCTCAGCCTATGAACGTCTTCTACTTTGACAGCGTGCCGTGGCAGACGCTGCACCTGAAGTATCAGATCGACGCCAAAGGGCATTTCGCAGCCGGTGATCCTATGAGCGATGGCGCTGCCCTGATGATGCTTTGCAGCGTTAGAGACAAGAACCTGGGCGAGAAGCAGATCAAGTCATTCAGCAACTAATATTCGGGAGGAAGCATGGTAACGGCAATTGTTCTGATCCAGGGTGAGAGAGATAAACTGCCGGAGACGGCTGAGAGATTGGCCGATGTGCCCGGTGTCAAGGAAGTCTACTCTGTTGCAGGCGACTACGACCTTGTGGCGATAGTGCGCGTCAAGGAGCACAATCAGCTTGCGGACGTGGTCACGAAGAACCTGCTCAAAATGGAGGGGATTGCGCGCACCAACACTCTGATCGCTTTCAAAAGCTACTCCCGCAAAGACCTTGAGCGGATGTGGGAGATCGGCCTTGAGGAGCAGACTTGACGTTTTGGCGATAAGGTATTAGACTAGAGACTAACGAGTTAGCTGCTCGACTAATATCAAGCAAGGGAGCACTGAGGTTATGTCCAAAATACCCCGGCCGGAACACCCCAGGCCTGACTTTGAGCGCAAGGCCTGGCAGAATCTGAATGGGAAGTGGCAGTTTGCCGTCGATACGGCTCGATCAGGCCGCGAAAAGGGCTGGCACACGGGAGTCGATTTCCCGCTGGAGATCAACGTGCCATTCTGCCCGGAAAGCAAGCTGAGCGGGGTTGCGCAGACCGACTTCCTCGAGGGAGTCTGGTATCGGAGAAAGTTTCACGTGGAACAACCGCTGCGAGGGCAAAGGCTGCTGCTGCACTTTGGGGCAGTCGATTACGACTCGCGTGTGTGGGTGAATGGCAAGGAAGTCACCCGCCACAGGGGCGGCTACACGCCGTTCCACGCCGACATTACGGACAGCGTGGATATCAGCGGCGAAAACGAGCTGGTCGTCTACGCTTCCGACGAGGAGCGCACGCACGTGCAGCCCATGGGCAAGCAGTCCACGCACTTGGGATCATACGAATGCATGTACACGCGCACGACAGGGATCTGGCAGACAGTGTGGCTTGAGGCCGTGCCGGAGGCGCGAATCAGCGGGCTGACTGTGTGGCCCGACGCCCCGAACGGGCGAGCATCAGTAGTAGTTGACGTCCTGAAGCCGCATACGGGGCTGGGAGTCGAGGTCACCGCGCTGGTTGCCGGCAAAGCCGTGGCAACCGGCAAACTGGCGCAGGCGGGGCCAGTGAATACGCTGGTGCTGGAAGTGCCTGACCCGGTCCTGTGGCAGGTTGGAAAGCCGTTTCTCTACGACCTGCAGGTGAGACTGGTCGAAGGCGGCAAGACAATCGATGAGGTGTCCTCATATTTCGGCCTGCGCGAGGTCCGTATTGAGGGCGACCGCATACTGATTAACGGCAAGTCCGTGTTCCAGCGGCTCATTCTCGATCAAGGCTTCTGGCCGGATGGCATCTACACGGCGCCGTCCGATGACGAGCTGAAGGCGGACATCGAGCGCAGCATCGCCTGCGGGTTCAACGGAGCCAGGCTCCATCAGAAGGTGTTCGAGCCCCGCACCATCTATTGGGCAGACAAGCTGGGCTATCTACTCTGGGGCGAGTTCCCGGACTGGGGCTGCGATGTGCGGCATCACGCTCAGGCCAGGGAGAACTTCATCCGCGAGTGGGCCGATGTCCTCATGCGCGACCGCAGCCATCCGGCGATAGTTGCCTGGACACCGCTGAACGAGGCCCACTCGACGGGCAGCCGATACGAGCCGACCTTCTTCGTGGAAATCTACAACCTCACGAAGAAGCTCGATCCGTCCCGGCCCATCTGCGACACCAGCGGCTACACGCACGTGAAGACCGACATTTGGGACCTGCACGACTACGATCAGAACCCGGAGTCGTTCGCAGCGCGCTATGAACAGTTCGGGAAGGACCCCAAGACGGAGACCCTGGCCCGCAACGATGCCGATCACGAGCCGCCTTACGAGGGGCAGCCGATGATCGTTAGCGAGTACGGAGGCACCTGGTGGAATCCCGCGCAGGCTGGGGATGCGGCATGGGGCTACGGACAGCGGCCCGAGGACGAGAAGGAGTTCATGCATCGCTTCAAGGGCCTGGCCGATGCCCAACTGGATAACCCCCACATGGCCGGCCTCTGCTACACGCAGCTTACCGATGTGGAGCAGGAGGTCAACGGGCTCTATACCTACGACCGCAAGGCGAAGTTCCCGCCCGAGCTCTTCAAGAAAGTGCTGGAGCGCAAAGCGGCGATAGAGGACTAAACGGACCAGGACTCGCGAGCGGTACATCAAACTGGGGCGCGACTCAGGTCGCGCCCCAACTCTCAATACTCAGTCTACAGTGCTCGATTCCCCACTAGACTACTTTGTCCCACAGCGCAAGGCTCTTCGTGTCCAGTTCGTTGATCTGCGGCACCTCGAAGCGATTCCCATCCACGTCGTTGACCAAGAACCTGCCAGGATCGATCTCATGCACACTGTCCCGCAGCCCTCGCATGACGAACTGCCGCGCGCCGCGGTCAGTCTCGATGTCCCAGTAGATCGTGCCAAACTCCTTCTTTGCCTGCACGATGCGAGTGATCTTCGGAATGAAGTAGCGCTTATCGATCTCGTGCTGGATGAGCTGCTTCGAGAGAGGGTCAAGATCGCGCAAGTGACGCAGCATGCCTATCTCGTGTCCGTTGACCGAGTCCAGCAATCCTATGAACTCGTGCAGTTCGGAGAGAGGGAATGCTCGCACGGCCCTCACCTTCAGATATGACCTGTCATCGGCAACAGTAAGAATCAGAGCGTCGCCTCGCTTCGCGAACGTGAGCTTCGTGGGATCGAGATACTCGAGCTCACCTCCATTGTCACTCTGGTCTTTATAGTCTAGAGTCCAGTCTGCCATTACCCGTCCACCGCCGTAATCTTGGAGAGTTCCTGCTGGATGTCAACCAATCGCCTGTAGACACCCATCTTTTCCATTAGCTCATCGTGGGTGCCCATTTCCGCAATCCGTCCCTCTTCAAGCACGATCAGCCTGTTCGCCTGCCGAAGAGTCGAGAGCCTGTGCGCGATAGCAAGCGTCGTGCGGTCCTTGACAAGCCTGGCCAGCGCCTGCTGAATCTGGCTCTCCGCCTGCGTGTCGATCGATGATGTCGCCTCGTCAAGTATCAAGATCCTCGGGTCGCACAGGATTGCGCGAGCTATGGAAATTCGCTGCCGCTCGCCACCGGAAAGCCGGCCGCCGCGCTCACCCACTTGAGAGTCATACCCGTCCGGAAGCTTCATAACGAACTCGTGCGCGTTAGCCGCCTTCGCGGCGCGGATGACCTCCTCGCGGCTCGAGTCGCGCTTGGCATAGGCGATGTTGTCGATTATCGTGCCGTTGAACAGGAACGGGTCCTGCAAGACAACGCCGATCTGGCTCCGGAGATCGTTCATCGCAATCTTGCGAACATCTACGCCGTCGATCAGGATCTCGCCATCGGTCACGTCATAGAAGCGCGAAATGACGTTGATGAGCGTCGTCTTACCGGCGCCGCTGTGTCCGACCAGGCCGATCATCTCGCCGGGCTCGATGTGGATACACACATCCTTCAAAACAGGGTTGATCGGCTCGTAGCCGAAGTTCACGTGGCGGAACTCGATCTCGCCTTTCATCTCCGGCATCCGAACGGGATTCTCGACGTCGCCGACCTCGATCTCCTGGTCGAGGACCTCAAATATCCTCTCGGTTGCCGTAAGGCTGTTGGAGAGGAAGTCGGTGGATCGGCAGATCGTCTGGAAGTTGCCGGTGAACATCGCGTAGTACTGCAGGAACGCCAGAAGCGTGCCGGGGGTGATGCCACCGTGAGCCACGCCGCGCAAGACCTCCATTCCACCAACCATCCAGATAATAGCCGTGCTGAGATTGTTGAGCAGCCCGACTGTGGGCCAGAATCCCGCCGAGGCCGCGGCAACCTGCGCGTCAGCGGTGTAGACCGCGTTCACGCGCTGGTTGAAGCGGGCGATCTCCTGATCCTCCTGCGCAAACGCGCGTATGACGCGAATCCCGGCCAGAGAGTCGTGCAAGACCGCCGCCACGCGAGACCACATGTGGTAGTATCTGTGCCACTGCCTCTTCAGCCGGCCGAAAAACTTAAGTGACAGCAGCGCGATCAGGGGGCTCGGAATCAGCGCCCAAAGCATCAGCTTGGGTGAGAGGACAACCATCATCACTAATGCGCCGATGATCTGCAGCGTGCTCGCGAGGTAGTACTGCAACAACTGGTTCATGAAGTTGTTGAGCGCGCTGGTGTCCTGAGTAACTCGCGACATGATCGAGCCGACCTGCCGCTTGTCGAAGTAGCTCAGGCTGAGTCGCTGAAGAGCCTGGTAGAGCGCGACTCGAATGTCGAGCGTAAGCCTACCCGCCAGCCATGCTGCTTGGCGGCCCTGGGTCATTTGGATGCGCCACGACACAACCCAGATCACCAGGTAGGCCAAAACGATCGTAACCAGAACGCTGAGTCGCGGTTGGTTGGCGATTTGCACCGTATAGGGCAGGTGGATTCCGTGGCCCGCCAGATTGTCCAGGAACGGCCTCCACAGGTAAGGGGCCACGAGCGCCATCGACGTGCCCGTCAGCATTAGGAGCGCATTGCGGCCGAGCTTGCCCCAGTAGGGCTTGGTCAACACGAGCAGCCGCTTCAAGACCTGGGCTTTGTTGACGCAAGCGGGACAGACCTTGCTTCCCTCGGGAAGCAGGCGCCCACATTTCTCGCAGCGCTTGTCGTCATCGTCAGCGGCTTCGGGGATTTCCTCGTCCTTGGACAGGTGTTCGAGCGCGCGCGCGACCTTGCTGAATCGCTTCGCAAGCGAGTGGGTGTAGTGCAGAAGGTCGATGACCTTGCCGCCAACACCAATCTCAAGCACACCGCTACCGACGAGGAACTCGGCATTGACGGTCTGAATGTCCTTGAGAGGCACCTGGTGGAGGAGTTGGACCTGCTCTTTGTCGCGCACGAATACGTACACGGTATCCTCGGTAGCGATAAGCCATCGCTCACCGAACCTGCCAGATCCATCTATATCCGTGGATACTGCGAGCTTCGTTTCCCCGTCTTTGCCCGCGGTTTTACGTAGTTCCGATTCTACGATTTCCGGTAACGGTTCGACTATAGCCATTTTGTTGAGACCCTCTTACATTAGCCGCCTAGCGGCAAACGAAGGCATTATAGCACTGCATACCGCGTGAGTCTACCCGTTACTCGCAGGTTTTCCGCAGTTTTGTCGATTAATTGTCGCGCGTACCAGATTGAGGGAAATGGCGGGCAGAACGAGTTGTCGAGGCACATTGCGGACGACGCACCGTGGGGACATCGGAGGTCTGGCAAAGCGTTCGGAGGCGCAATTGGCCGGGGATGCGGCCTACCCGCCGGAAAGGAGAAGCAACAGGCGCTCAAGGTCGTCTTCGGAGTAAAACTCTATCTCAATCCGCCCGCGGTCTTTGTTCTTGACGATGCGAACCTTGGTGCCGAACAGGCCCCGCAACTGCGATTCCGCTTCAAGCAGATTCGGATCTTCTTTGGCAGCGGTTGTTTCACGTGAAACATTCCCAGCCGAGGACACTGATCCCCGAGCCCACTCCCGAGCCAGGACCTCCGCTTCACGCACAGAGAGCAC
>Ga0209638_1003072_pt1 | contig 10080 bp, 7 predicted proteins | sample BarGraNGADG00211_FD_184490 | JGI IMG/M metagenome (GOLD analysis project Ga0209638, IMG submission 184490) | Arctic peat soil microbial communities from Barrow, Alaska - Barrow Graham LP Ref core NGADG0002-211 (SPAdes) (version 2) | ecosystem: Environmental > Terrestrial > Soil > Wetlands > Peat... | reverse complement strand
AGCCCCAAGATCCCCAATGCCCTCAAGATCACCGGCTACGTCAAGACTCGGGCCTCGGTCCCGATCGCCAACGCATGGGTCGACGCGAACGGACCCGTGGACAACTCGGCCTATACCGACGCCACGGGCAAGTACACGATCGGCGGCCTGAACCCCGGCCCGTACAAGATCGAGGTCTACGGTCCCTACGGCTCCCGCATCACCAACGGCTACTACTCCACCACCGGGCCCAATTACTGGACCTGGATAACCGCGAGCTCTTCCTCGGTGGCCATATCCGCCGCGGTCACGACCCTGCCGATCATCAAGCCAGCAACCGGCTTCTTCATCAAGGGCAAGATCACGAACACCTCTGGCGTGGCGCTCGATTCTGTCTTCGTCCAGGCGATGGGCGGGGTAGGCACGGCGGTCGCGAACTCGGGCACCTGGACCGACGCCCTCGGCAACTACTCCATCGGCCCGTTGCCGTTCAGTAGCGTGTACTCGTACAAGATCAACGCGGACCCGGTCTTTTCCTCCGACCCGTCTCTCCAGCAGGGCTGGTATCTCAACAGCCTGCCCAACAACTTCACCACCTCCGCGTCCTCGGCGCTCACGCTTACCATCACCGCCGACAAGACCGGGATCAACATGCACCTCCCCAAGGGCGCCTCGATCTCCGGCATCGTGAAGATCACCGGGGGCAGTGCGTGCAATGGCTGCTCGGTCTTGGCGTTCAAACTCACGGGATCGATCTATTCGTTTGTGGCGTTCACGTCCACGTCGAGCCTCGGGACGTACACGCTGCAGGGCCTCTCGGCCGGCAGCTACTACGTCTACGCTTCGGCGAACAGCACGGTCATCGACGCGACGCACGTCCGGATCTTCACCGACGGCTACTACAAATCCGGGTTGGCCCCGAACTTCAGCGCCACGCTATCGGGTGCGACGGCGATCGCGGTCTCCCCGTAGGCATTCACCCTCTCTGACGGCGTTCTACGAGACGGCCCTTCGAGGGCCGTCTCGCCGTTTCTATCTCTCGGTGGGGCCGGTTCTCCGCAACACTATGGCTGCATCGTGACATGGTCAGAGGCATGTCAGAGGAGCGGCGAGCTTCTTCCAGAGCGCGGGCGAACACGGAGTCGTAGGCTTGAGCTCGTGCGCGGCTTGCTTTGCCTATCCGAAGCGCACAGCCTCCCCGAAGGGCCGCGCTTCTCCGTCAGCATCTGGGAGCCGACAAATGAAATGGGTCACGCGCGAGCACCCTCATACAGACCGGGTCGCCTGTCCGTGGCTGATCCGCAAGTTCATCGACCTTGAGGCCGAGATCGTGTACATGGCCGCCGAGCACGTCCTGCCGTACGCGGAGCAGAGCGGCGCGATCAGCTTCGACGCGAAGGGAGCCCGGTACACCCATCGCGACGGCCTGTGCTCGTTCGAGGTCCTGATCGAGGAGTACGACCTGGGCGCCGACCCCGCGCTGGTCCTGATGGCCCGTGTCGTCCATGGCGCCGATGTGGCCGACGATCGCGATGCCACGCCTCAATCCCTTGGCCTCCTCGCCATTGCCGACGGCTTCGCCATCCTGGGGCTGCCCGATCAGGATCAGCTCGCCCTGGAAATCCCTGTATACGACGCCCTTTACGCCTGGTGTCAGCGCGAGGTCCTTGGAGCCTGAGTGGGCCTGACTGCGACGACGCCCATGACGCTCAGTCGTGACGGCAGGCTGATCTTCGCGACGCGAGCCGTGCGTATGTTCGGTTACGGCCTCGCCTCGATCGTGCTCGTCCTATATCTCGCCGCGTTGGGCTTGCCCGATCCGGCGATCGGTGCCCTTCTGACCGCGACGCTGCTCGGCGACGCGGCGATCTCCCTCTGGCTGACCACGCACGCGGATCGAGCCGGACGCCGGCGGGTCCTCATCGTCGGCGCGCTGCTCATGTGCCTGGCGGGCGTGGGTTTCGCCGCCACCAGCGCCGTCCCAGTGCTGATCCTCGCCGCGACGATCGGCGTCATCAGCCCGAGCGGCAACGAAGTCGGCCCATTTCTCGCGGTCGAGCAGGCGTCGCTATCCCAGACAATCGCCGACCGGGCCCGGACCCGCGTCTTTGCCTGGTTCAACCTGACCGGTTCATTCGCGACGGCCGCTGGCGCACTGGCTGGCGGCGGGATCGCCGGCGCGCTGATGGCCTCGGGCCGCACCCCGGTCGACGCGTACCGTGCTGTTATCGTCGTCTATGCGTGCCTCGGTCTGCTGCTCGCGGCGCTGTTCTGGCAGGTCTCGCCGAAGATCGAGGTTGCGGAGCCGCCGAACCCCTCTCTCGTCCGCCGCCTAGGCCTCCATCGGTCGGGCGGCATCGTCGCTCGACTCTCGGCCCTGTTCGCGCTCGATGCTTTCGGCGGAGGCCTAGTCGTGCAGAGCCTCGTGGCCTACTGGTTCCACCTCCGGTTCGGCGCCGACGTCGCGGTTCTGGGCGTCGTCTTCTTCTTGGCGAACCTGCTCGCCGGCATCTCGGCCCTGGCTGCGGTCTGGATCGCCGATCGGATCGGGCTGATCCGGACGATGGTAGTGACTCACCTGCCGTCGAACATCCTGCTCGCGCTAGTGCCGTTGATGCCCACCCTGCCGCTCGCGATTGTGGTGCTGCTGGCCCGTTTCTCGATCAGCCAGATGGACGTCCCAACTCGCCAGTCCTATACGATGGCCGTCGTGGATCCGGACGAGCGCTCGGCCGCCGCCGGCGTCACCGGAATCGCCCGCAGCTTGGGCGCGTCCGTGTCACCTCTCATCGCCACCCCTTTGTTCGGAGTCGTCGGCCTCGCCTCACTGCCCTTCCTGCTAGCAGGCGGGCTCAAGATCGGCTACGACGTGGCCCTCTACCGCGCCTTCAAGTCGATCCGGCCCGAGCACGAGCAGCTCAGTTAGCCGCCCTCTGGTCGTGATGGCGGGTGAGGGTGTGCGGTTCTTCAAACCTGGAAGTCGAGCCGACCCTATGACCTGTTAGCGCGGCCCAGCGGGCCTGCGATCCATACGAGCCGCGGCGCCCCGCCCGCCCATCGCGAACCGGCCGCAATGCGACAGCCCTCCCCCGATCCGATCAAAAGACGACGATGCCGTGCTGGGCTCCCGTGATGGTGGCGCTGACCGTGTCGGTGGCACGGACCCCCTGGGTGCCGGCAGTCTTGAGGATTACGCCGAGGGCGAACTTGTGTACGCCCGCATCGGAGGCTGTGAACTTGTAGTCAGCCGGCAGGACGGCCTTGGGATCGGAGCCGCTGAAGTGGATCGTGCCCCGATATCCGACCGCTACGTTGCCGTATGCGTCCTTCGCGGTGACGGTCACGCTATGGGCGACACCCGCGACATAGGGGCTGGGCAGGCCAGACACCGTGAGGGTCGTCGCTGCGGCAGGAGTGACCACGATGCCGGTCTGGACCCCGGTGATGCTCGTGGTCGTCTTGTCGGTGGCACGGACCCATTGGGTGCCGGCGGTCCGAAGGGTGAGCCCGAGGGCGAACTTGTGGGCGCCAGCATCGGAGGCCGTGAACGTGTAGTCAGCCGGAACGGTCGCCTTGGTATCGGACGTTGTGAAGTGGATCGTGCCCCGGTACTCGGTCGCGACGTTGCCGTATGCGTCGCGCGCGGTCACCGTCACGCTGTGGGCGACACCCGCGACATAGGGGCTCACGATGCCAGCGACGACCAGCGTCTTCGCCACGGCAGGCTCCAGGGCGAGGTTGTGGCTGTACCCTGCGGCGATCGCGGTGACGCCCGACAGGCCGGCCGGGACGGTGGTCTGGCCGCTGTAGTTGTCGCCCCACGCAACGACCGTGCCGTCCGCCTTCAGGGCGAGGCTGTGAAAGCCCCCGGCGGCGATAGCGGTGACGCCCGACAGACCGCCCGGGACAGTGGACTCGCCGGAGCCGTTGTAGCCCCAGGCGACGACCGTGCCGTCCGCCTTGAGGGCGAGGTTGTGGCTGGAGCTGGCGGCGATCGCGGTGACGCCCGAGGAGGCGGTTGCGGGGACGGTCGTCTGGCCGTACGAGTTGTAGCCCCAGGCGACGACAGTGCCGTCCGACCGCAGAGCGAGACTGTGGTAGAGGCCTGCGGCGATCGCGGTGACGCCCGACTGGGCGGTTGCCGGGACGGTCGTCTGGCCGTGGTTGTTCCAGCCCCAGGCGACGATAGTGCCGTCCGACTTCAGGGCGAGGCTGTGGTAGTCGCCGGCGGCGATCGCGATGACGCCCGAGAGGGCGCCTGCCGGGACGGTCGTCTGGCCGTAGGCGTTGTTGCCCCAGGCAACGACGGCGCCGTCCGATCGCAGAGCGAGGCTGTGGCTGTTTCCCGCGGCGATCGCGCTGACGCCTGACAGGGCGTCGGCCGGGACGGTCGTCTGGCCGAAGTAGTTCCAGCCCCATGCGACGACCGCGCCGTTCGACTTCAGGGCGAGGCTGTGGCCCCAACCACCGGCGATAGCAGTCACGTTCGAGAGGTCGGGCGGTGCGCTGGTCTGGCCGTGGTCGTTCAATCCCCAGCCGACTGGGCCAGGCACCGGGGCCGTCAAGGCCAGGCTGTGGATGCCCCCTCCGGCGATCGCGATGACGCCCGAGAGGCCGGCCGGGATCGTGGTCTCGCCGTAGAAGTTGCTGCCCCAGGCGACGACGGTGCCGTTCGACCGCAGGGCGAGGCTGGTGTCGAGCCCCGCGGCGATCGCGGTGACGCCCGAGGAGGCAGCGGCCGGGATCGTGGTCTCGCCCTCCCCGTTGTTTCCCCAGGCGACCACGGTGCCATCCGACTTGAGAGCGAGGCTGTGGCCGTACCCGGCGGCGATCGCGGTGACGCCCGAGGAGGCAGCGGCCGGGACGGACGTCTGGCCGTAGGTGCTGTCGCCCCAGGCGACGACGGTGCCGTCCGATCGCAGAGCGAGGCTGTGAAAGCCCCCGGCGGCAATTGCGGTGACGCCCGCGGACGCCGGGCTCTGCAGAGCGGCCGGGATCGCGATCTGGCCGGAGCTGTTGCTGCCCCAGGCGACGACCGTGCCGTCCGACCGCAGGGCGAGGCTGTGGTAGCGGCCGGCGGCGACTGCGGTGACGCCCGTGAGGCCGGCCGGGACGGTGGACTGGCCTACGTAGTCGAGGCCCCAGGCGGCGACGGTGCCATCCGACTTGAGAGCGAGGCTGTGGCCGTACCCGGCGGCGACTGCGGTGACGCCCGTGAGGCCGGCCGGGACGGTGGTCTGGCCTACGTCGTTGGAGCCCCAGGCGACGACCGTGCCGTTCGACCGCAGGGCGAGGCTGTGGTATTGGCCTGCGGCGATCGCGGTGACGCCCGACAGGCCGGCCGGGACGGTGGTCTGGCCGTAGCCGTTGTTGCCCCAGGCGACGACCGGACCCGTCGGCGCGGCTGCCGCCACAGGAGCGGCGAGCGGCCCGGCCCAGACCGCGAAGAGACCGCTCAGCAGGAGGGCCGCCGGCGCGACCCCCAGGAGCCGGACGAGCGGCCGGCGCGAAGCGGCCGACGTTGCGTGGAAATGTGCAACAACCGATACGAGTGACTTCACCGAACCCCGCTCCTCTCCGTCTCCGACAGCCTTGCGCTTCCCGTTCAGCGATCTGCTGCGAGCCGCACCACATCGGCAGCCCCGGATCCTGATCGACCAGCAGGCCACCATCTTTCGCCAGCCCGAAGAACTAATCGGCCCGTCGCGGACGAGCAAATTATCGTTACGCCGGTCAGTGATGTAAAGATAACTCCGGTCATCAATGGCCGAACAACCGAATCCACCGGAGCAGGCGCGGGCGCAGGCCGCGACGCCGGCGGCCGTCCGCCGTCCGATTAGCTGACGACGACTCCGCTCCCGATGCCCGTGAGCCTGCCAAGCGCCACACCGCGGCCAATCAGCTCCCGCTGTCCCGCCCTCGATCCCTTCCGCGCACTGGTCTATGTCCACCCTATCGCTGGATCGTGCCGAAGCGCCCGAGAACCACACGCCGGGGTTCGTGGGGTCGGCCCGGGTTGCGACCACGGCCATTGGGCTCCGACGCGCCTCGATTTCAGGCGAGCCTGGGGGTCTTCATCCTCATGGCCGGTGGCCAGCTATGGTCAGACTCCTGGTGGGCCGATTCCGACTCCGCCCATATTGGTCGAGCGGGCCAGGTCCCGATGGAGGAGACTCGCAACAGCATGTTCCACAACCCCAAGTCGCTGTTAATCATCGTGGCCTGCATCTGCTTCGCGATCGCCGTGCTCACGGCGTTCGGGACCGTCTCGATCGGCAGCAAGATCGACTGGACCGACCTGGGCCTGTTCTTCGGCTTCCTGTCCTTCATCGTCTGATACCCGGCCACGTGCTTCCTCGCGCTGCGGTTCAGGTCGCGGCATCCAAGGCGACTGGCACCGTTGGCGAGACGTGGCAGACGCGACCGGCGTCTAGCGAGGATCGACTCGTACAGGGGAGAGTCTTGAGGCGGACTGGGGGTTCCTGGGGCGGCTAATTTGCCCCGGAACGACACCTGAAAGGACGGTACCCCACATGCTCTGGACCATTCTTGTGATTTTGCTAGTGCTCTGGCTGCTCGGCTTCATCGGCAGCATCGCCGGCTCGACCATCCATCTCCTCCTAGTCTTAGCTGTCATCGTGCTCATCGTCCAGCTGCTCAGAGGCCGTTCACGAGCCGACTGAGTGGGCCTTCCCATGGGAGGCGGGCCGCCACTAGCCGAGCCGAGGTCTGCCCGACATGAGATCGTCGCGGGTCGGCTTCGGCCCGATGAGCCGGACGTCATGGGGCTGCCCCGGGAAGAGTCGTCCCTGGTGCGGGCCAGGACTCCCTGTCGCCAAGGAGGTGCGAGATGCCCCAGGGTGCGTGGTCGCCGAAGCGCGACCGCCAGTACGAGCACATCAAGAAGAGCGAACTCGATTCAGGCCGATCCGAGGATCGGGCCGAGGAGATCGCCGCCCGAACGGTGAACAAGCAGCGCTCGGAAGCCGGCGAGACGAAGCGAAAGGGTACCCGGAAGATCTGACCCCGGGCTCTTCACTGGCGGATCGCTTGGACTGGTCGACACGCACTCATAGCGTCGGTACGTCGCAGGGTCGTCAGTCCCCTGACGCCTCTCCGGCGGCCCGGGCCAAGTTGAGGTCGAGGAGCCGGGCAAGCAGATCCTCGCGGCCAATATCGGAGGGCCAGCCGTAGGCGGCCAGGACGGCGGCATCGAGACGCTCGTGCGCTTGCGCGAGCCAGGTCGGACGGGCGTTGTAGAGGTTGGTCAATGTCCGCTTGGCGAGGTCGACGTCCGACAGCCCCGGCGGATTGAGCCAGCCGTTCCGGAGGCGGTCAAGATCGCGAGCGGCTTCGGCGATGTCGTCGCGCTGCGCATCCGTCGGATGCGGAAACGGGAAGGTCTCGAAGCATGTCGTCGGCGTGTAGCGGAAGCCGGACTCGACTTCACGAAGCTGAGTTCCCATGCCTCGCGCCCATGCCTCGTGGACGCGTGAGTGGAGCACGCCGAAGGTGTAGTCGTCGTCCCGGCACACCGCGACCAACTGGTGGTCCGGAAGGGTCTCAGTAGAAAGCCATACGAAGAGCCTGTGCTTCGCGAGGGCCGGAGTAGCGATGAACCTGGTGAGATGAGCAAACTGCCGCCGCATTCCCGGGATCGCTTCCGAATGCAGCCACCATCGTTCTCGGTAGCGTTTCCGAACGACCGTGTCCCGGAATGGCTTGACGTGCTCCTTCACGTATTCGAAGGGCGCCTCGTAGAGTGCCGCGTCCGCTTCGCTCCGGTTCAGCCCGAAGTCGACGATCCACATCCCGCGGGGCCTCCGTGTCACATCGAGCCCGTTCATCCACGGCCGGACGACGTCGGCGTTGTTCCGGCCGTCTGGGTTGGGTGAGGCAAGCAGTCGCTGCGCCGTCGCGGCGTCAATGTCGAAGGGGCCTCCCTTGACGTCCGCGATGTACGCGACAGCGGCGTTCTCGGTCAGGCGTCGCGCCTTGGTCAGGTCGACGCCGGACGTGAGATCCGAGTTGATGCTGGCCACGGCCCGCCCGTCGAGCGTCCGGTCGGCCTGAGAGCCGTTGTCCTGCCCGACGAAGCTGATGTGTACGTTCGCTCCAGCAAGGACCCAGGGCTCGTCCGCGTAGGCGAAGAAGATGTCGCCCGTTCGCTTGATGCGCTCCAACACTTCCCGCCCTAGACCGCCACGGATTCCCTGCGTGGCCAGAAGGCCCGACCGTCGCAGCTTGCCGGCTGCTATCTGCGCTCGCGCCTTCTCGTGCCAATAGGCAACTAGGTCGCTCATGCCCGGCAACCGATCGCCGAATACCGCGAACATGTTCTCAACGTACTCGTCACCGAGGCTCGTCCGCAGGAGCTTCGCGCCCAGGAACGGTGGATTGCCCACGACTACATCCGCGTCCGGCCATTCGGCCTCTCGTGGATGGCTCGGGTCCGTCAGGTCGAGTAGTGCATCCTGCTCGCGGATGTTGTCGAGCGGCTGGAGGACCGGGTTGGTCGGATGCCCGAGGCCGTGGGCAAGCATCCATTGGATCTGGCCGATCCAGATTGTGACCCGAGCCAGCTCGGCCGCAAATGGGTTGATCTCGATACCGAGCAGGTTCTGCGGTCCGACCTGGGGGAACTCCTGAGGGATGCGCAGCACGAGCGAGCCCCACTGGATGGCCTCGTATTCGAGATCCTTGAGGAGTTGCAGCGAGATGTACAGGAAGTTGCCGCTGCCGCAGGCTGGGTCCAGAACACGGATGGTGCGCAGGCGTTCGAGGAAGGCCCCGAAGATGCGCTCGGGGTTTTGAGCGGCCGGCGTTCTGGCAGTCACCTTGCGACCAGCGAGAACGAGCGGCGTGATCTTCTCTTGCGTCTGCGCCCAATCGCGCCGCAGCGGCTCCATCAGGACAGGCTCGACGAGCCGCAGGATCGAAGTTCGGTCGGTGTAGTGAGCACCGAGCTGAGCGCGCTGGTCCGGGTCCAGGCCGCGCTCGAAGAGCGTGCCGAAGATGGCGGGTTCGATCTGGCTCCAGTCGAGCTTCGATACCCGACCGATCGTCTCCATCTCAGCCGGCGCAAGGGCGATAACCTCGGCGTCATCGAAGAGACCACCGTTGAACCACTCGATGCGCTCGACGCCAAAGAGTCCACCGCCCTTGGCCATCTTGCCGAACAGATCGTGCAGGGCGGCAGAGAACGCGCCGGCATCACCCTTTGTCGCGCTCGCCAAACGATCGATCAGGTTCTTGGGCAGGATGCCGGCATCTTCCGCGAACATGGCGAAGAGTAGGCGATCGAGGAAGTGGGCGACCGTATGCGGGTGATGGCCGCGGGAGCGGAGGGCCGTGGCAAGATCGGCGAAGTCCTTCGCTGCCCGCTCGGTTAGCTCCTCTCGCAAGCGCGTCGGGCGCAGGGTCTCGGGGTCGGTGAAGACGGCGCGCAGGATGCGCAGCGGCTCGCCAGGGTCGGCCGCGAGATCGTCGAGGGTGAAGCGGTACACCCGCGGCACGGTGTTGGTGAAGTTGGTGTAGATCTCGAAGCGGGCGAGGTCGCACACGACCAGCAGCGGCGGGTTGCCGAGGGCCTCGCGGTAGCCGTTGAGCTGCGAGTAGGCGGCCGCGAGGTCCTTGCGCTTGCCCTTGTATTCCCAGGCGAAGTGATCGCGCATCCAGACATCGGCCCAGCCGCCGCCGCCCTCGGCTTTGCCGGCGCCCTTCTCAAAGGCGTACCAGTCGCCGGTCGGGTCGGCGTCGTTGGGCGTGGGCTGGCCGAGCATCCGGCACAGGTCGATGAAGTGCTCCTGTGCCGCGGCCCTCTCGGCTCGCGTGCTGCCCTGCCACTTCGCTACGAACTCAGCCGGTGTCAGCGTTCTGCCCTCCTGCGCCGGGTTGCACCCGTTGCCTGAGTGTACAGACTGGGCTCGGCGTCAGATCGGCCCGCTGTCCGTGACGACGGTGTGCGTCCGCTTGTGCGAATCGACTCCAATGATGACCATGTCCCTGGTCTCCCTCTTGCTGGGGTGGACTAGGGCCGGTCGGCGGACACACCTGAGTTGGGGCGTTGACACCACGCTCCTGTCAAGTCACGTCGGCCGG
>Ga0209638_1003069_pt1 | contig 10089 bp, 7 predicted proteins | sample BarGraNGADG00211_FD_184490 | JGI IMG/M metagenome (GOLD analysis project Ga0209638, IMG submission 184490) | Arctic peat soil microbial communities from Barrow, Alaska - Barrow Graham LP Ref core NGADG0002-211 (SPAdes) (version 2) | ecosystem: Environmental > Terrestrial > Soil > Wetlands > Peat... | reverse complement strand
CTCCCAAAGCAGTACGCCGGCCTGCGCCAGAAGGGGGACGATCATGAATTCTTTGACGAACAGACCCGCCGCACACAATAGCAGGACCGGGTAGAACCGCCTGCGCAGCACGCCCCAGAAAGCCAGCAGCACAAACAGGTACCCGTATACATCGAGCATGGCTCCGATGAACACAGGGTAACGGACTGTCTCGAAGTTCAGTCCGAGGGCCAACATCCCGCACCATGCGGCGAGTTCCGAGCCTCCAAATGATCGCGTCCAGTAAAACATGAGGACCAGGAGAATCACTGCAATCACATGGGTTGCAGCGTGGAACGTCGTTTCCGGATCCGCGTGCAACACACGGGCAATCGCGCCGACTGTCAGCGGAACGACCGGACGGTAGGCGAATGGAGTGGCCAGATGATGGTTGCCTGCCAAGCCGTTCCTGGCCATATCCAGGTAGTAGACGACGTCCCAGCGGGCCGGCATGCGGTTGGTGAGCACGCTTATCGCGGCGACCAAGGATACGGCAGCGAGGAATACCGATATGAAGACCTTGGCTTTTCTGCCGCCTGCGGGCGCGGTCGCATATGCCGATTGATCCGGGAGTTCCACTTTTCCTTTCGACGATTCTGCCATTCTAACAGTCTGCTCCGTGAGGGTGCCCGCCGCGCGCCGGCGATTATAATGTCAACAGGATTTCAGGAGAAGGAGATCTTGTTGAAAGGCATCGCCGTCATTCCGACGTATAACGAAATCGAAAACCTCCCGAGAATCGTGGAGTTGATTCGGGCACAGCCCGGGGGCTGGCACATCCTGGTGGTGGATGACGGATCGCCGGACGGAACCGGGCAAGTTGCGGACGAATTGAGCGCGCGATACGCGGGCGAGTTGTTCGTTCTGCACCGGGCCAAGAAAGAGGGTCTCGGGCGTGCCTACGTCGCCGGGTTCCAGTGGGTACTGGCCAGGCCGGAGTACGAAATCATCGCGCAGATGGATGCGGACCTTTCGCACGACCCGGAGTACCTTGGGCCGATGGCCGAGATGCTTCAGAAGCACGACCTGGTGCTGGGGTCGCGGTACCTGAACGGCATCAGCGTGGTCAACTGGGACTTCAAGCGGCTGATGCTCAGCAAGGGCGCGAGCCTGTACGCGCGGATAGTCACTGGCATGCCCTACTCGGACGCGACCGGCGGATACAAGGCCTGGCGGCGGAACGCCCTCTCCGCGGTGGGCCTGGACCGGCTGTTTTCCAACGGGTACCTGTTCCAGATCGAGACTACGTACCGGCTGCACCGGTTGAAGCGGTATTCGATTGGCGAGACGTCGATTATTTTCCGGGACCGGGATCTGGGCCGTTCCAAGATCGACCTGCCGATCATCCTCGAGGCGGTTTGGGGTGTAATCCGGCTGCGGCTGACGGGCAAGTAGGGCCGTGAGTTCCCGGCGGAAATCGGCGTGTGGCCGCGAAAGACCGGAAAGCGGATGGACACGCGCTCCCGGGGTTGACGTCAAGCGAGAAAAACGAGGGTAATGTTGGTATGCTGGCGTAATCCATGACGACTCCGCCAACGGATCACGGGCTCGCTTCTATGTATGATTCCTCCCTGGCTTTCCTCCGGAATGTTGGCGCGGCAGCGGCCAGTCTGGCCGAACGCTGCGACCCGTACGTACCGGGGATCCTGAAGTCGAAATGGACCTTGGCGGCGGTCTGCGCGCTGGCGGTGGCGCTGCGAATGGCGGAGGCGATCGTCTTCCCGGGTTTTGAGTTCCCCGACGAGATCTACCAGGTTCTGGAACAGGCCCACCGGCTCGCGTTTGGCAACGGCATCATTCCTTGGGAGTTCGACGAAGGCGTCCGCTCCTACATGCTGCCGGGGGTGTTGGCCGGCATCTTCCGCGCGGCCGAACGTGTCTGGCCCGGTTCCTATTTGCTGGCGGCGCGTCTCGCGCTGAGCCTGCTCTCGCTGGTGCCGGTCTGCTGCTCGTGGGGCATACTGCGGCGCTTCGCAGGTCCGCGCGCGGCGCTGATCGGCGCGTTCCTGTCGGCGGTCTGGTTCGAACTGGTCTACTTCGGGCCGAAGGCGCACTCCGAAGTGGTGGCGGGGCATGTCCTGCTGCTCGGCGCCTATGTCGCCTTCCCGTATTTCGAGGGGATACGCCCGCCCCGGCTTATTTTCGGCGGATTTCTGCTGGGGCTGGCATTCTGCCTGCGCATCCAACTGGCGCCGCTCATGGCCGTTCTCTGGCTCGCAATCCTGATCGTCAACGGCTGGCGGCGTGTCCTGTACACGACACTAGGCGCGATTGTGGCAGTGGCGCTCGCGGGGTTCGTGGACTATTTGACGCTGTCGTACCCCTACGCGTCGATCATTGGCTACTTCAAGGTCAACATGATCGGATACGGCAACCATTTCGGGAGTTTCGTCCGCCAACCGTGGCATTTCATGATTGCCGGGTTCGCGCGCGTGTGGTCGGGCGCGCTGGTACTGTTCCTCTGGTTCGGCATCGAGGGAGTGCGCAAGTCCAAGCCGATGCTGCTGCTGGTCGCGATGGCGGCGGCGTTGATCCTGGCGCACTCGGTGGTGACCCACAAAGAATATCGTTACGTTTACCCGGCGCTGCCCCTGCTGCTCATCCCGGTCGCCGCGGGCATCGACCGCGTGATCGGGCGTCTATACCCGAGCGGCGCTGCGACCCTGGCTGCGGTGCTGGCGGCCATCGCGACTCTTTCGCTGGTGGTGGGGGCGGGCGGAAACTTCCGTTCTCACTTCTGGCGATGGTACGGCGAATCCAAAGCCTTCGCAATGATTCGTAGTGCGCCGGACGCCTGCGGCGTGGCCTTGCACCTGGTGAGGTGGGGCCAGACGCCGGGCTACACCGTTCTGCACCGCAACATCCCGATATACAACGGATTCCGCGACGTGGATTTCGAACGGATTCGCGACGGCGCTAACTACGTGGTCAGCCGGATCCCGGAGAAGGGCTACACCGAACTTGGAAAGTGGACGGTAGGCGATGACCCTGTGTACCTTTACCGGCGCGACGGCGCCTGCTCCGACCGCTTTCTGGGCGAGAGGCTGCTGGTGGCCAAGCGCGCCCTCTGGGACAGGGACCCTGAATGAACATGCGCACCGATTCCGCGAAACCGCAAATCGAATACGTTGCGGCAGACGCCGTCCTTCCTTGAACGCGCTTTCCGCCGTCTCATAGCGGCCTGCTGACCTAAGCGGTAATGGATGGGACGGGCTGGATCAGCGGCGGGCAGCGCGTTGTTTATTATGTTACGGCGCCGGATGAATTGCTATTAAGAATGCCACCGCACAAACGTCATAGTCACCCACGGGCGAGAGTTGCAGGAAATAGTTTATCGGATATAAAACTTGAGCGCGGATCTGGGGATTTTGCTCTCGTCCCCGCGCAAAACATAGTGGATGTTTTTCTCGTCTTGCTGCTTTTTGTCGTAGGTGTCGGTAATGAACATCACGGTTTGGGAGGAAATCGGAATGCCATTTACAAATACGCCTCCGGCCTTCACGACAATGTACTTGGGCGGACTGGTCGGCAATGCGTTGATCTCTTTCCCCAGCACCACATCCTCGGCGTCGAACTCCGCCGGGACGTTCGGGTTCTTTCCCCAGAGGATGAAATAGGTGGTGTAGGCCTCGACGCAAAGGAGGGCAAGGATGGCTAAGAATGCGAGACGAGACAGGCGGCATGAGGCGGGCGACATGAATCTGGAAAACAGTTCTTGCGTAAACTGATAGATCTTGAATGCGCCAAATCCGGCGAACATGAACGCGGGCGGGATGAGAAGCACGGAGCGAAGCGCGTGGGGCAGGCCTTCTTTGGATATGACTACAGGAAGTGCCGCCATTGCACTTAAGGATATGATTGTCGCATATGGCAGCTTGTTTTCGGAGAATATGCGAGACAAGAATGACGAAACAGCAGGCGTGATGGAGGCAGATTTGACGTCCGCCGCTTTCTCGCCGCCTGCTGCCATGAGAAGGTATCGAATCGTCAAAGCCACGCCGACAATAAAGCATATTCCCACGGGCCAGAATATTTCCGGACGGCGCTCGAAGTTGTGGCGCCAGTTGAGGTCGCCCATGACGTTAAACATGCCGAGGGTCTTTACGATGCCGCGGGCCAGATTGCGCAGCTCATGCCCTCCTCCGGCGGTTATCGCGACTTGCGAGGCGCGCTCCAAAAAACTGCCTGGGTGGACGGCGAAATAATAAAGGAGCGGCGCTGCGGCAAGTATAGAAAAGAACACATAGGTTCCCAATGCGACCAAGAACCGTCGGACCCAGCCATCCTTTCTGGCGATGAGAAAATAATACAGAAAGACGACGAGGATGACGGCGGGCATGGCGCGGTACGCGATATAGGAGTGGATTCCCGTGCCGAAGGTGAGCCCGCCGATGATGAAATAGAGGATCGTGCGTGGAGCGCAATACACAGGAGTCGGGGAGTCGGAGGCAGATTCTCGGAGGCTTCGGTATCCGAGAAATAGAAAGTAAAGCGCCCACACGATCCAGAAGGGAGCCGAAATGGCGCGAAATCCTATGCGCGAAAAGTTGATATGCCAAAAACTTGTGGCTGTAAAAAACGCAGCGAGAAGCGAGACGGTCTCGGCGTCATCTTCCTTGAGACCTTTCCCTGAGCGGAAAAGTTCCTTCGTAAGAAAATACAGGCCGATCACGGTGAGAGTCCCGAACAAGACGCTTGGGGTGCGAAGCACCCAGGGCTTATTCCCTAGCAGTTTCACAAAGAGCCCCTGGATATTAATAAACAGCCCTTCGCGGCCCATATTTTCGGGGTAGAACACGCTCCATGCGCCAGTGCGGAGGGCGTGCATGATGTTATTCCCGTTCATGGCCTCGTCGGCAAAAAGGCCAGGAGGCAGCTCTTTCAAACGGTACGTCCGTAGAAATAGTGCTATAAGGGCGATAAGCAGAAGCCAGCTTTTTCTCGTTTTCATATGGATAGAGAAGGATCGAAGAGACCTTCGGGTGGCTGACAACGGCCGCTCCGATGCGGAAAGTACGAGATCGGAACACTCACGGAAAAGTGGAGGGAATCTATGACCGAGGCCGCAAGGGTGTGGAGGAGGGCGAACGTCCCAGCATACAAAGTGTAACCCCTTAGATTATGGACAATACTCCATTGAAGCAGGAAGGTCCAGGATGAATGTTCATGTTATCATACCGTAATTTGTCTATACCGGGAAGGGAGCCGTTTCGGTGGGTCGGGTGGCGGGGCCAGCCGCGAACGCTGGTCGGCGGTGAGTGGAGACTGGGGGGCGTTTCGTTGGCAATGTGTTTGCATCCCTGCGCCTTTCGCACCACTCGCCCGATGTGGCGACTGGTTTCGGCCAGTGCACTGCGCCGATAGCCGGCCGCAACACAATTCACCGCACACTGGTGCGTCTTCCAACTTCCGTTGCCGCGTCTACGCTCGCCGCCTGTGCCTACAACGTTCCACGTCCTGTCCGCGCCCAATCCGTGCGGAGCGTCCGGTAGATCTCGCGGATCACATGACCAGGAATAACGCCCGAGTACAGCCCGGACTCGCCGAAGGTGCCATAAAGGTTCGGATAGTTCGGCCCATTCATCCCCAGTGCAATGGTAGCCGATGTCACAGCCGGAGTCGCTAGACATTTCGATGGGCATGTCTTTGTCAACCCACCCCCAGTGGCGCCCGTTCCAGAGGTTGCCATGTTGACTCCGCCGAACTCGGTGATTGTCCCAGCGTTACCGAGGTACATCGTGATTGTCGGATAACCAGAGCCGTTGGCCTGCGCGGAAATTGTCAGAAAATACCAAGTGTTGACTGAAATCGTTGAGCCTGCGGTACAGAAATCGGTGTGGTTTGAATACACTCCCCACCGAATGCACAAATCTCCAGAATTGTGCTGCGATACCGTAAGATCTATCGAAGTCGGATTGAAAGTGTCATCAGGAGCGTTTCTGAGCCCCATTACGCCACGAGTGCTGGATACATCTGTAACCTTGAAAGCCGAAACAAAAGTCCAGGAACTATTCCCAGAACCTGCGGAGAATGTGGAGTCATTAAAGCTACCTTGAATACGAGGAGCGTATTCCCCACCTTGAGGAATGCCTACTCCATCCGTCTGCAAAGTCAGCCCCTTGCCGAATCCGACTGCATCGCGGCCGTCCGTAAACATCCCCTGGAAATACTTTGCCCCACTACTTATCAAGTCCCTAAACCATGGCCTAGCTGTTGCTGTTGTAACCCCGCCGTGATCCCATAAGTCAGTCCACCAATCCAGCACATAACCCGTTCCGCGTCTAGATATTGAACCAGCCTCGTTGCCGGAGACAAAACGGTGACCCATTCCCAGCTGTCCTGAAATTCCCATGTAGTCGGCCCGACGCGACACACCTGCAAAAGGGACCCTTCCTGTTCCAGCTTCAACTGTCCAGAAACTCGGTGATCCCTCGCCATTGCCACTGTCGTGAAAACCCCTGGCGGAGACGCGGATCTGCGTCTTTGGTGGGTCAACGCTAATTAGGTTCTCTCCGTAGTCCATCAGAGCCCAAAAAGGCACGCAGCCAGTCGGATAGTTCGCGTCTCGCTCATAGCATTCGCTGGCCCCTACTGGATAAAACGGCCCCCATGGATGTGGTGCCCATTGATAAGCCAATCGACTTACCCAACCAGGAGGATGCGAAACGCTAGCAACTAGGTAACTATGATGGCTTGGCAGATACTTCATCAAGTATGGCTGCTGAGGCTCTAATCCGGTTTGAGTTATTGAGTAAAAGATTACCGTAGAATTTGATATGGTCGAAGTCCAGTTCGTGCTATTGTTGCCGTCACAGACTGTTTCCTGCACACCCCAATATGGAGTATACGCAGGGCAATAATACCACTGGTACGAAGCCTTGGTCATTTCTTGTCCAAGCGGAACCCTCCATAAACGTACGGCCCAGGACGAATACGCATCCCAGGACAGACCACAAACATACACCGTGGGATCGCAGGCAGACTCAATTCCCGTCGGATAGTTCCCGTCCTGCCCGTAACTAATCGGAGAAGGCACAACCATTTGCCGACCAGCGGACGCAGGCCACATCATGTTGTAATTTCCCAGTGGGCCATCCGGTGCGCTGCCGTCGGAAGCCAGGATGCCGAAGTACCCAGTCGAACCACTCGCGCCCGCGCAGGTGCCCACCGTGTACGTGATCTGGCTTCCGCTGGCGGTTGCGATGGTCTGCTTGCCGTTGTAAACGGTCCCAACGTCATGAACGTAAATCTTCTGTCCAGCCGACAGTGCGTTGGTGGCGGTCAGTGTCGCCGTAGTGCTGGTGCAGGATGCGGCGGTCACCGTGTACCCGTTGTAGCGCCCGTAGTCCACCCACGTCTGTCCCGCGTCGGGGGACATCACCAAACTGGTGTCGGTGAATTCGTTGCCGGCATTGACCTGCCGATAGAAATACGCCAGCAGTCGATTGTTTCGGAAAGCCATCACCGCACCCTTCCAGGATAGGCCGTCGTTCCATGTGCCTCCAGGAGAAGTGTTACTCTCATAGCTGGTCATCAGGTTGACCGGTGTAAACAGCGTATTGCCGGTCGTCGCGGTAACCCCGATTCCAGCCAATTTGGAAAGCTGCATGATATGGAGGTTCCCGTGAGTCCCGCTTACGGTCGAGTCGTTGACCGGGAACAGTACCGGCAGACCGGATGGGTCTGGGAACAGAGACAGCATGGAATTCGCAGCCCATGCCGTTGCCATCTCGTTGTCGCCCGACACGTTCGTCTGGAGAGCCCACCCGTCAATCCACGGGTCGATGAACCGCGGTATGCCTATGGGTTTCTGCGCGAATGCGGCGACTCCAAACAGCAGGGTAGTGAAAACGGCCCTAGAAGTGAAGCGCATAGCCGCACACCTCATAGTAAGCCGCCCCCGCCGTCAAGGCGGAAACGTTGCCGCCGGTGGTCCTGATCGCAAGGACCAAACTGTACGTGTTGGACGCTCCCAGTATCGGCGTTTGAGGGCGATCCTCGGCAAACCAGGCATTACCGCTGGACACCATGAAGCTGGTTTGTGGAAGAAGTTCGTCATCTGTCGAGCTGCCAGCCCTACCCAAACTCACCTTAGTGGCCGTCACACTAGAGCTGGCAAACTGCGTGGACTCCGCAAGCAGAGTGCGTGTATACCGCATATCGCCAGTCAAGCCGGTGATAATCGTAATCTCCTGGCTCGCGGCTGCCGCGGCAGCGACAGTGCCGCCGGGATACGTCCATATGCCACCCGAGAGAGACACAGTGCCATTCGCGCATTCCGTTCCTCGTTGGGACACTCTCGATCCACCGCCGTCGAAACCGAACGCCTGTCCCGCGAACGACCCGCTGGAGTTGACCTGCATCTGCCCCGTGGAACCTCCGGCAGTTCCTCCTCCGCCACCGCCCAGTGCCTGCCACGCCGACCCGCTCCATCGGCACACCGCTAGAGCGCTACCGCCGCCAGAGCAGGTACCTACCGCGCTGGCATCCGTAAAGATGTAGACCGATCCCGTCGCAGCGGAACTCGGTGGGCTGGCAAACGTGGCGTGAGGCGGAATCCAGTTTGCCCCATGGGCATCCACGATTCCCGTCTGGACAACATTCTGCTTGCCTTGCCCGAAACAGGCTCCGGCAATCGATAACACGACGATCAAACGCATTAGTTTCCTCCTATGACGCGGTGACGAACGGCAGTGCTGCTAACCGAAGAAGAAGATGTTGACTTAAACGATGCAATGGCAGTCGCCATCTGGGAATTCACACTTTGAGTCCAGGTAAGATTCACCGGTGTAGAGGTGGTTTGGATCAGATACCCAAACCCACCACCGCTAGCGGCGGAGGCATTGTCCAGGTGGTCCAGCAAAACTCCCGAGTTTAACCCCGTCGAATCTCCGTCCGGGGAAATGCACGCGGTTACGACCAGTTCATTTGGATATGCTGGAGCGATCGACCCTGTAGCAAGTGTTACGGCCGTGTTCGGGTTCACGGTACCGTTGCCATTCTGCTGGTCTGCGGGAGTGCTCTGAAGGGCGCCGCTGAATCCCGAGAAAAAGACACTGCCAACCCTCGATCCTTCTATCTCCAAGAAATGGCCAGATCCCACCGACGTGGGAATGCAATAGTACAGCCGAATAAGGCCAGTCCACCAGCATGTCTGATCGCGCAGTAAGATCCATGTGTTTCCCTTGCTGTCAGATTGAATGTTTGCGCCACTGCTTTGATCGGTGCAGATGACGCAAATCAACAAATCCGCTCCGCTGCTATCGATAGTGTTCGTAACGGTAGTCCCATACGGAATCTTGGTTTTGGAGTGGTCCACCAAGGCGAACGTCGCCGCGCTGGCCATCCGTGGGGCCAACAGCCCAATTCCTAGAGCGCCTAGCATCTCCCGGCGCGATGGAACCCACAGCGAGCCTGATCTTTCTAAAGTCCTTCGCATATTATAACGCCCTCGTGATACGGATTACGTTGTAATTTGGAGTCGGCTGTATCGGTTTGACGAGCCGCATCATCGCAGGGCCCCCAAGTCAATTATGCCAGCCGTCGCTGCCCTGGTGTCCCTCGCCGGCCGCCGATCGAGCGCGAGCGCGCTCACAGTGTGCGGTGTAGCTTTCCGCTTGAGTGCCGAATCGCCGCCTGTACCGGTCGCCGCGGCGTTCCGTTGACCCTGCCCAAAACAGCAGGACGCGAATAGAAGTGTAATAACGATTCTCATGTTGGTTTCCGATCACCCGATGGCGGGCAGGCCCGACGCCAGGCTACCCTGGGCTCCGGCGTGGGAAACGCTCGCCTTCCGGTTCCAGGATGCCATGGCAGTAGGTTGGCCGCAGCCGCTCCGAGAGCACCAATTACGCCGCAAGCTATTGAACCGTGTGGAGATAAAAAAATAAAATGTTCGTGTGACTGATAAAGGTTTCATCAGATTCGCGGCCGAAAAAGCTTGAGGGAGGAAGAGGAGCTTGGAGGCCGCGAAAGTGATGAAACCGTGCAGTGAACTAAACCTTGGGGCGAGGGTCGATCTTTAATGGGTTTTGTTCGGTTTCGGTGGTTGTGGTTTGGGGCTCAGGAAAG
>Ga0209638_1003068_pt1 | contig 10089 bp, 9 predicted proteins | sample BarGraNGADG00211_FD_184490 | JGI IMG/M metagenome (GOLD analysis project Ga0209638, IMG submission 184490) | Arctic peat soil microbial communities from Barrow, Alaska - Barrow Graham LP Ref core NGADG0002-211 (SPAdes) (version 2) | ecosystem: Environmental > Terrestrial > Soil > Wetlands > Peat... | reverse complement strand
CCCGCCGATGTACGGGCGGTCGCTCGCCGGCCACGCATCCACGATGAGCATCCATGAGGCCGATACGGCGAACGTGACGAACGCCAGCAACGTCAGGCGCAGCAGCACGCGCCGAAGCGCGAGCCGCCAGGTGTTCCCGTCGCCGATGACGAGTGCGAGCGCGAATGCCGGGCCTGGAATCCACCCGGCAAGCATCTTCGTATTGAAGGCGATTCCCACGAGCACGCCGGCCGCGATCGTCCAGAGCCACCACCGCTTCCGCTCCAGTGACAGGAGGATCGATCCCGCCGCGGCGACGAGGGTGAGGATGAGGAACGGTTCCGGCAGGTTGAGGCGGTTCACCGCGACCGAAATGGGGGTGAGTGCAAGGACGAGGCCGCTCAATGTTGCCGCCGTCGCGCCGAAATACCGCCGCACGAGCAGCCATACCAGACCCACCGTCGCGGCCCCGGCGACGGCGCTCGGCAGCAGAAGCGACCACGAGGAGTAGCCGAAGACCCGCACCGACGCGGCCCCGATCCAGAGGAACCCCGGCGGCTTGTCGACCGTGATGAAGCCCCCCGGGTCAAACGACCCGAAGAAGAAGTTCTTCCAGGAGCCGGTCATCGATCGGACAGCAGCCGCGTAGTACGTGTTTCCGTTCCCGGCTTCGGAGAGGCGCCAGGCGTTCAGCCCCAGCGTGAGACCCACCACCAGCCCCAATGACGCAACCGGTGCCCAGCGAGAGGCGGCGATCCGGCTGGCGAGTTGGCGCGCCCGGTCCACAGGAATGGGCCGTGCGAAATCATCGGCAGGGGCGCTAACAGTCACCGCTCGACTCCGCTTCCACGGTCACGAGGACGGGTGTCTGGCGTTCGGCGAGGGACGCCCGGAATACCCATGCGCTCAGAAGGAAAAAACGAATCACGGTTGCCACGATCCCGGAAGCGAGCGCGATCAGCGTCTCGATGGCGCGCCCGGGCTGCGCGACCATGATGAGGCCAAGGTCCAGGATGGCGGTCGATGCGATCAGTCCGAAGACGTAGACGAGTGCGTACCGTGCGGCCTGGACCGTCAGCGAACCAGTTCGCGCCTGGAACGTGAACCGGCGATTCGCGGCGAAATTGCCAACCATGGTCAGTCCGAACGCCAGCAGGTTCGCTTCGATTGGGCCGGTGAAGGTGCGGATCAGGTTATAGATGATCGCGAACGCCACAGTGCAAATCGCACCGATGATCGAGAAGGACACCACTCGTGACCACCGGGCATTTCGCTTCAGCGCCCAGGCACGGAAACGCCCGAGGCCGGGCAGCGGTCGGTCGTGGAACGTCATGGCTTTGAGGCTAGCACGGAGATCCCCGCAGAGTTATCACCAAAGCACGACAGAACCGGGTTTGGAAAGGGCTCGCGAGCAGCGCCACGCGCGGCTGCAGGGCATCGTCGTCCCGACTTCGCTCTAACCTCGATTCCATAGGACAATGACCCCCAACATAACGGAGACCGAGCGCCAAATGATTATCCACATGGCCGCTGGAGCCACGCCCGAACAGACCCTCCGCGTAGTCGAGCGCATCCAGCGCGACTATGGCCTGCGCTGCGACACGATTGTCAGCGAGACCACCGTCATTGGCGTCAAGGGCATTGCCTCTGTTGTCGACGAAGACCGCATCTCCGAACTCCCCGGCGTCGACAGGGTCATCCGTATCACTGAGAAGTTCAAGGATGCGAGCCGCAGCTTCCACCACGAGGACACCGTCATCGAAGTTGGCGGGGTGCGCATCGGTGGCGGCCACCTGACCGTGTTTGGTGGCCCCTGCGCCATCGAGACGGAATCGCAGGCGCTCGATAGCGCTCGGATGTCGCTCGAAGCTGGTGTCGACGTTCTCCGCGCCTTCGTCGACAAGTCGCGGACGAGTCCCTACGACTACCGCGGGCTCGAGCTGGGTCGCGGTCTCGAAATCGCCGCCGCCATGAAGGCCGATACGGGCCTCCCGATCGTCAGTGAGCTCATCGACCTTCGGCACCTCGACGCCTTCCTCAAGGCGGGGGTCGACATCATCCAGGTCGGGGCCCGCAGCGCCCAGTACTCGCCGTTGCTCGAAGAACTGTCGCGGCTCGAAGTGCCGGTCGTCCTCAAGCACGGCTTCGGCAACGACATGAGCGAATGGCTTTGTTCTGCCGCCTACATCATGTCGGGGCTCGACCGCGAGGGGCGCTCCGTGGGCCATGGCAACCAGAACGTGATCCTCTGCTACCGCGGGATCAAGTCGTTCGAAAGTGCGACCCGCTTCGGCGCCGATATCTCGATGATCCCGCTGGTCCGTTCGAAGTCCCACCTCCCGCTCCTCGCCGACCCGAGCCACAGCTCCGGCGACAGCAAGCTGGTCGAGCGGGTGGCCTATGGCTTCATCGCCGCGGGGGCGCAGGGCTTCGAGTTCGACATCCATTCGAACCCGGCGGAAGCCCTCTGCGACGGCAAGCAGGCCGTCGGCCGCGAAGCCGGACGCATCATCAGTAACTCGCGCGCCATTCACGCCATGCTGGCGGGTGTCGGCATCGAAACCGGGGCCTCCGTGGCTGTCGCCGCGAAGTAACTCTCAGGAACAGATGCGTGCGCGGACGGCCGAACGGGCCGTCTCGGAGAGTCCGGCCTCCGCAAGGTACCCCTCCGCCGATCCCCAGCGGGTCGCGACGTAGTCGAGCGCCGTCGCGATGTCCCCTGCGTTCGCCGAGAGCATCTCTGCGATCTGGTCGTCCCCGAGGCCGCGGCCCTTCAGTTCCACTTCCCACCGCGCGAACTCGGATTTGAGCAGTTCGGCCGAACGGCTGTAGTCGGCCTCAATCTGGTGCCGGTCGACGCCTGCCAGGTCCAGGATGAGCGCGGCTGCCACGCCGGTCCGATCCTTGCCTGCCGTGCAGTGAAAGAGGACCGCGCCGTCACGGTCGGCGATGGTCTCGAACAGGGTGCGGAACGCGAACACCCCGGACGCAAGTATTCGTTCATAGGCAACGGCGGTTGTCGTCCATTCGCCCACGAACCTGGAGACGGCTCCGTCATCGGGGTAGACCGGCGCGGATATCACCCGGATTCCCAGGCTCGAAAGATCCGGCGTCGGCTCTTCCATCTGTTCAGGGGCCGACCGAAAGTCCACCACGGACCGCACGCCGATTTCGCGGAGGCGGTCGATGCCCGCGCCGGTCAGGCGATTGAGCGCGCCCGACCGGATGAACTGGGCCGACGTCGTGTGATTGTCCCGGGTCGCATATCCGCTTCCCATGCTCATATGCGGCGAAGAATGGTGGTGAACGGCTGCCCCGGTAGTTCCCGTCGCCCCGTCGTCCGCTATCCTCAGCCTACCCGAATTCCGGAGGACGTTCTTGATTCAGCGTGAGCGCATGGTTGCCACATTCCTCGAACTCGTCGCGATCGATTCGCCGTCTGGTAGTGAGGACGCCATCGCTGCCGAACTCGTCCTGAGGCTCAAGGCGCTGGGCCTCGATGCGGCACAGGACGCCCACGGCAACGTGATCGCCCTCCGCGCCGGTGAGGGGGAGCCGATCCTGCTCTCCGCTCACATGGATACCGTCGAGCCCGGGCGTGGGATCAAGCCCGTCTTCGACGGCGACGACATCATCCGCAGCGATGGGACGACGATCCTCGGCGCGGATAACAAGGCTGGCTGCGCGGTCATCTTCGAAGTAATCCTGTCCGCGATCGATGACGCAGCGAAGACGCGCCCGATCGAGGTGGCCATCAGTCGCGGCGAGGAGGTCGGGCTCGTCGGTGCGACGAACCTGGACTACAGCCGCATCACCGCGAAGGTCGCGATCGTCATCGACAGCGGTGGCCCACCGGCGAACATCCAGGGGCAGGCGCCCTACCACTACACCTATACCGTCGAGGTCCACGGCAAGGCTGCACACGCCGGTGTCGAGCCGGAAAAGGGCGTCCCGGCCATCAGTATCGCCGCCGAAGCGGTCCTCGGACTGCCGCAGGGGCGCATGGACTTCGAAACGACCGGCAACGTCGGCGTGATCGAAGGGGGTCTCGTCCGCAACGCCGTCCCCGATTACTGCCGCATCGAAGGCGAGATGCGAAGCATGGAGTTCGAAAAGGTCGAGACGCTGGTCAGCCAGGCAAAGGACCACCTCGCCGACGTCCAGCGTCGCCATCCTGAAGCCCGGATCGAAAGTACCTTCACAACGGCCTACCCCGGCTACAAACTGACCGACGACGACCCTGCCGCGAAGCTCGTCTTCGGTGTCCTCCGTGCCATGGGTACCGAGCCGAACCCGCACCCGGTGGGCGGCGGCACGGATGGCAACGTCTTTCGCGGCCACGGGATTGCGAGCATCGTCATTGGCCGGGGCGGCTACAACCAGCACACGAAAGACGAATACCTGGTGATCCCCGAGATGCTGGAGTGCGCGCGAGTCATCCAAGCTTGCGTCCGGATTACTGCCTGAGCAGGACGCGAAAAAGCCCCTCTCCCGGTGGCGGGGAGAGGGGCAACAGGGGGTCGTGAAGCTAGACCGGCGTCGGCGTGGCCTCAGCCATCGCCTCCGGGGACGGTGACGGCTCGATCGGGGTCTCCTCCCCAACGCGGTCGAACAGCCGATCCGCCGCGAGTCCTTCCGCACGCGCTCTCAGGACTGCGAGGAACCGGCGGATCATGATGAACGTCGCCAGGTCGAAGGAGATCATCTTGAGCCGCGCCAGCGGTGCCATCGGTAGCTCCGCCCGCATCCGCGAGACGAGCCGCGTGTGGTCGGCATCGATCGGCTCGAGGGCGATCTGCCAGGTAATCCATGCCTCTTCCGGCCCGAGGACGAGGCACCGGTCCTGGACCACTGCCTTCACTTCGAACGAGCCCCCGCGCCCGACCGGGATCAGGTCGCCCGGCTCAAGGTGCTGAAACTGCGGCAGGATGGTCTTCGCGCTGGGTGCGTCGAGAAGGCCGAAGATGCGGTCCAGGAAGTCATAACTGTAGAGACCGCCCCTCCGGTGGCCCATCTGGAGGAGCCAGGGGAAGACATCCTCCGGGCGAGCGTGGATCGTCGTCGCCGCAGTCCTGATGTAGTTCGGCTCGGAGACGAGTTCGTCGCCGGGCAACGGCTCGCCACCCTCTTCGCGCGTCGCCCCCATCCGGAGCGGCCGGCTACGTGTGAACTCGGCGGCTGCCCAGATTGCGGCGGTCGCTCCAGCGGCGGTGGCCAGTACGCTGCGTCTCATCGGTGACTCCTTGCGGGGTATACCCCGCAACCCAGAGGGTGGGCCTGTCGTTCGCCGATAACAGCGGACGAACGGTCGGCCTTTCCCGGGACGATCGTCCGCGCTTCTTGCCACCGCCCGCCCGGGCCCTGAGGATCCGAACAGCGCGGGCCCGGCCCTGGCGCTCAGGAACAGGGTGAGATGACTGATTCAATCGCTGGCGTGGTGCTCGTGGGCGGCACGAGCAGCCGCTTCGGCAGCGACAAGGCGTCCGCGCTGCTTTCGGGCCGGCCGCTCCTGCAATGGGTCGTCGCCGCGCTCGACGCCGTCTGCGACTCTATCGTCGTCGTTCGGTCGGTCGGACAGATTCTCCCCGCCGTCGAAGCAACGGTGTCGATGGTCTTTGTAGATGACGAGTTCCCCGCCAGCGGGCCGCTTGCCGGCCTCGTCTCCGGGATGGCGGCCACGACGAGCAGTCTCTGCTTTGCGGTCTCCTGCGACGCCCCGCTGATACGCCCCGGGCTGGTGCCGTGGCTTGCTGCCCGGGCTGCGGGGGGCCACGCCGCCGCCTGTCCCGATGTCGGTGGGATGCTCCAGCCGCTTTGCGCGGTCTACCGCCCCGTGGCCTGCCTGCCGGTATTCCGGGACCTGGTGGAACGAGACCTCTTGAAGCTGGCGGCGGCCCTGCGCCACGTTGATACGCTCGTCGTCACCGAGGCGGACATCCTCGCGGTCGACCCGGACCTGCGCAGCTTCCGCAACGCGAACCGCCCGGAAACTCTCGCCGAGATCCAGCGGATACTCGACGAGAGTTCCTGAACCGCCCTCCCCCGTACTCTGGTGTCCCCCCGGCTACGGCGCCGGGGGGACCGGTGTGCCCTTCCCCGTGGCTTCCTGGAGGTAGCTGTCCGCGAGCATCTGGTTCACATGGAGGACGCCCGCGTTTATCGACGCGTACTGGTAATCAGTCGTGATCTTGGGTAGCGAGTCCGCCTGGGGCTGCGTCGTGATGACCGCCCCGGCCGGGACATAACGCCCGTCCGCGATGACCACACCCACTACGCGCGCCCCCGGTTCGATGACGACGTTCTTCCCGACGGTCGAGCGGAAGACGAGCGCCTGCATCCCTACCCAGGTGTTGTCGCCGATCGCCGCTGGCCCGTGGACCTGTGCCTGCGTCTCGATCGAAACGTTTGTCCCGATGAAGACCGCGTACTGGTTCCCGGCGACTGTGACGAGGTTCTTGTCGATCACCTTGCCCTTGTCGAACGTCTCAAAGGCGTGGATCACGGCCATGTCCTGCACGTTCGACCCGTCGCCGATAACGATCGGCTGGCCTTCGTCGCCGCGAATGCTGGCGAAGGGCGCAATGAACACCTGGTCGCCGACGTCGACGCTGCCGATCACGGACGCGAGCCTGTCGACGTACGCGGCTGGCGCGATGACGGGCGTGTCGACCGAGGGGTTGAAGTCCGTCACGACGTTCGGGCGAATCGGACTGACCGCCACCTGTTGCGGCGCCGTCGCGGCGCTGGTCTTCCCGCTCCCCGCGAAGAACTGGTACCCTACCGCCGCCGCGAGGACCAGGACCGCGGCCATCAACCCACCGTTGACTAGCTGCTGGTGGGTCCATGTCGGCATCGCCTTGATGCTGGGCAGTTTCGGGATATCGAAAGTGAAGTGGAGGCTGAGGCCACCCTCGGTGCGCCGCGTTGCCGCCACACCTGGCATCTGCAGGATGTTCCCGCCCGTTTCTTCGCCGGATTTTTCGCCGGGTTCGTCGATGAAGTCTTCAGCCGGATCGGGCATGGCGCGCGATCACTCCTCGGGGTTTCCGTCATGAAGATCGTCCGGCCCGGCCTCGGCCGTATCGGTGAGTTCCCTTATGGGAGCGCCGCCTGGCCGTATACCGGCGGTTCAGAATCGGCCGTGGGGTTGGTTGACACGCCTACCCCGCACCCTATGATCGCTAAACGGCCGTCCGGGAATCTCTAACACCTGGTATCCCGGCCGACGGCAACACCATTTCCGGGCCGCGCCCGCATGTGTTAGCCGGCCCCCACCGTCAAAACGACGGTGCAAGAGGAGTGCGACTGCGTGGCAACTCTCGAACGGCCCCGGACCCTGGGTGAACTCAAGGCATCCGGTTACAAAGTCCTCCCGGTCCGCGAGGAGATGCGGAATAACCTGATTAAGAAGATCCGGGCGGGCGACGACCTGTTCCCCGGCGTCTTCGGCTACGGCGAAACGGTCATCCCCCACATAGTCAACGCCATCCTCGCAGGCCAGGACATCATCTTCCTGGGCGAACGCGGCCAGGCGAAGTCGCGAATCATCCGATCGCTGACCTCCCTCCTGGATGACGAAACGCCAATCCTCGCCGGTTGCGAAATCCCCGAGGACCCCTTCAATCCCATCACCCGGCAGGGCCGCGATATCCTCGCCGAAAAGGGCGATGCGGCGCCGCTTGCGTGGCTCGGGCGCGATGAGCGCTACGGCGAGAAGCTTGCCACCCCGGACATCACCATCGCCGACCTCATTGGCGAAGTCGACCCGATCAAGGTCGCTGAGGGCAAGTACCTCTCCGACGAGTTGACCATCCATTACGGCCTCATCCCACGCACCAACCGCGGCATCTTCTGCATCAACGAACTCCCCGACCTCGCCGAGCGCATCCAGGTCGGTCTGCTCAACATCATGGAAGAGCGCGACGTCCAGATTCGCGGCTACCGCATCCGCCTTCCGCTCGATGTCTTCGTCGTCGCCAGCGCGAACCCCGAGGACTACACCAACCGCGGCCGCATCATCACGCCGCTGAAGGACCGCTACGGCGCCCAGGTGCGCACCCACTACCCGGTCAAGATCGAGCACGAGATCGACATCATGGAGGCTGAGCACCATCCCTTGCCAGGCGACTTCAAGGTCACGGTGCCCGACTACATGACGCAGATCATCGCCGAGATCACGCGCCTCGCCCGCCGCAGCCCCGATGTGAACCAGCGCTCCGGCGTCAGCGTTCGCGCCAGTATCGCCAACTACGAAAGCATGCTTGCCAACGCCCTCCGCCGCGCCATCGTCAACGGCGAAGACGTCGTCGTCCCCCGCGTCAGCGACCTCCCCTACGTCGTCCCGACCCTCAGTGGGAAGGTCGAGTTCGAGACGGTCGAAGACGGCAAGGAAGACCAGATCATCGACAAGCTCATCCAGGGTGCTGTCGTCGCCGTCTTCAACCGGCGCTACAACCTCGGTGAACTCGAATTGGTGGTGAATCGCTTCAAGGCCGGCACCGCCGCCGAAGTTGGCGACATGGTCCCGAGTTCCGAGTACGCCAAGCTCGTCGGCCAGATCGAAGGACTTTCCACGGCTATCGAGAAGGTCGGCGGCCAGAAGTCGCCCGGCGAGACCGCTGCCGCCGTCGAGTTCCTGCTCGAAGGACTGCACCTGAACAAGCGCCTCAACAAGGACAAAGTCGGGGGCAAAGTCCAGTACCGCGGATGACAGTGACCATCCTGCCCCTGCCGACAAATGGCCCCCTGTTCGAGGGGGCCATTGCCGTATATGGCGACGCCTTTGCCCTCCCGCCTTACAGCGACCCCGACCGCGGCGAAGACGTGGCCGAGCGCATCCGTAGCGACCACTCGCACCGCCCCGGGTTCCGCGCCCTGGTGGCCGTGGACGATGACGGCGAAGTCGCCGGGATGACCTACGGTTACCGCGGCATTCGCGGCCAGTGGTGGCATGACACCGTCGCCCGGGAGATCCCGCGGGCCGCCGCGAAGGACTGGCTCACCGACTCCTACGAGCTGGTCGAAATCGCGGTCGCCCCCGAATGCCAGGGCGAGGGCGTCGGCTCCGCCCTCATCCGCGAACTGCTGACCCCTTGCCAGGAGCAGACCTGCGTCCTCAGCACCCGCGCCGACAGCCGCGCCCACAACCTCTACTCGCGCCTCGGCTTCCAGGTCGTCACGATCATGTCGTTCACGCCGGGCGGCTCGCCCTTCTACGTGATGGGGCGGCACCTGCCGTACTGAGGTCGCCCGCGCGTGTCTGCTAGTTTCGGGCAGACGAGGCCCAGATGATTACCCCAGCGCCACTCATTGTGATGCGCCCGGCCACGAGATCTGGCCCGGAACGCCGACCGGCAGATCGATTCTGCGGGCCTACCGGCAGTGTGAAGTATCATCCGACGCGAGAGTCCAGAGTAAGGGAGCTTTGACTGAATGTCCGCAAGCGATTCGACCGGTTCGATAGTCGTTCCTCTCGATGGGTCCAGGAATGCCGAAAACGCGCTCCCGTACGCAGCGGTACTCGCTGGTCTTTACGGAGCGACAGTGGAGTTTGTTCACGCTGTCGATCACGAAGGCGTGAGCGGGCAAGTGGACCTCGCCCAATCCCAGGCAACGTTCGCCACGTACGCTGCCCGGCTCGCGAACGAGTGGGGTATCGCAAAACACAGCGCGATCGTCTCGCAGGACTCGCCAGCCGCGATGATTTTGGAGACTGCCTCTGCCGCGAGATTCATCGTCATCGCGAGCCATGGCCACGGCGGTTTTCACGCGATGTTTATCGGCTCAGTCGCCGACAAAGTCGTTCGTGGGGCAACGGTCCCCGTGCTTCTTGTCCCGGGCGTCGGAGCTCCGGTGTTTCCCGACACCCATCGGACCGTACTGGTTGGGCTTGATGGCTCCGAGTCGGCCGAAAAAGCTCTCGGCGTGGGTCGCAGTCTCGCCACGCAGATGGGAGCGCCTGTTGCGCTCATCCGAGCCTGGATGGTCCCCTTGCAAACAATGGCGATGTATGGAGCGGAAGGCGGATACTACCCCGCGGACGATATGATCGAAGCGCTTGAGGCCGGCGCGGGTGAGTACCTCAAGGGTACGGCGGCTCCCGGCGAAAAG